>Ga0302156_10000507_pt1 | contig 37137 bp, 24 predicted proteins | sample I_Bog_N3_2_FD_193503 | JGI IMG/M metagenome (GOLD analysis project Ga0302156, IMG submission 193503) | Peat permafrost microbial communities from Stordalen Mire near Abisko, Sweden - I_Bog_N3_2 | ecosystem: Environmental > Terrestrial > Soil > Wetlands > Peat | place: Sweden: Abisko, Stordalen... | reverse complement strand
TTCTCCAAAAAGCGGGTACGAAATAACGCTCCTCAACTTCATGCCTGAGTGCGCAGGTAGTCAACGATATAGTTCCCTTATTTTTAGGATGTGAGTTTCACCCCGGGTTTCAGCAGATCGCGATGCTGGAGGTACGGCTGGCGGTACGGCTGGAGGTACGGCTGGCGGTTTTGCAGGGGAAGAAGGCACTTCGAGAGCGGTGAAGAGGAATCTGGTCTCTGGCCGCGGAATTCCGCGCGTTGGGGTCCATGCTTTCCCAGGTCTTGAACGCGAGACACGGGGCACTCATGCTCACGATCATGCGGTCAGAGACGCGGCGCCGGGATTTGTGTGGGCTGCCGATGGATTTGCGAAGTGTTCTTGCCCGAAGAGCGGCTAAATGCAGTCTCGCTGACGGGATTTCGTCACTTGATTTCTCGTCACTCCGGCTTCGTCTCATCGGGGGCTCGCCGCTTTTCGAAGCAGGCCCCTTGTTTTCAACGAGCGAAAAGGTTTTCGTACTTGCCGTTGAGTTTGGCATGCGTCGTGCATCTAATCTGGCATGAGGAAGAAAGCTCAGCCAACGCTAAGAATCGGCATTCACGTAATCCTGAATGGAATGGAGATCCGGCACGAGGGCAGAATGGCCCAGATGCGCGTGAACCAATCAGGCCGCTTGTGGGCCGAGCCTGCCCCTCACGAAACGGTGAACCCTCCGACACTCGCCTACTGCCAGGAGACTTACCTGGTGTTGCGGGAATGCGTAAAGCTCTGAGAATCTTCTGAAAAACTGTCCTGAGGTTGGAGGAGGAACTTAAAATCCGTTCCCTCAGGGGCTAAACAGCTTGCCGAAAAACTCGGAATTTGGGGCGAAATCTGCAGAAAACATACCTCGGCGGCTGAAGCCGAATTTGACTCTATTTACGGGGTTGCGGCAAAAGTGGGGGAGGGGTGCGGCCGTATAGGGGGAGGCTCGGTCCGGGTCTGGGTTTTGGACTCCCTGGGCTCGGTAGCGAGGGCGACCCGGGCGGAGTAGAGGAGCTTGGTCCCGCTTTCGTTCTTGATGGCTCCCATGATCATGCCGTAGCCGGCGCAGGCGATGAAGTCGCAGATATTCCGGTAACCGGAGAGCGGGGGCATGGCGAGGCGAAAGGCTTTGCCGGCACAGCGCTCGGCGGTGGAAGGCGGGATGGATTGGATCATGATGGTTTCTCCGGCTGCGGTCTTTTTCTCACCGCATTTTCCATTGTGCGCCGAAGGAGGGTAATTGATTGCAAACGGGGCACGCGGGTTTTTGTCCCATTTGATTGAGGACGTTACGGCGTTCTTGGGGCGTTTTTGGGGAGAATGAAGAGAGCGATGGTTAAGATTCGTGCCCTCCCACCCTCGGTATTTGGATGGTCGAAGGCTGAGCCACCCGCCTCATGGCTGGGGCGCGGCTGGCTGGCTCGGTGGAGCTGGGGCTGGCTCGGATGCCTTTGGCGCCGGTGCGGCGTCCTGAGAAGCGGGAGCCGTATTGGGTGCCGGTGATGGAGCCTGCGTGGTCGGGACAGGTGCGGGCACGGGTTTCTGGATCGGTGTCGGCAATGTTATGGCCGCCACCGCGTCGGGGTCGTCGCGGAGCTTGAGGTAAAGGGTTGTTCCGTCGGCCGGCGTCGGCACGGTGAAGGTGCTCTCGGCAAAGCCGGTGGGCACTTCGACCGGCTTCGCGAAATCTTTCGCTGCGCTGAAAGACCGCACGAGGAATAGGCCACTGCCGTCGATGGCGCAGGTTGGAGCATCGGCGGTGGTGCAATGGATGGCGGTGATCTGCGGTGTGCGGACGAGGGTGCCGAGCGGGGTCCAATCGCCGGATGTGCCGTCTTCCGCGACCGGACGCATCTGCAGCTTGCCGAAGGCAGATTGACCGAAGGCCTTCAAGGGATCGAGCGTAGCGATGGCGGTGTGTTCGTCCTGGAGGACGAGGTTGTTCTCCGCAAGCGAGAGACTGGTATGGACTGAGCCGCCGACGGTGGCGACTTCTATGGTCTGCTTGCGGGGGAAGACATCCCTGGTTTGCACGACGAAGGTTAGTTTGCCGTTAAGAGAGAGGTCGCCCTTTGCGCCGAGAGTGACAGAGAGGGCGCCGTTCAGCTGCACGGGTTTGTCGTTGAAGGAGAGCAGTGTAAGACCGGGACGTGGGGCCTGGAGAGAAATCTTGACGGTCATCGTGCGTCCGTCTTTGAGCTTTACAGTTGCATCATTGCCATCGCCCGGGGAGACGCCTGCCTTGGCGTTGAGATATACGGTCCGGTCGTCGTTGCCGTTCTCGGCGGGCATGAAGGTTTGATTGTCGATCTGTGCGGAGACGACTCCCTTGAGGCCCTCGCCGGTGAGTATGGCTGTGTTGTCGCCCTTGTGAATCTTCAGGCCGTCCAGGTGGATGTCGCCGGTATATGCGGTGAGCGAGACGTTCTCTGGATGAGAGTCGCCATACTGCTGGATGGCGAGAGAGTAGCCGCCGGGCTGCACCTTCTTTAGCGAGATGTTGAGGTCAAGAGTGTCTTTGATCTCCTTGTCTGGGTGGGGGCCTGGGCCGGGCTTGAAGGTTACGTCTACGTCCTTATTTTCTTTGTTGGTGAGCGCGATGTGCTGGACGCAGGCGACGCCGCTGCCTTTGAGGGTGAGGTGATTGTCCTGCCCGGCGAAGAGTGGTGTATCGCTGACGACCTTCCAGTCTTTGCCGTCGGCCTGCTGGAGGGTGAGAGTGGGACCTTCGAATGCGTCAAAACCCCAGTAACCGCGGACGGTGCCAGTGATGGTGAGGTCGCTGCCGGCGCCAATCTTCACCTCTGCCTTCGCTGGCTGTGGGCTGTCGTCATGGAACCTGGCAACATGCAGCGCCTCGCGCGGCTGTTCGCTCGTGACTGCAAGGCCACCTTCGAAGGCTTCTGGGGTGAGTGGGAGCTCAGCGAGGGCGCCCGTTCGGTTGAGGTGCAGAATCAGATCGTGAGCAAAGTTTGTGGAGTAGACGAGTGGGGCGCCTTCGAGCAACAGAGTCATCTTCGGCTGTAACAGGCATGCGACCTGGTTGGGATCGTGGGGATGCAACGGCGGCGGAATGGCCTTCTGGATCGCGGGCAGGCCGATCACTATGACCGACTTGGGCTTGTTGAACGAGGGTGGTGCGTTGAGCTTCAGGTTGAGCGTGGAGTCCTGTGGGAAGCCGATTGCGGGAATGTACTGGTACACTGCCGTGCGCATCAGGCTGACAAGATGGACGAGGTCCACAACGGCGCCAACATAGGCTGAGTAGAGTCCGGCGCCAACGGGCTGTGTATAGGAGGCAGCGTTGATGAAGTCAGACGATGGGCCGGTCGAGACGGCTTCGGCGATACTTTGGCCGTGCCCGTCGTCGAGGAGGACGGGAGCACTGGACTGTGTAAGGCAGTTCACCTGCTGCTCGACAGGCTTTTTGAAGCAGTCGGCGTTCGGCTTGAGGTTGAGGGTAGAAGCCAGCTTCGCGGACCGCTCATGGATGGCTTTCTCGTCGTTCTGTGAGCCGGTCTTCATCGCGGCGAGATAGCGTTCGATGCGCTGCTGCTCAAAGGAGGCTTCATTCAAGTCGGCATCGGCGCGAATAAAGAGACCCGGCCTGCCCTTAACGGCGGAGCGAAGGGTGTTGAAGTCGCCGCCAGTCTCTGGCGCTACAAAGAGAATGGCCTGCTGAGCTTCGTCGGGGACCGTAACGGTCGTGCCTTCAGCAGTCTTCTTGTCCCAGGTTTCGATCTTGGTGAACCAATTGTCCGGCGGCTCGTTTGTCGTGCCGCGAAGAAAGGCGACAATGAGCAGCAAATGGTTGGACTGGCTTGCAGGAAGGTCGGCCTTGACCCATATCTTGTCGCCTGGCTGCAGGTTGGGCACCTCAGCGATGGGCAGCGTGGCGTTTCCGCGCGTGACGCGGATGTCGATCTTCGGACCGTCGAGGTCGAAGCGTGCGTTATCGGCACGGAGGACCGACGTCATGGAAACGGCTAAAAAGCAGGCAGCGACCAGCGGGAACTTCATTCGTTATTGGATGCGCGTGACGTGCCGGAGGTGGTTGCGGAACCCGGCCCGAAGATTGAAACATGGGCAGTCAGTCGCGAGAATTGGGCTTTGTTCCTCTGGGTTTAGCTGTATGCGGTTGTTTGCTGTTGCCCTGAGTTCACCGCGGTTGAACGCCAGATTGAGGGTTCCGTAACACGAGTGAATGGCAGATCGGTAACTTAACGTCGGCCAGTGGCAAGCGAATCGCTGTTCCGGCTACCAGTTTCTCCTGTATCACCGGCGATCCGGAGTCTGGCCACTCCCTATTCTCACTCCCGTTTGACCCTGCCGGTGCGTCTAACTAGACTTGCAGGCAGGGAACCCCAATGACTTTGCGTACCATTCGATTGATTGCCGTGCTTTCGGCTTTTGTTTCTTGTCTTGTGGCGGGGCTGTTGCTGCCCGCGGCTTATGCTCAAACACCCGACAGCGGCTCGGTCAAGGGACAGAGCTCGTCATCGGGGCCGATCCAGCAGGAGAAGGCGCCTTCGCTGATTGATCCGGCCGGTCCGACCATCTCTCTGGTCAGCTCGGAGCCGGTGTTCCTGATGGCGGCGGCATTGAATGCCTGCGGCTATGACGAGGGTCTGGATGAAAGCGCAGCGGTTCGCAAGCGGGTGCGCGACGAGGTCAACCTGGCGCTGAGCAAGAGCGAGGAAGCACGTTCCAGGCGGGACAAACTCTGCCTCTACATTGCACAGCACCGGATGACGGGGACAGAGCACGATATTGCGCAGTACATCTCGCTGGCGTTGTATTTGACGCCGCCGCCGGAGATGGAGACGTCGGAAGAGCTGTCGGAGATGCCGCCTGATTCGACCCAGGTGGTGGAGATTGTGCCGCTGCTTAAGGATTTTGTGGCCGCAGTGGATTTGCACGGGATTTGGCTGGCGGTGCATCCGATCTACGACAAAGAGGCCGATCGGCTGCACGATTCCCTGTCGAAGATGATTGTGGGGACGAATCTGTATCTCAAGATGCCTGCCTCGACGACCTACGGGATGCGGTTTCTGGTGGTGATTGAGCCGATGCTGTCGCCGAGCGTGGTGAATGCGCGAATTTACGGGACCGATTTCATTGTGGTGGTTTCGCCGGTGGATGGGCAGATTCGGATGACCGATGTACGTCATACGTACCTGCATTATGTGATCGAGCCGCTGCTCAACCAGAGAGCCAATGCCATTGACCGGACGCAGCCGATATTGAAAGAGGTGCGGGAGGCTCCGATGGAGTTCCGCTACCGTTCGGATACAGTGCCGTTGACGATCGAATGCCTGATCAAGGCGATTGAAGCACGGACGATGGATACGGGCATTCCGGAGTATAAGATTCCGGCTAATGCTCAACGGGAGGACATGCCTCGCTACGAGCACGAGCGGCAGATTTACCAGCAGAAAGTGGATGCCATCCGCGTGGCTACGGTGCGCCACGACATGACGCAGGGATTTGTGCTGACGCAATACTTCTATGAGCAGATGATTCAGTTTGAAAGGGATCCGGCAAGCTTGAAAGACGCCATCGGCGAGATGGTGTACAGCATGGATGTGGACCAGCAGGTGCATCGGGCGCGGCAAATTGAATTCGACAAGGAGTCTGATGGGGAAGTGCTGGGGCGCAGCAAGCCACGCAAGCTTACCGGTTTGGATTTGGCGGAAGCGAAGCTGGCGGCAGGCGATACGGCTTCGGCGAGCGCGCTGGCGCGGCAGACGCTGGCGGAGCCGTCTGACACGCTGGAATCTGTTGCGGCCGGAGCGCGCGCAAACTTCATTCTGGCTCGCGCGGCGGCGATGACTGGGCATCCGGACGATGCGATCGACAGATTCCAGAAGACGCTGAGCACGACCAAGGAGCCTCGGCTGCTGGCATGGTCGCACATCTACCTGGGCCGGATGCTGGATTTGGACTGCAAACGGGACGAGGCGGTTTCCGAGTATCGGCTGGCGCTGACGATGCGCGATGGCCAGCAGGATACGCGGCTGGCGGCGGAGCGGGGCGTGAAGGCCGCTTATGCCGTGAAGGGGCACAGTTGCGAGGACGACGCGGATGACGGCGCGCCTGCAGATCAACCGGGAAAGCCGGCTGGGGCGGCGGCGCCAGCGGGTTCAGGGATGCCAACCGACGCTCAGAAGCCGCAATAGTCGGAGAATTCCCGAGGGCGACCGGATTCTTTCGGCGCGACTGAATTCGTGCCCTAACACAGAACCTTCACGAATCCCGGTTGGGCCTAATCCCCGCTCGCCTCTTCCAGCTCGGACCCTAGCCGGTGGAGCTTCATCACGCGCCACTGGAGGCGGTCGAAGAAGAGGTAAACTACCGGAGTCGTGAAGAGCGTGAGCATCTGGGAGACAATCAGCCCGCCGACGATGGTGATGCCTAACGGCTTGCGCAGCTCGGAGCCGACGCCCATGCCGATGGCCAGCGGCAGGCCGCCAAACAACGCGGCCATGGTAGTCATCATGATGGGGCGGAAGCGCAATAAGCAAGCCTGATAAATAGCCTCGACCGGCGGCAGCCCCTGGTCGCGCTCCGCCTGCAAGGCGAAGTCGATCATCATGATCGCGTTCTTTTTCACAATCCCGATGAGCAGGATGATGCCGATCAGCGCGATGATGCTGAGGTCGGTTCCCGTCAACAAAAGCGCCAGAATCGCGCCGACTCCCGCCGGCGGCAGCGTGGACAGAATGGTAAGCGGGTGGATCAGGCTCTCATACAGAATGCCGAGGACAATGTAAACGGCGACGACCGCGGCAAGGATCAGATACGGCTCGTTGTGAAGCGAATCCTGGAAGGCCTGCGCGGTTCCCTGGAAGGTGGCGTGCAGCGAAGACGGCATGCCCATTTGCTGCTGGGCCTTTTCAAGAGCGGTGACGGCGTCGCCGAGGGCCACGTTGGGGGCGAGGTTGAAGGTGAGCGTGACGGCGGGGTACTGGCCCTGGTGGTTGACCTGAAGCGAGGTGCGCTGCGCCTCATAGTGCGCAATGGTGGAGAGCGGAACCATGGCGCCGCCCGAGGCTGGGGTGAGCGCCGCGGACGCAGGGGCGGCTCCGGCCAGCAATGCGGCAGTGGGCGAGGTGACTGCGGGAACGGTTGCGCCCGTGGCGATGGAGGGTACCGCGGCCGCCGTCGCAGCCGCTGCCGTGGTGGTGGACGGCATGGCGGTGGTTGCGCCGGAGACTTTGCTGGCCTTGACGTAGATGCCGTTCAGCGAATCGGGGCCGAGCTGGTAGCGCGGGTCCACTTCCATCACCACAAAGTATTGGTTAAGGCCGGTGTACATGGTGGAGACTTCGCGCTGGCCGAAGGCGTCGTAGAGCACGTTGTCAATGGAGGCGGCGGAGATGCCGAGGCGCGAGGCGGTGTCGCGATCGATGACCAGGTTGGCGGCCAGGCCCTGATCCTGCTGGTCGGTGGAGACATCGCGCAGCTCCGGCATGGCTCTCATGCGCTGCTCGAACTGCGGGGCCCAGGTGTTCAGTTCGCTGAGATTCTCGTCTGAGAGTGTGTACTGGTACTGCGCGGCGCTGCCTCGGCCTCCTATCTGGAAATCCTGCTGCACCTGGAGAAACGTGATGGCGCCGGGAACGCCGGTGAGCCGATTGCGCAGACGGTTGACCACATCGTCGGCGGAAACGCGTCCGGGACGCTGGCTGAGCGGCTTGAGTGCGATGAACATGTTGCCGATGTTGAAGCTGCCGCCGCCGGGGCCCGCCCCGCCAGCAAATGCCGTGACGGAGCGAATGGCTGGGTCTTCCAACACCATTTGAGCCAGCCGGCGCTGCTTATCGCGCATGGCGGGGAAGCTGATGTCCTGCGCGGCGAGAGTGCGGCCACCGAGGCGGCCCGTATCCTGCTGCGGGAAAAATCCTTTGGGGACAATCTTGAAGAGATAGACGTTGAGGATTGCGGTCCCGATTGCGATGCAGAGGATCAGCGTCTGGTGGCGCAACACCCAGCGCAGCCCTGCTGCATATTCGCCGTGAAGCCACAGGAAGGCGCGCTCGCTTGCCCGATAGATGCTGCCGTGACGCGTCGCGTCCCTTGACTTGAGGAACTGAGAGCAGAGCATGGGTGTGGTGGTGAGCGAGACCAGCAGGGATGCGGCGATGGCGACCGAAAGCGTAACAGCAAACTCCCGGAAGAGCTTTCCGACCAGGCCGCCCATCAGGAGGATAGGAATGAAGACGGCAATCAAGGACGTACTCATCGACAACACGGTAAAACTGATTTCGCGTGAGCCCTTCATGGCCGCGTCGAAGGGACTCATGCCCTTTTCGAGATAGCGTGTAATGTTTTCGATGACCACGATGGCGTCGTCGACAACAAAGCCGGTGGAGATGGTGAGAGCCATCAGCGAGAGGTTGTCGATGGTGTAGCCGACCAGGTACATAACTCCGAATGTGGCGACCAATGAGAGCGGCACGGCTATCGAGGGGATGATGGTGGCCCAGACTTCGCGCAGGAAGAGGAACACGACCAGCACCACCAGGCAGACACTGATAATGAGTGAGATTTCGACGTCGTGGACGCTGGAGCGGATGGTCGTGGTGCGGTCGACGGCGACATCGAGCTTGATGGTGGGCGGAATGGCGGCCTGAAGCCGCGGCAGCTCGGCCATGACCGCGTCGACGGTGGAGATGACGTTAGCGCCGGGAACCTTGAAGACGATGATCAGGATGGCGTCTTCGAGCTTGGCGGGCGGGCCCCTGTCGGGGTTGATGCCGGAAACCCCGGCGGTGTGGATGTCGGCGACGCCATCGACGACGGAGCCGAGGTCAGAGAGGCGCACCGGCGCACCGGTCTGGGGGTTGTAGCCGGCAATGATGGGCGCGTAGTCCCGTGCCTTGAAGATCTGATCGTTATCGTCGATCTGCCAGCGATGCGCGGGATCCTGAAAGGCTCCCTTGGGCCGGTTGGCGTTGGCGCTTCCCAAGGCAGTCCGGACGGCTTCAAGTCCAATGCCATTCGAGCCCAACTGCATGGGGTTGACTTCAACGCGAACCGCAGGCTGGGAACTTCCGCCGACGAAACACTGGCCCACGCCCTGAATCTGGGAGATTTTCTGGGCCAGGATGGAGTCGGCCATGTCGTAGATTGCCGGCTTGGGGACGACGTCGGAGGTGAGCGCGAGAATCAGGATGGGGGCTTCCGCCGGATTGGCCTTGCGGTAGCCGGGATTCTGCGGCAGGTTGGCGGGCAGCTGATTGCGGGCGGCGTTGATGGAGGCTTGCACGTCGCGCGCGGCGGCGTCGATGTTGCGGTCGATGTCGAACTGGAGAGTGACGGACGATGCGCCCAGGGAGCTGGACGAGGTCATCTGATTGACGCCGGCAATGCGGCCGAACTGGCGCTCCAGCGGTGTGGCGACCGAGGAGGCCATGGTCTCCGGGCTGGCGCCGGGCAGGTTGGCGTTGACACCGATAACAGGGAAGTCGACGTTGGGGAGCGAGGCTACAGGCAGGATGGAATAGGCCACCGAGCCGGCCATCAGGAGGGCCAGCGACAGCAGCGAAGTGGCTACCGGACGCCGAATGAAGAGTGCGGAGATGTGCATCGGTTCCTGATTGAGCTTTCAGCCTTCAGCTCTCAGTTTTTGCAGAGAGCTGAAAGCTGAAAGCTAGTGGCTGACGGCTGTTTCCTGATCTTGACTTACGAAAACGGTTTTCGGTTTCATACGCTGTGCAAGCTTGTCGAAGTAGAGATAGATCACGGGCGTGGTGTAAAGGGTGAGCAACTGCGACAACAGCAGGCCGCCGACGATGGTGATGCCCAGCGGCTTGCGCAATTCCGCGCCGACGCCACCGCCCAGCGCCAATGGAAGTCCTCCGAGCAGTGCGGCCATCGTAGTCATCATGATCGGCCGGAAACGCAGCAGGCAGGCCTGGAAGATGGCTTCCTCCGCGGATTTTCCCTCGTTGCGCTCGGCCTGCAGGGCGAAGTCGATCATCATGATGGCATTTTTCTGCACGATTCCTATCAGCAGGATGATGCCGATCAGCGCGATGACGGAGAATTCTGTCCGCGTGATGAGCAGCGCGAGAAGAGCGCCCACGCCGGCCGATGGAAGCGAAGAAATGATGGTGATGGGGTGGATGTAGCTCTCGTAAAGCACGCCGAGAACGATGTAAACGGTGACCAGCGCAGCGAGAATGAGTATAGGCTCATTTGCCAGCGACGTCTGAAACGCGGCGGCGGTGCCCTGGAAGCTGGCATTGATGGCCGCGGGCATCTGGATCTGGTGCTCGATGCGGTTGACGGCGTTGACGGCATCGCCCAGAGCCTTGCCGGGCGCGAGGTTGAAGCTGATCACCGTCGATGGAAACTGTCCCTGGTGGCCGATGGCAAGTTGCGCGCGGGACTGCTCCCAGTGGGTTAACATGCTGAGCGGAACCTGGGTGCCGTTGCCGGATTTCACATAGAGATTGCTCAACGTACCAGGGTCGGTCTGGAAGTTCTGGCCCACTTCCATGACCACGTGGTACTGGTTGAGCTGGGTGAAGATGGTGGAGACCTGGCGTTGTCCGAAGGCGTCGTAGAGGGTGTTGTCGACGTCGGCCATGGCGATGCCGAGGCGCGCGGCTGTATCTCGATCGACAACCAGTTTTGCGCCCAGGCCTTCGTCCTGAAGATCGCTGGCAACATCGGTAACGATTTTCTCGCGGCTTAGCTCTTCGACCATTTTTCGGGTGTAGGTGGCCAGTTCTTCCTGGTTTGGATCTTCGAGCGAATACTGAAACTCGGTGCGGCTGACGCGGTCTTCGACGGTGAGGTCCTGCAACGGCTGCAGGAAAAGCTGAATGCCTTCGACGCCGGCCAGGTGCGGCTGCATGCGGCGAATCACTTCAGTGGCGGAGATTTTACGGTCATCGAGAGGCTTCAGGTTGATTTGAATACGGCCGGAGTTGAGGGTGGTGTTGGTGCCGTCCACGCCAATGAAAGACGAAACGTTGTCGACCGCTGGATCTTGCAGCAGGAGGTCGACAAGCTTCTGCTGGCGCTGCGCCATGCTGGTGAAACTGACCGTCTGCGGGGCCTCGCTGATGCCGAGGATTACGCCCGTATCCTGCACCGGGAAGAAGCCCTTGGGAACGACGATGAAAAGAAGGATCGTAGCCACCAGCGTGGAGATGGTGACAATGAGCGTGGTGAACCGATAGCGCAGAACCACCTGAATGGACCGGCCGTAAGAAGCAATGATGGAGTTGAAGACTTTCTCCGACCAATGGTAGAAGCGGGTCTGTTGCGCGACGGACTTGTCTTTCAGAATGCGCGAACACATCATGGGCGTCAGCGTGAGCGATACGAAAGCCGAGACCAGAATGGTGACGGCGAGTGTGATCGCAAACTCGCGGAACAGCCGTCCAACCACGTCGCTCATGAATAGCAGCGGAATCAGCACCGCGATGAGCGAGACAGTCAGCGACATGATGGTGAAGCCGATCTGCTCGCTGCCCTTGAGCGCGGCGCGCATCGGGCTCATGCCCTCTTCAATGTAGCGCGAGATATTCTCGATCATCACAATGGCGTCGTCCACAACGAAGCCGGTCGAGATGGTGAGCGCCATCAGCGTGAGGTTGTTGAGCGAGTAGCCGAGGAGGTACATCACGCCGAAGGTGCCGACAATCGAGAGCGGCACGGCGACAGACGGAATGACCGTGGCAGCCAGGTTGCGCAGGAAGAGGAAGATGACCATGACCACCAGCGCAACGGTGAGCATGAGTTCGTATTCGACATCCAGAACCGAAGCGCGGATAGTGATGGTGCGGTCGGTGAGCACCTTGACCTTGACCGTAGCCGGCAAGCTCGATTGCAGTGTAGGCAGCAGCTTGTGGATGCGATCGACGACGGCGATGATGTTGGCGCCGGGCTGGCGCTGGATGTTGACGATGACGGCCGGCTGGCGGTCCATCCATGCGGCCTGCTGGGAGTTTTCAGCGGTGTCGACGATAGTGGCTACATCGGATGCGCGGACGGCGGCGCCGTTGCGATAGGCGACGATGACGGGTTTGTAGTCCGAGCTGGAAAGAAGCTGGTCGTTGGCGCCAATGGTGAAAGACTGGCGCGCGCCGTTGAGCGTTCCCTTGGCCTGGTCGACGTTGGCCGCGGCAACCGCGGTGCGCAGGTCTTCAAGGCTCAGGTTGTAGGCGGCGAGCTGTGCGGGATTGGCCTGGATACGAACCGACGGCTTCTGCCCGCCGGCGATGGAGACCAGGCCGACGCCGGTGACCTGGGAGATTTTCTGGGCCAGGTTGGTGTCGGCGGCGTCTTCAATTTTATCCAGTGGCAGCGAGTCGGAGGTAAGCGCCAGGGTCATGATGGGCGCGTCGGCGGGATTCACTTTGCTGTAGATGGGCGGATTGGGCAGGTCGGATGGCAGAAAGCTGTTGGCCGCATTGATGGCCGCTTGCACTTCCTGCTCGGCGACGTCGATGTTTTCATCGAGGTTGAATTCGAGCGTAATCACGGAGCCGCCGCCGGAACTGACGGAGGTCATCTGCTTGAGGCCCGGCATCTGCCCAAATTGGCGCTCGAGGGGCGCGGTCACCGACGAGGCCATCACCTCCGGTCCGCCACCAGGGTAGAAAGTCAGCACCTGGATGATGGGGTAATCGACCTCCGGCAGTGCGGAGACGGGCAGTTGCCGGTAACCGATGATGCCGGTGAGCATGATGGCCACCATCAGCAGCGAAGTGGCTACCGGGCGGAGGATGAACGGGCGCGAGGGACTGAGGCTCACGGCTGGAGCCTTGCTGGTGCGGCGGTTTGTTGGCGGGTGGCTATGACTGCCTGCCCGGCGCGAAGGCGGTCGGCGCCGTCGACGACGACATTCTGGCCGGGTTGCAGGCCGCCGTCGAGAATGGTGAACTGGCCTTCCGAGAGAGCGACTTTTACGGGTTGAACACGCGCGGTGCCGGCTCCGTTCGCAGCCGTTGAGTCAATGACCCAGACGAATGCGCCCTGAATGCCGCTCTGAATGGCGGCGGAAGGAACGACGAGCGCGCTGGGCCGGTCTTCAAGTACCAGGTGAATATTGACGAACTGGTTGGGGAAGAGCGACTGATCGGTATTCTCGAAGACGGCCTTCAGCTTTTCAGTACCCGTGGTGGTGTCGATCTGGTTATCGCCGGTGAGCAGGTAGCCGCTGGTGAGCTTGGTGAGGTCGTTGCGGTCGTAGGCGTCGACTAACATGCGCTTGTCGCTGGCCAGCTTGTGCAGCACCTGGGGCAGCTCGTTCTCGGGCAGCGTGAAGTAGACGGCGATAGGCTGGAACTGATTGATGATGACCAGGTTGGTGGTGTTGGCGGTGATGATGTTGCCCGGATCGACCAGGCGCAGGCCAATGCGCCCATCGATCGGTGACTGAATCGAACACCAGTCAAGCTGCAACTGCGCGGTCTCAATGGCGGCTTTGTCAGAGGCAATGGCGCCCTGATACTGGCCCTGGGCGGCCTCATCGGCGTCGAGGGTCTCTTTGGAGGTAACGCCAGCCTCGAACAGCGCCTTGTAGCGGGCATATTCCACCTGTGCGTTCTTGAGGAGCGCTTGATCGTGCAGCAGGTTGCCCTTGGCCTGATCGAGAGCCGCCTGGTAGGGTTTGGGGTCGATGACCATGATGGTCTGACCCTTGTTCACCTGCTGGCCCTCCGTGAATTTAACCGGTTCCAACTCACCACTGACTCTGGCCTTGATGGTGACGCTCATGTAGGGCGTGACCGTCCCGATGGCCGTGAGAAAGATGGGCATGGGCTTCTGTTCAGCGGCGGTTACCTGCACCGGAATGGGGCGGCTGGACAGCTCCGCTGCCTGGTTGGCGCTGTTCTGCGCGCTCAACTGCTGATTCTGGTGGATCCGCCATACGATGAAGCCAAGCCCCCCAATGAGCACCAGGTATACAAGAATGCGCAGCCAGGAACCTTTGCGTGCGGGCGGCTTGTGAAGTGGGTCAAATGGGTCAGTCAAGGGCAGGTGGGATTCCGGAGCGCCTTCAGTGGACATGATGTCGATTCCCGTCGTGTTCTTCATTTGAAAGCCGGCAGTTGGATCGCCTTGAGGGTGAGGATCGAAAAACCAGGCTGTGGGCACACTTTTCTATTACTACGGACGGAACGATTTGAGGGGAAGTTTCGCCCGTTGGTGGCAGGATTCTGCGGGATTCTCCCGGCGCGGCCGAAAGGCTCGCATGAACAGGAAGCAGGAGGCCACGTTGGACGCAGCAACCGGTATTGGGAGAGTGGATGGATTGCGTGGGGAGGGCTGTGTTTTGGGATGCCGAATAGGCCGGAAAGGTTGTCTGTCTTCAGATATTTCCGGGCAGTTTTGCGTTCACCCAAATGGCGAGATGCAGGGGCCGTGAACTTGCATCCTTTGCGCAGTTCCAGCGTCAATAGAGGAGTAGCGACAACCTATTTTGTTCGTACTTAGTTCGTACTGACCCCAATTCGACTACCATTGTAGTTTCAACCGCATGTTCGACCGGTCCCTGGTGGCATGGCCCAAAGGGTTCCGGAACCCCCGGTAGAGCCGGTATAGCCAGACCTGGATCTTGCTAGACCACAAACCAGGGAACTTGCTGCTCCAATTGTCTTTTTGACAAGGCGGCGGGCAGTCCGGCTCAGGAGCGAGAACCAGCCCTATGATGTGGATTGTCCGGCTTGCGCTTAGGCGGCCTTACACCTTTGCCGTCTTTGCGTTCTTGATTTTACTTCTCGGCGTCTTCAGCATTGTCTCGATGCCGACGGACATCTTTCCGAATATCGACATTCCCGTAGTCACGGTGGTGTGGGGGTACAACGGCCTGTCGGCGCAGGAGATGTCCACCCGTATCGTCTTCAACAGCGAACGCGGCATGACCACCACGGTCAACGACATTGAGCACATCGAATCGCAGTCGCTGAACGGGATTGCGATCATCAAGATTTTCTTCCAGCCGCACGTGAATATCGGCAGCGCGGTGGCTCAGGTCACATCCATCTGCCAGGTCCAGTTGCGTTCTCTGCCGCCGGGCACCACACCTCCGTTCATCATCCAGTACAACGCTTCCAGCGTGCCAGTCTTGCAGTTGGGATTGAGCGGCCAGGGACTGAACGAGCAGCAGCTTTTCGATCTCGGGTCGAACAATGTCCGCACGCAGTTTGCGACGATCGAGGGAGCGCAGACTCCGTTTCCGTATGGCGGCAAGCAGCGCCAGATCCAGGTGGATCTGGACCTTCATGCCCTCGAGGCCAAGGGCCTTTCACCCGTGGATGTGGTGAATGCCATCAACGCGCAAAATCTGATCGCGCCATCGGGAACCATGAAGATGGACCGGTTCGAGTACGCCATCGAAACCAACTCCGCGCCGAGCGTCGTGAACGACCTGAACGATCTGCCCATCAAGGCAGTCAACGGAGCGGTGATTTATATCCGCGACGTAGCTCACGTGCGCGATGGTTACCCGCCGCAAACAAACATCGTGCGGGTAAATGGAAGCCGCGCCATTTTGATGAGCGTGATGAAGACCGGCTCGTCTTCCACGCTGGACATCATCAAAGGCGTCCAGAACGTGCTGGTGAATATCAAGGGCCAGCTTCCGCCGGAACTGAAGATCAGCGCGCTCTCCGATCAGTCCATCTTTGTGCGCGGGGCCATTAACGGCGTGGTCCGGGAGGCGCTGGTTGCAGCATGCCTCACGGCCATCATGATTCTGGTCTTTCTGGGCAGCTTTCGCTCCACAGTGATCATTGCGGTTTCAATTCCGCTGTCGATCCTCGTTTCGCTGATCATGCTCTACATCCTGGGCGAGACCGTCAACATCATGACGCTGGGCGGCCTGGCGCTGGCCGTAGGCATCCTGGTGGACGACGCGACGGTGGAGATTGAAAACATCAATCGAAACCTGGAGCAGGGCAAGGAAATCGAGCAGGCGATTCTGGACGGCGCTGCGCAGATTGCCACTCCCGCGCTGGTTTCAACGCTCGCCATCTGCATCGTGTTTGTGCCCATGTTCTTTCTGAGCGGCGTGGCGCGCTACCTGTTTGTGCCCATGGCTGAGGCGGTGGTATTCGCCATGCTGGCCAGCTACCTGCTCAGCCGCACCGTGGTCCCCACCATGGCCAAGTATCTTCTCAAGGAACACGACGACGAGGAGATTGCGAGGAAACAAAAGAGTCGCAATCCGTTCGTGCGGTTTCAACTCGGCTTCGAGGCCGGCTTTACGAGGATGCGTCTCGGCTACCTGCGCCTGCTCACGCTATGCGTGGACCATGCGGCTGTCTTCCTGATTCTCTTCATTCTCTTTGCGGTGGGCTCTGTGGCCTTGCTCACGCCGCCGCTCGGCCAGGACTTCTTTCCGAACGTGGATGCCGGCCAATTCAAAATCCACGTGCGAGCCCGCACTGGAACGCGCATCGAAGAAACCGCCCTGCTTTGCGACCACATCGACGGGACGATCCGCCAGCACATTCCCGCCAGGGAACTGGTCACCATCGTCGACAACATCGGCCTGCCCTACTCGGGCTTGAACCTGTCGTACTCGACCTCCGCGCCTATTGGGCCGGCGGACGCGGACATCCAGGTGCAGCTGACCGAAGATCACCACCCGACAGCGGCCTACGTTGAAAAGCTGCGCACCGTACTCAATCGCCAATATCCGGGCGTGACGTTTTATGTTTTGCCCGTGGACATCGTTACGCAGATCCTGAACTTCGGCCTGTCCGCGCCGATCGACATCCAGATTGTCGGGCCCGATCTTTACGGAAACCGGGCGCTGGCCGAGAAGATGCTGGATGAGGTGCGCTATGTTCCGGGCGCAACGGATGCACGCATTCAGCAGCCGTTCGACTATCCGAAAATGACGGTGAATGTTGACCGGACGCGCGCCGAGAGCATTGGTTTGACGCAGGCGAATGTGGCGCAGAGCGTGCTGGTGTCGTTGAGCGGCAGCTTCCAGACCACGCCCAACTTTTATCTCGACCCCAAGACCGGAGTGACGTACAACATAGCCGTCCAGGCTCCGCAGTACCAGCTCGACACGCTGGCAGAGCTGAAAAGTTTGCCGATCACCGGTTCGGGCCAGGCGGCGCAACAGGCCGCGAATGGGGCAACGGCGGGTTCGGCAACGACCGGGGTTCCGGGGGTTCCGGCGACGGTGGATGTGTTGGGCAACGTTGCGTCCATCACGCCTGGCACGGAATTGGGCACGGTGAGCCACTACAACGTGCAGCCGGTGCTGGACATCTATGCCAACGTAGACGGCACGGACCTGGGGACGGTGACCAAGGCTATGGAGGGAATCATCGGGCGGCATGAAGGCGATCTGCCGCGCGGCTCGCATTTCATTTTGCGCGGGCAGAGCGAGACCATGAAGAAGTCGTACATCGGCCTGCTGGGTGGGCTGGCAATTTCGATTTTGCTGGTGTACCTGCTGATTGTGGTGAACTTTCAATCCTGGCTTGACCCGTTCCTGATTATCGCGGCCCTGCCGGCAGCTTTGGCGGGCATCGCCTGGTTCCTGTTTCTGACCAATACGCGGTTGAGCGTGCCGGCGCTCACGGGCGCCATCATGTGCATGGGCGTGGCCACATCGAACTCCATCCTGGTCGTGACGTTTGCCCGCGAACAGTTGGAAGTGCTGGTGGGCGATGCGCGGCGTGCGGCACTGAATGCCGGTTTCGTTCGCCTGCGTCCCGTGGTGATGACCGCGCTGGCCATGATCATCGGCATGATTCCCATGTCGCTGGGACTCGGCGACGGCGGCGAGCAGAACGCACCGCTGGGCCGGGCCGTGATCGGTGGACTGCTGCTGGCCACGCTGGCAACGCTATTTTTTGTTCCCGCATCTTTTTCCGTCGTCCACGGCTGGCTTGAAAACCGGCGCAAGGCGGCGCATGGCGCGACACGGGCCGGAACGATCGACGAGTTTGACGAGCTTTCGGAGTAGCCTTCAACATGACCGATGAAACCAAACCGACCACGCATGAACCCGCCCAGGGCGGCCATCACGATGAAGCGGCACCGGAACAGAAGCCCATATCCGGCGGCAAGGCGCTTGCAGGCGTAGCGATTCTTCTCCTGGTAGCCGCGGGGTTTGCGGGCTGGGGCATCCTGAGTCGCAGAAATGCCAACACCGTGCTGGCCGAGCGCACCACGGATTTGGCTGCGCCATCGGTTATTGCCGAGTCACCCAAGCAAGGTGCGCCCGTGGACAGCTTTGTGTTGCCCGGCAACGTCACCGCATACACAGATTCGCCCATCTACGCGCGGACCTCAGGCTATCTGACCAAGTGGTACTTCGATATTGGCGCCCGGGTTAAACAGGGAGCCCTTCTGGCGGAGATTGCCACTCCTGAAGTGGATCAGCAACTGGCGCAGGCCGCGGCCGACCTGAATACCGCCGAAGCCAACGCGAACAATGCGCGCATCCAGGCGGACCGCTACACCGGGCTGGTGAAAACAGATGCGGTATCTCACCAGGATACCGACACGTTTGTGAACCAGGCGGCGGCGACGGCGGCGGCGGTGAAGTCCGCACAGGCCAATGTGCAGCGGCTCAAGGAACTGCAGTCGTTCGAGAAAGTGTACGCTCCCTTTGACGGAGTGGTGACCTCGCGCAACATCGATACAGGGCAGTTGATCGACTCCGGCGCGGCGAAGGAGCTCTTTCACCTCCAGGCCATTCAGACCCTGCGCGTGTATGCGAACCTGCCGCAGATCTACTCCGCGAACGTGAAGCGCGGTACCAAGATCGACCTCACCTTTGCCGAGCACGCGGAGAAGATCTACCAGGGAACGCTCGTGCGGACAGCGGACGCGATCGACCCAGCCAGCCGCACGCTGCTGGTGGAAGTCGACGTGGATAATCGCGCTGGCGAGCTGCTGCCTGGTTCACTGGCCCAGGTTCACTTCAAGACGCCGTCCGCGGGACCGACCTACATTGTTCCAGCGGGAGCCCTGATCTTCCGCAGAGAGGGATTGCGCCTTGGTGTGGTGGTGGACGGGAACAAGGCGCATCTGGTTCCCGTTGTGATTGGCGAGGACGATGGCGCGAGCGTGCAGATCGTGAGCGGAATCAATGGCGGCGACAAGGTAATCCAGGATCCGCCCGACTCGCTGATCGAGGGCGAGAAGGTGTACGTGGAGAGCCCTGGCGCCAAGACCGATGCGGGAGGCAAATAGCGATGCGGGCGTCCCACACTCCGGAGAACTCCTCAGCTTTGAAAGGGCACGACTTTAGTCGTGCCGCAAAGGGGCTGAATAGAGACCCGGCTTTAGCCGCCGAGGGAATTTCTGTTCTAAATCGTGCATTTCCTCAGGGGCTGAAGCCCAGTTCACCACTCGCGTACCTGATGGCACGGCTAAAGCCGAGCCCTTTCAAAGCATTGTGGCTTGTCTCATTGATTGCTTTGGGACTTGTGGAAGGTTGCAAGCCTGTCGGGCCTAACTACTCTCGCCCCAGCTACACCGCGCCCCCAACCTACAAGGAAGCCGGCGCATCCTCTGTCCAGGTGCCATTGACGCCCCCACCCAATCCCGCTGGAGGCGGCTGGCAGCCTGCCACGCCTTCCGACGGAATGCTCAAGGGGAAATGGTGGGAGATTTACCAGGACCCGCAACTCAATCAGCTTGAGGAGCGCATTGCCATCTATAACCAGGGCCTGCGCCAGGCTCTGGAAACGTATCTGGCCGCGCAGGATCAGGTGAAAGCCGCGCACTCGGCCCTCTATCCCACCATCTCGGCGGGACCTTCCTTTCAGCACGAAAAGCTATCGGAACACCGGCCGCTTTCAGCCGGCACGGGTCCGAACAGCTTCAACGACCTCAATATCAGCGGCAGCGGCAGCTGGGAGCCGGACTTCTGGGGACGCATTCGGCGCACCGTCGAGGCCGCCCACGAAAACGCGCAGGCTAGCGCAGCCGACATGGCCAACGTGAACCTGAGCCTGCAGGCGGCAATGGCCACGGACTACTTCCAGCTCCGCGGGTTGGATGCGCAGATCAAGCTGACGCGCGCCACGATTACCGACCTGGAGAGCCAACTCGGTCTAACGGAGAGGCGGCTCAAAGGTGGAGTCGCCACCGAGGCCGACGTAGCCCAGGCCCGTACGCAACTGGAAACGACGCGGGCACAACTGGTGGATCTGGGCGTGGCGCGGGCGCAATACGAGCACGCGGTAGGCACCATTGCCGACTACAAGCTGCCCGCCTTCAGCATCCCTTTCTCTCCGCTCGACCTGCAACTCCCAAAAATTCCTCTCGGCGTGCCATCGCAACTGTTGGAGCGGCGTCCGGACATAGCGGCTGCGGAGCGTCGAACGGCCGCGGCCAATGCGCAAATTGGAATCGCCGTGAGCGCCTTCTACCCAACCATCAGCCTGACCGGGCAGGGCGGTTTTGAAAGCACCCACGCTGGAAACTGGATTCAGGGGCCGAGCGCGCTCTGGTCGCTGGGTGCGCAAGCCACGGAGCTTCTGTTCGACGCCGGCCAGCGGCGTGCGCTGACCGACCAGGCCAAACACCAGTACGAGGCCCAGGTTTCCGGCTACAAGGGAGTCATCTTCCTGGCCTTCGAAGATGTGGAGGACCAACTCTCCGGACTCAGGATTCTGGAGGAAGAATCCGTCGCTGAGCAGAAGGCCGTGGATTCAGCGCAACACTCCTACAACATCTCCGATCAGCGCTACAAGGGCGGGGTGACCAGCTATCTTGAAGTGCTGACGGCCGAGGCGACCCTGATCCAGAATCAGCGCACGTCCATCGACCTGGAGACCCGGCAATTTGTAGACAGCGTTGGCCTGGTGCGGTCCCTCGGCGGCGGATGGGACGTGAGCCAGTTGCCGAAGTGACAGAGAAAAGGGAACTGGGGACGGGAACTAAGGAAGGGACACGCGACGGCTATAACAAATCCCGAAACTGCTCCAAGCTCATTCCAGCATCCCGGACGATGCCGCCCATGGTGAATGCATTGATTGGATTGTGGCGTGGAATCGTCAGGATTCGCGTCCCGTCCGTCATGACGATGTGCGCGCCTTGGCGGAGTACGCGGAATCCTGCTTTTTCCAGCGCGGCGACGGCTCGAAGATGGTTGATACCCGGCAACTTGGACACGAGTTACCTCAGCAGTTCTGGATTAATCATCCGCTGCCTCGATACATCCGTCAAGATCGCATGAATTCTAAGCCACTGCATCAAAATAGGTTATAGTCCTTGTCAGTGCTTATTAGTCTTTGTTAGTGATGATTAGTGATAACAAATACAGGAATCACTTTGAAAAAATAATCGACAACCGCTTGTACGCTGCCAAACTGCCAGACGTTGAATCCACAGTCTACCCAATCCCGACTTCGACAAGGCGGCTGTCATCATTACGCGCCAATTCTTCAGCCGCCGCAACATACTCCTGAATCGCGATCTGAATGTTTACGAGGGCCTCCTCCTCGGTTGCTCCCTGCGACCAGCAGCCAGGAAGACCGGGGCACGAGACGCTGTAACCTTCCTCGGAGTGGCGGAGAACGACGCGATAGTTTGCCATGGGAGTAATGGTACACCCTTCTCAGAATTACCCGCAAAGCGGATGCGGCTTGGTTTTCCAGTCCCTATTCCCTATTCCCTGTTCCCTGCCTTCACCGAATCCTGCCGCGGATGACTGTATGCGGCAGGTGGGACCGCGGTTAGCGGCAGTCCAGGCCCTTCCCAAAGCAGCCGCGGCACACCCTGGCTCACCGAGTGCAGGCCTTCCAGATGAAGCGTGTGCTTGCCGGCGCGGAGGCCCAATGAACCCCGGTCGTAGCGCATCGCGTTGCCCGCGGAACCGCAGACCTGCGCGAACGGAGGTCCGGTTTTCGCAACCTCAATGCCGTCAACCACCAGCCGAGCACCGTCGCGGTCAAGCAGGTGGAAGGTGTAACCCCCATCGGCGGGAATATCAATCAGCCCATCCCAAACTGCAGCGTAGCGGGTGAAGCCCTGTGGGTCGGCGTGGAGGTTCGGAGACTCGCCATTGAAGACAGCGTGCTGCTTCGTCAGGTCCGGCAACTCCGTCCAGACTCCGGGATAGATTTGCCAGGTAAGGCCGGGAACGATTGGGGCGGCGGAGTTCGAGTCGCCGTGCCATTTGGCTACAGCCACCACTCCCTGCGCAGCCCAGTCCTGCTTTCCCGCCTTGTCCTCCACATGGAGCAACACCCTGAATCTGCCGGCGCCTCTTGACGCCCCATCCAGCTCGGTCCCCTCGGCATCGGGAAATTTGTGGCTCACGCTTCGTCCGGTTGCCTGGGCGCCGTCGCCAAACAACCAGATGTAGCGCGCCCCGTGAGAATCCTGCGCGGTGAAGGTAACCTTCTGGCCTGGGGCGAAGACCGGCGGATCGAAGGTGAATGCGGCAATGGGGTCGTGGGTGGGCGTGAACACCGGCGGCTGAGCGCCATTTGAGGTAATGAGAGGCAGGTCGGCGTCGGCCGCGGCGCGGGTCTGGCCATACTTCACGTTGTCGAATACCACTTCGGCCACCTGGCCGGTAAGCGTGGAATCGGCCAGTGGGGGCTGGTCGAGTGCCCAGATATTGCGGAAAGTGAAACCGTGCAGGGCTGGCTCGGTGCGCTCAACCTGGACCAGCGAGTACCAGTTGTCAAGAAACAGATTCTCAAAGGTATAGCTGGAGTGGTCGCCTTTGGCGCCGTCCGCACCCCAGAAGCCGAGCAGCCCAAATGTCTGCCCGCAGGCGCCAATGCCGGCATGAAGAATGTCTGAATCCCGGAGTGTGAAGTTGCGCGAGTTGAAGGTCTTCCGCGGCCAGCCCGAGCGAACGACGTTGGAGATGCTGGTCGAGAGCTCGCTATGCTCCACGAGGATGTCCTGAACGTCATGGCCGGGGAGCAGTATCTCCTCGTCGGTGTATCCGTCCCAGTTCCCCTCCATGGCGAGATCGTCGTCCGACGCGCGTATAAATGCGTCCCGCACGATGGTGTCGCCGCCGCCCAGCCAGTCCATACCATCCTGGTTGGCGTTGCCGGGGTTGCCGCCGATTACCCGCAGATCGTCGAACGTAAAATCATTGGAATCTTTCATCTGGATAGACCAGGTGCGGGCGCGGACGATGCAGGTGAGCCCGTCGATCTGGACGTTGCGGGCCTCAAGGGAACCAATGCAGTGCCAATCGGGCTTCTGCATCCAGCCTTCGTCGGTGTTGGGGTCCTGCGAGCCCTCGTAAACGATCGTCCCGCGGCCCAAAATCCTGACCCCGCCGACGTTGAAGAGGTTGAGGCTGCCGAAGATGAACGAACCGGGAGCGAGGTAGTAGGTTTCGCCGGACTTGGGGTTGATGCTCTCGCGGTGAATACCAGCCGGAATGACGTGGACATTGGGGCCGGCGGGCGGTGGTGGTGGCGGCGTGCCTGCAAACAGAAACAACATCGACGCGTGATTCAGGAAGTCTCCCGGCCGCGAGATGGAGAGCTTGGCCGGGCCCGCGAGGTGAAAGTCGATAGTCTGCCCTCTCCGCACAGGCCGGATTCCAAGCCTCCAAGGCTGGATATCGACGCCATGGTCCCAAAAGCCGCTCTCGGCCGCAGTGATGGCAATGTCTACAGGGCCGGTAATGTCAAAGGAGACCCAGTCATAACTGGCTGCGGCATGGGCCACGTCGACAGGCTGGCCGTTGACAGTGACGGTAAACGCGGTGGACTTCAGCTCCTCAGGAACAGCCGCAGCCTGAACGCGTGTAGTCGCGGGAGCGGCCAAGGGCAATGCGAGAAGGGCAACCAGCAGCGAGCGAAAGACCAGCAAGAACCTAAACCCCGGTCAAAAAAATGGGAACCCAACAACTTTAGCACCGGAACGTTGCCGGATCATGCAGCCGGCGAGCGCGACCGATTGCCTTTTCGCATTCCAAGGTGCGATCGCCTTGGGTATCTCATGGAATGTCTGGCAACGAGGGTTTCAAAACTTCCGTTACCTCGCCATTCGAGCAACCTGCTCCAACCCGTCGATGAACCAGTCGCCAAGACCATGGAGGAGCCCCACAATCCAGAGATTACCTGAACGCCGAAAGAGGATCGCGAAATAAAGGCCGATGGCAAATATCGCCGCAAATATCCAAAGGCGCGTTGGATGCACGCGCACTGCGGAGAAGTGGTAAGCGTGCAGAGGTCCGAATGTGAAGACTAGGTTGCTGACCAGGATGCCGGTCGGAGGTCCCCATCGTCGCACAAGCTCGGTCTGAAGTGCCCCGCGATACAACAACTCCTGATAAAACCCCCAGATCATATGTGGCACGAAGACGAACAGGCAAATCAGCCACAGGTCGTGGCGCATCCACAAAGCTTTCAGGTCCGTCCACGAAAAGAAAGAAAACACGGCAACTGTTATGGATACGATTTGCGGCAGAAAAAACTTCTCCGTCGGCGACCAGTGAAGCCATGAATACAGTCCCAATTGTGACAATGGCACTCTTGCAAACCTGATCACGAACCAGCACGCCAACCCCGTCAAGAGACTCATCTCGAGCAGCATCCACCAAGGCCGCCCTGCTATGCCCAGCCACTTCGCTCCCATCCTGGAGAGCGGCCGCAGCAGGAATTCGAAGATCAGGACGACTGCCAGCAGTTTGTAACCCGAGCGGGAGGAATAATTCGGTCCCTTCGGCTTGTCAAAGAGAAATAATTGGCCGCGCCAAGAGGAGCCTATTCTGGGTTTTCCGGTTCTCAGCGTGACGTTTCGCACGGAAAATCCTCGTCCATGACCTCGTACCCTCCACCTTGCGCTGGTGGCGTCGAGTAAGTATCCCTATTCTCTTAAGGTGGATTCAGATCCCTTCACCCATGGAGACATACTCGCGCAGCCGTTCAAGGTCTTCGCGATAAGCTTCCCGCTCGGCGGCCTCGGCGGCGAATGGCTCAACGGGGCTAGGCGGGCCGCCTGCCACGTGGAGGGATTTTTCCAGGTCCTCCACGCGCGCCGAGAGAGCGATAAGCGCGTCGGAGAGCGGGTCCTTCACATCGTGGGGGTCGGTGATGAGGACGCGCTGGCCGTTGCGGTAGACGATGTGGGCGGGGACTCCGACAACCGTCGAGTTGGGAGGCACGTCGGAAAGCACGACTGAGCCGGCGCCAACGCGGGAGTTCTCGCCAACGGTGATGTTGCCAAGCACGTTGGCGTTGTTTCCGATGAAGACGTTGTCGCAAACGGTAGGGTGCCGCTTGCCGTGGCCCTTGCCGGTTCCCCCCAGGGTGACGCCCTGGTAGATGGTCACATCGCTGCCGACAATAGCGGTTTCTCCAATGACCACGCCGGTTGCATGGTCAATGAAGAGACGGCGGCCGATGAGTGCGCCAGGATGAATATCGACGCCGGTAAAGAAGCGGGCAACCTGCGAGACGAGGCGAGCGGGCAGCAGCAGGTTTGCGCCCCAGAGCCAGTGGGAAACAACATGAAACCAGACAGCCCACAGGCCCGGATAACAGAAAAAGACCTCCAGCCGGGAGCGGGCAGCAGGGTCCCGCTCCAGAACGGAGTCGATATCTTCGCGGATGCGAGCGTAGAGAGACATGAAAAGGAAGGGCTTCCGTTAACAGTAGCTTATCGGGGCCTTTGGTTTCCCACCCTTGCGACAGAAGCACGCCGCAAGGATGGGGCACGGGGGCATCTTGGGCCCAGATCGGCCACTTGATCAGACCGTTACACCGCGATGGCTTCGGTGGGCAGCGCCAGGGCTTTCTGGCGCAGCGAGTCAAACAGCACGCTGGACAAATACCGCTCACCGAAATCGGGCAGAATGGCGACGATCAGCTTTCCTTCGTTCTCCGGACGCGCGGCAACCTTCAGCGCTGCCGACACAGCCGCTCCAGAGGAGATGCCTACAAACAGCCCCTCCTCAAGGGGCAACTGCCGGGCAGCGGCGATGGATTCATCGTTCGTAACCTGAATGATCTCGTCGATCAGGCTCACGTCGAGAACGCTAGGAATGAATCCAGCGCCGATGCCCTGAATTTTGTGCGGTCCGGGCTTGCCGCCGGAGAGCACAGGGCTATCCACGGGCTCAACAGCAATAGCCTTGAACTCCGGCTTGCGCTCCTTGATGTACTTGGCCACGCCGGTGATGGTGCCCCCCGTGCCCACGCCCGAGATGAGAATGTCGACCTTGCCATCGGTATCGTCCCAGATCTCCGGGCCAGTGGTGGCGTAGTGGATGGCGGGGTTGGCCGGATTGTCGAACTGCTGCAGAATGAACCCGTTGGGCGTCTTGGCCAGAATCTCGTTGGCCTTGGCGATAGCTCCCTTCATTCCGTTGGGCCCGGGAGTGAGAACGATCTCGGCGCCAAAGGCCAGCAGCACGGCGCGGCGCTCCTGGCTCATTGTCTCCGGCAGCGTGAGGATCAGCTTGTAGCCCTTGGCGGCGGCCACAAATGCCAGCGCAATGCCGGTGTTGCCGCTGGTGGGCTCAATCAGAACGGTCTCGCCGGGCGTAATCTTGCCGGCCTTCTCCGCAGCGTCGATGAGCGCCAGTCCGATGCGGTCTTTGACACTCGCCAGGGGGTTCTGGCTCTCCAGCTTCACGAGAACGGTTGCGGGCAGGCCAGCCGCCACGCGATTGAGCCGTACCAGCGGGGTATGGCCAATGATTTCAGTTACATCCGCGGCAATGCGCGCCATAATAATCTCCTCTTTTGGGGCGAATGGGCCCCGGCCATTGAAGTGCAATCGATTTTGGGTGAATTGGAGTTGTCAAGCGGGAAAAAGCGGGCGCAAACAAAGCGCACGTTTGCATCGGGCATTGCACCAGAACGGTGTTAGCGACATCGACGCATGAAAACAGAGTAGTCCCGCAAGCACGCTATTGCAAGGGGTTACGCAAGAAAGAGGGAGAGGAGACGCAATTGTTCTGAGAGTGCGCTGGGTGTGGGACGAGGGGTCCAGGGTAAGTCGCGTCCGGAAAAGAAGTTGGGAAATAATTGTTGACAGTACAACTCTACATATGTAGAGTTTGTCGAATGAAGCTGCGATTGTCCCCACAAACGCTGTTGGTTCTGGATGCTTTTCTCGATCGCACCGAAGACTGGAAATACGGCTACGACCTGAGCCGCGTTACGGGGCTGAAGTCGGGCACGCTGTATCCGATCCTGATGCGGATGGCGGAGCGAAAGCTGCTGGAGACCAAGTGGGAGCAGGCTGAGCCCGGCAAGCCTCCGCGGCACATGTACCGGTTTACGCCGGAGGGGTTGCGGTTTGCCAGGGCCACCGTCATGGCCCACATGAGCGGCGGCCTTGACCAGGTTGCGCTCGGACTGGTGCCTCAGGGGCTGGTGAAGATCTGATGGGCGCGCCGCGGACTTTGGCCGCAACGCTGCTGAGGGCCGCCGTGCGCCTGGTTCCTGACGTGAGCCGGGAATGGGCCACCGCCATGCTTCGAGAGTTGGATTTTATTGAAGGCGACTGGGCGGCACTTTTCTGGGCTTTGGGGAGTACGACGGCTATTCTGCGCCACGCGGCGGTTGTGTGGCGTACGTGGTTATTTCAAAACGGAAATCAGGAGGCAGGGATGAACAACACAGGGAAAAAGGCGCTTGGAGTTGGGTTGGGTATCCTATCTGCATTGGCGCTGGTCGGATGCTTATTCGCTGGTCTACGCATCGTCAGCATTCTGTTTCCAGGGCTGGGGCTGGAACACTCCGGGTGGGCCTATTGGCTGGCTGTGATGGCAATTCCGGAAGCGATTTTTGTGGTAGCGACCGTATTGCTGTGGCGGAAGAAAGGGCCTGTCGCGGCGGGAATTCTGGCCACGGGACTGGCTATGGCTCTGCATATTGGCGTCCATTTTGCAATGCGGTAATGGGAAGCAAAGGAAGAGACTTCAATGGACATGAATGCTACAGGACTGGCCCCGATCTCAACTTCGATCGTTCCCTGGCTGTCTGTCCGTAATAGCGCCCAGACAGTCGAGTTCTACAAAGCCGCATTCGGGGCGATCGAGGTTTATCGCCTTGAGGACCCCGGCGGCAGCGTGGTGGCAAGACTCTCTGTCGATGGAGCCGAGTTCTGGGTCGTCGACGAATCGCCTGAGCATTTCAACTTCAGCCCGGAATCGATTGGCGGCTCATCGGTCAGAATCATCTTGACGGTTGCCGATCCAGACGCGATGTTTGAGCGCGCATTGAAGGCGGGCGCAACCCAGGTCTACCCGGTAAGCGAGGGCCATGGCTGGCGGGTGGGCCGCGTCGTCGATCCATTCGGCCACCACTGGGAGATTGGCCGGCCGATCAGCGGCGAGTGAACTTCCAAGGGATAAGAGTGAGCACCGATGAATTTGTGGGATATGACTGATCTTGCGCTGCCGTGGTCCATCCGCGTCGTAGCCACCCTGCGCATCGCCGACAAAATGGAAGCCGGGATTTCGGATATCGATGAGCTTGCCGCGGCAGCCAAATGCGACAGTGGCGTCTTGCGCGGCGTCTTGGAATTCCTGGTAGATAAGGGCTTGTTTGAAGAACCGAGTCCGGGCCAGTTTCGCCTGAACGAACCAGCCCGCGGATTGCTTGAACCCGCTCTCCTGATTGGCCTAGATCTGGACGGCATCGGCGGCCGCATGGCCGGCGCCTGGGGAACCCTGCTGAGCTACGTGCGCTCGGGAATTCCCGCCTATCACGAAGCCTTTGGCCTGCCCTTCTGGGAAGATCTTGAAGCTCATCCAGAGATTGCCGCCAGCTTTGACGCCTTGATTGGGCCACGAGGCCACGGCAACTTCACCGGCGACTTTGAGATTACCGGCGGCTGGGAAGATGTGCGAACCGTGGTAGATGTCGGCGGCGGAACAGGCGCCATGCTGGCCGCGATTCTCGAACTGCGCCCGAATGTTCGCGGCGTCCTTGTCGAACTACCACGGACAGTAGAGCGGGCCGCGGGGACATTTCGCACGGCAGGCGTAGAGCACCGTGTGACAGCGGTTGCACAAAGCTTCTTTGATCCCCTTCCGCCCGGCGCGGACATCTATCTGCTGCGTGGCGTACTGAACAACTGGGCAGATGCAGAAGCCGTAGCCCTTTTGAGCCGATGCGCCGAGGCGGCCCGGCCCGCTGGGCGAGTGGTCATCCTAAAGAGCGTGAGCGCAGACTGCGCCCGGCATGGATTCCCAATCTCGATGCTGATGGTTGGAGGCAAAGACAGGTCAATCACCGAGTTTCGCTCAATCGCGCAGCAGAGCGGGCTTGTGGTGGTTGCAGCGGGGCAGCAACCATCAGGCTACTTCGCAGTGGAATGCAGGCCGGTGGCGTAGACGACCTTACGGCATCTTCGACCCGGCCAGCCGTGATTCTGCCAGAGTCCGTGTTTCTTCTTAGAGTTGGCAAAATAAAGGCAGGAGCAGACGGCATGGAAGTGCTGAAGCCACCGCCGCAGTTGACCGATCAGGCGCTCGGCTGTCTGCGCCGCCTGGCAGCGCGTTATGTATGGTGGAAGACCCCTGACGAAGCCATGGAGTATCCCGAACGTGTAGCCGCGCAGGTAATGAATCTGGGCACATTCGAAGACCTGACTCGGATGGTCGAGACCACCGGCGAAGACTATTTGCGAGGAGTGCTCGAGCGCGCAGAGGCCGGGCAGTTAGATGCTCGTTCGTGGCACTATTGGCATTACCGGCTGGGCTTGGCCGAGTATGGGACGAGGCCTGTGCCTCCGATGCCCGTGAGAAGAGTCGAGTGAGCGCATTCGAGCCGCAGCTACCAATAGAGGCAGGCTTGAATTAGAGCCTGGTCCGCCTCAACCGGTATTTCTAAGCCCCGCCGAAATGCCGCTGATCGTTGCCGCAATGGCGCGGTTCACCTCCGGCGTGTCTTCGCCCGCCCGCTTGCGGCGCAGCATGTCCACCTGGATTAGGTGCATCGGATCGACATACGGGTTACGTAGCCTGATCGAGTTGGCCAGCACGTGATTCCTCTCCAGCAGTTCGCTCTGCTGAAGGATTGCCAGCAGCGCTCGCACGGTACGGTGGAACTCGCCGTCGAACAGGTCGTAAATGCGCTCGCGGAGGCCGGCATCCTCAACCAGCGAGGAGTAGATCCGCGCTGTCGCCAGATCGACCTTGCCGAGCGCCAACTCCACATTGCGCAGAAGATCGATGAAGAGAGGAAACTCGCGCGCCATGGTTTGCAGCAGCTCCAGCGACCCAGCCTGCGTGAGATATTCCTCAAACGCAAATCCCACTCCGAACCACGCCGGTATCAGCAGCCGCGACTGTGTCCAGCCGAATACCCAGGGAATGGCGCGCAGGTCAGCGAGCGAAGGTGAAGCTTTGCGTCGCGAGGGGCGCGAGCCGATCTTGGCGTTCTCAAGCTCGCCCACCGGGGTTGACTGCTCAAAGTAGGTGAGCACGCCAGGGTCTTCTAGAATGTGTTCGCGGTAATAGCCGTAAGACAGATCGGAAAGCCGGTTCAGAGCAGCCTCCCATTCGGGTTTCAGGACGCCGGTGAAATGGCCCTTGGGATCGCGCGCGTTGGGACGCGCCAGGGCATCGAGCGATGCGGCAATCATGAGTTCGAGATTGCGCTCGGCCAGCACTTCGTCAGCGTATTTGAAGTTCAGCACCTCGCCCTGTTCGGTAATGCGCAACTGGCCATCGAAGGAGTCCATCGGCTGCGCAAAAATGGCGCGATGGGTGGGGCCGCCCCCGCGTCCCACTGTCCCTCCGCGGCCGTGGAAGAGCCGCAGTTTCACACCGGCTTCGCGGGCCACCTCGTGCAGATCGCGATGCGCGCGAAATATCTCCCAGGTACTGGTCAACATGCCGCCGTCTTTGTTTGAGTCGGAGTAGCCCAGCATCACTTCCTGCCAGTTGTTCCACGTGGCCAGGAGCTTGCGATAGTCAGGCCGGGACCACAGTGCGCGGCAGACTGCGGGAGCATTGCGCAGGTCTTCAATCGACTCGAAAAGCGGCACCGGCATCAGCCCTGGGTCCCGGCCATAACCCTCCACCTTCACACCGCCCAATCGTGCAAGCCGGACAACGGTCAGCACATCTTCAACCGTTGCCGCGCCGCTGATTACGTACTGGCGAATGGCCTCCGGCGAGCAGCCTTCTTTGATTTCCGCAACCACGCGGAAGGTCTCCAGAACGCTCGAAGTTTCCGCGGAAAGGCTGCTGGGCAGAGAGGCGCCCATGGTGTCGGAAATTGCTTCCTGCAAAGCCGCGGCGAGTACGCGGGCGTGCTGGCGAATATCCAGCGCGTGCAGATGCAGCCCGAAGGTGCGGACCTGAAGTATCAGCGGATCGATCAGCGTGCGCGCGATGCGCAGGCCGCGGTTTTCGGCAAGCGATGCGCGCAAAACCTCAAGGTCATCCAACAACTCTTCGACAGAGCAGTAGGTGGGCAGCACCTGCGCAAGCTCTTCCTGCCCCTGGGCAAGGGTGTACGAAGTTACAGGCAGGCGAGCGCCGGTGGGACCGGGATGCTCCATGGTGCGATGAACGCGGGCTTTGAGGCAAATTACAAAGCGGCGATAGTATTCAAACTCGTATTGCTCGCCGAAGACCTGCGCCTCGGGCGTATGCACCTGCGCCACGTAAGCCTGAAGCCGTGCAAGCAGCGCATCGCTCACCGGCCGCTGCTGTGCGCTGGTAGTCAACAGGTCGATGATCTCCTGCAATTGCCGCTGGTAATAGAGCAGCAAATGTCCGCGTGCGAGTTGAATCGAGTCGCGCGTAACCTGCGGCGTAACAAAGGGATTGCCATCGCGATCACCGCCGATCCATGAGCCGAACTGGAGCACTTGCGGCAGCGCGAGAGTATCGATTTCCAGACCGTAGGAAGCGTGCAGCGCCAAGGAGATTTCGCGATAGAGGCTAGGCAGCGTTTCAAAGATGGAGACGTCGTAGTAGTCCAGCCCCATCTTGATTTCGTCGTAAACCGTAGGCCGCCGCGACCGCACTTCGTCGGTCTGCCAGAGGCTCGTGATTTCGGCCAGCACCAGTTGCTCCAGGCGCGCCAGGTCCTGTTCGGGCACAGGAATGCGATCGAGCGTGGCGAGAAAGTCGCCAATGCGTCGCCGCTTGAACATGACGGAGCGGCGCGCAACTTCAGTAGGATGGGCCGTAAAGACCGGGACGATCAGCACGCGGCGCAACCAGTCCAGAGCCTCCTCGGCGCTGATGCCTACGCGGCGCATTTCAGAAAGAGTGCCGGCCAGCGAGCCGCGCTGCCGTGCAGCCCCACCACTGAGCCGGAGTGCAATACGGCGGCGCTTGCGGTGGTTTGTCTCCGCCAGGTTGATGAGTTCGAAATAGAAGGCAAAGGCGCGTGTAAGCAGGATGGCGCGCTCCACGGGCAGCGAGTGTACCAGTTCCAACGCGTTGGCGGCGTGGCGTGCAGCTTCTTCGTCGCTGCCGCGGGCCTCAGCGTCTCGCCTGCGGATGGTGCCCTGCCGCAGCGCCTCAACGTGGGCAAACAGATCTTCGCCGGCCTGCTCGCGCAACACGTCGCCAAGCAAGGTGCCAAGCGAACGCACATCGCGCCGCAGGGGCGCCTCTTTCAGGTCGCCGGATTGCGCTTCCAACTCCGCCAGGCGCTGCGACCAGCTCTCGGGATTCCACAAAAGGGCCATCGTTATTCGATTATGCACGAGTTGACCCTGCGGCCAGGATGCCAGAATCAGGTTAAGAAGACTCGACTGGCCTTGATCCACGCCAAGAATTGAATTTCATCCCAATATTCCACAGATCGTAGCCAGGCGATTCACTCGCCGATGCACGATAATATCGCCATCATGCATACGGATTCGCCCGAAAAAGCTGGCCGAAACGACCCTTGTCCTTGCGGCAGCGGCAAGAAATACAAGCACTGCTGCCTGACGAAGACATGGGCGCCTCCGACACAAGTTGACACCCCCTGGCGCCGCCAGCGCGACGCGTCGGACAGGCTTACGCCCGCATTACTGAAGCTGGCCGCGCGGGAGCTTGAGGACGACCTGCTGCTGGCCTGGGCGGACTTCAACCAGGTTCCATTTCCCGATCCGATCAGCAAGTACGAGAGTGAAGAGGGCATCTTCAATCCATACCTGATCTTCGACTGGGATCGGGACAGCCCCCCCAGGCGCCGCTCCGGCAAGCCGAGGCCCGGACTGATTCTGCGGACATATATCGAGAAGTTCGGCAGCCGCTTGTCTGAACTGGAGCTCCAGATTCTTCACCAGGCAATAGCGCAACCGATCAGCTTTTATGAGGTGATCCGATGCAATCCGGGCCACGGCGTCGTGCTGCGCGACGTTTTCCTTGGCGAAGAAACGGATGTAGAGGAGCATTCCGGATCGAGAGGAATGCGGCCAGGTGACTTGCTCTATGGACAAATCTGGAAGCTGCCCGAAGTGGCCACGCTGGGTAGACTCGGGCCGCGCATGATTCCGCCCGATCGGAAGGCAGAGATTGTAGAACTTCGTACAGAACTTCGGCGGAAAATCGCAAAGAAGAACCGGGAGCTTACTGTTTCCGATCTGATTCAATATACCGATGAGATTCGCACCCTCTACCTTGACATCCGGGATGCGATGTTCAGGCCGAAGAAGCTGGTGAATACCGACGGCGAGCCATTTGTTTTTCACACGCTGACTTTCCGCATTGGCTCAGCGCAGGCTGCCTTCGACGCGCTCGCGCCGCTGACCTGGGGCGTCACAAAGGAGGATCTTCTCGAAGACGCGGAGCGGAGCGCGGACGGTTCGCTGCAGAGCCTGGAATTCAATTGGATCGGCAAAGGGAATAAGATGCACACGAACTGGGATAACACCATCCTGGGTCATATGAAGATTTCGGGACGAACCCTGATCGTGGAAGTGAACTCGGCGAATCGCGCAAAGAAGATTCGCGAGGAGGTTGAAAAGCGGCTGGGCCTTCATGCCACACATCTGAGCACAACCTCGCAAACGCCCGAGGAGGCGCTTGCGAAGCGGGAAAAAGAGCGGAAATCGGCGCCTCCGCGGATTGAGTCAAGCGCGCCCGCCCTCGATCCGGAGATACAACGCCAGTTTGACGCTCAGATGCAGGAAGAGGTCGAGGCATGGATACACAAGGAGATTCCCGCCCTGGGCGGACGCACGCCGCTGCAAGCCGTTGCCGATCCGGATGGTAGAGAGGTTGTGGAATCTTTGCTTCTAGGCTGGGAGCGCCATTTCGAAGGCCCACGCACGCCGGGAACGATCCTCCCCGACATCGATGCAGTGCGACGGCTTCTGAATCTGCCTGTCGCAATCGGGACAGTCATTCACTAAGACGCGAAGCCCGTCGGTCTCCGCGGCGGAGTGGAGTCAAGAGAGCGCGCCCTGCTCTTCTAATTGCATCATGAGGTCTTCCCACTCGGCGGTGAGGGCGGTTAACTGCGTGCGCAGGTCTTCGGCCAGGGCGCTTAGGCGAGCGGTTTCAGAGGCGGAGACATATACGCCCAGTTGTTCCTCGGTGTGGGCGATGGCTGCTTCGATCCGCGGGGTCTCTTCTTCGAGGAAGGCGCAGCGGTCTTCCATTTGCCTCTGCTTGATGGGATTGAGGCGGCGAGGACGATCCTTGGCGCCTGAGTCATCTGCGGCAATCTCGGGGATCGCAGCGGTCTTCATCGCCTGCTGAGCCGCTCCTTTTTGAGGCTCTTCGACCAACAGGCCGCTGGATGCAATCCCCTCTTTGCGCCGCAGATAGTCCTCGTAATTGCCTTCGTGGCTTTTGACTGTTCCACCTTCCACTTCGAGCACGCGCGTAGCCAGCCGATCGATGAAATAGCGGTCGTGCGAGACAAAGACGACCGTGCCGGAGAAGGCCGCAATGGCTTCGAGCAGCACATCCTTGGCACGCATGTCGAGATGGTTGGTCGGCTCGTCGAGAAGAAGAAAATTCGACGGCGAAACCAGAATCCGCGCCAGTGCGTAGCGGTTCCGTTCGCCGCCCGAGAGTACGCCGAGCGGCTTGAAGACATCGTCGCCGCTGAAGAGAAAGCAGCCAAGCAGCGACCGCAGTGCCTGTTCAGGCACCTTGAGCGCGGCGCGGCTGATATCGTCCAGCATCCGAGCATCGCCATTGAGCACCTTGTACTGATCCTGCGCGAAGTACTCGCTCACCACGTTATGACCCAGCTTCACCTGGCCAGCCGTGGGCGTTTCATCACCAGTGAGCAAGCGGATGAGCGTCGACTTGCCGGCCCCGTTGACACCCACCAGTGCCACGCGGTCGCCGCGTTCAATCGTAAAGTTGACTCCATTCAGAACCTGCTTGGGCCCATAACTCTTCGATAGGTTTTCTGCTTCGACCACAGTCCGTCCCGAAGGCGGCGGCTGAGGAAACTTGAAGTGAATGACCGGCTCTTCTTCCGGTATCTCAATGCGTTCTATCTTCTCTAACTCTTTGATGCGGCTTTGCACTTGTTTTGCCTTGGTGGCCTGGGCACGAAAACGGTTGATGAAAGCCTCAAGGTGCTCAATCTGGATGCGCTGATTGCGATAGGCCGACTCAAGCTGTGTACGCCGCTCGTCCTTCTGGCTTAGATACTTTGTGTAGTTACCCTGATAGATATTCAGCCGCTTGTTCCATATCTCCACGGTGCGGTCGATCGTAACATCCAGAAAGTAACGGTCATGAGAAATAAGAATGTAACCGAAGGGATAATTCTTGAGATAGTCTTCCAGCCAGTTACGAGTTTCCAAGTCCAGGTGATTCGTAGGTTCATCCAGCAGCAACAGATTGGGCTTGGCCAGCAGCAGTTTAGCCAGCGCAATCCGCATCTGCCAGCCGCCGCTGAACTCGTCCGTCTGCCGCGCCCAGTCTTCCTTGCCGAAACCGAGCCCGGTAAGTACACTGCCCACTTGCGCGTCGAGCGCATAGCCGTCAAGCGCGTGAAACCGTTCCTGCAGCATTGAAAAGCGTTCCGCGGCGGACTCGTACTCGGGACCGGCATGGTCCAGCACGGCAAGCTGCCCGCTGAGGTGCTCGATCTCGCCGGCCATCCCGCGAATGTCATCGAAAACGGAGAGGCATTCTTCAAAAACTGTACGGCCGGTAAGGCGCAGGCCCTCCTGCGGCAGGTAGCCAATGCTCATGCCGCGCGTCTGCTGCAGGCCGCCGTAGTCCAGCGATTCAAGGCCGGCCAGCACCTTCATCAGCGTGGATTTGCCCGTACCGTTGGCGCCCACAAGCGCAGTCTTCTCGCGCGAACGGATCAGCCAGTTGGCTTCAAGAAAGAGCACGCGCGGCCCGAACCGCTTGCCGGCATTTTGCAAAGAGAGCATACAAGTCTATTTTCGCAGAGCCAGCACAGGGGAAGGAGCGTAGCCCGTTCAGGGGCGGATCTCGACCGGCGTGCCCACCGGAACCATATTCCAAATCTCGTCGATCTCATCGTCGGTAACGGCAACGCAGCCGAGGGTCCAGTCGTAGAGACGGTGGGCTGGGCCAACCCAGCCCTTGCCGTTGGGAAGGCCGTGGATCATGACGGCGCCCCCCGGCGAAACGCCGAGCCTGGCTGCTCGCTCGCGGTCTTCGGCATTGGGATAGGAGATGTGGAGCGCGCGATGATAGGCGCTGACCGCGTTGCGCGCGTCGATAATGTAGTGACCCTGCGGCGTGCGGCCGTCGCCCTCTCGCTCCTTCGGTGCAAGCCCGCCGCTACCCAGCGCCACCTTGTAAGTGCGGATGACTTTTCCGCCGGCAAACAATTCCAGCAGATGATCCTTCTTCAGGATCAATACGGAATCAGCTTTTTGCGGCGGCTGAGCTTGCTGCGCCATCGGCGTGCAGGCGAGGGCACAGAGAACAAGACCCGCCACAGCCCGAACGAACTGGGCCGTAGTCGCTCCAGACCTATGCCGCGAATTCATTGGCCCAATGTACTACACCCGGCGAGCATTTTGGCTCCAGCCCAGCCAAGCCCTACAATGGAGGTCACGCCAGGGCCTGTAGCTCAACGGTTAGAGCAGGGGACTCATAATCCCTTGGTTGGGGGTTCGAATCCCTCCGGGCCCACCAAATAAGTCATTTGAGCTTCTTGCAAAATTCCCCAAAATGGCATTTGCTTTGTTCCTGCCGTTCTTTTCACTTGATTTGGAAGCCATGAGATCACTGTTCCAGCAATTTGTGGCTGCGGCGAGTCCTCTGTCCACCATTTTTGA
>Ga0302156_10000505_pt1 | contig 37161 bp, 34 predicted proteins | sample I_Bog_N3_2_FD_193503 | JGI IMG/M metagenome (GOLD analysis project Ga0302156, IMG submission 193503) | Peat permafrost microbial communities from Stordalen Mire near Abisko, Sweden - I_Bog_N3_2 | ecosystem: Environmental > Terrestrial > Soil > Wetlands > Peat | place: Sweden: Abisko, Stordalen... | reverse complement strand
CAACACGTCCGAGGACTTTGTCCGTCGCGTCAATCACCAACCACTCGCGCTTGACCTCATGGGCTTTAGCGGAAAAGGTTTTCATGTTGACTTCCTAATTAAAAATAAACGCTCAATTTGGCGGTTCTGCCACTGCCGAAACGTTTTTGCGAGAAAAATCCTCTCACGCGCCAACGCCTTTGCAGCTGGATACTGATGCAGACTCTTCCTTGTTATCTTTTCCAGAGCGCACGGAAAAGCCGATTATTATAGCCTTTTCAAGCACTTAGGTGCAATTTTTTTATAAACGCAAGGGAACCGGCGTGGTCTTTACGGCACATTTGCCTATGAAGACCGAGGCAAAGCGCGGGATAAAAAAAACCCGAAACGAGGGTTTCGGGCTTAAATCCACACCAAAGGAGGAGGGTGGAGGAGACAGGGTATGTTCGGGTTGCCAGGAACCGCGATCAGTAAGTTCAATATAGCAAACGAAATTGTGCAGCGCAAGATTTAATTTCAGCCCTTTATTTATGAAAAGAAACCAATATCAGCAACGTTTTTGCTGCTTTGCAATATGCATTATTTTACCTATTTCACGCCGCCTCATTTGATCGAAAATACACGCCATGCAGAACGCACTTTCTGAAAAAGCTACAATAGTGGCCTCCTCCAATTTTCCCAACGAGAACACACATGGAATGCACAGTACGCTGGACCGGCCTTTCCGGCATGACATTTTTGGCTGAAACCGGCTCCGGCCATGTGGTAGCAATGGATGGCGCACCAGATGGCGGTGGCCGCAATCTGGCGCCAAGGCCTATGGAAGTGGTGTTACTGGGCACCGGCGGCTGCACGGCTTACGATGTGGTGGTGATTTTGCGCAAAAGTGGCCAGGATATCCGTGGTTGCGAGGTGACGTTGAAATCCGAGCGTGCCGAGCAGGATCCCAAAGTATTCACCAAAATCCACTTTCACTTCACGGTGCGCGGCCGCAATTTGAAGCAAAATGTTGTCGAGCGCGCCATCAAATTGTCACATGACAAATATTGCTCAGCTTCGATCATGCTGGAAAAGACCGCCGAAATAAGCCACTCCTTTGAAATCATCGACGACCTGGCCGATCCGGGGCAGCAACAATAAGTAGCACCTAAGCAGTGTCGACGACACGGTGGCTAGATCCGATATGCCACCGTCGTCATCACCTTAGACATTACCCGCATGAGGCCACGCACGGGCAGCGGCATTTCAGCTGCGCCCAGCGCCACTGCCGCTTGCGCATGGGCAATCTCATCCTGACGCATCTGATCAACGATGGCGCGCGATTTGGCGTCCTGCGCCGGCAGCTTATCCAGATGACTGATCAGATGCTGCTCGACCTGGCGCTCGGTTTCCGCAACAAAGCCAAGACTGCGAGCGTCGCCTACGCGCGCAGCAATCGAACCCAGCACGTAGGAGCCGGCATACCATAAAGGATTAAGCAGGCTGGTATGCGAACCCAGTTCATGCAGGCGCTCTGCGGTCCAGGCCAAATGATCTTCTTCCTCGATACCGGCATGGGCAAACTGTTGCTTCAAGGCCGCCGACTGCGCAAACCGCCCCTGCGCATCGTAGAGCGCCTGGGCGCACACTTCACCCACATGGTTGATACGCATCAAGCCGGCACTATGGCGCTTTTCAGCATCACTGAGCGCCACCTCGGCAAGCGTGGCAGCGGGATTCGGACGCGATGCCACCACCACCCCGCTCACCACACGCAGCGCTTTATCGAGCTCGTTAATGAATTGATCGACGAATTGCATGACGAAGCTTCCTTGCTAGAGTAATTCTCACCAAATATGGGCTCAGACCAGTTTCCACGGCATGGTTTCGCCGCCATTCAACGGCACCACGGTGCTCTCGCCCATTGGCAATTCAGCCGGAATGGTCCAGCTCTCACGACGCAACGTCACCTGCCCCTGATTGCGCGGCAGACCATAAAATGCAGGGCCATTGAAGCTAGCAAAAGCTTCCAGCTTGTCCAACGCTGCGGCCTGATCGAAAGCTTGCGCATATAACTCCAGCGCATGCAACGCGGTATAGCAGCCGGCACAGCCACAGGCGTGCTCTTTCAAACCCTTGGGATGGGGCGCCGAGTCGGTACCGAGGAAAAATCTGTCGCTTCCCGAAATCGCCGCCGCCACCAATGCTTGGCGATGGGTTTCACGCTTGAGCACCGGCAAACAATAGTAATGCGGACGAATGCCCCCCTTGAAAATTTCGTTACGGTTATACAGAAGATGATGCGCAGTGATAGTCGCCGCAGTCGGACCCTCGGCGCTGGCGACGTAGTCCGCAGCCTCTTTGGTCGTGATGTGCTCGAACACCACTTTGAGCGCCGGCATGTCGCGTCGCAAGGGCTGCATCACGCGCTCGATAAATACCGCTTCACGATCAAAGATATCAATCGCAGGATCGGTCACTTCGCCATGCACCAGAAATGGCATCCCGGTTTCCTGCAGCGCTTCCAGCGCCTTGTAACACTTACGCAAGTCACTCACGCCGGCATCGGAATTGGTGGTGGCGCCAGCCGGATACAATTTCACGGCATGCACGAAACCACTGGCACGGGCTTTGTAAATTTCTTCCGGCGGCGTATTGTCAGTCAGGTACAGCACCATCAACGGCTCGAACTGCATACCGTCCGGCAAAGCCGCCAGAATGCGCTGCCGATAAGCGGCGGCCTGCTCGGTCGTAGTCACCGGAGGCTTCAGGTTGGGCATGATGATCGCCCGTGCGAATTGATGGGCAGTGTGCGGCAATACGCTGGCCATGGTCGCGCCGTCGCGCAAATGCAAATGCCAGTCATCTGGACGGGTAATGATCACTACGTCGCTCATTGCGTTCTCTTCTTCCTGATTCTATGTTGATGTGATGTGGCGCGCCATGCTGTACCAGCTATGCTCTGGGCGCTATTTTACCGCAAGGGATGACTAGCCAATTGCGCTAGATCAAGCGCTAGAGCAGCGCATTTTCGGCCAGACACAAAAAACAAAACCGTCGCGGCTGACGCCGGACGGTTTGCATACTGCGGTTCGCCCCCAACGGCGACGGCGCCAAGGACGCCTCGCAGTGGCTTAATGCGTGATGATTTTGGCGAGAAAGTCGCGGGCGCGCTCCGAGCGCGGCGAAGCAAAGAAGTCATCCTTCTTGCAATCCTCCACCACCAAGCCCTTGTCCATGAAGATGACACGATTGGCAACCTTGCGGGCAAAGCCCATTTCATGCGTCACCACCATCATGGTCATGCCTTCTTGCGCCAGACCTACCATGACATCCAGCACTTCATTGATCATTTCCGGATCGAGCGCCGATGTCGGTTCGTCGAACAGCATCGCAATTGGGTCCATGGACAGCGCGCGAGCAATCGCGACACGCTGCTGCTGACCACCAGACAATTGGCCCGGAAACTTATCTTTTTGCGCAATCAGACCGACGCGATCAAGGTACTTCAAGCCTTTTTCGGTAGCTTCATCCACACTGCGCCCCAACACCTTGATCTGACCGATGGTCAGATTTTCGCGAATCGACAGATGCGGAAACAGTTCAAAGTTCTGGAACACCATGCCAATACGGGCACGCAACTTCGACAGATTGGTCTTCGGATCACCGACCGAGACGCCGTCGACCGTGATGTTACCCTTCTGAAATGGCTCCAAGCCATTGACAGTCTTGATCAGCGTCGACTTGCCCGAGCCCGAAGGGCCGCAGACCACAACCACATCGCCCTTGGCCACGCTGGTGGTGCAATCGGTCAGAACCTGGAAGCTGCCATACCACTTGCTGACATTGTTGAGTTCAATCATTTATTTCTCCTAATTCCTGAATACGGGTTGCCCGCCGGTCGTGGACCGGCGTGTGCGATTAGCGAATGATGGCAATCTTATGCTGGAAACGTTTGACGGTTTGCGACAGCGCGAAACTCATCACAAAGTAGATCACGGCGACGAACAGGTACATCTCCACCAGGCGGCCATCCCGTTGAGCAATCTTGGAGGCGCTGGTGACGAAGTCTGGCACCGAACCCAGCACATACACCAGCGACACATCCTGGAACAGCACAATCGTCTGCGTCAGCAAGATCGGCATGACATTGCGGAATGCCTGCGGCAACACCACATTGCCCATCATTTGCCAGTAATTCATGCCAATGGCGTAGCCAGCAAAAACCTGGCCGCGCGGGATCGACTGAATACCGGAACGCATGATTTCGCAATAGTAGGCAGCTTCAAACAGAATAAAGGTAATCAGCGCCGACTGAAATGCGCCGACCTGAATCGGTTCGCTGGAACCAATGATCCAGGCACCGATAAACGGCACCAGGAAATAGAACCAGAAAATCACCAGCACCAGCGGCACCGAGCGAATCAGATTGACGTACGTGGTCGCGATGAAGGACAACGGCTTGTTGCTGGACAAGCGCATCATCGCCAGAAACGTGCCGATGATGACGCCACCGACCATTGCCGAAATGGTCAACACCAGAGTGAACTTGAGACCGGTCGTGATCAGGTAATACCACGAGCGCTCAATAACGTCGAAGTCGAAATTAGAAAACATGGATTAATGTCCTCCTGTGCTGGCGCTGCCGCTGGTGATGTAGCCTGGCACGGCAGTCACCTTTTCCAGGATCCGGGCCAATAACAGCGCAATGACGGAAATGATGATGTAGATGATGGTCGCGCCGGTCAACGCTTCAAAGGTCTGGAAGGTGAATTCGCGCATCGAATAGGTCGCTGCAGTCAGTTCCACCAGACCGATGGTCAAGGCCACCGAGCTGTTCTTGATAATCGCCGCGAACTCATTGGTCAGCGACGGAATAATGATACGGAACGCCATCGGCAGCAGAACATAGCGATAGGTCTGCACTGGTGTCAAGCCGAGCGCTGCGCCAGCCATACGCTGACCGCGCGGCAAGGCATTGATGCCGGTCGAAACCTGCACTGCGACCCGTGAAGAAGTGAAAAACCCCAATGCCAGAAACGCCGTCACGAAGGAGGCATTCGGCAAACTCTTGAGCCAGTCACCAGCGGCAGTAGGCAACAATTCCGGCATCACGAAATACCAGAGAAACATCTGCACCAGCAGCGGAATATTGCGGAACAACTCAACATAGCCATTGGCAATGCGCACAGCCCATGGTTTCTGGGTGGTACGAATCGTGCCGACAACAGTCCCCAGTGCCAAGGCCATGATCCAGGCCAGCAGCGCCGTGGCAAGAGTCCATTCCAGACCGATCAGTAATGTATTGATATAGGGGATGCCATCGGGAGATTGCTCCCAAAAGATGCCCCAGTTCCAGTTGTAATGCATAAATGCCCTCGTCTTGTCGTCTCATCACCTGCGATCAAGAACGCGATCTCACCACGTTCCCTGGCTGCCAGCACCACAAACAGGTTCTGAGCAGGTCTTGCTATAGCCGCTAACTTTACTTGCTTAAACAAAACGGGGGACAACTCCCCCGTTTCGTTTTTTACTGCGCAGCACTTACATGCAGCGCTTTTTTGCTTACTTCTTCTTTGAAGATTGCTTCTGCGCTTCTGGAACAGCTGCGTAGGCTGACGGTTCGCCGGAATCGGTAGGATTGGCAAACACAGCTTGCAGTTGCGGGCTCATCGGCACGTTCAGGTTGACACCCTTAGGCGGAATCGGCGACTGGAACCATTTCGCGTAAATTTTCTTGATGTCATCACCCTTGTAGATGTTGATCATCGCGTCGTCAACCACCTTCTTGAAGGCGGTATCACCCAACGGCAAAATCAGACCGTAAGGCTCAACCGACAATGCTTCGCTCGACACCACATAGTCGCCAGGCGCCTTGGAGTTGGCCGCCAGCGAGGACAACAAAATATCATCCATGACAAAAGCCACGGCACGGCCGGTTTCCACCATCAGGAACGCTTCCGCATGATCCTTGGCTGCCAGGATATTCATGCCCAGGTTACGCTCAGTATTGAGTGTGGTGATTTGCTTGAGGTTGGAAGTACCCGAAGTCGAGACAATGGTCTTGCCCTTCAGATCATCCAACGTCTTCAAGCCAGCTGATTTCTTCGACAGAAAACGGTTCGCGGTAACAAATTCGGTGACGGCGAAAGCAACTTGCTTTTGACGTTCCATGTTATTGGTTGCGGAATCGCAGGAAATATCAGTGGTGCCGTTAGCAATCAGCGGAATGCGTGTTGCCGAGGTAACAGGAACCATTCTGACGCTCAACGATGCCAGGCCCAATTTCTTTTGGATAGCAGTAGCTGCTTTCAAGCACAGGTCGATCGAATAACCTTGATACGATTGCTTGTCGTCCAGATAAGAAAAAGGAATCGATGCATCGCGTACACCCAGCGTCAACACACCGGTTTCTTTGATTTTCTTCAGACGACCTGTCAACTCATCGGCGTGTACGGCACCCATCAACACACTCGCACCGACCAATACTCCCGCTAGCTTCAATAACTTCATGTGACCTCCTGGAAAAATTTTACGTAGTGTACCAAAAGCCCCTCTTCAAAAATAGCCTTCGTTCCTGAAAAGAGGTCATTTCGCTCCTAAATTCCTTTAGCTCGCAAAAACCAGCCTGTAGCGCCTCTGCGCAAAAGTGACCTGTAATCGAGACCGCAAAAAATGCGGCGCAAGCCTGGCATTGAGAGAAGCAACTTGCCGCGCTACTGCAGCAACGCGCAGCAAACATTCCGCCATCGTCGAATAGTAGGCAAGTGCCTTGCATGCTGGGCTGCAAACAATCCCATCAAACACCATCTTGCCGAGCATCACTCGCGTTGACGAAAACGAAACCTTATCGATTGACGGCGATTGATCAGGAATTATAACCAGCAATATCCATGCCTGAAAAATTCGTCAAGACAAGGCCAGCCACAGGCAACCAGCAATCGACAAAATAAGGGAATTAGGATGCAGCGTCGCACGACAAATCATTGTCGCTGATCGCCGTCTCACCGAACAGAAATAGGTTTTCGTTTTTCATTGTAGGCGTGCACCATCGTCTAGCGCGATGGGTTGCAGCATTGTCTCCTCCAGTTACTACCGCGGCCATTAACGTCACAAGCGCAATGCGCAAACTTGTGGCGCCATGACCGCACTAAGCGTGCCACAGCAAGCTCATATTTTTGTCGCTACCAAGGCAGGCGACGGTCGCTGATATTGTGTTTGTTTTGCGACCGCTGCCTATGCCAGATCAGGGGTACAGACCACGCATTTCACGTGCTTGCAACACGCGAGTGCATGCCACGATGAAGGCCGCAGTACGCAGCGACACATTCTTTTCATCGGCCAATTGCCAGACCGCGGTAAAGGCTTCGCGCATGATGCGGGTCAGACGCTCGTTGATTTCATCTTCAGTCCAGAAGAAGCTGGAGAAATCCTGCACCCATTCGAAATAACTCACCGTGACACCGCCGGCATTGGCAATCACATCGGGCACAATCAACACGCCCTTGTCGCGCAAGATATCGTCCGCCTCGGGCGTGGTCGGTCCATTCGCACCTTCGAGAATGATCGTGGCGCGAATCGATCCTGCATTAGCTTCCGTGATTTGCTGTTCAAGTGCAGCAGGCACCAGAATGTCACAATCAGTTGCCCAAAACTGGGCACGATCCTGAACTTCATCGGCACCCGGGAACCCGGCAACGCTGCCGTGTTGCGCGACATATGCCAACAACGCAGGAACGTCGAGACCGCTGGCGCGTACGACCGTTGAAATATGATCCTGCACCGCGACCACTTTAGCTCCGGCTTCAGAAAACAAGCGCGCAGCAATGCCGCCGACATTACCAAAACCTTGCACGGCAACACGCGCAGAGCTGATATCCATATTGCGTTTGGCAGCCGCTTCACAACCGACCACAAACACGCCACGGCCGGTTGCTTCATGACGACCCAGACTGCCGCCGAGCGAAATCGGTTTGCCTGTCACCACACCTGATGCAGTGCTGCCCTGGTTCATGGAATAGGTATCCATCATCCATGCCATGATCTGCGAATCGGTGTTGACGTCGGGTGCGGGAATGTCCTTGTTGGGCCCAATGATAATGCCGATTTCACTGGTGTAGCGGCGCGTGACGCGTTGCAATTCAGCCCGCGACAAAGTGCGCGGATCAACCCGGATACCGCCCTTGGCACCACCATATGGCACGTTCACTGCTGCATTCTTGACCGTCATCCATGCCGACAGCGCCATCACTTCGGACAAGGTGACATCCTGGTGAAAACGTACGCCGCCCTTGCCTGGACCGCGCGAGGTATTGTGCTGCACGCGATAGCCCTCAAAGTGGGCAATGGTGCCGTCATCACGCTCAATCGGTACGTCGACGATGAGAATGCGCTTAGGACGCTTGAGGGTTTCCACCCAACGCGCCAGCGAACCCAGATAGGGAGTGACACGATCGATTTGTTCAAGGTATACGCCCCATGGCCCAATGCCATGCGGGGTAACGTAGGAAGGGACTTCGTGCTTGACTGGTACGTTCGACATGATGCAATCGCTCCTTTTGTTCGCTATGCGTTAGCTATATTGTGGTCGAGGCCGTCGCGCAGCAAATCCGACTGCCGCAGCAGGCAATCCTACTCCTTACGGAAAAAGATGAGTCACCTGATGCGAACATGTATTGCATAAATCTCCCGACTTAGACAATGCATTGCGATCACTACACAACCACCGGCCGGAACCTTCCGACCCGGCGTGTCGACGCAAACCCGGCACCAAAAACGCCCTGAGGGTATTGCATACTGACCCGCCATCAACAGCGACGCCATCGTATGGCAAGGGCTACCAGGAACGCTAATGCTTTGTGCGCATGCAACTATGCAATCTGCGCATAATCTATCGAAAGCCCGCTTTAGCCACTCTTGAGAGCCTTTTTGGTGCGTGGCGCACTTGTGCTGCGCTTTTCCTCCTGCTCCAGCAGGTAGTCCCATAAGCGCGCCACCAGTACCTTGCCGCCGCGCTGTGGCGTCGGTCGTTCACGATATAGACGAATTTCCATCTCGACTTCCCATGCACCAAGTGCACCGTCGGCGCGCGCCAGCTGTTTATTACGAACTTCGCGCAGCACCGATGACTCTGGCAAAAAAGCCACACCATGTCCTTCCAGCGCCATCATTTTGAGACTTTCCGACATATCAGTTTCGTAATGTTTCTCAAGATGCAAGGGACTCTTGGCATCCGTCAGAATCAATTCCACCATGCGTCCCAGATAGGCATTCGGGGTGTAAGACAAAAATGGCAGCGGCGCCTTGGAAGTCCCTGGAAAAACGAAGTCCGGCCGACCGCTGCGGTCGCAGCGCGAATAGGGGCGCACACTCTCACGCCCCAGCGTGAGCATATCGTAGCGGCTGGAGTCGAGCTGTACCGGCTGGCGCGGATGGTGGTAGCACAACAGTAAATCACAACCGCCGTCGACGATGGTCATGACGGCATCATGCACATTGAGGGCAATCAAGCGTGAATTGAGCGGACCGAATCCTGACTCCAGCGAACTCAGCCACTTGGGAATATAGGTCAGCGACAACGTGTGCGGCACCGCGAAATCGACCGTGGTCTGCGCCGCCGGTCGCTTGCCGCGCAGCAATGCTCGCGTGTTATTGATCTGCCCCAGCATTTCCACTGCCTGCTCGTAAAACACTTCACCGGCCGCCGTCAGCCGTGTCGGATAAGACGTGCGATCGATCAGATCGGCGCCGAGCCAGGCTTCGAGCGACTGTATCCGGCGTGAAAACGCCGGCTGCGTGACGTGGCGCAATTCAGCCGAACGGCTGAAACTGCGCGTTTCCGCCAAGGAAATAAAATCTTCTAACCATTTGGTTTCCATGCCAATCATCCCATCTGCAAAGCACATCGCCGGGCGATGCCTGCTTGTTGTTTTTAAAATACTTTCCAGATCCTGCCGATTCACTGTGCCTAAGCCAGTTGCAGTGACGGCACCGGCGTGGCAATGTCGCCCTCGTCATCATCCTTGACCTGCTGCCGCGCCCACATCTGCGCATAGGCGCCATCGTCGGCCAACAACTGCGCGTGCGTGCCGCGTTCGATAATACGGCCCTGCTCCAGCACCAGAATCTGATGCGCATCAACAATGGTCGACAAGCGATGGGCAATGATGAGCGTGGTGCGGTTACGCGCAATCTCGCGCAACTGCTCCTGGATCGCCTGCTCAGCCTTGGAATCAAGCGCCGATGTGGCCTCGTCAAAAATCAGCAACGCAGGATTCTTCAACAAGGTGCGTGCAATCGCCACGCGCTGCTTCTCACCGCCCGACAATTTCAGTCCGCGCTCGCCCACGGTTGTGGCATAACCATCCGGCAATGATTCGATGAAATCATGTATGTACGCCGCCTTCGCTGCCGCCACAATCTGTTCCTTGCTGCTGCCTGGCTTGCCGTAGGCGATGTTGTATTCAATGGAGTCATTGAATAGCACCGTGTCTTGCGGCACGATGCCGATCGCACTGCGCAGCGAAGCTTGGGTTACCTGGCGCAGATTTTGGCCGTCAATCGTGATGCTGCCGGCGTCAACCTCATAGAAACGATACAGCAGACGCGACAGCGTCGACTTGCCCGAGCCGCTGTGACCGACAACGGCGGTAGTGGTGCCGGCGGCAACTTCAAAACTGACATCAAACAAAATTTGCCGGTTACGCTCATAACTGAAATCGATATGCGAAAAAACGACCTGTGCACCACGCGTCACCAAAGGCAGGGCATCAGCCTCATCGGCGATCTCGCGATGCTGTTGCAATAGCGCAAAAAGCCTTTCCATGTCGGCCAGACTTTGCTTAATTTCACGATAGATCACGCCCAAAAAATTCAAAGGAATGTACAGCTGTATCATGAAGGCATTGACCAAGACCAGATCGCCCAGACTCATCTTGCCGTCAATCACGCCTTGCGTGGCGCGCCACAAAATCAGTGTGACCGCAATGGCGATAATGGCCGACTGACCAGCATTGAGCAAAGACAGCGAGGACTGGGATTTAACCGCAGCCATTTCATAGCGCTGCAATCCTTCGTCATAACGATGCGCTTCGAAATCTTCATTGCCGAAATATTTAACTGTCTCAAAATTGAGCAGCGAATCGATCGCCTTGGTATTGGCGCGCGAATCGAGTTCGTTCATGGTGCGTCGAAAATGGGTGCGCCACTCCGTGACCGTGATCGTAAAAACGATGTACAACGCCAGCGCAGTGGCGGTAATAATACTGAACCAGATATCGTAATGCACCACCAGATAAACCAGCACCAGCGTGATTTCCAGCAGGGTCGGCAAAATACTGAACAAGGCATATTGCACCAACGATGCCACGCCACGCGTACCGCGTTCGATATCACGCGTCATGCCGCCGGTCTGACGATTCAGATGGAAGCGCAGTGACAGCGCATGCAGGTGACGAAACACCTGCAAGGCGATGGCGCGCATGGCGCGCTGAGTAACCTTGACGAAGACAAACTCGCGCAATTCGGTAAACACGGTTGTACCCAGTCGCAAGGCACCATAGGCTAGCAATAAAGCCAGTGGCAGCACCAGTAAAGCATGTGGATGGCTGGGCGTGATGGTAAGCCGGTCTACCAATTGCTTGAGCAGCAAAGGCACGCCGATATTGCTGAGTTTGGCCGCCACCAGAAACAACAGCGCCAATATCACCCGCCATTTATACGTCCACAGATAAGGCAGCAAGGTGCGCAAGGTCTGCCAGTCACTGTGCAGCGATGCCGCATTGCCCGCCGTCGGGGGCGGAGAGGAATTTGAATATTTGCGCATGAGAAAAATTAAGAAAAAATGTGCTTTGAGGCTGCGCAGGTTCAACGCAAAAAGCTGTACTCCTATAAACTAGCAGCCGCCTCCCTAACTTCGACAGGCTGCTAGAACGCACTCCTCTGGCATTATAAGAGTCTGATCAACTTCACGCTTTCAGAGCGCCTAACAAAATACCGCTAGCTACCATCCTGTTGCTGTTGGCTTTACCATCGACATTTTGTTAGCCCCTCTTCATAGGACTGCCATGACTACACAGCAACTCACTTCATTACCCGCCGCCAAGGTGCCGCAGTTGCGGGTCATGCCGATGCCCGCAGACGCCAATGTCTATGGCGATGTCTTCGGCGGCTGGATCATGGCGCAGGTCGACATCGCCGGCTCGTTGCCGGCCACCCGGCGCGCCAACGGCCGCGTGGCGACCGTCGCCGTCAATTCCTTTCTCTTCAAAAATCCTGTCTTTGTCGGCGATCTGCTGTCTTTTTACGCAGACATCGTCAAAGTCGGCAACACTTCCGTTACCGTTAACGTTGAAGTGTACGCCGAACGCAACCGTTTGCAGGCAGAGATCGTCAAGGTCACCGACGCCACACTGACCTACGTGGCTACCGATGAAAATCGCAAGCCACGTGCCCTGCCGCCATTGGCGCCAGGAATGTCAATTTAATCTACGTCTATTCCCTCGCCAACACGCTACCGTCCATATGAGCTCCTCACAAATTGATATCCTGATCGCGGCCAAACTGCTGCCTTATCTGCATCAACGCCTGCAAGACCACTTCCGCTGCCATGTCATGGACAGCCTGGATGCGGCAAGCCTGGCGGCCATCGCGCCCTCGATACGCGGCATCGCCTGCCGCGGCGAATCACACGTGACACGTGACTTCATTGCACAATTTCCGGCGCTGGAGCTCATTTCCGTATTCGGTGTCGGCTACGACGGCGTCGATGCCGTTGCCGCACGGGAACGTGGCGTCCAGGTCACGCACACACCCGATGTACTGACCGACGACGTCGCCGACTTCGCCATGACCTTGCTGTTGTCGAGTGCGCGCCAGATTGTGCGCGCCGATGCCTTCGCTCGCAGCGGTGCATGGAATAAAGGCCCGTTTCCACTCACCACCAAGGTGAGCGGAGCAAAACTGGGGATCGTCGGATTAGGTCGTATTGGGCGCGCCATCGCACAACGCGCCACCGCATTCGGGATGGCGATTTCCTACCATAACCGTAAGCCGCAACAAGACGTCAGCTATCGCTATGTCGCTGATCTCAAGACGCTCGCCACCGAAGTCGATTTTCTGGTGCTGGCGATGCCGGGCGGCACCGATACGCGCGCGCTGATTACGGGAGAAATTCTGGAGGCACTTGGTCCCAAGGGCTTTCTGGTCAATGTCGCGCGCGGTTCAGTGGTCGATCAAAGCGCGCTGATCAAGGCCCTGCAAGAAGGCAAGATTGCCGGTGCCGGCTTGGACGTATTTGAAAACGAACCCAACATCCCCGAAGCGCTCGCCAAACTCGATAATGTCGTGCTCACACCGCACATTGCCAGCGGCACGCTGGTCACGCGCATGGCCATGGCCGATCTGGCGTTCAACAATCTGGCGGCGCATTTCGACGGCAAGCCCGTATTGACCCCGGTGCCGGTTTAAACAACGCTTTCAGGTGCTTGCGCAAACCGACTTTGCAGCAAAAAAGCCGCTCAGCATGTGCTGAGCGGCAGCTCCGACGAATCGGTCTTGACGTGCTTTTTCTAGCAACTTATCTTGTGATCAGAATGCAGGAACGACTGCCCCCTGATACTTATCCTGAATGAATTTCTTCACTTCCGGTGAATTCAACGCAGCCGCCAGCTTCTTGAAAGCATCGCGGTTCTTGTTGTCTTCACGCACCACCAGCAGATTGGCATAAGGCGAATTGGCATCTTCGATGAACAGGGAATCCTTCACCGGATTAAGCTTGGCTTCGATGGCATAGTTGGTATTGATCAATGCCACATCAACTTGATTAAGTACGCGCGGCAGTGTCGCGGCTTCGAGCTCGCGGAATTTCAGGTGCTTCGGATTATCGATGATATCTTTTTGCGTAGCCGAAATATTGCTTGGATCCTTGAGTTTGAGCAAACCGTTACGCGCCAGCAGCAGCAAGGCACGGCCTGAGTTCGATGGATCGTTAGGAATGGCGATGGTAGCGCCATCCGGGATATCGGCGGTCTTCTTATATTTCAGTGAATAGGCAGCAAACGGCTCAACGTGTACCTTGGCGATTGGCACTTCGATATCATTCTTGTGGCTCTTCTTGAATTGATCGAGGTAAGGCTGGTGCAGAAAGAAGTTACCGTCTACCTGCTTTTCGTTGGTTTGCGCGGCCGGCTGAATATAATCGGTGAAGACCTTTACCTGCAGGTCAATTCCTTCCTTGGCCAATGTCGGCTTGATGAATTCCAGAATTTCGGCATGTGGCACCGGCGAAGCGGCGATTACCAGCGTTTCGACGGCGTGCGCCGTATTGAGTGCGAAGTAAGCTAGCGAAGTCGCGAGCAGTAAAGACAATTTACGAGACATAGTGAGATCCTTTTTATTTATGTGTGAAATGCAGTACCAGGCGATCGCCAAAGAACTGCAACAGTTGCACCAGTACCACCAGAACTGCGACGGTGACGATCATCACCTCAGTCTGGAAACGCTGATATCCATAGCGAATGGCCAGGTCACCCAAACCACCGCCACCGATGACGCCGGACATGGCGGCATACGACATCAGGGTGATCGCAGTGATCGTGATGGCGGCCAGCAAACCGGGAAGTGCTTCCGGCAACAACGCGCCAAAAATGATCTGATGGGTTTTTGCGCCCATGGCCAGACAGGCTTCAATGACACCGCGATCAATTTCACGCAGCACGTTCTCAACTAGCCGCGCAAAAAATGGCGCGGTGCCAATAACCAGCGGCGGAATCGCGCCTTCTACCCCGAGTGATGTCCCCACCAACAGCAAGGTCAAAGGGATCATGACGATCAGCAAAATCAGAAAAGGTACTGAGCGCAGTACATTGATAAAGAGCGACAACGCGATATAAACACCACGCCGCGCCAGCAATTGATTGCGTGCCGACAGAAACAACAGGATGCCCAACGGCAAACCGATAAGCACCGTAAACAACAGCGACAGGCCGGTCATGGTCAGCGTCTCTAGCGTGGCGTGACCAATGTCGCCCCAATCGACGAGAGAGAAATCGATCATGCCAGCACCTCGTGATGAATAGCGTAGCGGTCAAAGTGCGCAAACACACTCACGAGATCCTCTTCGCTGCCAGACAGTTCGATGAGCAACTGGCCATAGGGCGTGTCCTTGATGCGCGAGATGGTGCCCTGCAGGATTGTGATGAGTGCTGCGGTCGAAGCAATCACCTGATTGAGGATGGGCTGATACGTTACGTCGCCGACAAAGGTCAGACGTACCAGCTGACCCGCGCGGGCGGCCACATCGATCTGACTGTCTTGATCAAATGCGTGGCTTTGCGCCACCAGCTTTTGCGTGATCGGATGCTGCGGACGCAGGAATACATCAATCACTTTGCCGCTTTCGACGATTTGCGCATCCTCGATCACGGCGACGCGATCGCAGATGCTACGAATGACTTGCATCTCATGCGTGATGAGCACAATGGTCAAGTTCAGCTTGCGATTGATATCCAGCAGCAGGCGCAGAATTGATTGCGTGGTTTCCGGATCCAGCGCAGATGTCGCTTCGTCACACAGCAAGACTTGCGGATAATTGGCCAGGGCGCGGGCGATCCCCACGCGCTGCTTCTGACCTCCCGATAATTGCGATGGGTATTTCTCACCATGCGGCCCCAATCCGACCAACTCCAGCAGCTCAACGACACGCTGCCGGCGCTGCTCAGGCGTGTAATTGCCGGTAATCTTGAGCGGCCAGTCGATATTCTGGGCGACAGTTTTGGCACTGAGCAAATTGAAGTGCTGGAAGATCATGCCGATGCGCTGGCGCAACTTGTACAGGCCGGCATTATCGAGCGCGGTGATATTTTCATCCGCGATGAAAATCTGCCCTTCAGACGGCTGCTCCAATAAATTCAATGTACGAATCAACGTACTTTTACCAGCCCCGGAACGGCCGATAATGCCAAAAATTTCTCCTCTTGCGATATGCAGATTGATGTCGGAAAGCGCAGTGATCTTGCGATGTGCAACTTGATATGTTTTATGTAAATGCTCGATGCGAATCACGGAAACTCTGTATCTAAAATGGTGCACTCACTGTATCAGTGCACACATAGAAGATGAACGCATAAATTCTTTTGTACTTATTTGATGCGGGTATAAGGAGGACCGAAAATGCGCCATCCCGGTGCGCATTTTTTTAATTCCGATGAAATGCACACCATAAATATGGCGATGCGATATTTTTGAAAACACGGGAACATGCAGCGTAGCGGACATAAAAAAGCGACCGCATGCAGTCGCTTTTTTCTCTGACAACACTATCACTGCATCTGACTAAGCTGCCTTCTTTTCATTGCGCAATTCACGCCGCAAGATCTTGCCCACATTCGTTTTCGGCAACTCGTCACGGAACTCGATATATTTCGGCTTCTTGTAGCCAGTGAACTGTTCCTTGCAATAGGCCATCAATTGCTCGGCAGTGAGTGCCTTGTCCTTGCGCACGACGAACAGTTTGACGGCCTCTCCGGTATGCGCGTCAGGCACGCCGACGCAGGCACATTCCAGCACGCCCGGATGTTGCGCCACCACGCCCTCGATTTCATTGGGGTAGACGTTAAAGCCGGAGACCAGGATCATATCTTTCTTACGATCGACGATACGGGTATAACCGCGCTCGTCCATGACCCCGATGTCGCCCGATTTGAAGAAGCCATCCGCTGTCATGACCAGCGCCGTTTCTTCCGGGCGGTTCCAGTAACCGGCCATGACCTGCGGACCACGAATGGCAATTTCGCCCGACTGTCCTAGTGCAACGGGATTGCCGTCATCGTCCAGGATCGAGATTTCGGTCGACGATAGCGGCAGACCGATGGTCCCCGAATACTCGGTGATGGTGCAAGGATTGGCGCTGGCAATCGGGGACGTTTCTGACAAGCCATAGCCTTCAATGATCGCGCAACCGGTCAGCTTTTTCCAGCGATCGGCAACCGCCCGCTGGACCGCCATGCCGCCGCCAACGCAACAGCGATAGCCGGAGAAATCGAGCTTGGCGAAATCGGGGTGGTTGAGCAAGGCGTTATAAAGCGTGTTGACCGCGGGGAACGTATTGACCTTGTACTTGCCCAGTTCCTTGATAAAGCCACCAATGTCGCGCGGATTGGGGATTAATACGTTAAGCGCGCCTTCGCGCGTGCCCAGCATATTGCAGACCGTCAACGCGAAGATGTGATACAGCGGCAAGGCACAGACGAACACCAACTGATCGAGCTTGGCGCTGTGACGCAGCGTTGGCATCAACCATTCTTCCGCTTGCAACACATTGGCGATCAGATTGCGATGGCTCAGCACTGCGCCCTTGGCAACGCCGGTAGTGCCGCCGGTATATTGCAGAAAGGCGACATCGTCATGACCGAGATCGACTGGCGTACGCCGCTTGCCAGCACCCTCCGCCAGCGCTTTTTTGAAGCTGATGGCTTGCGGCAGCGAGAAAGGTGGTACCAGTTTCTTGACTCGACGCACCACAAAATTGACCACCGCCCCCTTGAGCCCCCCAAGCAACTCGCCCATGCTAGCCACCACAACATGCTTGATGCTAGTGTTGACAATCACCTTGGCCAGCGTGCAGGCAAAATTTTCCAGCACGAATATCGCTTCGGCGCCCGAGTCCTTGAGCTGATGCTCCAGTTCCCGTGGGGTGTACAAAGGATTGACGTTGACCACGGTATACCCCGCGCGCAGCACCGCAGCAATGGCAATCGGATACTGCAACACATTGGGCATCATGATCGCCACGCGCGCACCTTTTTTCAGACCGGTGCTTTGCAGCCATGCCGTCAGCGCCCCGGACAGCTTGTCCAGTTCACCGTAGGTCAGGTATTTGTCCATGCAGACGTAAGCATTGCGATCGGCGTATTTGCTAAACGCCTCGTCAATCAATTGCACAAGCGAGCGATAACGTCCCGGATCAATCTCGGCCGGGACGCCTGCGGGGTAAGATGCAAGCCAGAATTTATCCATGATGTTCCTTGTTGTCTCCGATTCAGAGCGGCAGCCTGATCATTTGCTGATTTTTTTGGGTGCACGCAGAAAAAAGCACGGTTGTGTTTTTATTTAGAGCAAATGCTATCCACCTATCTCATCGAGAGCAAGTAGTTTCCGGAGATTTCATTGTTTTTCATGACCTCGCTCATTTAATCAGCGCAATCGATATCCGGCAACTTTGCTCCGAAATACCAATATTGCCAAAAAGAAACCCATCGATACATCAAAGTCATGTGTTGGCGGAAAACGCTTCGACCTGTACCAGCACATCATAAAAAGTGGGCGCATTGCCCATGTCCGTCAGACGCTGACTGGTGACTTCATTGGCATTTTTGCCATCCTGGGCAAATTTCTTCCACCAGATCGACAAACCCACCACCAGTCCAATACGTGCCTTGGGCGTCACCCGCACCTTGGCTAGCATGCTGCCGCGGTCATTGAAAATACGTACCGTGGCGCCGTTGACGATAGCACGTGTGGCTGCATCGTCAGGATGCATGTCGAGATGTGGCTCGCCTTCTGTATCACGCAGACTCTGCACATTAACGAAAGATGAATTGAGGAAATTACGCGCCGGCGGTGAAATCATCGCCAGCGGATATTTCGCCGCCAGTTCCGCATTGCTGCCGACCGATTCATAGGGCGCGATATAGCTTGGTAGTGGATCAAAGCCATCAGCCTGCATGCGCGCCGAATAAAACTCGCACTTGCCCGACGCTGTGGCGAAACCACCTTCGGCAAATGGCGCGGCCGCAATGTTAAGACGTTGCCAGCCGGTTTCTTTCAACCGCTGCCAATCGAAATCAGCCGCGCGCGGCTTGCTGCTGTCAAATGCCTGCGCCGCGATGGCGTCATCGCTGTCGCGGAAACAGTCTTCATCAAAACCCATGCGTGCGGCCAGCAGACGGAAAATCTCGGTATTGGTTTTCGCTTCGCCCAGCGGCGCAATGGCGGCATTGTTGGCCATCATGTAGACGTGACCGTAGGTCGCATGCACGTCCACATGCTCCAGCTGCGTGGTCGCCGGCAACAGGATATCGGCATAGTCGGCCGTATCGGTCTGAAAATGCTCCAGCACTACGGTAAACAAATCTTCGCGCGCAAAGCCCTGCGCGACTTTGGCCGACTCCGGCGCCACCGCGACCGGGTTGGCGTTATACACCACCAGCGCTTCCACCAGCGGACCAAAGTCAGGGCTGGTCGTACGCAGCAGGTCGTCGCCGATGGTGCTCATGTTGATGGTGCGGGGCGCACGGGTATGCGTTTGGGCCAGATCGGGGCGTTGCAGGAAATTGACATTCTTTGGAAAACTGTCGGAGGTCGACATTTGCACGCCGCCACCGGCATGCCGCCAGGCCCCCACCAGCGCCGGCAGACAGGCAATATTGCGCGCCGCCATGCCACCGCCGTGCGCGCGCTGCAAGCCGTAGTTGGCGCGAATCATGGTGATCTCGCCGCGCTGAGCCGCCCGACCATATTCGCGCGCCAGATTTTCCACTTCTGCGGCGCTGATGCCGCAGACGTCGGCAACCCGCTGCGGCGGCCACTCCTGAACCCGTTGCCGCAACGCGTCAAAACCCAGGGTGTAGCGTTCGATATAGTCCTTATCGAGCAGATCTTCATTGATCAGCACATACATCAAGCCCAGCGCCAACGCGCCATCAGTACCTGGCAGCAAGGCAATATGCTGATGACATTTTTCTGCACTCAGGGAACGATAGGGATCAATCGCAATGATCTTAGCGCCACGCCGTTTCGCCTCTTGTACTCGCATCCAGAAATGCAAGTTGGAGGCAATCGGATTGCCGCCCCAGAGGATGATCAAACTGGCTTCCTGGACATGCTCGGTGTCGGTGCCGACGCGCTCGCCGATGGTGTAGCGGTAACCCACGCTGCCGGCAGCAGAGCAGATCGTGCGCTCCAACAGGGATGCTCCGAGGCGATTGAAAAAACGCATCGACATCGACTCGCCTTGCACCAGCCCCATCGTGCCGGCATAACTGTACGGCAAGATGGCACGTGGGTCGCGCGCAGCAATTTCTCCCAGGCGCGTGGCAATGGTGGCGATCGCCTCTTCCCAACTGATGCGTGCAAACTTGCCTTCGCCTTTGTTGCCGATGCGTTTCATCGGATGGAGCAAGCGTTGCTTGTGATAAGTCCGCTCGGTGTAGCGCGCCACTTTAGTGCACAGTACGCCGGCCGTAGTCGGATGGTCCGGATCACCGCGTACTTCGGTCGCCACGCCATCCTTGACCGTCACCAGCAAGGCACAGGTGTCGGGGCAATCGTGCGGACAGGCAGCACGCACAGTAACGGGATCAGAAGCAACTGGGATAGGGGGGGAAACGGCGGCCATGACAATCATTCGGAGAGCGATAAGACCATTACTTTATCTTAAAATGGTCTGCATCCATCAACAATGACATCACAAACAAACACTGCCCATGCGGTCGTCCTTCTTGGCCCGCCCAGGAGCACATTCTTAACAAAAAGGAAAGATTGCGTCGCTGGCGCCTGATGCTCCTGGCGGTTACAGCGGCAAAACACTTATGCAACTTCGTTATGTAACTTCGTTAACCGCCAATGTAATATAAACTATAAAAACCAGGCATTCGAATTGCCCTCCACTGAGGTAAGCATCATGAATTTAATTGACCCTATCATCGAGTTTCACACTGAACTGCAAAAAATCCGTCGCGACATACACGCGCATCCCGAATTAAGATTTGAAGAAGTACGCACCGCCGATGTGGTGGCCCAGAAGTTGACCGAATGGGGCATTCCCATCATTCGCGGCCTGGGTGTCACCGGCGTAGTGGGCATTATCAAAGGCGGCAATGGAACACGGGCCTTGGGCCTGCGCGCCGATATGGATGCGCTACCGATGCCAGAACTCAATACCTTTGCGCACGCCTCCCGTAATGAAGGGAAAATGCATGCCTGCGGCCACGATGGCCACACCGCCATGCTGCTGGGCGCGGCACATTATCTGTCGCAACACCGCCATTTTGACGGCACTGTTTATGTGATTTTCCAACCGGCCGAAGAAGGCGGCGCCGGTGCCGATCGGATGATCAAGGATGGACTGTTCGAACAGTGTCCGATGGATGCCGTATTCGGCATGCACAACTGGCCTGGCATGGCCGCCGGTCAGTTTGGCGTAACCCCAGGGCCGATGATGGCCTCGAGCAATGAATTTGAAGTTACCGTCAGAGGTAAGGGTTCGCACGCAGCGCAACCGCATAAGAGCTGCGACCCGGTGATGACCGCCGTGCAAATTGCCCAAAGCTGGCAAACCATTGTCTCGCGCAATACCAACCCCAACGACGCCGCTGTCTTGTCGATCACCCAAATCCACGCCGGCAGCGCCACCAACGTGATTCCCGACAGTGCCAAGCTGATTGGCACCGTGCGCACCTTCAGCACGGCTGTACTCGATCTGGTCGAAACTCGCATGCAAGCGATCGCCGAACATACTGCCATCGCCTTCGATAGCGAAGTCGATTTTAATTTCCGACGTAACTATCCGCCGCTGATCAATCACGTCAAGGAAACCGCGTTTGCCGTCGACGTCCTGAGCGCCATGGTCGGTGCCGAGAATATCAACGCCAGCATTGAACCGACCATGAGTTCGGAAGACTTCGCCTTCATGCTGCAACACAAACCCGGCTGCTACGTCTTCATCGGCAATGGTGAAGGCAGTCACCGTGATGGCGGCCATGGCATGGGCCCTTGCAATCTGCACAACCCCAGCTACGACTTCAATGACACGCTACTGCCCATCGGCGCCAGCTACTGGGTGCAGCTGGCAGAAGCTTTCCTGAAACCGCAATAAGGCTGCGGCCACCCGAGCTCGACATAGCGACGCTGGATTGCACTATGCGTCGCTATTTTTTTATTTGCCAAGCTTAAAAAAATCAATCACCGGAGACCCGCTTGTCACTTCTTGCCAATATTCTCGTAGGACTGATCGCCGTCATCCATGTCTGGATTCTGGTTCTGGAAATGTTCCTATGGACCCATCCTATCGGTCTGAAAACCTTCCGCCAGTCGCTTGAAGCGGCGCAGAGCTCGAAGGTGCTGGCGGCCAATCAAGGACTGTATAACGGCTTCCTGGCCGCCGGTCTGGCATGGGGACTGTGCGGCGGCGGCATGCCGGTCAAATTATTCTTCGTCGTCTGCGTGCTGCTGGCCGGCATCTACGGCGGCCTGACGGCCAAACGCTCGATCCTGTATGTGCAGGCATTGCCGGCCTTGCTGGCATTACTGGCATTACTGGCAGCACACTGACCAGGCCCGATTACTGCGCCACTGTGTCACCGCCGGGGTGGGGCAACAAATGGATGTCGCCATACCAGGCCTCAACCTGTTCCTCGGTATTGTCGGTGTCGGTCAGCACACCTATGGCAATCAGCCGTCCTGGCTGCTCGCCGAAAGCTTTGACGTAGTCGTCGACGATATTGCGCTCGTAGCTGACCCATTTGCCGACATTGGCGACCCCATTTTCGGCCACCAGCATCTGGATACGGCCAGTGCGGGTGTTGGCGATGACAGTCTCTTTCGGCGCCTTGTTTTCCCAAATATACATTAACGTCGCATAGGGAAAATCATGCCCCGACAGCAGCTTGGCGGTATCGAACAAAATGGTATCCATAAAGGAAAGCTTGCTCTTGTCGCCATCGAAGGCCAATACAATACGCACCGGTGAATCTTCGGTGTCGCGTTGGGTGTTGTCTGCCGTCTTGATCAGGCTGGCGGCCTTCCAGTTCCAACTCAGCCAAGGCCGTTTGAGCGGGTCGATATTGACTTCATGGCGCAGCCCCGAGGAGGCTTTATCGGCGTAGGCGTGCAACACGGTCTGATGGCGTTGTGGATCATTGACCAACACATAGTCGGTGGTTTTTTTCTGGTGCATCAAGATCAATGGTTCCCATCCCTCGGGCAAGCCTTGCGGGGGGTTATTCGAGAACAAGGCCAGCGGCTGATCGAGGCGAATCTGCTTGCTCACAGGATCGTGTGCTTTCTGCTGGTTCGCGCAGGCGGCCAACGTCAGCGTTGACAGCGCCAACACCACATGAAGCCAACACGAACGAGGGGAGCATCGGTAAATAGACTTCATTGATAGTTTTCAGATTCAGTTCTGCTGGCGCAAGATGTTGATGAACATCTTGCCGATGGAAGACAACGTGGCATTTTTACGCGTCACGATGCCATAGGGCTCAATGCGGGTTTTCAAATGGGCCGGCAAGATGCACAGCATGCTTTTGGCGGCAAAGAAATGGGCAATATCGAGCGGCATGACGGCCACCATATTCGATTGCGCCAACAAGGTCACCGTCACGAATGGCGATGCGGTCTCGATGACATTACCGGGGATGCGCAGTCCCTCCAGCTTGAACTCATGCTCAATCCAGATGCGCATAGGCATATTGCTGGAGTAAAGAATCCAGGAAGAATTGAGCAACTCTTGCAGCCGCACCTTTTGCACCGTCGCTAGCGGATGGTCCACCCCGCTGACGATGCACATCGGTTCGCCACGCAACATTTCATAGTGATACAGCTGCGGCTGCGAGCTGACCGACGATCGGCCGACCATCAGATCGATGCGGCCCTGGTCCAGCAACACCAGCTGGCGCGCGCTGGTATCTTCGACAATCTCGATCGATACCTCGGGTTGCACTTCACGCAAGCGTGTCAGCGCACGTGTGACCAGGGGTGCTGCGCCCATGATGGCACCCAGCGCCAGACGTCCGCCCTGGCCAGTCAGCATGCCTTGCAACTCATCGTGCAAATTACTGACATCGCTCTGGATCACCCGTGCATAACGAATCACGCAGCGCCCCAACTCAGTGGCTTCGATGCCACGCGAGGAGCGGTCAAACAAGGTCACCCCCAGGGCCGACTCCATTTCGTGCAAAGCCTTGGTCGCTGCGGGCTGGGTCATGAAAAGAATTTCGGCAGCCTTGTGCAATGAACCTTGCTCATCAAGCGCCGTCAGCAATGCCAATTGCTTGAACCGCAAACGGTTGAGAATCGCGCCGACCGACGGCAATACCTCCTGCGGCACATTGAGTTGGTTATCACCCGATGAATTACGCTCATTGGACATCGTTAGGCAAGCCTCTTATATTCAAACCCAGCAAAAAGAGAATGCTAACGCATCCATACTCATTAGGATGTGAAAAATTACATGGAGACAGAGGCACATCGCATCCAAAGCACTGGAGCAGTGCCGCATGATGCTAGTACCAGAATCGGACTGATGCAGCATGGTCAAGCCCGACAGCGCTTGCTGCATAGCAACAAGCCAGTGCCAGCATGACAATGTTCTCCATCACGGAAAATAACGGAGACCGCGTGAGACTCATTCAGTTCGAAGATTTGCTGGGCTGCCGCAAGGTGGGCATTGTCAATGGCAAGGGTATCAACCTCATTGCGCAAGTCAGTACGATGCGCGAACTGGCGCTGCTGGCCATCACCGAAGGCAACTCGTTGGAGCGTCAGGCACAACTGCTCAACAGCAATATCCAGGAAGACTATGCCGCCATCCTTGGCGAGCAACGCATTCTGGCGCCGCTGGACCATGAGGATCCGGCGCACTGTCTGGTGTCAGGCACTGGTCTGACCCACTTGGGCAGCGCCGCCACACGCGACAAGATGCACCAGAAGCTCGATGATGACGAAAACACCATGACCGATACCATGCGCATCTTCAAATGGGGTCTGGATGGCGGCCGTCCGGGGCGCGGCAAGATCGGCGCTCAGCCGGAATGGTTTTACAAGGGCGATGGCGCCATCGTGGTCAATCCGGGTGCCCCCTTTCCGGTGCCGGAATTTGCCGAAGACGCCGGTGAAGAGCCCGAACTGACCGGGCTCTACCTGATCGACCACCAAGGCCTGCCGCATCGACTCGGTTTCGCCATCGGCAACGAATTCTCCGACCACGTGATGGAGCGCAAGAATTACCTGTACCTGGCCCATTCCAAACTGCGCTACTGCTCGTTCGGTCCTGAGCTACTGGTCGGTGAGCTGCCGAGCAATCTGGTAGGCATGAGCCGCATCCGCCGTGACGGCCGCGTTATTTGGGAAAAGGAATTTTTCTCCGGCCAGGACAATATGTGTCACGCCATTGAAAACCTCGAATACCACCACTTCAAATATAACCAGTTCCTGCGGCCAGGCGACATCCATGTACATTTCTTTGGCACTGCCACCTTGTCATTTGCCGACGGCGTGCGCACCCAGCTAGGGGACGCTTTTGAAATCAGCCTGCCCGATTTCGGCGAAGCGCTGGTCAACGGCATCGTGCGCGAAGCCTCGCGCGTGCCCATCGATGGCGTCAAGGTGTTGTGATCACCAGCCTGTTGTGACCATGTCGGCGGTCATCATTGGATGCCGCCAAACAGCTGAACTGGAGGATCCATGCATTACAGCTTTGACTTCATGAGTGTGTTCGTCAACTGGCCGCGTCTGCTTGAAGGGGCCTGGTTGACGGTACAATTGTCGGCTCTGGCAATCGTGCTCGGCTTCGTGCTCGGCACCCTGTGTGCGCTGGCCGACAAAAGCAAAATCTGGCTGTTGCGGGCACTGGTAAAAACCTATGTCGAAATCATCCGCAATACGCCGCTGCTGGTGCAAGTGTTCCTGGTCTATTTCGGTCTGGCCAGCATCGGTCTGAAACTGAGTGCGGAGTTCTCCGCCGTGATTGCGCTGACCGTCAATGTCGGCGCCTACACGTCGGAAATCATGCGTGCCGGGATCAACTCAATCCATCCGGGGCAGATCGAAGCCGCTGAGTGTCTGGGTATGTCGCGGTTCCATGTCTACTGGCATGTGGTATTGCTGCCTGCGGTCGAACGCGTCTACCCCTCGCTGACCAGCCAGTTCATTCTGCTGATGCTGGCCTCGAGCATCACGTCGCAGATTTCAGCGGAAGAACTGACCGCCACCGCCAATCTGGTGCAGTCGGAAACCTTTCGCAGCTTTGAAGTGTATGTGGTCATTGCGCTCGCCTACCTGGCCTTGTCATTCCTGTTTCGCGCGGCGTTCTGGATGATCGGCAAAGCATCGTTTGTGCGCAAGCGCAAACTCGGCACCAATCTGTAAGGGGATAACGTGATTGCATTTTCATTTTTGCATGTGGAATACCTGTTGCAGGCCGCCTTGTGGACCGTGATTCTGTCATTGGTCGCTTTCGTCGGCGGCGGCAGCCTCGGCTTCGTCATTGCACTGGGCCGGGTGTCGCCGTCGCCCACCTTGCGCCGCCTGTCCAGCGCCTATATTCAGGTGGTGCAAGGGATTCCCTTGTTGGTGGTGCTGTTCATCACCTACTTCGGACTGGCGATTGCCGGCTTTAGCCTGTCGCCACTGGTGGCGGCCGGCATGTCGTTTGCAGTGTATTGCGCAGCCTTCCTTGGCGAGATCTGGCGCGGCTGCATCGAAGCAGTTCCCAAGACGCAATGGGAGGCATCGGCCTGCCTGGGCTTCAACCGTTTTGAACAATTACAAAAGGTGATCTTGCCGCAGGCCTTCAAGATTGCCATTCCCTCCACGGTCGGCTTCATGGTCCAGATCGTCAAGAACACCTCACTGGCTTCGGTCATCGGTTTTCTCGATCTCTCTCGCGCGGGTCAGATCATCAACAACTCGACCTTCCAGCCCTTCACGGTATTTGGCTGTGTGGCCTTGATCTATTTTTGCATTTGCTATCCGCTGTCGGCGTTGAGCAAGCATTACGAAAGGAAACTGCATGTCAGCAATCGTTAGCATCAGGAATTTGCACAAAAGCTTTGGCCCGGTGCCGGTTCTCAACGGCGTCTCCCTCGATGTGCAAAAAGGCCAGATGATTGCCATCATCGGCCGCAGCGGCTCGGGCAAGAGCACCTTGCTGCGTTGCCTCAACGGCCTGGAGCGTGTGGATTCGGGCGACATCAGCGTCTGCGGTCATCACATCCATCTGCACGACAAGCTGAACCTGCGTCAACTACGCCAGCAAGTCGGCATCGTATTCCAGAGCTACAACCTGTTCCCGCACGTGACGGTGGAGCGTAACGTGACACTGGCGCTGACCACCATCAAAAAACTGGCCAGCGCCGAGGCCAAGAAAATCGCGCGCGAAGTGCTCACGCTGGTCGGCCTGCAAGACAAAAAAGATGCCTATCCAGAACAATTGTCAGGCGGCCAGCAGCAGCGCGTGGCGATCGCCCGTTCGCTGGCGATGGCGCCCGAACTGATGCTGTTCGATGAAGTCACGTCGGCACTCGACCCGGAACTGACAGCAGAAGTGCTCAAGGTGATGGAAGATCTGTCCCGTCAGGGCATGACCATGGTGCTGGTGACCCACGAAATGGCATTCGCTCGCAAGCTGGCCGATATTCTGGTGTTCATGCATCAAGGAAAAGTATGGGAAATCGGCCCGCCGGATGAATTGTTCGCTCATCCCAAAACCCCCGAACTGGCCAAATTCGTCAGCAGCGATCTGTAATAAAAACGATACCTCAGGAGACCACATGAAAACACCAATGACCTTTATCAAACAAGCCGCAGCACTGATGCTCGGCCTGACTTGCCTGCTCCAGGCCGTGCATGCCGACACACTGGCGGATATCAAGGCACGCAAGAAAGTGCTAATCGCAGTGGACCTGGGCGTGCCGCCGTTCGGCATGACCAATGCTAAACTGGAACCGCAGGGCTCGGACGTCGAGACCGCGCGCGCCATTGCCAAAGACCTGGGCGTGGAATTGGAACTGGTCCAGGTGACCGGCCCCAATCGCGTACCCTTCCTGATGACCGGCAAAGCAGATATGGTGATCGCGACCTTCAGTATCACGCCCGAGCGCGCCAAGGTGATCGGCTTCACCCATCCTTATGGCGCGTCGCAATTCGTGGTCGCAGCGCCCAAGGGCATTGCCATCAAGGGTCTGGCGGATCTGGTTGGCAAGCGTATCGCAGTGGTGCGCGGCAATATGCAAGATTCGCTGTTGACGCCGTTGGCGCCTAAAGGCGCCACGATTGTGCGCTTTGACGATGATGCGACGGTTACGGCTGCGGTGTACTCGGGCCAGGTTGATGCACTGTGCACGCCGAACGCACTGGCAGCTGCCATTGCCCGTCAAAACCCTGCCAAGGGGCTGGAAAATAAATTCGTCATCAAAGACATTCCCTACGCCATCGGTATTCGCCAAAACGATCCGGAATTGCAAAAATGGCTCAACGGCTGGATCGACGTCAACACCAAGAACGGCCGGCTTGGTCAGATCTACCAGCAATGGGTAGGCTCACCGATGCCCGACTTGGCGCAATTCGCAGCCAAGTAAAACCTGTCTGAGCCCAAACCTCTTGCCTAAATTACTATGAAATCCATCTCCCCAGTCATCCGTTTAAACCCGATTGATGATGTCGTCATTGCACGCCGCCAGTTGATTCCCGGCACCATCATTGAAGAAGAGCAGGATCTACGCGTGGGTGCTTTCATTCCTGCCGGCCACAAAATGGCTACCCGCGCTATCGCCGTCGGCGAACCCGTCAAGCGCTATGGGCAGATCATCGGCACTGCCAGCCAGGCCATCGCAGTGGGCCAGCATGTGCACACGCATAATCTGGCAATGGCCGATTTTTCGCGCACACATGCATTCGGCGTCGATTTCAAACCGGTCGATTATGTCGATACACCTGCCACTTTCATGGGCATTGTGCGTCAGGATGGTCGCGTCGCCACCCGCAATTACATTGGCGTACTGACCTCGGTAAACTGCTCGGCCACTGCGGCACGTGCCATTGCCGATTACTTCCGGCGTGATATCCATCCGGAAGCGCTGGCAGATTTTCCTAACGTCGATGGTGTCGTGGCCCTGACCCACGGCCTCGGTTGCGCGGTCGACTCGGAAGGTGAGCCCCTACAGATTTTGCGACGCACGCTGGCCGGATATGCCAAACATGCCAACTTCGCCGCTGTCTTGATCGTCGGCTTGGGCTGTGAAACCAATCAGATTTCCGGTCTGCTCGAAGCCCACAATCTAAAAGAGAATGAGTACTTCCATACCTTCACGATCCAAGGTACCGGCGGCACCTCCAAGACGGTGGCGCTCGGGATCGAAAAGATCAGGAAGATGCTGCCGGCGGCCAACAACGTCAAACGTGAACCCGTACCGGCCAGCCATTTGACGCTAGGTTTGCAGTGCGGTGGCTCTGATGGCTACTCCGGCATTACCGCCAATCCAGCGCTGGGGGCAGCGGTTGATCTCCTGGTGCGGCATGGTGGTAGCGCGATTTTGTCGGAGACGCCGGAAATTTACGGCGCCGAACATTTGCTTACCCGCCGTGCAGCCTCGTCAGAAGTTGGCGAAAAGCTGTTAGCACGGATCGCCTGGTGGGAAGCGTATTGCGCCAAGAACGGCGCCGAAATGAACAATAATCCATCGGCCGGCAACAAGGCCGGCGGGCTAACCACGATTCTGGAAAAATCGCTGGGTGCGGTCGCTAAAGGCGGCACGTCCAACCTCATGGACGTCTACCAATATGCCGAGACCGTAACGGCCAAGGGCTTCGTCTTCATGGATACGCCCGGCTACGATCCTATTTCGGCCACCGGTCAGGTTGCCGGCGGCGCCAACATGATCTGCTTCACCACCGGCCGCGGATCGGCCTATGGCTGTGCGCCCTCGCCTTCGCTCAAGCTGGCGACCAATACCGCCTTGTGGCAGCGCCAGGAAGAAGACATGGACATCAACTGCGGTGAGATCGCAGACGGTACCGCGACGCCTCAGGAAATTGGCGCACAGTTCTTCCAGATGATTCTTGACACCGCCTCAGGCAAAAAAACCAAGAGTGAGCTGCATGGTTATGGCCAGGATGAATTTGTGCCCTGGCATATTGGTGTCTACACCTAAACAAAGCGGTTTTCGCTATCTCTACAACCAACCGATGGCCCCCATCTGGAGCAAGACATGACACAAGCATTTTCTTCTCAGGCGCAATTGCCTGAAGATCATCAACACGCCACGCTGATTGGCCGCATTTGGCAACCCGGTCTAGGCCCGGTGCTGGTCAAGATCCAAGGTGATGCCGTCTACGACCTCAGCAGCGTCGCCGCTACCAGCAGCGAACTACTTGAACTGGACAATCCAGCAACTGCGGTAGCCCAACGCGATTTGCCACAGTTGCTGTCGCTGCAGGCCTTGCTAGCCAATGCGGATGTCACCACACGTGATACCAGCCGGCCTTGGTTGTTGGCGCCAATTGATCTGCAGGCGGTCAAGGCCAGCGGTGTGACGTTTGTCGCCAGCATGCTCGAGCGCGTGATCGAAGAGCAGGCACGTGGCGATGCTGGCAAAGCCGACGCAGTTCGCGTCGCCATCAGCGCCGTCATCGGCAACAACCTGGCCAGCGTGGTGCCCGGCTCTGAAGCCGCAGCCAAACTCAAGGAGGTCTTGCTGGCACAGGGTGTCTGGTCACAATACCTGGAAGTCGGCATCGGTCCTGACGCCGAAATTTTCACCAAGGCGCAACCCTTGTCGGCGGTGGGTCTGGGCGATGAAGTCGGCATTCATCCCAAATCAATCTGGAACAATCCAGAACCCGAGATCGTGTTGACCATCAACAGCCGCGGCAAGGTGGTCGGCGCAACCCTGGGCAACGACGTCAACCTGCGCGATTTCGAAGGCCGTAGTGCGCTGCTGCTGGGTAAAGCCAAGGACAACAATGCCTCTTGTGCGGTCGGTCCTTTTATTCGTCTGTTTGATGCAAATTTTTCAATTGACGATATCCGCCGCGCCGAACTTACAATGCAGGTCGACGGTACGGAAGGCTTTACTTTGAAGGGTAGCAGTTCGATGGCGATGATCAGTCGTGATCCGCTGGAGCTGGTGGAACATGCTATCGGCCCCAACCATCAATATCCGGATGGATTGGTGCTGTTTCTGGGCACCATGTTTGCCCCGACACAGGACCGCTTCGGACCTGGCCAGGGCTTTACGCACCAGGTCGCCGATGTAGTGACAATCACCACGCCCAAGCTGGGCGCGTTGGTTAATAAAGTCAACTTTACCGACAAGGTCGCACCCTGGACATTCGGGGTGACGGCACTGATGAAAAATCTGGCGAAACGACAACTTATTTAAAGGAATCAGTCTCATGACTCAAGCTTCTGGACGCCTCGCGGGCAAAACGGTGTTGATCACCGCAGCGGCGCAAGGTATTGGCCGCGCTGCGGCCGAACTGTTTGCACGTGAAGGCGCGCGCGTCATCGCCACCGATATCAACAAGGAACATCTGGCGAGCTTGGTAGGTGTCGAGACGCATATTCTCGATGTCACCGATGCGACTGCCATCAAACAACTGGTCGACTCGGTCGGCACCATTGACGTCTTGTTCAATTGCGCCGGCTATGTACATGCCGGCAATATTCTGGAATGCGACGACAAGGCTTGGGACTTCTCGTTCAACCTCAATGCGCGCGCGATGTTCCACACCATTCGCGCCGTATTGCCCGGCATGTTGGCCAAGAAATCCGGTTCCATCGTCAACATTGCTTCTGCCGCTTCCAGTGTCAAGGGCGTCGCCAATCGCTTCGCCTATGGCGCGAGCAAAGCTGCGGTGGTCGGTCTGACGAAATCGGTGGCAGCCGACTTCGTTGCCCAAGGAGTGCGTTGCAATGCGATCTGCCCCGGCACTATCGAATCTCCTTCACTCAACCAGCGCATCAGTGCGCAGGCCAAAGAGACCGGCAAGAGTGAGACGGAGGTACGTCAGGCCTTCGTTGCGCGTCAGCCGATGGGACGTATCGGCAAGGCCGAAGAGGTCGCCGCGCTGGCCTTGTATCTGGCCTCGGAAGAATCCGCTTTTACCACCGGTGCGATCCACATGATCGACGGCGGCTGGTCCAACTGATCGACACTGAAACTCGCCTCATCCTCACGCTGTAGTTTGCTACAAAGCGAGGATGATGCATTTCATATGCCCGGTTTGCACGTCTTCTTCAATTCTCCCTCAGTTTTTTTGTCTTTCGCATTGCTCCTGCACCATAGTCGGCATATTGTTGAGGTTGCTGATTGGCCGCTGCTACACCGGTCTCTCTCGTTTCTCTCTCATCGCTGACAAATGGAAATTTCTGTATGACTTCTGCTGGTATTCAAGTCGCATTTGATACACCAATGCAATTGGGCGAATGCCCGCTATGGCATGTGCAAGAAGGTGCACTTTACTGGATCGACATCCCGGGTCAGGCCGTACATCGCCTGCATGAAGCCAGTAAGGCACATCATAGTTGGCCGCTGCCCGAGGAGCCAGGATGCATCGCCGTGCATGCCGATGGCGGCCTATTGGTTGCCCTGCGCAGCGCACTGGTGCGCCTCGATACCCAGTCTGGCACCATCACGCCACTGATTGATGCGCCCTACGACACCAGCAAGTTGCGCTTCAATGATGGCCGCTGCGATGCCCATGGACGCTTATGGACGGGCACGATATACGAACCGAGAGATCAGGAGCTAGGCAGTCTGTTTCGCGTTGAACGAGGTCAAATACGTGACGTCGACCACCCGGTCACGACCTCAAATGGCGTTGCATTCAGCACTGACCAGCGTCTCATGTACCACGCCAACACCCCCGCGCATCGCATCCATGTTTACGATTTTGATCTCGATAGCGGCGAGGCCAGTAACAAACGTCTTTTCAAGCAATTCGATAGCAATAAGAGTGCGCCGGATTATGGCGGTCGACCTGATGGTGCCGCCGTCGATAGCGAAAATGCCTATTGGTGTGCGATGTTTGAAGGTGGTCGCATTTTGCGCATCTCCGCAACTGGCGAGATTTTGCAAGAAATTCCGGTACCGGCACGCTGCCCTACCATGATCGCTTTTGGCGGCGCCGACCTGCGCACGCTGTATATTACCAGTGGTCGCAAAGGCCGTAGCGCGGAGGAGCTTCAACAATATCCGCTGTCGGGCTACCTGCTCTCACTGCGCGTTGATGTCGCTGGACTTCCCGAGTTTTCCTATCTAAGCTAAGTGAAGCGTAGTCTGCGCGGCCACGCTGTTTGAAGCAATCCGGCCGCGTACGCATGCCTTGCTTGTTTTTTGAGTGCCGCAGGTGGATTTTTGGCGTATATGCGAAAATGGTGGCCGTTTCTGTATCAGCCCATTAGTTCGTGCGATTCACTACGCACCATTTTCTTTTTATATAGTTAATTCAGTCACCATAATAGATATATGTCCATGAAAAAAATTACGCTCAAACTTGCAGTAGCTACTGCGGCACTGATCGGGGTCCAAGTGTCCAGCTATGCCGTTGACTCAACCTCGGTTGAGGTCGGTGGTGGTGAAAAAGTCCAGATGTTGCGTCTCGGTGCGCAATGGGATTGGAAGGATGTCGCTTGGTGGCAATCCAATGGCACGCATATCGGTGGTTATTGGGATTTGACAGTGGCTGAGTGGCGTGAGAATGATTATGACGGTATGGGCACTAAGAGAAACTTTACCGATATTGGGTTTACACCGGTATTTCGTTTCCAGCATGACAATAAGAAGGGGTTTTATGGCGAAGCAGGTGTCGGCGCAAATCTATTTTCTCAGCTCTATAACAACAATGAGAAAAAGCTTTCGACGGCATTCCAGTTTGGTGACCATATCGGCGCAGGCTATGTCTTTGCCAACGGCCTGGATCTCGGCATCAAGCTTCAGCATTTCTCGAACGGCGGCATTAAGGAGCCTAACGGCGGACAGAATTTCGCTGTCTTGAAGGTCGGCTATCATTTCTGATGCCCCAATGAATCGAAGTGCAGTAACAAAAATGCCGGCGCGAAGCCGGCATTTTTTTGCCCGTAAATCCGAGCCCGTTGAACCATACGACGGCATCGCTGTGCTGCCGAGTGTTGGTTTTCCCGGGGATGCTAGAGCGTGGCGTAGCTGATGAGGTATTTCAGGACGGAGAGGTATAATGTAAGCCTCCGGTAAATCCACCTTGATGCTTGTTGGTGTTTTAGACGGAGTTACTTGCTGGTGGTCGGCCGCCACCGATGCGGCAGCAGTTCCGAGATGAGATGGTTCTTCTGGGTGGGCAAGCGGGTGAGTACATCCTTGAGGTAGGCATAGGGATCGTGACCATTGAGTTTGGCCGACACCAGCAAGCTCATGATGGCAGCGGCTCGCTGGCCTGCCCGCAAGGACCCTGCAAATAGCCAGTTCTTGCGCCCCAATGCCCAGGGACGTATCTGGTTCTCGACCCAGTTATTGTCGATAGGGATGTTCCCGTCATCAAGGTAGCGGGTTAGCGCTTCCCAGCGGTGCAGACTGTAGTCCAGTGCTTTAGCGGTACCGGATCCCTGCGGCACTCGCTGTCGCTGATGCAGCAACCACTGATGCAATGCCTGCGCGATGGGCCTGGATCTTTCCTGCCGCAGTTGTTGCCGTTGCTGCGCAGGCAGATCTGCCGCTTCTCTTTCGACGTCGTAGAGCGCACGCATGAACTCCAGTGCATCCCCGGCGATGCTGCTCTTGTTGCTATCGTGCAGATCGAAGAACTTCCGACGGGCATGGGCCATGCAACCCAGTTCCGTCACACCGTCCCGGAACAGCGCCTTGTAGCCCGCGTAATCATCGGTAACTAGGCCACCTTCCCACTCACCAAGGAACTGCTGGCAATTGGCACCAGCACGGCTGGGAGTGAAGTCATAGATGACGGCGCGCAGGTCGTCGAACTGCGTCGGCGCGTAAGCCCATAGATAGGCCTTCTTTGCTTTGCCCGCGCCAGGATCGAGCATGCTGACCGGGGTTTCATCTGCATGCAGGATGAGTTTGCTCAGAACTTCCGCCTTCAAGGCTTCTACCAGCGGTATCAGACGCATGCCGCCTACACCGACCCACTCACCCAGGGTGGATTGCGGGATGACCACGCCGGCGCGTGCCATGGTGCCTTGTTGGCGGTAGAGCGGGTTGTGGTCAATGAACTTGCTCACCATGACGTGGGCCAGCAAGCCTGCAGTAGGGATGCCCTTGTCGATCACATGGGCCGGCATAGGCGCCATACGGATGGTCTCGCATGACCGGCAGGCCCATTTTGGACGGATGTGGCGCTCTACCGAGAACACCCCGGGCGTATAGTCCAGCTTCTCGCTGACATCGTCACCGATGTGCTGCATGGCACAGCCACACTGGCAATCCGTAGACGCCGGTTCATGACGGATCTCCACACGTGGCAGATCCGCTGGAAGCTTCGCGCGACGCGCGATATCGCGTTTTGCATCGTCGGCAGCCGGCACCGCATTGCGCAAGGCCGCCAGCTCCACTTCGATGACCGCCATATCCGTGTCGATGGTTTCTAGCAGCAGTTTCCCCTGCTCGCCCTGGAATTGCTCACTCTTCTTTCCAAACTGCAGGCGCTTGTACACGGCAATCTCTTGCGTGAGCTTGTCGATGACCGCTTGCTTGAAGTTGATCTCGCTGTCCTTGTTGACGATGAGGGCGTCACGTTGCGCGAGATCTGCCATCAGCTTCGCGCTCAAGGCGCGCAGCTGTTCGGTATCAAGGTGAGCAAGGTCGGCGGGGGATGTCATGTGCGGCAGTGTGCCAGAGATGCCCGCAGCAGGGAATTGAAACTGTTTACGTCCCTGTTGAGAGGACGCTACACCACCGTAATGGCGTGTTCAGGCGTGAGGGTCTTCCAGGGTAGCCCCATCACCAACGCATGCAGCTGTTCTGGATTCAGTGCCGTGCTCACCGCCTGTTCGCCGTTGGTCCAGGTGAACCGCCCCTTGTTCAAACGCCGGGCGGCCAACCAGATGCCAAATCCATCGTAGACCAATACCTTCATACGCGTAGCACTCTTGTTGGCGAACAGGTAAGCGTGATTCGGCCTGGCCGCACCAAACACTTTTACGACACGTGCCAGAATCGTATCCGTGCCGGCACGCATATCCAGTGGCTCCGTCGCCAGCCAGATCGCATCGATCCTAATCACCGTAACCACCCTTGTAGCCAGAGCGCACAATCACTTGCCGCCAACAGCGGCCAACGTATTGTTACCGTCGCAGCACCACGACGCACTTCGATCTGGATCTCTGTGGGCCCGGATGCTACTAAAGGGGCGCCCAGCTGTAACGGAACAAACTCTGCCGGTGGCACGCTCATTGAATTGCGGGCCGATTCAGTGGCTTGCAGCTCTTCATGTGCTGCCACCCAGCTTCGCAGCATGTTGGCGTTCAGGCGATAGTGCAACGCCACTGCTGCAATCGACACGTTCGGCTGCATTGCCGCACGTACCGCTTGCGCCTTGAACTCCTTGCTGTGCCGACGACGTCGTGTCGGTGGCACCACTTCATCCTTTACCTCGTTCTCATCCATCGTGTACATCTGTCCATTTAACATTGAGATGGACACGATCCTCGTCTCCCGGGCTCTCCCGTTCAAGATGGATTCACCGGAGGCTTACGGTATAAGTGAGGGAGGGGATATAAATCGGAGTTACAAAGTGATTGGACAGCAAAAAGCCCCAGACCTGATGGACTGGGGCTTAAGCTTAATAAATAGCCTGACGATGACCTACTTTCACACTGGTTGCAGCACTATCATCGGCGCGAAGTCGTTTCACGGTCCTGTTCGGGATGGGAAGGGGTGGTACCAACTTGCTATTGTCATCAGGCATAACTTGTAGTGTTGCTTGAGTCCCGTTGGTGCTGGGGTTGTCAAACAACGCAATCTGGGAAGAAGTAAATACTATTGGGTGTGATGCACAATTGGCAAACACTTTACTAAAACTATAACAGCTAATGTTATAGGGACAAGCCGCACGGGCAATTAGTATCAGTTAGCTTAACGCATTACTGCGCTTCCACACCTGACCTATCAACGTCCTGGTCTCGAACGACCCTTTAGGGGAGTTAAACTCCCGGGAAGTCTCATCTTAAGGCGAGTTTCCCGCTTAGATGCTTTCAGCGGTTATCTCTTCCGAACTTAGCTACTCGGCAATGCCACTGGCGTGACAACCGATACACCAGAGGTTCGTCCACTCCGGTCCTCTCGTACTAGGAGCAGCCCCCTTCAAACTTCCAACGCCCACGGCAGATAGGGACCAAACTGTCTCACGACGTTTTAAACCCAGCTCACGTACCACTTTAAATGGCGAACAGCCATACCCTTGGGACCGGCTACAGCCCCAGGATGTGATGAGCCG
>Ga0302156_10000494_pt1 | contig 37643 bp, 34 predicted proteins | sample I_Bog_N3_2_FD_193503 | JGI IMG/M metagenome (GOLD analysis project Ga0302156, IMG submission 193503) | Peat permafrost microbial communities from Stordalen Mire near Abisko, Sweden - I_Bog_N3_2 | ecosystem: Environmental > Terrestrial > Soil > Wetlands > Peat | place: Sweden: Abisko, Stordalen... | reverse complement strand
GAAATAAAAATTCCATCAGTTGAATTTATTGAATTTAAATTCTATAAATAGCCCTTCCTGAAAATAATAATCAGAGGGCGTGGTGATGGACGAGTTGGGAATAGGCTTGATCGGCACGGGCTTTATGGGCCGTGCCCACGCGCTGGCATTTCACAATGCCAGCGCCGTATTCGAACTGCCGCTGAAGCTGCGCCTGGTGGCACTGGCGGATGCCGACGCCAAGCGTGCCGAATCCTGCGCCCAGGCCTGGGGTTTCGAGCAGGCCTACGGCGACTGGCAACAGCTGATTGACGATCCCCGGGTCGGGGTGGTGGCCATCACCACGCCCAATCACCTGCATTTCCCCATGGCCATGGCTGCCCTCGCGGCGGGCAAGGCGGTGTACTGCGAAAAACCCCTGGCGGTCGACCTCGATCAGGCGACACAGATGCGCGATGCGGCCCGACAGGCCGGCGTGGTCACCCGCGTGGGCTACAACTACCAGCACAACCCGATGATCGACCTGGCCCGCGAGCTGATCCAGAGCGGCGAACTGGGGGAGATCGTCGGTTTCCAGGGTGAGTTCAGCGAAGATTTCATGGCCGACCCGGCCTCGCCCTGGTCCTGGCGCTGTGAACCACAGCATGCCGGCGGCGCCCTGGCCGACCTGGGCAGCCATATGCTGGCCATGGCCCGCTATCTGCTCGGCGATATCACCGCCGTGTGTGCCGACACCCGCACCGTCCATGGGCAGCGCCCGGCCAGTGCCGGCAGCCTGGAGACCCGCGCGATTGCCGTCGACGACCAGGTCCATGCCCTGCTGCGTTTCGCCAATGGAGCCCGGGGCGCGATCAGCAGCAGCTGGCTCAAGCACGGCTACAAGAACCACCTGAGCTTCGAGATCAGCGGCACCCGGGGCACCCTGGCCTTCGACCAGGAGCGCTTGAACGAACTGCAACTCTGCCGCGCCGGCCAAAGCGGTTTCCAGCGCCTGCTGGCCGGGCCGCATCTACCGCGTTACGCGGCCTTCAGCCCGGCTGCCGGCCATCAGCTGGGCTACAACGAGCTCAAGACCCTGGAGGTCCAGGCGCTGATCGAGGCGCTGGCCGGCCGAAGCCAGACGGGGACCGACTTCGAAGAGGCCTGGCAGGTGGAACGCCTGGCAACGACAATTCGCCGGGCAGCCAGGGAACAGCGCTGGGTCGACGTCAACGAGCTGTAAAACCCACCTGCCGGCCTCATTTGAGGCCGGCGGCGACCTTGTTGGCCACATCCACGGGTAACCAGGCCTTCCAGACCTCCGGGTGCTCCTTGAGGAAAGCCTCCGTCACCTGGCGTGGCGGCAGGCGCTCTTCACTCATTTTCGCCAGTGCCTGGTTCAACACATCGATCGGCAGGTCGACCTTGGCGAAAAACGCCAGCACCTGCGGGTATTGCGTCTTGAACGGCGTCGAAACGCCAATGCTCAACTTCGAGGCCAGGGAACGGCTCGGCTTGGGATCGGGATTCTCCGGGTCGGTCAGGGTCTTCCAGGCTTCGGCATCAAAGGCCGGCTCCTGCAACTGGACCAGCTTGAACTTGCCCAGCAGCGGCGTCGGCGACCAGTAATAGAACAGGATCGGCTTGCCACGGCGGATCGACGAGGTGATCTCCGCATCCAGCGCCGCCCCCGAGCCACTGCGAAAGTTCACGTAACTGTCGGTCAGGCCGTAGGCCTTGAGCTTCTGCTGGTTGACGATTTCCGAGGTCCAGCCGATCGGGCTGTTGAGAAAGCGGCCTTTATCCGGCGACTCCGGGTCGCGGAACACATCCTTGTAGCGGGCCAGGTCGGCAACCCCGTGCAGATCCGGCGCCTGGGGCTTGATGCCACGCTCCGGATCGCCCTTGATCACGTATTCCGGCACCCACCAGCCTTCGGTGGCGCCCTTGACGGTATCGCCAACGGCCGCGACCTCGCCCGCTGCTTCAGCCTTGACCCATACCGGACTGCGCCCGGCCCACTCCTCGCCGATCACCTGGATGTCATTCTTGGCCAGGGCCGTTTCCAGGGTGACGGTGGTGCCGGGCAGCATATCGGTCGGCAGGCCGTAACCTTTTTCGACGATATACCGCAGGATGTCGGTGATCAGGCTGCCACTTTCCCAGTTCAAGTCGGCAAAGTGGATCGGCTGGGGCGCGGCCCGAGCCGTGAGCGGCATGGCGCAGACACAGAGTACGGCCAGGGCGCTGGCGAACAGCGCGCGAAATCCTTTCATGGAATTACCTCAATCGCAGGTCGTCTTTCGGCGAAAAGTTCGAAAGCCCGGAAATCTTCAGTCAGCAGAACTGTAGTCGAGGTTCCCGGATTGATGCGCCAGCGATCAGTGAGTATCTGGCGACTGAAGTTGCTGCAACTCACGTCGGACCATGCTGACATACTCCGCAGGCCCCAGGGCATACAATTGCGCCGCGACCCAGTTGAGCCAGGCGCCTTGCAGTTCGGCCTTGCGTTCGAACAACCGGCGGGCCTCGGCACTGGCCTGCTGCACATGCTGTTGATGGAACTCGGCCCGGGTCAAACCCATTACTCGCTGGCCTTGAAGGTCAGTTCGCCCTTGCGCCAGCGCGCGGCCTTCTTGGTCACGTCCTTGAGGGTCTTGCTCAAGGCACCCTGCAACTGTTCATGGGCGGCAAACACCATCACCACGGTATGTCCTTCCTTGAACACAATGCCATGGCCTTCCGGTACGGTGATATAGGCATAGTCACCCAGGCCATAGACCGTCAGTTTGATCTCGCGGAACTTGATGTCGAACTTGCCGCCTTCGCGGCTGGGCAATACCGCGGCACGAAAATGATCGCCGACTTTCAGCTCCAGGTGCTGCTTGTCATCGACCACCAGGGAGGTTTCGGTGTCGATCTCGGCAATGTAGATGCCTTCGGCGGTTTGTTCGGTGATATAGACGAAACGCGATTGAAACTGCTTGACCAGCTTGGCCCGAAGATCACCCAGTACAAACAGTGCATGCATATCCAGATTACTGACTGCCAACGAAAAGTCCTCAAACTCGAAAAATGAAGCCGCCCGGCGAGTGTCAGGCAACACAAAACGATCGGTCACTGCCGTCGGTTACCGAATAGAAAGCCCTGATGTTTGCCCGCGCGGCCTGGTGATGCTCACCGGTGCGCAGAAAGCCTAATGGATGCAAGGTCCCATGACTTCTGCGAAGTGTCATCAGCGCTTGAAGGAAAACACCGCATTGCACCGATCACGGGAAACCGGCAACTGAATTTGCGAGGGAAGGCCTTCTTGAAAAAAAGTAATTTCCGACATGCAGGTTGCAAAAAAATGCCCTGGATGAAATCAGCCCCTGGGCACTGGAAGTGATTCTAGAACACGTCAGGCCATTCGGGCCAATCAAACTGCCCGTGGGCAGCATCTTACAAGACAAAAAGTCCTCGATTGTGTCCAGTCTGTCGCAAATATCGGCTGGAAGCCGTCGACGAGGCTACAGAACAGGCCTCTGCGGTCGATAAGCTGGCAAGCGTCATTCCAGGAGTATCGCCGATGATCAACTTGAATGCTTCCTTGATCCCGTCCGCCTTCCTGCTGTCGTCAAGCGAGGACAGCGGCAGTCCCAGCCGTCTTTCGTCCGACCCATTGCTGAGCGACGACAGTGGATTGAATCTGCTGAGCGACAGCCTGGCGGCCAATGCAAAGGCGGCGCAGGATCGGGTCAAGAAACTCCGGGCACAGATCGAGCAGCTGCAGCAAAAACTGCGCAGGGCCAACGCTCGCCTGGCTGCGACCAAAAGCGGCCATCACCCCAACGCAGCCGCGCGCGAGGCCGCTGTCCAGCCGGCCAAGGCCCAGGTCGCCGCCCTCGGCGCCGCGCTGAACGGCACCAGCACCGCGCTGTTCATGGCGGAAAAGCTGATGGCCGGGATGGTTGATACCACGGCTTAGCTTTCCGGTTTGTAGCCCAGGCGCAGTCCGCCCCAATGCCGCCCCTTGATCATGATCGGCACCGACAGGTCATGCATCAGCTCCCCCGTGTCGCGGGTATAGGTCTGCAATAGCAGTGGCTGCTGGTGGCTGCCACAGCGGATCCCCGTGCGATCATCGAACTTGCGCTTGGTCCTGTTGTGCAGCGTGTCGTGCTGTGGATTGCCCGTCAGGGGCTGACAAAACGCCTGGTTATGGGTCGGCACATAACCCTGGGGCGTACAGGCGATGGCGAACACCAAACCTTCATGGCGAGCCAGCAACGGTTCCTGGATCGCCGGCAGGACCTGATCGGTGTAACGGTCGAAACGCGTCTGGTATTTGGCCGGCGAGGTGTTGGCGATCGGCTGGTAGGTGCGGTCGAACAGATCATCGAGACTGATGCGGCTCTGTTCGATATCCGCCTCGAAACGCGCGGCAATCTGTCCAGCCCCTTCGCGGGCGAGGTCGTAGACCCGCTGGTGGTAATCATCCAGGCCAACCTCGGCCAAGCGCTGGCTGATGGTCTCGGCCTGCCCCTCCATCTGGATCGCCGCCTGGGTCAGGTGACGGGTCTGCTGGTCGCTGACGGCCAGGTCGCCGCGCATCTGCTCGACCGCCGTGAACAGGCTGTCCAGTTGCTCGCGGTTGCTCTGCGCACCGCGGGCGATCTCGCCCACCTGTGTTTCGACACTGGCAGCCAGGCCGGCGATATTCGCCAGGTGCCGGCCGGTATCCTCGACCTGCGCCACGCCGCCGTCGAGGTCCTGGGCCAGTTGGCGAATCTGCTCGACGACCTGGGTGGTGCGTTGCTGGATATCGGCCACCATGACCCCGACCTCGTCGGTCGCCGTGGCCGTGCGCCCGGCCAGCCCGCGTACCTCGTCGGCGACCACGGCAAAACCGCGACCATGCTCGCCGGCGCGGGCCGCCTCGATGGCGGCGTTAAGGGCCAGCAGGTTGGTCTGGCTGGCGATCGCCTGGATCACCAGGGTTACCCGCTGGATTTCCTCGCTGCGCAGGCTCAGGGCCTCGATCGTCTCGCGACTGGCATTGGCCTGCTGGCTGAGCCGGTGCATGCGGCCGATGGACTCCGCCAGCACCGTATGCCCTTCAGCGCTGCTGCTGCGGGCTTCACTGGCCGAGCCCAGGGCCTGCTGGCTCAAGTGCGAGGTGGTCTGCTCGGTGTTGATCACCCGTTCGGCACTGGCGACAATCTGCGCCGCAGCGCTGAGCTGCGACTGCACCTTGCCGGCCAGTTGCTTGACCGAAAAAGCCACGCCGGCGGCGGACAGGGCGTTATGACTGGTAGTGTGGGAAAGGTCGCGGGTCAATTGCGTCAGGGCATCGCCGCCGCTCTGCACGGCTAACGCCGGGGCCTGGCGCATCCGCAGGCGCGGCAGCCAGATCAGCAACAGCGCCAGGGGCAGGCAAACGCCAAGGGGCCAGCCGGCAAAGGCCATGGCCGACAACAATAGCGCCAGTCCCACGCTCTGTATCAACGGTGTCAGCCAGCGCAGCGCCGGTTTCGACGGCACGTCCACGTGCGACCCGACCCCAGGCAGAATTCCTTCTCCAGACATGTACTTACCCACCGTGAGCTTCTAGTTGTTTTTCTGCATTAAACGCCACTATCGGGCCATTAGCCATGGTCCGTTAGTTGTAGGCCGTTTGCGTCAACAATAGCTGCTGTGGGGCGGGTGTGGAGGTGGGTTTACTGGCGATGGACAGACAGGAATACCGCGTCGTCCGGATCGCCAGCAAGCTGGCTCCTACAAGGGGCAGCGATCAGGCTTGGCGCTGATGCTTGTCGATCTGCTCGTGACGTTCCTGAGCTTCGATGCAGTACTTGGTGGTCGGGCTGATCAGCAGGCGCTTGAGGCCGATCGCCTCGCCGCTGTCGTCGCACCAGCCGAAGGAGTCGTCGTTGATGCGCAGCAGCGCCTGTTCCAACTGCGGCAGCATGCGCTGGTCGCGGTCGATGGCGTTCACCAGCCAGGTGCGTTCTTCTTCAACGGAAGCGGCGTCAGCCGGGTCAGCCGGGGTATCGAGACTCTCGATGGCAATACGGTTCTGCTCGATACGCTCGTGGGTTTCGACTTTCATCGCTTGCAACAGCTCGGTAAAGAAAGCCAGTTGCTCGGCGTTCATGTAGTCGTCCGCCGGCATGGCCAGCAACTTTTCCTTTGTCATTGATTTCTCTATAGAAAATACGTGCATTAAGGCGAATTAGGGAGCGTTCTGTGCACCTGAGGGGATGCACAGAAAGGCGCCGTCCATTCCAAGCGCCACCCGGCACTCAATTTACGAGGGGCGGCAGTCTAAGGCCGAGTTATCGAGTCAGCAACTGAAATGACAGCAAAAACGTCCGATGCGCCCACACAGGCGCTCTGGCGCCCGTCCCGTGGAGACGTATCGGAGTGTGTTTATAACAAGAAATTCACTGCAAAGCGTCAGTTAAGGAGACAAATGGTCACGTAGCGCACGACGTAGCACTTTGCCCACCGTGGTCTTGGGCAGTTCCTCGGTGCGAAACTCGACAATCCGCGGCACCTTGTACCCCGTCAGATACTCCCGGCAATGCGCCAACAACTGGGCCTCGGTCAAGGCCGGGTCCTTGCGCACCACGAAGATCTTCACCCGCTCCCCGGTGACCTGATCGGCAACGCCGATGGCCGCCACTTCCGCGACGCCGGGGTGCAGGGCGACCACATCCTCGATCTCGTTGGGGTACACATTGAAGCCCGACACCAGGATCATGTCCTTCTTGCGGTCCACCAGGCGGATGAAGCCCTGTTCGTTCATCACCCCGATATCGCCGGTCGACAGCCAGCCGGCCCGGTCCAGCACCTGGGCGGTTTCCTCCGGTCGCTGCCAGTAGCCTTTCATCACCTGCGGGCCGCGGACCTGCAATTCGCCCTCCTCGCCCAGCTCTGCCAGCTCGCCGTCTTCGCGCATGAAACGTACCCAGGTCGAAGGCAACGGCACGCCGATGGTGCCGCTGAAATCCCCCTCGCGCATCCGCGCGATGTCGATGGGGCTGATGCTGACCACCGGCGAACACTCGGTCAGCCCGTAGCCTTCGATGATCGGCACGCCGGTCACCTCTTTCCAGCGCCGGGCCACGGCGGTGTGGGTGGCCATGCCGCCGGCAATCGCCAGCTTCAGATCGGAAAAGTCGCGGCCACGGAATTCCGCGTTTTCCAACAGCCCGTTGAACAGGGTATTGACCCCGACAATGCCGCTGAACTTCTCCTTGCGCAGGATCATCTGGACCCGCTTCACGTCACGGGGGTTGGCGATCAGAATATTGCGCCCGCCCAGACACATGAACATCAGGCAGTTCACTGTCAGCGACAGCACGTGATACAGCGGCAGCAGGGTGACGTTGGTCTCCTGCTGGCTCTCATCCAGCTGATTGCCGACCCAGGCCTTGGCCTGCATCAGGTTGGCGAGGATATTACGGTGGGTGAGCATCGCCCCCTTGGCATCACCCGTGGTGCCGCCGGTGTATTGCAGGAAGGCGATGTCCTCGTGGGCCAGCTTGACCTTCCTGGCCTTCATCCTCATCGCCTGCTTCATCATTTGTGGAAAGCGGATCGAGCCCGGCAGATGGAAACGCGGTACCTGTTTCTGGACATGCCGCAGCACAAAATTCAAGGCCGCGCCCTTGAACGTCCCCACCAGGTCACCGATCGCCGCCACCACGACGTTCTTCAGCGCGCTGCCGGGCAGCGCCTGTTCCAGGGTGTGGGCGAAGTTCTCGAAGATCACCACGGTCTCGGCCCCGCTGTCCTTGAGCAGATGCCGGAGTTCGTGGGCGGTATACAGCGGGTTGACGTTGACCACCACCGCGCCCACCAGCAAGGTGCCGAACAGGCAGATCGGGTATTGCAGGCAGTTGGGCATCATCAGTGCCACGCGATCGCCCTTCTCCACCCCGCGGGACTGCAGCCAGGCGGCGAAGGCAAAGGCGCGCTGTTCCCATTCGACATAGCCCATCTCGGTGCCGATGCTGACGTAGGCGACGCGCTCGCGGTACTTCTCCATATGCTCGAGAAACACCTCGCGCAGTGATGGATAACGGTCGATCTCGGTTTCGATATCGGCGGGAACCCCCGGCAGGTAGGCGCTCAACCAGATGCGCTGGTCGATGCTGTGCAGGTTTGCGACGCTCATGGCACTCTCCTTGTTGTTATTTTATTTTTCGACGATGGCGGTCACACCCAGCCCGCCGGCGGCACATACAGAGATCAGGCCACGGCCCTGGCCGCGCTCGTCAATCGCCTTGGCCAGGGTGGCCAGCAAGCGCCCACCGGTGGCGGCAAACGGATGCCCGCAGGCCAGGGACCCGCCATTGACATTGAGCTTGCTGCGGTCGATCGAGCCCAATGCCGCCTCCAGGCCGAGGCGCTCGCGGCAATAGTCGGGGTCTTCCCAGGCCTTCAGGGTGCAGAGCACCTGGGCGGCAAAGGCTTCGTGGATCTCGTAGAAGTCGAAGTCCTGCAAGCCCAGGCCTTCACGGGCGAGCATCCGTGGCACGGCGTAGGCCGGCGCCATCAGCAGGCCCTCGGTGCCATCGACAAAATTCACCGCCGCGGTTTCGCCGGTGCGCAGGTAAGCCAGCACCCGCTGGTTGTTCGCCTGCGCCCATTCCTCGCTCGCCAGCAGGATCACCGAGGCGCCATCGGTCAGTGGCGTCGAGTTGCCGGCGGTCAGGGTGCCGTTGCGTTTGTCGTAAGCCGGGCCCAGGCCGGCGAGCTTCTCCAGGCTGGCGTCGGCACGCAGGTTGTTATCGCGTTTCAACCCGCGATAGGGGCTGATCAGGTCATCGAAGAAACCCCGTTTGTAGGCGGCATCGAGGTGTTGGTGGCTGCTCAGCGCCAGTTCGTCCTGGGCCAGTCGGCGGATCTGCCAGCGCTTGGCCATCTCCTCGCAATGCTCACCCATGGACAACCCGGTGCGTGGTTCACCGTTACGCGGCAGCAGCGGTTTGAAGAACATCCCCGGACGCACCCCGAGCAGGCTGCGCAGCTTGTCGCCCAGGCTCTTGGAGCGGTTGGCCCGCAGGAGGATCTGGCGCAGGGCTTCGTTGATCGCGATGGGCGCGTCCGAGGTGGTATCGGCGCCGCCGGCAATGCCCACGTCGATCTGCCCCAGGGCAATCTTGTTGGCCACCAGCAACGCCGCCTCAAGGCCGGTGCCACAGGCTTGCTGCACATCGTAGGCCGGGGTCTGTGGCGACAAGGTGGTGGACAACAGGGACTCCCGGGCCAGGTTGAAATCCCGCGAGTGCTTGATCACCGCCCCGGCGGCGAATTCCCCCAGGCGCTTGCCCTCGAGACCGTGGCGATCGATCAGGCCCTGCAAGGCCGCCACCAGCAGGTCCTGGTTGCTGTCCTGGCTGTAGACCGTATTGGAACGGGCAAACGGAATGCGATTGCCGCCAAGAATGGCGACCCGGCGCACCGGCGCCGGGTTGAAAGCATAGCTACTCATGACTGATCTCCGCCGATAAAGAGTCCGCGCATATGCGGCTTGTCGCCTGCCGCGTTGCGCACTTCGAATTCATGGCGCGTGCCGGTCGGCGGGACCTTCCACAGCGTCGCGCTGCCGGGCAGGAAGATCGGCAGTTTGAACTCGCAAGCCAGTTCCGCGGCGGCCAACGGCCGCGGTGGTTGTTGCGCCGCCAGTGCCCGGCCCAGGGTCCACATGCCGTGGGCAATAGGCCGCCGGAATCCGAACAGGCGCGCCCCCAGCCAGGAGATATGGATCGGGTTGTAATCGCCGCAGATCCGCGCAAAACGCCGTCCCAGGTTCGCCGGCAAGGACCAGCGCTGGGTCCGCACCAGGGCCGTTTCGTCCAGTTCGAGGACGCCCTGCCAAGGCTCGCCCAGTGGGGAACTGACCCCGCGACGCAGATACAGGCTTTCGCTTTCCCAGACCAGGCCGCCACCACCTTTGGCCCGAGTCACGATCAGCACCGCCTGGCCCTTGGGGTGCGCCACCCAACGCTCGCAATGCACTTCCAGGCGCAAGGCCTGCCCGGCTTCCAGGCGTTGGTACTGGCGAATGCGATTGGCCAGATGGACCATCCCGCTGGCCGGCCAGGGAAAGGCCGGACTGGTCAGCAACAGCAGGTGCAGAGGCAAGGCCAGGTTATGGGGAAACGACAGCGGCACTCCGTGCTCGGGGCGAAAACCACAGGCACGGGCATAGCGGGCAATGTCCGCCTCTACCAGCTCTACCGCCGGCCGCACCAGTCGCTCGTCGGACAAGCGCGGTGGGCCTTCGAGCTTGGGCTTGCGCAAGCTGCGCAGGCCGGCCCAGAGCAGGCGGGGTCCGGAAGGCGGCGGATCGATGAGACGAATGGAGGAGTCGGTTTTCATCATTCAGGCCCCCAGCAGGCTTTGCCCGCAGACGCGGACCACCTGTCCCGTGATCCCGCCGGAGGCCGGATGCGCCAGCCAGGCAATGGTCTGGGCGACGTCCTCGGGCTGTCCACCCTGGGCCAGGGAGTTCATCCGTCGTCCCGCCTCACGGATCAGCAACGGGACTTTCGCGGTCATCTGCGTCTCGATAAACCCCGGTGCCACCGCGTTGACCGTGACCTGCTGGCGCGCCGCCAACGGCGCCAGGCCCTGCACCAGGCCGATCACACCGGCCTTGGAGGTGGCGTAGTTGCTTTGCCCCAGGTTGCCGGCGATGCCGGAAATAGACGACACCCCGATAATCCGCCCGCCGGGGTTGATCGCCTGCCCCTCGAGCAAGGCCGTGCTCAAGCGCAACGGAGCCTCCAGGTTCACCGCCAGGACCTTGCGCCAGGCGGCTTCGGTCATTTTCGCCAGGGTCTTGTCCTGGGTGATGCCGGCGTTGTGCACGACGATATCGAAGGCGCCCTGCTCGCCAGCGAATGCCAGCAGTCGCTCGGCCGTCTGCGGCGCGGTGATGTCCAGGGCCAGCGCAGTGCCCCCGAAGGACGCCGCCACGCTCTGCAACTCGGCCTCCACGGCGGGAATATCCAGGCAGACGACCTGGGCGCCCTCACCCGCCAACACCTGGGCGATGGCCAGGCCGATGCCGCGACAAGCCCCGGTCACCAGGGCACGTTTCCCGGTCAGCGGTTTGTCCCAGAGGATATCCCTGGGCACATCCACCGGCTCGGCGATCCGCACCACCTGGCCAGAGACAAAGGCGGAACGCCGGGACAGGAAGAAACGCAGGCTGCTGTCCATTTCCGCCTCGGCCCCCGGCTCGACATACAGCAGTTGCGCAGTGATCGCCCGCCGCAGCTCCTTGCCCAGGGACCGCACGAAACCCTCCAGGGCGCGCTGTGCCACCGTCTGGCCGAGCGATGTGCAGTGCTCCGGCGGCGTACCGAGGACCAGCACCCGGCCGTGGGCACTCAGGCGCCGGACATTGGCGTGGAAGAAGCGGTACAGCTCGTCCAGTTGCTGCACATCGCCCAGGCCGCTGGCATCGAATACCAGCCCCCGGACCTTGACCGTGGACGGCGCATCGATGCTCGCCGGAACCGCGGCCACGGTCTCGGTGGCGGCGAAGATCCGTTGCAGCTCGCCCGACAGGCGCCCCGAAGACCCTGCTGCCAGCACCACCGGATTGAGCAGGTTGCCTGCCTGCCCCTGGCGATAGCGTTGCAACGGCAGCGGTTGCGGCAAGCCCAGGGTCCGAGCCAGCCAGTGACCCCAGGGGGTATTGACGAATGAAAGGTAACCGTCAGCCATGAATAGATTCCGATAAAAACCCGAGAAAGATCATTAAACCGGGTTGCCCGCGGCCACCCGACGCTTGCCCAGGCTCTTGTCCGCCTGATCGATATGCGCCTGGCGCCGCTGCAACGCCTCCAACAGACCAAAGTCCTGGGGAAAATCATCCACCTGGATCGCATGGTCGGCATACTCAACATAGCGCCCGAGCAGCTCGCCCTCCTCACCGCTGATCAGTTGCGCGGCCAGGGCCTTGCTCCGCCAGGGAGTAAACGCCTCGCGGGAGATCGGCAATGGCGCGAGCAGCCCTTGGCGCACTGCCGGTTTCAGGCGGGCCTCGATCAGGTCCACCTGGGGCAGCAGTCGGAACGCCAGTTCACCATAGGCCAACTTGTCGATATCCGGCTGCGGCATATAGGAGTCGGCCAACAGCCGGTCGCGGCTCTCGCCAGGGGTTTGCACCAGTTCGGCGACTTCCGCCAGCAACCGGTCGGAAGGTTTGCGCAAGGTAATGCCGAACGGAAACGCCAGGCCGCGAATCACCCGGCTGGCGGCTTTCGAAGGATAGTTGTCGAGGGTTTCACTCAAGGCTTCATAGGCACGCCACAAGGCATCCTGGGCCGCCCAGTGCACCAGCGGCAGGTCCGCCCGCGGCCGGCCGTCGTCGTCGAAGCGCTTGAGGATGCAAGACAGGATATAGAGCTGCGAAAGAATATCGCCGAGTCGTCCGGTGATGCTTTCCTTGCGTTTCAGCACCCCGCCCAGCACGCCCATGGAAATATCCGAGACCAGCGCCAGCACCACCGACAGGCGTTCAATCTGCCGATAGTAAGGGGCCAGTGCCGGTTCGGTTTGCGCCGGGGCCTTGAGCAGCCGGCCCGCCGTCAACCCGTGCACCACGGCCCGGACGGTATTGGCCAGGACAAAGCCGATATGCCCGAACATCGCCCTGTCGAAGGCTTCCAGCCCCTCGGGGCCCGGGCGACGGGCCGCCTCCATTTCACGCAGCACATAGGGATGGCAGCGAATCAGCCCCTGGCCATAGATGATCAGGCAGCGGGTCATGATATTCGCGCCCTCCACCGTGATGGCAATCGGGCTTTGCTGGTAGGCCCGGGCCAGGAAGTTGTTCGGCCCCATGCAGATGCCCTTGCCGGCGGCGATGTCCATACCGTCGTTGACAATGGCCCGGGCCCGCTCGGTCACGTGGTACTTGGCGATGGCGGAAATCACCGAGGGTTTCTCGCCGGCATCCAGGGCCGCCACCGAAACCTTGCGCACCGCATCACAGGCATACAGATGCCCGGCCATGCGCGCCAGTGGCGCCTGCACCCCCTCGAACTTGCCGATGGGCAGGCCGAACTGCTTGCGCATCGCCGCATAGGCCGTGGTCCCGCGCACGGCGACCTTGCCCAGGCCGACATTCGCCGAGGGCAGCGAAATCGCCCGGCCGGCGGCCAGGCACTCCATCAGCATGCGCCAGCCATTGCCGACCTGCTCGCGACCGCCGATCACCCACTCCAGGGGAATAAAGACATTCTTGCCCTGGGTCGGCCCGTTCTGGAACACCGCATTGAGTGGCCAGTGCCGCCGACCATGCTGCACCCCCGGATGGGACGTGGGGATCAGCGCGCAGGTGATCCCCAGGCTGCCCGGACTGCCCAGCAGGCCGTCGGGGTCTTCGGCGCGGAACGCCAGGCCGAGCACCGTGGCAATCGGCCCCAGGGTGATATAGCGCTTGTCCCAGGTCACGCTGAAACCCAGCACTTCCTGGCCTTCGAAAGTGCCCTTGCAGACCACCCCGACATCGGGAATCGCCCCGGCGTCGGAACCGGCGTAGGGGCTGGTGAGGGCGAAACAGGGAATGTCCTCGCCACGGGCCAGGCGCGGCAGATAGTACTGGCGCTGGGCCTCGGTGCCGTAATGCAGGAGCAGTTCGGCCGGGCCCAGGGAATTGGGCACCATCACCGAGATCGCCGCCGCCGAACAGCGGGTCGAGAGCTTCATCACCACCTGGGAATGGGCATAGTGGGAGAAGCCTTTGCCGCCGTATTGGCGGGGAATGATCATGCCGAGAAAGCCGGCCTCCTTGGTGTACTGCCAGGCCTGGGGCGACAGGTCCTGCCAGACCTGGGTGGTTTCCCAGTCATTGGCCATGTCGCAGAGGGTTTCCACCTCGTTGTCGAGGAAGGCTTGTTCCTCCGCGCTCAAACGCGCTGGCGCGGCGCCCAGCAGGCGCTGCCAATTCGGTTTGCCGCTGAACAGCTCGGCGTCCCACCAGACGGTCCCGGACTCGATCGCCGCGCGTTCGGTATCGGACATGGCTGGCATGATCTGGCGGAACAGGCCCAGGGCCCGACGCGAGAGCAAGGCCCGACGCAAGGGTCTGACCGCCAGCACCACGGCCGGGGCCAGGAGCAACAGAACGCCGATGGCGGTGCCCAGTGGCCCGACCACGCCGAACAGATAACCGCCGGCCAACCAGACCAGCACGCCCGCCAACCACAGGCCCGCGGACGCCTGCCGATACCCCAGGGCCAAGGCCCCCGCCACAGCCAGCAACAACCAGAAAGTCATGAGCACACCTCTTTGAACAGTCAGGGGAAACCACGGGCACCGATCGTGAATGGCGCCTTGGGCCAGCCATCGCCACGACGACCCATTGGCTCTACCTTACAAAGAATAGGCATTATTTAAAATTATTTTTTAAAATAAATATTTAATTGTTTTGAGTGAACAGGACACGATGGCCAGGCGACACCCACAAAAAAGCCCGACCTGATTGCTCAGGTCGGGCTCTTCAGAAGACTGCCCGGATCAGGCCGTCACAGGTATCAGACCTTGACGATCCAACCCGCCGGGGCTTCGACGTCACCGGTCTGCACGCCGGTCAGTTCGCTGTAAAGGCGCTGGGTCACCGGACCGACTTCAGTCTCGCTGTGGAACACGTGCAGCTTGCCGTTGTACTCGATGCCGCCGATCGGCGTGATCACCGCGGCAGTACCGCAGGCACCGGCTTCCTTGAAGTCGGCGATCTTGTCGATCAGCACATCGCCTTCGATGACCTTCAGGCCCAGGCGCGATTCGGCCAGTTCGATCAGCGACAGACGGGTGATACCCGGCAAGACCGAAGGCGACTTCGGCGTGACGAATTCGTTGTTGTGGGTGATGCCGAAGAAGTTGGCCGAACCGACCTCCTCGATCTTCGAATGGGTCAGCGGGTCCAGGTAGATGCTGTCGGCGAAGCCGCGCTTCTTGGCCTCGGCACCCGGCATCAGGCTGGCGGCATAGTTGCCACCGACCTTGGCCGCGCCGGTGCCTTGCGGAGCGGCACGGTCATAGCTGGAGATCACGAAGTTGTGTGGCTTCATGCCGCCCTTGAAGTAGGCGCCGACCGGGATGCAGAAGATCGAGAAGATGAACTCGGGGGCGGTACGCACGCCGATGTTGTCACCCACGCCGATCACGAACGGGCGCAGGTACAGCGCGCCGCCAGTGCCGTAAGGCGGGATGAAACGTTCGTTGGCGCGGACCACCTGCTTGCAGGCTTCGATAAACACATCGGTCGGTACGTGCGGCATCAGCAGGCGCGAACAGCTGCGCTGCATGCGCGCGGCGTTCTGGTCAGGACGGAACAGGTTGATCGAACCGTCCTTGCAACGGTAGGCCTTCATGCCTTCGAAGCACTGTTGGCCGTAATGCAGCGCGGTCGAACCTTCGCTGATATGCAGGACGTTGTCTTCGGTCAGCGCACCGTTGTCCCACTCACCGTTACGGTAGTACGACAGGTAGCGCTTGTCGGTCTTGACGTAATCGAAACCCAGCTTGTCCCAGTTAATGCTTTCCTGACCCATGGCACCCTCAATCATCTGATAACCGCCTGAATCGCTCAGGCTTATGACATTTTTTTCGCAGGCAACCACAATACTCTATTCAGACAGGAAATCGCAGCCTGGACGACGTGCATGTCCTACATGCGTTTATGCCATGCAGGGGCCGTCGCGCCACTGCCAACTCCCGTAACTCATCTTGTTGCGGAGAGTCGGGTTTGCTATACCTGCCGCCTGAACAGCCGGAAACCAAGCCTTCAATGCGCAACGACAGTCGCCTCTCCCGCATGCTGCATGTGCTGATCCATATGGATCAGCACGATCAGCGCACCACCTCCGAGACCATCGCGCAGATGCTGCGCACCAACCCGGTGGTGGTCCGTCGGACCATGGCCGGGCTGCGGGATCACGGTTATGTGCACTCGGAAAAAGGCCACGGCGGCGGCTGGACCCTGTCCCGGCCCCTGAGTGAAATCACCTTGCTGGATATCCACCAGGCCCTTGGCGCGCCCGAGGTGTTTGCCATGGGCCTGTCGCGGGAAGAACCGCAGTGCCTGGTGGAACAGGCAGTCAACGCCCGCCTCACCGATGTCCTGCAGGAGGCCGAAGCGTTGCTGATCACGCGCCTGGGGCAAGTGACCCTGGCCGAGCTGGCGAGTGATTTCGACCGGCGCCTGGCGCAGAAACGCCTGGAAAACCCCGATCTGGAAATCCTGCATGGGCTACCGACCCTGGAGAAATCATGAGCAACACTGAATTGCAGGTGACCGACCTGCTGGAAGGCGACGGCAAGGCCGTGGTCAAGGGCGCGCTGATCACCACGCACTACCGCGGCACGCTCGAGGATGGCAGCGAGTTCGACTCGTCCCACAGCCGTGGCAAACCGTTCCAGTGCGTGATCGGCAGCGGCCGGGTGATCAAGGGCTGGGACATCGGCCTGATGGGCATGAAGGTCGGTGGCAAGCGCCGGTTGTTCGTACCAGCGCACCTGGCCTATGGCGAGCGTGGCATGGGCTCGCTCGTCGCACCGGGTGTCGACCTGACCTTTGAAATCGAGTTGCTGGAAGTGCTGACGCGGGACGACTGAACACACCTGCGTCTATCCTTGAGCTTCGATCACGACGACGTGCCCGGCCCCGCCCCATCACCGCCGTGCCAGTCGCTCGATAACCGGAGATGTCCCCATGCCCGATCCGCAAGTCAGCGCGGCCCTGGAAACGCTCTTGCCCCTGATGGCCGAGCAGCCCTTTCTGGTGCTCACGGGTGCCGGTATCAGCACCTCCTCCGGCATCCCGGACTACCGCGACAGCGACGGCGTGCGCAGGGGGAAACCGCCGATGATGATCCAGGAATTCCTCGGCTCGCCCCAGGCCCGGCGTCGCTACTGGGCCCGGGCCATGCTCGGTTGGCCACGGGTGCGCATGGCCCGACCGAATGCCGCCCACCGGGCGTTGGCCAGCCTGCAGGTGCAACACCACCTCAGCGGCCTGATCACCCAGAACGTCGACACCCTGCATGAGCAGGCCGGCAGTCACGATGTAATCGAGCTGCATGGCAGCCTGCACAAGGTCCTGTGCCTGGATTGCGGCGCCCGCCTGGAGCGCGATGCCGTCCAGCTCATGCTGGAGGCGCAGAACCCTTATCTCATGGGGGTCGAGGCGGTCCAGGCGCCCGATGGCGACACCCTGCTGGACGCCGCCTTCGAGTCGCGCTTTCAAGTGCCCCGCTGCCCGCAGTGCGATGGCGATCGCTTGAAACCCGACGTGGTGTTCTTCGGCGAAAACGTCGCCCCGCTCACCGCCGCCAGGGCCCTGGCCAAGGCCGAGCAGGCGGCGGGGTTGCTGGTGATCGGCTCGTCGCTGATGGCCTATTCGGCCTTCCGGCTGTGCAAGCTGATGGCCGAGCACGGCAAGCCACTGATCGCCATCAACCTGGGCAAGACCCGCGCCGACGAGTTGCTCGACTTCAAGTTCGCAGCCTCGTGCGAACAGTTGCTGCCGCTGCTGGCCGAGCGCCTGGGCTGATCAGCAACGGATGGGCAGTGCCTCGATCAGCGCCTGGGTCGAGCGAACCCGGGCAATGCGCGGCATGACCTTTTCCATGGAGAAACGATGGGTGTCTTCGCCAAGGCCCGCACAAGCGTCCTCGGCAATCACCACGGCGTAGTTGTGGTGCCAGGCATCCCGGGCGGTGGACTCGACGCCGGAGTTGCTGGCGATACCGCAGACAATCACAGTGGTAATCCCGCGACGACGCAATTGCAGGTCCAGTTCGGTGCCGTAGAAGGCGCTCCAGCTGTGCTTGGTGATCTGCACTGGCGCATTCAACGCGGCGATCGCAGGGGTCAGCAGCGCCCAGTCTTCCGGCAGCCCACCCGGTGGCACGGCCATCGGCATATCCACCGGCTGATTGAGTTTGTCAGCGTAGTCGCTGGCGAAACCCACACGCACGGCGACCACCAAACCACCCGCCTGGGTCAGGTGTTCACCAAGCCGCGCGGCCCGTTCGGCGACGGCTTGCGAGGTGTGAGGCGCAACCGGCATGGCCATGATCCCCTGCTGCAAATCGATGATCACGAGGGCACAGGTATGAGGATCGAGCGTAAGCGACATGATGATCTCCTGATCGACGGGCGTCGGCTTGCGCAACCAGGCAAGCACGAACGGCGAAGCTGTGGTTAGAATATGAGGATAGCCTCACAATCAGGATATGAGGATGCCCTCACAAACTTCAAGTAAAAAAAATGTCAGCATCCACACGCCGCGCCTGGAACGCGGCAAGCAGCGCGTGGCCGAGCTGATGGCGGCCGCCGCCCGGGTCTTTGCCGAGCAGGGTTATGACGCGGCGACCATGACCGAAGTGGCCGCCCAGGCCCAGGCATCGATTGGTTCGCTGTACCAGTACTTCCCCACCAAGGCGTTGCTGGCCCAGGCCCTCCACGGCGCGCAACTGGAGGTGCTGCGGGGTCGGCTCGAAAGCCTGGCGCAACAGGCACCCGACCTGAGCCCACGGCAGATAGCCGAGCGGATACTGGAGGAGTTGTCGCTTTTTCTGGAGGAAAATCCGGCGTTCATCGCCCTGGCCGAACGGCGCGATATCGACAAGAAAGCCAAGGCCGCAACGCGCTCAGGCTTGCTCTCGCTGCTGACCGGGCTGCTGGCCCAGGCACAACCGCCACTGCCGGCCGAGCGCCATGCACTGACGGCGGTGATGCTGCTGGAGCTGATGAAAATCGCCGTATCGCTCAAGGCCCGCGAGTCCGCCGAGATCGCCGAGGGCGTCGTCCAGACGTTCAAAAGCATGCTGGGCCAACATCTGGACTCACTGTAGAAACTGCCGAAGCCCCTTCGGCAGTTCCCCTGTGTTTCCTGGGTGAGAGTGCGCTGCGATCTTCTTATGCCGACGGAATGGTCAGGCCCTTGATCACCGCCGGGCGCGCTACGAACTGCTCCAGGGCGCGGGTCACATGGGGAAAATCCTGGATGCCGACCAGGTCACCGGCTTCGTAGAAACCGATCAGGTTACGAATCCACGGGAAGGTGGCGATATCGGCGATGCTGTAGTCGTCGCCCATGATCCAGCGGCGGCTTTCCAGGCGTTGGTCAAGCACACCCAGCAGGCGCTTGCTCTCGGCGACGTAACGGTCGCGCGGGCGCTTGTCCTCGTAGTCCTTGCCGGCGAATTTATTGAAGAACCCGAGTTGGCCGAACATCGGCCCGATACCGCCCATCTGGAACATCACCCACTGGATGGTTTCATAGCGCCGCGCCAGGTCCTTGGACATGAAACGCCCGGTTTTCTCGGCCAGGTAGATCAGGATCGCCCCGGACTCGAACAACGGCAGCGGCTGGCCGTCGGGACCGTTGGGGTCGATGATGGCCGGGATCTTGTTGTTGGGGTTCAACGCCATGAATTCCGGCGTCAACTGGTCATTGGTGGAGAAACTGACCAGGTGTGCTTCATAGGGCAGGCCCAGCTCTTCGAGCAGGATCGAGACCTTGACGCCATTGGGCGTAGGCAACGAATAGAGCTGGAGACGGTCTGGATGTTGTGCAGGCCATTTATGCGTGATGGTGAACTCGGAAAGATCAGTCATGGAAAGCTTCCAGCAAGCGATAGGGAATGCGGCAACGGGTCAGGACCTTCCACCCGTCCGGGCGCTGATTATAGGCACAGCCGGTGGCCGTGCCTGTAGCGCCGGGCATGCGATTTTTCTGCGCGATGAACCGTTAACCACTGAAACAGAGAGGATGTCATGTATCTGAAAATCCTGACCCTGCCATTGATGGCAGCAGCGTTCCTGACCTTGGCGGGCTGCTCGACGCCCACCGTGGTGACCTTGCAGAACGGCACCGAGTACATCACCAGGGACAAACCCCAAACCCACTCCGCCGATGGTTTCTATGAGTTCAAGGATATTTCCGGCAAAGAGGTGCGGGTCAAGGCGTCCGATGTGGCGACGGTGAAGCCGAAGGATTGATACCGAGCGCCGGGCTTCAGCGAAAGTCCCGGCTGCGCACGGTGATATCCGCGAGCAGTGAGCCCAGGTCGCTCAGGCGTCCGGCAATCACATGCCGTACGTCGTCCTCGGTTTCCAGGCGCCCGTCGACTTTCAGCAACTGCGCGCCCACCAGCACTTGCCGTTGCCGCTCGGCCAGGTCGCGCCAGACCACCACATTGACGTTGCCGAACTCGTCTTCAAGGGTGACAAAAGTCACCCCGCTGGCCGTGCCTGGTCGCTGGCGCCCGGTGACCAGACCGACAATGCTCACCGCCCGCCCATGTTCGACCTCCAGCAGTTCCCGAGAACTGCGACAGCGCATGGCTTGCAATTGCCCGCGCAACAGCGCCAGCGGATGCGGCCCCAAGGTCGTGCCAAGGCTGGCGTAATCCGCTTGCAGGTCCTCGCCGACACTCGGGCGCGGCAAGGCCATCGGGGTTTCGGTTTGCCTCGACAACCCGGCAAACAGCCCAAGCTGCGCCTCGACCCCAGCCACTTCCCAACGCGCCTGATAACGGTCACCCGCCAACCCCTGCAAGGCACCGGCATCGGCCAGCAGTTCCTGAGCCCGGGTATCCAGTCGCGCCCGCTCACCCAGGTCGGCGATATCCTCGAAGCCCCCTGCCTTGCGTGCCGCCTCGATCCGCCGCGCATCCTCCTCTCGAAACCCGCGAATCATCCGTAAACCCAGGCGCAACGCCGGCTGTGGGCCATCGGTCGGCTCCAGGCTGCACTCCCAATCGCTGGCCCGCACGTCCACCGGACGGATCTGCAACTGATGCCGCCGGGCATCCTGGAGGATCTGGTCCGGGCTGTAGAAGCCCATCGGCCAGCTGTTGATCAGCGCACAGGCGAACGCCGCCGGTTCATGGCACTTCAGCCAGCAACTGGCGTAGGTCAGCAAGGCAAAGCTGGCGGCATGGGATTCGGGAAACCCGTAGCTGCCAAAGCCCTTGATCTGCTCGAAGATCTGCGCGGCGAACTCCGGCGCATAGCCGTTCTTCGCCATGCCCTCGGCCAGTCGCAGGCGGTGCGGTTCAAGCCCGCCATGGCGTTTCCAGGCGGCCATGGAACGGCGCAACTGATCGGCCTCCCCCGGGGTGTAGTCCGCCGCCACCACCGCGATCTGCATGACCTGTTCCTGAAACAGCGGCACCCCCAGGGTGCGTTTCAGGACCTCTTCCAGCTCCGGCGACGGGTAGGTCGCAAGCTCCTCCTTGTTTCGCCGCCGCAGGTACGGGTGCACCATGCCGCCCTGGATCGGCCCCGGCCGGACAATCGCCACTTCGATCACCAGGTCGTAGAAATTCTTCGGTTTGAGCCGTGGCAGCATCGACATCTGCGCCCGCGACTCGATCTGGAACACGCCGATGGTGTCGGCCCGGCCGATCATGTCGTAGGTCGGCTTATCGTCCGGCGGCAGGCTCGCCAGGGTCCAGCGTGGCCCACCGCGATACTGCTGCACCAGGTCGAAACAGCGGCGCAGCGCGCTGAGCATGCCCAGGGCCAGGACATCGACCTTGAGCAACCCGACCTTGTCCAGGTCGTCCTTGTCCCACTGGATAATCGTCCGCTCGGCCATGGCGGCGTTTTCCACCGGGACCAGGGTCTCCAGTGGTTGCTCGGAAATCACGAAACCACCCGGATGCTGGGACAGATGCCGGGGAAAACCGATCAGTTGCCGGGTCAGGCCGAGTACCCGGCGCAGCACCGGGCTGTCGGGATCGAAGCCGCTTTCGCGCAGGCGTTCCGCCGCCGGCGGCTCATCGCTCCAGTGGCCGCAGGCATCGGCCAGGGCATTGATCTGATCCGGCGGCAGGCCCAGCGCCTTGGCCACATCCCGCACCGCCCCCGCGCCGTGATAGGTGCTGACCACCGCCGTCAACGCCGCCCGGTTCCGGCCATAACGCCGGAATACGTATTGCAGCACCTCTTCGCGGCGATCGTGTTCGAAGTCGACATCGATATCCGGTGGCTCGTTGCGCTCGCGGGAGAGGAAGCGCTCGAACAGCATGTTGGTGCGATCCGGGTTCAACTCGGTGACCCCCAGGGCATAACAGACCACCGAGTTTGCCGCCGAACCACGCCCCTGGCAGAGAATGCCCTGCCTGCGGGCGAAGTCGACGATATCCTGCACCGTCAGGAAATAACTGTCGTACTCCAGCTCGGCGATCAGCTTCAGTTCGTTTTCGATCAGGTCCCGAGCCCGGGAGCTGATCCCTTCCGGCCAGCGTCGATGAATCCCCTCCTCCGTCAGATGCCGCAGCCAGGACGTCGGGGTCTGCCCTTGCGGCACCAGCTCACGGGGATACTGGTAGCGCAGTTGGCCGAGATCGAAGGTACAACGCCGGGCAATGACCTGGGTCTCGCTGAGCAAGGCCGCCGGATAAATCCCGCGCAAGGCCTCAAGACTGCGCAGATGCCGCTCGCCATTGGCATGCAGTTGCTGCCCGGCATCGGCCACCCGGGTGTGCAGGCGTATGGCGGTCATGGTGTCTTGCAGGGCACGACGGGCCCGCACATGCATATGCACATCGCCGCTGGCTGCAGCGGGAATCTCCAGTGCGCCGGCCAGGGCCAGCAAGCGCGCCAAACGTCGCTTATCGTCCTGGCCGCAATGCAACTCCACCGCCAGCCATAGCCGTTCGGGAAAACACTCGCGCAACCAGCGGCCATCGGCTTCGCCAATGCTCTGTTCAGGCAGCCACAACGCCAGCAACCCCGGCAGCTCCTGCTCGAAGTCCGCCCGCAGTAGCTGATAGCAGCCTTTTTCCGCACGACGCCGGGCCTGGGTGATCAATCGGCAAAGAGCCTGGTAACCCAGCAGGTCTTCCACCAGCAAGACTACCCGAGGCCCATTCTCGATCCGCATTTCACTGCCGATGATCAGCGGCAGGCCGCTGTCCTGAGCGGCTTGCCAGGCCCGGACAATCCCCGCCAGGGTGCATTCATCGGTAATCGCCAGGGCTTGATAGCCCTGCTCCTTGGCCCGCTCGAACAGTTCATGGGCGCTGGAAGCCCCGCGCTGGAAACTGAAGTTCGACAGGCAATGCAGCTCGGCGTATTCGCCACTCATGCGAACCAGCCCTGCAACAGCAAGGGGCCGCTTTCCCCCACCGTGCGATAGGCCCAGGCGTGGCGACCGGTACGGGTCTCGATCAGGTAATAATCGCGGCGCACATCCGCGCCGTCCCACCAGCCCGACTCGATCCGTTCCGGTCCCAGCAGGACCCGCGCCGCCTGCTCGGGCAATGGCAATGGCGCCTTTAGCAACCAACCGGGGCGCAATGGTCCCGCGGCAGCCAGTGGCTCGGCGGTGCTCGCCGGCAACGGCTGCCAGGCGCATTCGGGGCGGTGATCGGCCTGGAAACGCAGGCCCTGCACCGCGTCATCGCCCAATCGGGCACGCAGGCGTTCGCGCAGTTGCTCCCAGGGCAAGGATTGCTGTGGACGCTCGTCGAAGAGTTCGCGGTGCTGCGGGACAAAGGCCGGCAGGTCCTCGGCCTCCAGGCGAAAACCACGTACCGCCGACTCGACCTGGACCTGCTCCAGCCGCCCACGGGCCAGTTCGAAGAGCATCGAAGGATCACGCTCGGCACTCAGCAGGCCGACCTTGATCCGTGTGTCCGCGAACCCGGCATGCTCCAGGATCAGTTCAAAGCTCTGCACACCGCTGTCACGCCCACAGAGAAACGCCGACAAGTCCCCGGTCAGGCGGCGCAAGGGAAACAGCAAGGCCTGGTTCGAGGTCACGTCGAAATTCAGTTCGATCCGCGCCGCGAAGCGATCCGGCGGCAGGTAGAACGCCAGGGCCAGCGGCCGCTCGCCGAGCAAGGTATCGAGGTGCTTGAGCAATGACGCCTCGAAGCGCCGCGCCAGGCTATGCCGGGGCAAGGCCAGCACTTGCTCCAGGGTCCGCAGGCCCATGCGCGACAAGGCCGTGGCCGCCTCTTTTTCCAGCCCGACCCGGTCGATCGGCATCTGCCCCAGGGCCTGGCGCAAGGCTCCGTTGTCCGCCAGGGCCAGGCCGTCGTAGGCATTGGCCAGGACCCGGGCCGCCGCCGGATTGGGTGCGACGACTATCCGATGACGAAAGCCCAGACCGGTCAGCTCTGCGCGCAAGCGCGCTTCCAATTGCGGCCAGGGTCCGAACAGGCCCAGGCTGGATTCGATCTCGAACAACAAGGCCCGCGGATACCGCAGGCTGACCTGGGAGCTGAAGCGATAGGCCCAGGCGGCAAGCAACTGCTGCCACTGTTCGATTTCGGCGGGATCGTATTCGGCGCTGGCGAAGGCCTTGGTCAAGGCATGGGCGGCGGTCAGCGATTGCCCGGGACGCAGGCCCAAGGCCCGCGCCGACGCATTCACCGCCTGCACCACCCGGCGTTGCGGCGAGCCTGTCAGCAGCGCCAGCGGCGCTTCCGGTTCAGGGGTTCGCCGCAATACCCCGTCCAGGGCCAATTGCGGAAAAACAATACAGACCCACCGCATACCAGCCTCAATGCCCGGTGCTGAAGGCAATCGGTGCCGAATGGGCCAACCCGCCCCGGCACTTGAGCACCCGCAACTGTGCGGGCCGGCCCTCGACGGCAATCCGCAGGGCCGCCGGCGACGGGTTGATCGCCTCTTCCAGCGAGCGATAGGCGAAGGCCAGGGTCTGGCCGGTTTCCGCCGCCACCTGCAAGCGCCGCAAGGCCCGGTCATCGGCCTGTTGCGGCCAGCACAGGACCGCGCCGCAACTGCCGGAACGCAGGCACTGTTCAGCCGCCCACAAGGCATCGCGCGGTGCCGCCTGGATCACCGACAACTGCCGCAGGTCCACCCCCGCGCTCAACCACGCCTGGGGATAGGGCACGTGGGGCGGCGCCACCAGGACGATCCGCTCCCCCCGCGCCGATAACCGCGCCAGGGTCGGCCAGACCAGTTGCAATTCACCGACACCTTCCCCGGCGATAAGGATTTCCGTCAGCGCTGCCGGCGGCCAGCCACCGCCGGGCAAGGCCGCGTCGAGGGTCGCGTGGCCGCTGGGCTGGCGATCGGACTGCGGCTCGGCCAGCGGCGCGACCGCCCGGCCTTTCCACACCCGCCGCTCGTCGAGCAGCGTGTCCAGGGCCACCACCGCGCCCCTCATGCCGGCCGTACCAGACCGCAGAACACGCCTTCGATGGACAGCTCCTGATGCTCGGGATCGACAACGATAGGTTCATAGGCCGGGTTGCGCGGCAACAGGCGGATGCCCGTGGCCGTCCGCTCGAAGCGCTTGATGGTGACCTCGCCCTCCAGCCGGGCCACGACGATCTGGCCGTTGCGCACCTCGCCCGTGCGACGTACCGCCACCAGGTCACCGTCGAGAATGCCATCGCCGATCATCGAGTCGCCCTGCACCTGCAGCAGGTAATCCGGTGCGCGGGAAAACAGCGCGGGGTCGAGCAGCAAGCGGCGATGCTCCTGGGCCTCGACATCGATCGGCCGGCCCGCCGCCACCCGGCCCAGCAACGGGATATCCAGCAACGCCGCCCGTGGCGCCTGGTCGAGCAGGCGGATGCCCCGCGCCTGATGGGCGTTGACCTCGATAAAACCGCCCTCGGCCAAAGCCACCACGTGCTTGCGCGCCACGCTGCGGGAGGCGAAACCAAAGGCCTCGGCGATCTCGGCAAGGCTCGGGGGCTGGCCGTTACGCACGATGCGCTCGCGGATAAAGGTCAGGATGGCGGAACGGCGGGGGCTTAAAGTCGTCATGGAGTACATTTGTACTCCTGTGGGATTTACCTGACAAGAGCCGCCAGTCGAGATACAGGCCTGCGCACCAGCGTCTCGTGAAAGCCAATGGCCATGCCCGGTCGACAGAATAGGTATTCACTCTTTATGTACGAATAAAACTACAGCACTATCTCACCCATGAAACATTGAAAACCTGCCCTACAGCAACAACTAACTTTTTTCAAAATCCACCCCATTCAAACTTTCAGAAATTCAATAATTGCATATTGAAAAATGAAATCATCTTGCTATATTCACTCGGGCTTCCCCCATTGAAACAGCCCCCCGACCTGCTTCTCTATAAAGGTTTCAACCGTTATCCGGAGACCGCCATGCCCCATTCCAATACCCAGCATCAGGAACGTCTCGCCGTCATTTTGAATCGAGCAATAAGTGACGAATCATTCGCCGCGCAGTTGCATATGAACCCAACCAACGCCGGCAAAGACCTGGACCTGACCCTGCGGATCGACGAGGTGGTGGCGCTCAAGGGCCTGGACCTCGCCCAACTGGCAGCGGCCTCGAAAGCCCTGCGCAGCCCTCTCGCGGGGCGTGCCACCTTCGACCAGCAACAGGTTCGAACGGATTAGGCCCGCGCCAGCGTCCGAGTTATATCACCCGGGTGAGTATCATGAAGTTCTTGTGACACTCGATTGAACAAGCACCCCACGAACAGCCATTGATTCTCGCCGTTATCCGAACACGGCCAACACTTAAAACCCTGACATCTCTCTTTCTTGAAGGAGGGTTATTGCGCGCTCGTCATTCATCGAGTTATATCCCGAGGACACCGACATGACCACCCAACTGCAATCCCAGCTCGACGAACTTTTCCAGTACAACACTTTTTTACCCGATGCCACCCCGGACCGTTTTCACCGTTTGCTCGATCGGCTCAGCCAACAGCGCTACAGCACCTTCGCCGCACTCTATGCCGAATGTTTCCAGCGTTTCGAGGGCAGCCCCAGGCTCAATCCGTTTTTCTCCAGTGCGGTGCACCTGATCCTGCTGCCGGTCGCCCAGCGTCGCCTGATCATCAACGACCCGGTGTTCCAGATCTGGATGGCCCTGGCGTTTCAACATGCCAACGCGGTACTGACCGAACAGGCGGACGACACCGCGGCCCTGCAGGACATGCTCCTGGAGTTGCCGGCGGTGCTGCAACGCATCACCCAGACGGCGGTCGATCACAAGTATTCGAACCATCCACCGATCCGGCGCTTCAACGTCGATCCCCTGATCGCCGCCGCGACACCGCCCAGCTATGAGTTCCCCGAAGACGAAAGCACCCGCAAGCACCTGGAGCGCAGTGGTTACTCCCTGCATTTCTTCCGCGACGTGGTCAGCGTCGCCCTGTCGCGCATCGCCAATACCTGGCCGGCCTGCTACGAGCAGTTCCGGCACCTGGTCAAGCTGATCTGCTACCTGCCCGACGGGACCTTCCGCAGTTGTTCGGCGGCGCGCTACACCGGCGTTATCCTGCTTTCGGCCAAGGACCACTCGATTCTTGAAATCGAAGAATCCCTGGTCCATGAAACCACCCACCAACTGCTGTACAGCCTGGTCGAGGTCTGCCCGATCATTGATGAGCGGCGCGCCGAGGAACGCCTGTTCAGCCTGCCCTGGTCCGGCCTGCAGCGCGACCTCCATGGTTATGTCCATGCGTTCTTCGCCGCGCTCGCCCAGGTCAAATACCTGGAGCGCGTGCGCCAGCGCCCGGCCTCGGAAATGCAACGGGCCGAAGAGCGGATGCTCGACATCCTGCGGGGCCTGATCAAGGCCCTGCCGGAGATTGAGAGCTGCGAGGCGTTCACGCCCCGGGGCCGGACCCTCATGGACAATCTTGCCCAGGAGGTGCACGCCCTGCACAGTCGCCATGCCGGCCTGCTGAGCCGCTCGAGCGCGACCACGGACAGCCAGTCGACCATGGGCATGGCCGTGTAAAAACCAGGGTGGGCGGGGAGCCTAGTTGGGATCGAGCAACCCGCCCGTCCAGTTGTGCGACACCCGGCTGCCGGTGAATTTCGCCACCACCGAACCTTGCGCTATCAGGCGGTCCCGGTGGCGGGTGACCAGTCGCCCGACCTGGGCCGCGTGGAGGATCACTTCGGAAGCGGCATCCCCGGGACGCCCCACGATCCGCGCGAAACGCTGCCCTTCCTCGACGAAATCACCCAGCTCTTTCTCGAAGACCAGGACCCCGGGCCGGGGCGCGAGAATCGTCTCCATATGCCCCATCTCCACCGCCTGCACCGGCCAGTCCGTCAGCGCCGGCGCCTCGTCGATCACCCCGACGGCACACAGCCAGGCATACAGGCCATCGGCATCCTGCCGGGCCAGGTGATCGCTGACATCGCCCTGGCCACGCAACTCCAGGGTGGCGGCAAAACGTTGCGCGGTATCCCCCTCACGGAGCCAGGGGGCGATGAGGGTTTCCTCGAAGGAACCGTCGCCGCCGTCATCCCAGATGATCGCCAGGTCCATCTTCAGCGCCGCCGCCAGCGCCTGGCCCTTGGGCCAGAACGCACGGTGGATATAGACATAGGGCAACGCTTCGTCGTCGGTGTGCAGGTCGAGCACCAGATCCGCCGTGGCCGCCAGTTCCACCAGGCATTTTTGCCAGTGCTGGACATTGGTCGCCGGCCGTATCAACGCCTGCGACTGGTCGAATGACCGATTGAAATTCTGCCCGGTGCCCTCATGAAACCGCCCGAGAATCCGCCCATGGCGGAACTGCCCGATGCCCAGCGGGTTGGCCTGGGGCACCACGGTCACACGGCCCTTGAGGCGCCCCTCGGACTCGGCTTGCTGAAGGCGGGGCATCAGCAGGTGCAGCACCAGCATGCCGGCGATTTCATCGGCATGAACCCCGGCCTGCAAATGCACTTTCGGCCCCTCGCCGCTGCCCTCGAAACGCCAGGCGCCGACCTTCAGGTCCTCACCGTTATTGCCCCGAACACTGAACGAAATATCCCGCGCCATAACCTTGCCCTCCCCTTGTAAACGTTGAAAATCAATCCATCGTCAGCCTCGACAGTGGAAATTGAACGTACGTTCAACTAAGCTCGCCAACCTGGCCTCGAACCCAAGGATTCCCGTGAGCACCGACACCCGAAAATTTCGCCGCGCCGAACCCGACGAACGTCGCGACCTGCTGATCGCCGCCGCCCTGCGCTGCCTGGCCCGGGACGGCCATGCCGGCATTTCCGTACGGCGTATCGCCACCGAGGCCGGCGTCTCCGTCGGCCTGCTCAACCACCATTTCGGCAGCATCGATGCGCTGATCGCCGACACCTACCACAAGCTCGCCAGCGAACTGACCAGCACCCTGCTCGAAGAGGTCCGCCAGGCCGGCAGCGCCGCGCAAAAGCTTGAGGCCTTCCTGGTCGGCTCCTTCTCGCCACGGATCATGGACCCGCAATTGCTCGGGGTCTGGGTGGTGTTCTGGAGCCTGATCCGCCACTCCGAACACGTCAGCCAGTCCCATGAAAAAAGCTACCGCGCCTACCTCGAGCTGATCCGCCAACTGCTCGACGACCTGGCCAGCGCCGAAGGCTTCACGATCCACGACAGCCGCCTGGCCGCCATCGGCCTATCGGCGATGCTCGACGGACTCTGGCTCGAGTGGTGCCTCAACCCCGAGACCTTCAGTCCCGCCAACGGGCTGCATATCTGCCGCTGCTGGGTAAAGGGGTTGCGTCACGGAGCATTCGGCACCGACGACGTCCTGTGAAGCGTGACGGCCGAAGACCATCGCCAGGGTGCCGCTGAGGGCGATCAGCCCGGCACCGATAATCAGCGACACGTCCATCAGCGTGCCCCAGATCAGGCTCGAGAGCAGGAACGCCCAGATCAGCCCGGTGTATTCGAACGGCGCCAGCAGGGTCGCGGTGGCCCGCTGGAAACTGGCGAACAGCAGGAACTGGCCGATGCCGCCCACCAGCCCCGCGCCGAGCATCCCCAGCCAGGCCGGGGTCGATGGCGGTGTGTGGGTCCAGGGCAGCGCCACGGCCATGCAGATGACAAACACCACGTTGGTGATCAGCATCTGTTCCAGCACCGAGGTCTGTTCGTCCACCTGCCGCAACTGGATGTAGGTAAAGGCCCAGCACAGCGCCGCCAGCAGCGTCAGCACGATGGGCCAGGGATCGGTCATGTTGCTCGGGCGACAGGCGATCATCACGCCGACAAAACCGATGATCAGGGTGAACCACTGCCAGCCCGTGGCGCGCTCCTTGAGGATCAGCGCCGCCAGCACCGTGACCATGATCGGCGCGGAGAAATACAGGGTGGTCATCTCCGCCAGGGTCAGGTCCCGCGCCGCCGTGTAGTACAGCAGCCAGGCGACGATCGAGAGCAACCCGCGGACCACCAGCAGGCGTCGGCTCGGCGACCGCCAGGCACGCCGCACCAGGCGCAAGCGCCCGGCCAGCAGGCAGGCCGCGACCACCACCAGGCCGCGCCAGAACAGCACGGTGATCACCGAATAATCCGCCACCAGCCACTTGATGGCGGCGTCCTGCAGGGCCAGGAAGGCATAGCCCAGCGTGCACAGGCCAATGCCCTGCAACGAACGGTCAACCCGTGGCGTATGGTTCATCACACCGACCTGCGCATCGGCGTTCCGCGCCGTTCGGCGAAGGCAAACAGCGCCTCGATCAGGAATGTCAGGCAGACATAGACCCCGGCCACCAGCAGCAATGGCTGGTAGACCTGCAACGTCTGCGCCCGGACCACGTTGGCCGCTCCCAGCAGGTCGATCACCGCAATGGTCGAAGCCAGCGCCGTGGACTTGAGCAGCATCACCGTCTCCCCGGCCAGGGTCGGCAGCAACAAGCGCATGGCCCGCGGCAGGCGCACCCGCAACAGCGACTGGCGTGGGGTCATGCCAAAGGCCGAGGCCGCTTCCATTTCGCCCTTGGGCACCGCCAGCAAGCCACCGCGAATCACTTCACCGACATAGGCGCCCACCGACAGCACCAGGGCGAACACGATGTACCAGTAGCCGTCCCGCAGGTAAGGCCAGAGAAAGCTGCCGCGCATCAACGGAAACTGCGCGAACAGGCTGCCCAGCCCGTAGTAGAAGATGTAGATCTGGATCAGCAGCGGCGTCCCGCGCAGCACGCTGGTGTAGAACAGGCTGGCCTTGGCGACCAGGCGGTTTTTCGACATCCGGGCCAAGGCCACCAGCACCGCCAGCCCGAAGCCCAGCAGGCTGGAAATCAGCAACAGGCTGATGGTCGTTTGCAGTCCACGGCCCAACAACGCCGCGTATTCGAGTGTCCACTCTGGAATCATTTCATTCACTCAGCCAAAGGCATCCAGCGACGGATCCGTCGCTCAAGCCGTCCCGACAGGTAGTTGGACACCAGCGTTACCGCGTAATACAGCGCGGCAGCCGTGAGGTAGAACAACAGGTAGTGGCGCGTCGATCCCGCGCCCTGCTTGGCGGTGTACAACAGCTCGTTGGTGCCGACCACGCTGATCAGCGCACTGTCCTTGATCAGGTTGATCCACAGGTTGGCCATCCCGGCCATGGCGTAGGGCGCCATGATCGGCAAGGTGACCCGGCGGAACAGACCGAAACCGCTCAGGCCGAAGGCCTTCGCCGCTTCGATCTGACCGAAGGGAATCGCCTGGATCGCCGCGCGGAAAATCTCCGAGGCGTAAGCGCCCTGGACCAGCCCCAGCACCAGGATCGCCGCCAGCGGGCCGCTGACATTCAGTGCGTCATAACCGAGCTGGGCCATCAGCGAGTTGAGCAGCATGGAACCGACGTAGTACAGCAACAGGATCAGCAACAACTCCGGAACCGCCCGGAACAACGTGGTGTAGCCGCGCATCAGCGCCGCGATCGGTTTCGGCGCGCCCAGCTTGAGGCAGGCCACCACCAATCCGATGAACAGCCCGACCGCAAAGGCCCCGGCTGAAATCTGCAGGGTCATCCAGAGCCCTTTCAACAGCGCACTGCCCCATCCCTGTTCGCTGAAATCGATCAATTCGAACATTGCTGGCTCTCCAGTCGGTGGTCTTGAAAGCGCCACCTCAGTCTGTAGGAGCAGGGCTTGCCCGCGAAGCTTCTGGCGCCCTCAAGGGCCCCTTCGCGGGCAAGCCCTGCTCCTACAGGTTCTGCGTTTTCCGTAGGTTGTGTGTTTAGCCCGGGCCGAAGAGCATCACCGTCAGAACGCAGGTTTCACACTGGTACCGAAGTAGCTCTGGGAGAGATCGTCGTAGTCCTTGCTCGCCAGCAAGGTCTTGATCGCCTTGTCGAGACGCGCCTTGAGGTCGGTGTCTTCCTTGCGCAGGCCGGCGCCCACGCCCTTGCCGAAGATCGGGTCATAGGGCACCGCGCCCAGGTAGGCCAGGTCCTTGGCATCCGGGGTCTTGACGAAGGCCGTCATGGCCGTGCCGTCCGCCATCATCAGGTCGATACGCCCGGCAATCAGGTCGGCGTTGGCCGAGTCCTGGGTGTCGTAGTACTTCACGTCGGCGATTTTCTCGTAGTAGGCCTTCAGGTAGCTGGCGCTCACGGTGGAGTTCTGCACGCCGATGATCTTGCCCTTGAGGTCATCCGGATACTTCTTCACCGAAGCGCCCTTGGGCCCGACAATCGCGATCACCGAGTCGTAGTAGGCCTTGCTGAAGGCGATCTGCTTTTCACGCTCCTCGGTCACCGACATGGAGGAGAAGATCACGTCGATCTTCTTCGCCAGCAGCGACGGGATGATCCCGTCCCAGGCCACTTCCTTGATCTCGCACTCGGCTTTCATTTCACTGCACAGCTTGTGGATCAGGTCGACTTCAAAACCCTTCCACTCACCGTTGGGCTGTTTCTCGGTGTACGGCGGATAGGGTTCGGCCGCGACCGCGAAGCGGATGGGCGCGGCCTGGGCCGCACTCATGCCGGCCAGCAGGACACAGGCCACGCCCGTCAACCAGTTTGCCAAACGTCGATTTCCCATGATGTTGTCCCGTCTTTTTATGTTGCGTTAGCGAGTCTGATGAGCGTTGACGAATTGTCGGCAACGCTCGCTGCGTGGGTGTACGAACACTTCATCCGGCGAACCGGTTTCCTCGATCAGCCCTTGATGCAGAAAGGCGACTTTGGAAGAGACATCGCGTGCGAAGGCCATCTCATGGGTCACCAGGATCATGGTCCGGCCTTCTTCGGCGAGGGAGCGGATCACCCGCAGCACTTCCCCGACCAGTTCCGGGTCGAGTGCCGAGGTGGGTTCATCGAACAGCATGACCTTGGGCCGCATGGCCAGGGCCCGGGCGATGGCCACCCGTTGTTGCTGTCCCCCGGAGAGAAACGCCGGGTACTCGTTGCGCTTGGCCGCGAGGCCCACGCGCTCAAGCAAGGCTTCGGCCCGTTCAATGGCCTCGGCCCGACTCTCGCGCAGGACCTGGGTCGGCGCCTCGATGAGGTTTTCCAGCACCGTGCGATGGGGCCAGAGGTTGAAGTTCTGGAACACCATGCCCAGGCTGGAACGAATGCGCACCAGCTGCTTGGCGTCGGCCACCAGCGGTGCGCCGGGGCGGTCGAAATTCAGGTGGATGCTTTCACCGTCCACCAGGATGCGACCCTGGTCCGGCACTTCGAGCATGTTGATGCAGCGCAGCAAGGTGCTCTTGCCCGAGCCGCTGGCGCCGATCAGCGAAATCACCTCGCCCTCGCAGGCCGTCAGGGAGACGCCCTTGAGCACCTCGATATTGCCGAAGCGTTTGTGCAGACGGTCGACCTCGATCATGGTCTTGGTCGCGGCAGGCTCGGCGACGCTGTCAACCGTCACGCCATTGATCAGCGGCCGCGGGGGTTCGCCCTTGAGCACCCGGACAAACTCGCGGATACGCTGGCAGGCCTGGACCAGGCGCTCTTCACCGAGGGTGAAGGAGATCCGTACAAAGCCTTGCGCCGGTTCACCGAAGGCCGCCGCATCGAGCACCGAGACCCCGGCTTCGCGAAACAGCCGCCAGGCGAATTCCAGGGAGGTCAGGCCGGTCTCGCGCACGTCCACCAGCACGAACATGCCGGCATCCGGTTTGCGTACGGTAATGCCCGGACAATCGGACAAACCCGCCACCACCAGATCACGGCGGCGCCGATAGATCTCGCTCATCCCCCGGGTCACTTCGTCATGGGCCAGCACCGCCTTGAGCGCGGCCTCCATGACAAACCCCGGCAAGCCGTAAAGCATGCTCAACACCAGGTTTTCGGCATGGGCGACCAGGACCGGGTCGGCGATGATCCAGCCAATCCGCCAGCCGGTCATGGCGTGGGACTTGGACAGGCTGCCGACGGTCACGCAGCGTTCGGCCATGCCCGGCAGCGCCGCCAGGCTGACGTGTTCGCGCTCGAACGCGAGGCTTTCATAGACCTCGTCGACCACCACCCAGAGGTCATGGGCGATGGCCAGGTCAGCGATGCCTTGCAGCTCTTCGCGGCTGAGCACCACGCCGGTGGGGTTGTTCGGGTTGGAGAAAAAGATCGCCCGGGTGCGTGGTGTGATGGCCTTGGCCAACCGCGCGGCATCGAGGCGAAAACCGGCGTCCGCCGCGCACGGCACCCGCACCAGGGTCGCGCCGGAGGCCTTGAGGGTGGCCTCGTAGGTCACGTACATCGGGTCCAGGGCAATCACCTCGTCACCGGCACTGAGCAGGCACAACGAAGTGATGAACAAGGCATTTTGCGCACCGGCCACGGTGATGACGTTTTCAGCTTGCAGCGGGCGCTCCAGGCGCTGGCTGTAGCGTGCGGCGATGGCTTCGCGCAAGGCCAGGCGACCGGCGATTTCGGTGTAGTGGGTGTCGCCTTCGCGAAGCGCCTGGATGGCCGCCTCGGTAATGAAATCGGGGGTGGGAAAGTCCGGGTCGCCGACGCTGAGGATGATCACATCCTCGCCACGGCGCTGGGCTTCGAACGCCGCGTGATGAATGTCCCAGGCGGCCACACCGTCACCCGAGATCCGCTCAACAAAAGGTGAAAACCGCATGCCAGTGCCTCGTTCGAATTTGAAGAAACGCAAGCCCGCAACCCGCCGGGATGGAGCCAACATAGACGAAGCTGAACAGTCGTTCAATAGTAAAAACCGGTCAGCTTCGTGTTCAGCACAAACAGGTCGTTTTCACGACAGTCGCGCCGTTTTTCAGCACTGGATCGCCTTGGTTTCGACGAATTCCGCCAGCCCTTCCTCACCCCATTCACGACCATTGCCCGATTGCTTGTAGCCACCGAACGGAGCGCGGTAGTTGAAGGCCGCGCCGTTGACGAAGCACTGGCCGGCGCGCAACCCGCGCGCCAGTTCCAGGGCCCGGGCCGGGGTGCCAGCCCAGACCGCGCTGGACAAACCGAAGGGTGATTCGTTGGCCAGGCGCACGGCCTGTTCCTCGTCTTCGTAGGGCACCAGGCAGAGCACCGGGCCGAAGATCTCTTCCTGGGCGATGCGCATGCCGTTATCGACCTCGGCAAACAGCGTGGGGCACACGTAGAAGCCGCGCTCCAGTCCGCTTGGCAACGCGGCACCGCCACTCAACAGCCGGGCACCCTCCTGCTGGCCGACGCGGATGTAATCGAGCACGGTGCGGCGCTGGGATGCCGAGCACATGGGTCCGAGAAAGCTCTGTGGGTCCAGTGGATCGCCGACCTTGAGGCTTTCGCTTTCGGCCCGCGCCAGTTCCAGCGCCTCGGCGTAGCGACTGCGGGGAATCAGCATGCGGGTCAAGGCGGTGCAGGTCTGCCCGGAGTTGATCATCACGTCCTGCACGCCATGGCGCACGGCGGCGCCGAGGTCGGCATCGGCAGCAATCAGAAACGGCGATTTACCCCCCAGCTCCAGGCACACCCGCTTGACCGTCGGTGCGGCGGCCATCGACACCCGTACACCGGCGGCGGTCGAGCCGGTGAACGAGACCATATCCACGTCCGGGTGCCGGGCCAGGGCTTCGCCGACCTTGGCGCCAGGGCCGCTGACCAGGTTGAAGACCCCGGCCGGCAGGCCGATGGCGTCGATCATTTCGGCCAGTAGGAAGGCATGCAGCGGGGTTTCCTGGCTCGGCTTGACCACCACCGTGCAGCCTGCCGCGAGGGCCGGTGCGAGCTTGCCGATCAGTTGATGCAGCGGGTAATTCCACGGGTTGATAAAAGCGCAGACGCCCACCGCCTCGCGAATCACCAGGGAGTTGCCGATTTCGCGTTGCTGCTCCATCAGTGCGGCGATTTCGGCGTAGCTGAGCAGGCCTTCCAGCGGACCGTCGACCTGGACCGACTGGCACCATTGCACCGGCATGCCCAGTTCGGCGGTGATCAGCGCGGCCATTTCGCCGGCGCGGGATTTGAGTTGCCGGCCCAGGGCGCGGATATAGCCGGCACGCTCACTGGCCGGGGTTCGCGACCAGTTGGAAAAGGCCCGGCGCGCTGCAGTGACAGCGCGTTCGACATCACGCTCATCGCCTAGGGGGACTTGTCCGGTGACGGTTTCGGTGGCCGGGTTGATCACTTCGGCGACGCCGCTGCCATGGGGGACGACCCAGTCGCCGTTGATGTAAAGATGGGTGTAGGTGGTCATTGTTATTGTTTTCCATCATCAGGGGGATGTGGTTTACCGGTGGAGTTTCAACGAGCGCAGGCGTGCTTCAGTTCGATCAGGGTCACACCGGCATGGCCAAAACCCGTCCGCAGATCACGCTCCAGTTCATCCAGGCTCTGCGGCTCACACACGCGGCAACCAAACGCCCGGGCCAGCAGGGCGAAATCCGGATTGCGCGGCAACACCCCCACCGGCTCGATATCCAGGCTGAGCATGTCGTCACGGATCTGCCCAAGGGCATCGTTGTTCCACAGCAGCACCACCAGCGGGCTGTCCAACTCCTCGACCGCCGTCGCCAGTTCCTGAACCGTGTAGAGAAAACCGCCGTCGCCCACCAGCACCAAACCTGGCCGTTGCGGGGCACCGAACTTGGCCCCGATCCCCGCCGGCAGTCCATAACCCAGGGTGCCGTAGCCGGTGGGATGCAACCAACTGCGCGGGGCCCGGCTGGCAAAGGCGTAGTTGCCCGTGTACGCCAGTTGAGTCATGTCGCTGCTGATACAGGTATTGGCCGGCATCACCGCCGCGATGCGATCGAGAATCTGCTGATGGATCGTCTGCAACGGACCGTGGCCGGCGCGCACAGCCGCGCGCAAGGCCGCCACTGCCTTGACCGATTCATGGGAATCCCGGGCCTGCGCCGGCAGGCGCTCGAGCAAGTCAGCCAGGGTCTGCTGCGCATCCCCCTGCAACGCCACGGCACAGGGATAAAAGTCGTTGAATTTGCGCGAGTCGATATCGACCCGGATCACCTCGCCGCTCAACGGCAGACGTTCACGCCAATAATCGGTATCGGCCATCTCGGTACCGACCGCGAGCACCACATCGGCTTGCGCGATCAGTTCCCAACCGGGCTCGACGCACAGGCTCGAGCCGGCATTCAACGGCGCATCCGGGGCCAGCAAACCTTTACCGGCAACACTGGTGAACAGCGGCGCGGCCAGGCGTTCGCTCATGGCCTGCAACTCGGCCCCGGCGGCCAGCGCACCACCCCCGGCGATAATCATCGGCCGTTTGGCCTGCTGCAACCGGCGGGCAGCCTCTTCCAGGGCCTGCACACTCGGCAGTCCACGTCCGGGGCGACGCACCACTTCACCGCTCCAGTCACGGCTGATCGGCCCGGCCAGCACATCCAGCGGCACCGAAATATGCACCGGCCGTGGCCGCTCGCTGTCGAACACGGCGAAGGCACGGGCGATCAGTTCCGGCAGATCGTCGGTGCTCAGGGCCACCGCCGAAAACGCCGTGATAGGTGCAGTGATCGCCCGCTGGTCCTGGGTCTCGTGCAGGCAACCC
>Ga0302156_10000492_pt1 | contig 37739 bp, 37 predicted proteins | sample I_Bog_N3_2_FD_193503 | JGI IMG/M metagenome (GOLD analysis project Ga0302156, IMG submission 193503) | Peat permafrost microbial communities from Stordalen Mire near Abisko, Sweden - I_Bog_N3_2 | ecosystem: Environmental > Terrestrial > Soil > Wetlands > Peat | place: Sweden: Abisko, Stordalen... | reverse complement strand
GCAAAGAGCACGGGTGATTTTCAGACAGGCAAGGGGGGCGCGACGCGGGAGAGGAAAAACGGAGGGAGATAAAGAAAAAAGAGAGTAGTACCCGTCGTTCAGGCAGGAAAAGTGGAAATAGAGCTGAAGTGGCTGAGAGAGAAGAAGTTGTCTGATGTGCGAGTTTTCTAAATTCAGGCTGTGGAATTGAGGATTTTTGCAAATCGGGGTGAGAACAGGGCGGTGAGGCTCCTGTTTTTCCACGCTTCCCAGAGGGAGAGAAAAAGAGGCTGTGGAATCTGCGTGCGTTCTGTGAAAAGAGCGTCTCAAGGCGCGTGGGGCTTGAAGTTGGAGACGACAAGGTATGCACAGGAGGCCTTTCGTCGGGGTCTTGTGAGCGGATGGGGGAAGCTGGAATTTCCAGGTTTGGCCTTCGAGGATGAGACTTCCCATTCCAGTCCATCCCGGCCAGGAACAAGAAGATTTCTCTTCGATTCAATTCCTGGTGCGTCCTAGACTTGAGCGTTGAGAGGCTGTCGGGATGACCATGGATATCGGGCGGCTGGAAGAGCAGGTGCTTGAGATGTCGGCCGAGGGCACGCCGGGGCGTGAGTTCTGCGAGGCAATTGCCGAACTGGCCAGGACAGGCCGGTTCGCGCAATTGCGGGAGGTGCTTCCCGGCATCGTCTACGACGAGCTGTGGGTGCGCTATCAGCAGGACGCCGGTGCCTTCGTGGCAGGATGGCGGATGCTGGCGGAGGAGATGCGGCAGGGGTTTATCCAGCATGCGCGGCAGCGGCTCACGTCACTGACGAAGCTGCAATATGCCGGATGGGAGGGGTCAACGCCGGCATGGCAGGAGATTCAGCGGGCGCTGGACGGGCAGCAGAACGACCTGCTTCGCACCGCATTTGCCCTGGAGCTGCTCGAGCTGGTTGAACCGGCCGTAGCGCGGGCCACGCACTTGCGGGAGTGTGTGGTGGCTGAACCCACTTCAGAGGAGGCTGACCGCTATTTGGACGAAGCTACGCGCTGCTACTTTCTTGGGCTGTTCACTGCCTGCGCGGTGATGTGCCGCTCAGTGCTTGAGGAGGCTATCAAGCAGAAGCTGCCCGCCGGGTTGACGCGTCAGGTCGGCACGCGTTACCGCAACGCGGCGACCCTGGGCAATCTGTTGCATGAGGTCAATAACAATCTACAGATGACGGGATTCGATCCGGAGTTTCCGCGCGTGGCCAACCTGGTGAACGACACCGGCAAGAAAGCGGTCCATCAGGGGCTTCTGTCAGAGGATAAGGCACGGGAGTGTCTGCAAGGCGCGCGCGAGGCCTTGCAACTGCTTCTGCGGAAGTGAGAATGTCGAGCACGTCCGGGGAGCGCGCTTTTATACTTGAAGCTTGAACTCTTATCAAACAGCGATTGAAGAACTCAGCGCCATGGCGGTCGAGCTGTATACCGGGCCGGGTCAGCCGCGCCGGAAGTTCTCGCTCGACGAGATAGGGGTTCTGCTGGGCGCGCTCGGCAACCCGCACCGGCGCCTTCGCTCGGTGCTCATTGCTGGAACCAATGGCAAGGGCTCGACCGCGTCCACCTTAAGTTCGATTCTGACCGCCTCCAGGATGCGCGCCGGCCTCTACACATCGCCGCACCTGGCGCGAGTGAACGAGCGTATCCGGATCGGAGATGCGGAGATCGCCGACGAAGTCTTTGCCGGCCTTTTTTTCCGGGTTCATGACGCGGCAGAGAGGCTGTTGCAAGGCGGAGCGCTGCCCCAGCTTCCGAGTTTCTTTGAGTTCCTGACGGCGATCGCGCTGCTCTACTTTGCCGAGGCGGAGGTGGATCTGGCAGTGCTGGAAGTGGGGATGGGCGGACGGCTGGACGCAACGAACATCGTCGATCCGCTGATCTCGGTGATTACCGATATCTCGCTGGATCACACGGAGTGGCTCGGCTCGACCATCGCGGCCATCACGCGGGAGAAGGCGGGAATCCTGCGCCGCGGCGGGACGCTAGTTACGCTTCCGCAGCACCCGGAGGCGAATCAGGTGTTGGGTGAGGTGTCGGCTGAGCTGGGCTTGCGCGCGGTGAATGCGGCAGCCTACATGCCCGCCGGCCGGACCGGCGTCGCCGGCCCATACCGCGTTGAGGCGCTGGGTGCGCGGGTCGAGGTGGAGTCGCCGCTGACCGGCTCCCACCAGCAGCGCAACATCGCTCTGGCCATTGCCACGGCGGTGGAGTTGGCTTCCGCGCACGGCTTTCCTGTCACTCCGGCGGCCATTGCCGACGGGATTCGCCACACGCGCTGGCCGGGAAGGCTAGAACGCATCAAGCCCGGCCGCTTCGAGTTGGCCGGCGTGAAATGGATTCTGGATGTGGCCCACAATCCGGCCGGCGTTTGGGCCTTGCGGGCGGGGCTGGGCGATCTGGAAGCCAGGACGCCGCGGACGCTTGTCTTCAGTTGCCTGCGTGACAAGCCAGTGGCGGAGATGGCGCAGATTCTCTTTCCGCTCTTCGAGCAGGTGATCTTTGCGCCTATCCACTCGGCTCGGGCAACCGCGATCAGTGACCTGGAGGCGGCGGCGAAGGCAACGGGAACACCCGCGGTGAGCGCCGGGTCGGTGCGAGAATCGTTGCAATGGGCCAGGGCACGCGGAGAGGACGGCCTGGTTGTCGTCTCGGGATCGGTCTACCTGGTGGGCGAGGCGCGGTCGCTTCTGCTGGGCGGCGGAGGCGAGATATGAGACGGCGTCCCAATCCGCTCCCGTGGATCTACTGCTGGCGCACCAATCTCATCCATGTGCCGGTCATGACGCTTATTACTGCGGTTTGTGGAAGCCTTTCGCTGCTGGTATCGCTGGTGGACAGGAAGGGCAATGCACAGCACCGCATCGCGCGGGTTTGGGCACGGAGCTGCGTCTGGGCCTCCGGGTGCCGGCTGGTTGTGCGTGGGGCCGAGAATCTGCACAAGCATCCAGCGGCCGTCTACACTTCGAACCACACCTCGTACATGGATACACCGGTCATCTTTGCCGCTTTGCCTTTTCAGTTTCGCATCCTGGCAAGGACTGTACTATGGCCTATCCCATTCATAGGATGGTACTTAAATCGCTCTGGACAGATTCCGATTGATACCGCGAACCCGCGCGCGACCCTTTCAAGCCTGGGGGCTGGCGTCAAGGCGCTGCGCTCCGGCATGGCGCTCTTCGTCTTTCCCGAGGGCGGACGCACACAGAACGGCGAACTGAAGCCCTTCCTCTCGGGCGCGGCTTACCTGGCCATTCGGGCGCAGGTCCCGCTGGTGCCGATGGCTCTCAGCGGAGTGTATGAGTTGTTGCCAATTCACACCCGCCACTTTTATCCCGGAGAACTGACGTTGACAATCGGTGAGCCGATTGAGACCGCTGGGATGAGTTTGCGCCAGGCGGACGAGCTGACGGCGCGGCTGCGGGAGGCCATCGAAAGCCTGCGCGTGGGCCAGCGCGCGGAGGCATCAAGCACCATTGGTGTTGAGCCTGTAGGTACGAGGGTTTGACTTCCGCCCCAGCCCCTCTATCGCATTTAGCTCTTCTGTGATAACACTGTCTCTGCCATGTGCGTCCATGTCGCAATTCCCGAGCCTACAAGCAGCGATTCAGCTTACAATGAGCGCTCGCTGCCGTCGTATCTTGCCGCGCTGCGATCAGCCGGCGCAACGCCGATCATCGTTCCACTGCACGAGCGCCAGGACCGCGTAGCCCGGCTGCTTGCCGGCGTACAGGGAATCCTGCTGCCGGGGAGCAGATTCGATGTCGACCCGCAAAGATATGGCGAAGAGCGGATCCCCGAGTGTGGTCCGGCAGACCCGGCCCGCACCGCGGTCGACGAACTGCTGCTACAGGAGGCCTTCAGCCTCCACAAGCCCATCCTCGCCATCTGCCACGGTACGCAAAGCCTGAACGTCTGGCTGAACGGATCGCTGGTTCAGGATCTGAAGACAGTTGTCGATCACCGGCCGGGCCGGGAAGTGGTGGAGGCGCACCCGGTCCGGATTGCCGCTGAGTCACGGCTTTCGAGACTGCTTCCCCGCGAGTCCCGGCCCGAGCCGCAGGTCAACTCCAGCCACCATCAGGCGGTTTGGGTTGCGGGCGATGGATTGCGGGTGAGCGCCGTTTCGCCGGAGGATGGGGTGGTTGAGGCTGTTGAATTGGATTCTTCTGAGCACTTTGTCGTCGGGGTGCAATGGCATCCCGAGCGCACCTACGCGCAAAGCGCCTTTTCCCGCGCGATATTTGCCTCGTTTGTGCAGGCGGCGGTGGTCTGGCAGCCACGGCGGCTTGAAGAATCCTCTTCCAGGGTTGAGAGGACTTCGCCGGTCGAGTGGGAATCGGTGGCGCCAGAGTGAGCGAACGGGCGGTTTCCGTGGGGGTTCGGCTCAACGCGCTTCTGACGGAGGCAGCTCAGGCACCGCTGGACCCTGCGCAGAGCGAACAATTCGAGGCATATCTTTCGCTTATTCTTCGCTGGAACCTCGGCGTGAATCTGACGGCAATTCGCGACGAGGATGGCATTCTTCGCCGGCATTTTGTCGAGTCGATTACCTGCGCCCGCGCATTGCCCGCCGGAATAGCCACTTTGCTGGACTTTGGCTCCGGTGCGGGGTTTCCCGGAATCCCTATCGCGCTTTGCCGGCCGGAGATCGCCGTGACCCTGGCGGAATCCCAGGGCAAGAAGGCGGCGTTTTTGAGGGAGGCACTGCGGCAGTTAGGGCTCGCGACGAGGCAGTCAGGGGAAAGACTCGATCCGGAGGGAGGCGGGGGTTTCAACCCCCGCATAAGGCCATTAGAATCAACGTTGGCTTTAGCCCTGGCAGGCTGTAGCGTTCATTCCGGCAGGGCTGAAGTACTTCGTATCGTCTTCGATTGCGTCACACTGCGCGCCGTAGACCGGATGGAGGTGGCCGTCCAGGCGGCCGCGCGATTAGTTCGCCCCGGCGGCTGGCTGGCGCTGATGACCACCGGCAGGGAACTGAATGCCCTGAAGGCCGCAGCCGGCCCGGAGTTTGCCTGGCCTGAGGTGCATCCGCAACCCGGCGGCGAGGACCGGCTGCTTGCAATTGGGAAGCGAGAGATCAGTTTGCCAGCTTGACGAGGGCGAGCTTGCGAATCGCGGCCAGATCCTTCGGACCCTTTACCATCAGGCGCAGCCCGGTTCCCTCCGCGTAGCGCGGAGCCTCGTCGAGAAGCTTGAGCACAGGTTTTGGAAGACCACTTTGGCGGGCGGCCGCAACCGCCCTGTCGCCCAGAACGAAGGCGACCCGGAAGCACCCATCACAAGGGCCAAGGTAGACAATGGTCCTCTTCTTGAGTTTGAGGCGGAGGGACCAGCCATATTTCGGCGAGGAGGACTTCCACTCCTGCTCGGCGACCCCCTGTGTTGCGAGCCAATCCACCAGTTGCTTCCATTCGTCAGTGGCCGGGCCTAGGGCTGCGGCGACCTCTTCGGGCGTTGGCAGGGTCGTTTTGCCGATGAAGGCGTTTGGAGTCGCCATGCTGCTCCTTTGCGAACCGGATCCATTTTACAGCGAGTGCGGCGCAGAATTGGCCTTTGGATGAGGATGCACGAGTCATTCTTGTAGGGAGTTCATCCGCAAGCGAGCAGGCGCGGCCGTTGGGTTAAGCGGAGATCTATCCCACAACTGCCAGGACCTCCGCAGGCTCAGGATCAGCTCGGAGGCGGTGACGCACCCGATAATCCGGAAAGGAAGGCTCACCTTCTGCGCCTTCGCCGTCTTGGATGAATGCCTCGAAAAGGCTTGCATACAGACCTTGCCGGGTCGTCAATTTCTGTTGCCGTTTTCGAAGGAACCCAAAGCGAAAAGACGACAGGCGCTCGGCCTCTGCTAGAAAACCAGGGGAAAAGAACTCTGGCGAGTTCGCGACTGCACCGACAAAGAGCGCTCGCCAGCTCATCTTCAGCAGGTTCTTGAGTGTTCTTGGCGCGTTGGGCAAGTTGTCCATCCCAGCCGCGACTCGCTCGCTGAAATTGAGGAGCTGAATTACCAGCCCATCCAGCGGAGCGCCCGCTGTGGCAGCCAGGGTAAACAAAGTGACCGAGCCTCGCCGCAAATCCTCTCGCACATCCTGCAAATCGTCGCCTAACTGAAGCAGAACGCCCCACTCAAACGAGAAGCTGCTCTCCGCCTCAGTGAGCCATCCGTGTGCCAGACACGCGTCCGCCAGCACCGACGTTCCACCTTTTGCGCAGGTGATCCGCAGGATTTCAGCGTCACGGCAATGGGCGCCGGATCCCAGTTGGGCGATGCTTTCCTCTTGCGCTTGGTGGATCGCCAACAGGCAGTCAAAGACCTGGGGATAACGCTTGCGAGGGTATTGGCCCTCAATCAGTTGAACCAGGGCCCACAGCGCGGCTTCCCGGTGGTTCGCGGCCAGAGGCCCATTGCCCCGCAAACGTTCCCGGAATCGTTCACTGAACCGAAGCTTGGTCTGCGGAGATACATCTTTGCAGTCCAGATAATTGTCGCTGTACGGATAGAGGAGGCTGTAACCCAGGATTGATGGCGAGATTCCCAAAGGGTCGCCGAGCAATGATTGCAGCCCGCAAGCGGTCCAGGCGCTCCGGCACGCCTGAACGATGTCGGCCATGCTGAGGGTTGGGTCGAAGCGTCTTGCCCAGCGAGCGAACGTTGTTCCCGCAGGCAGGAAGCCATCTGTCAGCAGTGTGACCGCTTCCTTCTCCAGGCCCAGGGCTGAAGCGGCAAACCGAGCGAAGACAGCATTGATGCGGTTCTGCGCGTCGACGCGTTCTTCTTTGCTTCGAGGGGCTTTTCTCAGTTCCCGCTCAACAGCTCCAAGTGCTTCGTCGTATACTCTCTCCCGCTTTTGCTGCTCCATGACCGAGAAGGGTGTTCCAACCAACCGCGGCGGGAGAGCGCTTTGATTCCAGATGTCGATGCTCTGCGCGACCTGCGCCTGAACCCATTGCCAGTTGTAGAGTTCTTGCATGTCCAGCCTCGTGAGTGTTACGAAGAGGCTGATAGATCGGTTCCACGCCAAGATGGACGCAGCGCTTTCATACTCAATGGCCGAATCTTCGGTCGTCTGTTCCACGTGAAACATTTTGGGAACCCAGCCGAAAGCGTACGACGTTCCACGTGAAACACTTTGAGAGATCAGCCCGAAATGGGCGCAGTTTCAAATTGGAACCCGGCAGAAAATGGCCGGTTTCCAGCCAGCTTCCTCCCAAAAAAAACGAAAGTTTTCCACTGCTCAGCCCTTTCGCAGCCTGCCCTCCGCCCCACGTATCCTCCTCGCCGAACCCCTTCCCTAGCATATGTTTGTCGGCCTTTCGCCCCGGCCATCGCAAACCGCTTTCCACAGCTTTGCTTCGTTCTCCACAGTGCAAGCGCCTATCCCGAAACCGCCCTTCCCGTTACTCTAAAGTCCCATGGGAAAAATCCTCGGCATTGTCAACCAAAAGGGCGGAGTTGGCAAAACCACCACTGCCATCAACCTGGCCGCCTGCCTCGCTCTTGAAGGCCTCAACGTCCTCTTGGTCGACTGCGACCCTCAGGCAAACGCCTCCTCCGGCCTCGGTTTGCAGCGCGACGACAATCGCCGCTCCATCTACGATGTGCTGATGGGCGACTCCCCCGCCGACCAGGTCATTCTGCCCACCGAAATCGATCTCCTCTCCCTGCTCCCCGGCTCAAAGAACCTCACCGGCGCCAATATCGAACTGGCCTCGGCCGACGACCGCGCTCTCCGCCTCCGCCAGGCACTTGAGCCCATCCAGCCCGCCTTCGACCTGGTCATTCTGGATTGCCCTCCGGCGCTCGACCTGCTCACCCTCAATGTTCTTTCTGCGGCCGACACGCTTATCGTCCCCATGCAGGCCGAGTACTTCGCCCTCGAAGGCATCTCTGAGCTGCTCTCAACTCTCGAACGCGTCCGCGCGGCCTACAATCCCTCGCTCACCATCGAGGGCGTCCTGCTCACCATGTACGACGACCGCACCAACCTCGCCCAGCAGGTCACCGAAACCCTCCGCGAGTACTTCCGTGAGCGCATGTTCATCACCGTAATTCCCCGCAATGTCCGCCTCGCCGAGGCGCCCAGCCACGGTAAGCCCGTAGCCCTCTACGATGCCCGTTCCCGCGGCACCGAGGCCTATTTCGAGCTCGCCGGGGAGTTCCTCGCCCGCAACCGCATCCACCTTCCGCAGAGAAAAGGACGCATCGTCACCGAAAAAGCAGAATTGAAAGCTCCGGCATTCGTTCCGGAATAAAGGACGTTGAATCATGAACATCGCCGCCCCCGACATCAAGCGCCGCGCCCTCGGCAAGGGCCTTGACTCCCTCCTGCCGCGCGTTCCCGCCGCCCCCGCTCCATCCGCCACCGAGACCGAAGGCGGCAAGCCCCTCGAGATCCCCCTCGACCAGATCGACCGCAATCCCTTCCAGACCCGCTCCCATCTGGCCGAGGAGCAGTTGGCCGAGCTGGCCGCCTCCATCGCCGCCAACGGAGTCGTTCAGCCGGTCCTGGTGCGCCCCCTGGCCAACGGCCGCTTCCAGCTCATCGCCGGCGAGCGCCGCTGGCGCGCCTCCGAGCTGGCCGGCAAGACCACCATCCCCGCCATCCTCCGCCAGGTCTCCGACGAGCAGGCCATGGAAATCACCATCGTCGAGAACCTCCAGCGCGCCGACCTCAACCCCATGGAGCAGGCCCGCGCCTTCGACCGCCTCTCGCGCGAGTTCCACATGACCCAGGAGCAGATGGCCGTGCGCACCGGCAAGGATCGCGCCACTGTAGCTAACTTCTTGCGTCTATTGAGGTTACCTGCATCCGTCCAGGCCCGCGTCGAGGCCGGATCGCTCAGCTTCGGCCACGCCCGCGCCCTGCTCTCCTTCGAACACCCCGAGGAGATCGAGAAGGCGGCCAAGCGTGTCGTCGATCTTTCGCTTTCTGTTCGCCAGACGGAGACCTACGTCCAAGGCCTCCTCCACCCCGAGCGCGCCGCCAAAAAGGAGCCCAAACCCGAGGCCCCCATCGACCCCAACGTCCGCGCTGTCCAGGAGCGTCTCCAGCGCGCCCTGGGCCTAAAAGTCCACATAGAAGACCACGACGGCCGCGGCAAAGTAATCATCGAGTACGCCAAGCTAGAAGACTTCGACACGCTCCTGGAGCAGTTAGCCGGCGAGTGACGAACCGGCGGGGCTGTACAATCAGCGAAATGCTTGCCCTTCCCCAATTTGGGGCTTGCAAACGTGGCGGGTGAAGAGCAAATGACGTTACCGACTCTCAGTCCGGAGGAGGCGCTGATTTTTCGGATTACCCACCGGGATAATCTGCCGTGGATCTTGCACCATGGGCTTTTTGCCAAAAGCAGTCAGGTACTTGATCCGAACTTCCGCAAGATTGGAGACCTTGACCTGATCGATAAGCGCTCGCGACATCCGGTCCCGGCCGGCCCGCGAGGAACTCTGGGCGGGTATATTCCGTTTTACTTCACACCGTTCTCCATCATGATGTACAAAATCAATACCGGGCATGGCGGTATACAGCACGTTCCGAACGAAGAGCTTGTCATTCTGGTGTCATCGCTCTTTGACGTTTTGAGATGCAACGCTCAATTTGTCTTTACGGACAGGCATGCTTACCTGGCAACGGCCCAGTACTTTGCAGATCTCGCGCACCTGGGCCAGATCGATTGGCCGCTTTTGCGCAGCCGCAACTTTAAGCATGATCCGGAACACCCGGAGAGAATAGACCGGTACCAAGCGGAGGCCCTGATCTGGGAACATCTGCCGGTCGAGGCGTTGGTCGAGATTTGTACCTCTTCAGTAGACGGGCAACGAGAAGTTCAAGATCAGTTGGATCAGCGAGGGCTGGGGATCAAAGCTACTATAAGGAGGGATTGGTACTTCTGATGATGAAATTCACTCAAGGCAACCTCCTCGATGCGCAAGTCGAAGCGCTGGTAAACACCGTCAATACCGTTGGCGTCATGGGCAAGGGCATCGCATTGATGTTCAAAGAGGTATTTCCCGACAATTTTCGAGCCTACGAGTACGCATGTAAGCATAATGAGGTCCGGATCGGACGCATGTTCGTAACGGAGAACGCAGTCTTCAAAGGCCCGCGCTGGATTATCAATTTCCCGACAAAGCAGCATTGGCGGCCGCCATCCAAGATTGAATGGATTACCGAGGGCCTGCGCGACCTCCGGCGCGTTGTGGAGGAGCTAGGTATTCGCTCCGTTGCGCTGCCTCCTCTTGGGTCCGGCAACGGCGGGCTCGTCTGGGCCGAAGTAAAGCAAGAGGTGGAACGCGCGTTGAGCGATCTCCAGGGCGTCGAGATTCTCGTCTTTGAACCCACCGGCAAGTATCAAAATGTAGCTAAGCCGACCGGCGTAGAGAAACTTACCCCAGCTCGCGCTCTCATCGCGGAGATGGTGCGGCGCTATTGGGTACTCGGTGTTGAATGTACCTACCTGGAGGTTCAGAAGTTGGGCTGGTTCCTTGAGCGGACAATTCAAAAGCTCGGACTAGAGGATCCGTTCAAGAACCTTGACTTTACCGCTAACCGATTCGGGCCATACTCGGACAAGCTTCGCCATCTGCTCGACGGACTTGATGGGACCTATCTGCACTGCGACAAGCGGCTGAACGATGCCGGCCCAGCCGACACAATCTGGTTTGATGAGCGGAGGCGAGAACATGTGGAACTCTTCTTCCAGCAGGAGGGGAACCGCCATCTCGGCAGGGTGCTGGACCAGACAGGGGAAGTCATCGACGGGTTCGAATCTCCTTTTGGGATGGAGTTGCTGGCGACGGTGGATTGGCTGATCGAGCGCGAGCATTGCGAGCCTAGCATTGCGGGCATTCTCGCCGGCTTGAGCAATTGGCCTGCCGGTCCGGCCGCGGCGGAGCGCAAGTTGCGACTATTCGATGAGCGGCTGATCGGATTGGCGCTGGGCAGGGTAGCTCCTCCCTCATCCTTTGGCTCAGAGTGACGTCACCATGAAAGGCGAAATGTCGTGCCGAGAATTGAAAAGTCTACCCTCAAAGATCTTGAGAAGAAGTTCGGGGATACGGCATTCCGGCTTACACAGGAGCGGAACGATTTCTTTTTACCCCAGGTTTGTAGGTACGTTCTGGAGGATAGGTGGATCAACCTTCGCCCGGAGTACCAGCGGCGCCTTGTTTGGGATCAGGCGAAGCGCAGCCTGTTTATCGAATCCCTACTCCTCAATGTTCCTATTCCGCCAGTCTTTCTTTATGAATGTGACCTGAGCCGGTATGAAGTCATGGACGGGCAGCAGCGTCTCAGTTGCGTTGTGGACTTCCTGCAGAATGAATTCGCACTGAAGGGCCTTTCAAAATGGGAAGAGCTAAACGGGCTTCGGTATAGGGATCTTCCAGAAATGCTTCGTCGAGGGTTGGAGCGACGTCGAATCTCCGCGACTGTTCTCCTTGTTGGTAGTTCTGAGCAAACTCTACCGGAACAAAGTGAGGTTCGCAGATTGGTTTTTGAGCGCCTTAATACTGGTGGCCAACAACTTAATGCGCAAGAACTTCGAAACTGCTTTTATGCCGGAGACTTCAATGATCTTTTGATCCGACTCTCTCGGAATAAGCTCTTTACGGATATCTGGGAGATTCCTCCTTACGACGATAACGTTGATAAACATGGAAACATATCGTCGCGCCTCCGAAACAACCAACGATACAAGCGGATGCAAGATTGCGAGATCGTTCTTCGTTTTTTTGCGTTTCGAAAGCGCTCGAAGATCAGGGGAGCCGTTAGGACAATGCTTGATCGTTGCATGGAAGATCATTTAAGCATTGCGCAAGGGGATTTGCTGTGCCAAGAGACGGATTTCAATAGTCGTCTTAAGTTCGCGTTCGATTTGTTTGGTAAGGCGGTTTTTCGCTACAAAGATAAGAAAGGTCATTGGCAATTGTCCATACCCCTCTATGACGGATTGATGATCGCCCTCGATAGGTTGTGGGAGCAACGAGATCAGTTGATTCTTGCGAAGAAAAAGGTTGTGTCAGCGGTCGGTCGTGTTTTAGAGGATGATGCCAAGTTCGAGGTTATTGTTGGGAAGCCGAACACCGCAAAGGCGGTGCTTAATCGGATGGAGTTATTGGAAGGCGCCTTAAGGAGTGCAATACAATGAGGCTTGCCGAATATGCCATTACCAATTGAGGAAATGGCCGCGCAGGTTGCGGAGCTTAGGCAGGACATTGATTTTGTGGTTCTCGCGGGGCAACTCAGGCCGCGCCTTGGCGGTGTTGTAAACTGGGAAGCTCAAGCCGATGTTGTAAAGCTCGCGCAAAAATTCATGAATCTCAAATCGAATCGACAAGAGGGCGTTCTTGGTCCCCTTCTGATTCGGCTATTGGCAACCTTTGAAAGGTATCTGCGGCAGCTTGTGATGCAAATTATCACCCAACGGACATCAGCTGCAAATAGCTACGATAGTCTCGCTCCAAGCTTGGCCAACCGAAACCGAGTGTTAACTGGAAGGTTATTGGCAGCGCTCGATTCGCCTCGCGATCACCTGAAGATAGACCCAGATCTGCTAATCCAAAACCTCGCGACCTGCAAGCCCAGCAGCAGGAGTTTTCGGCTCAATGCCGAAGCGTTTTGCGCAGGAATCGCTGGGGTCAGTCCAGCCAACGTTGAGAAGGCGTTAGAAAACGTTGAATTCAGCGGCTTGTGGGATGCGGTTGGAGCTTTTCCTGCTCTAGCAAGGGTACTGGGAACAAAGGGTGCCCGTGCAACTGGAAATCGAGCGTCCGAGCGTCTTCACGAACTTTCCCGCTGGCGTAATCACTTGGCACACGGCGGGGATGGCGAGATCGCAATTTCCGAAATGGACCTTCGGGATGCCGTCGATTTCATTGAGCATTTTGGCAACGCTCTCGACGCCGCGGTGCGGAAACATATGAAGGCAGGTCCCAATTAAACTTTGCCATCTGTGCTTTGATTGTGGGTCCATGCTGCGAACCTAACGCCCCATTCCGCGACGTGGGCTAGGCCGCAGATCCGAGCGACGGCGCACTCATCGGTTTCCAAAAGAGGGCGGACGGGTTTGTGTCGGGCTGAAACCCCGGCCTGCCTGTCCATACCCTCCGAGGCCCGCTCCCGCGCCACAGCTCGCATCGCCCTATTGCTCCGACCCCCGACCCCGACCCCTGATTTCGTGCGAAAAACGTGCCAAAAACGACCAAAAAACACGCAAAAATGCACCATTTTAGGCCCCTTTTCACGAAAAAGGTCCGTCTACAGCCGGGCGAATTGCAAATAAATCTCCGCTCATAACCCGGCGTTCTGTTGAAACACGATTCGCCCCCTGGAATCCGTCGGCATGGAACCAGACAAAACGGCCTCTTTTGTTGGGTGAAATTCAACTTAACTTGCGCGAATGCGCAACTCCGGCTCGCGATTCCAAGCCCGATCCCCCGCAACAGTCCCTCGTCGCAGGGGTAGTTATTCCCCGTTCCCCGGCCCCGGAAACTGACCACTGATCACTGTCCACTGCTCTACGGGTATATCCGATGCAGCGTCCGCGCAAACGGAATCGTCTCGCGCACATGGTCGAGCGCGCAAACCCACGCGACGACGCGCTCGATTCCCATGCCGAAGCCCGAGTGAGGCACGCTGCCGTAGCGCCGCAAATCGAGGTACCACTGGAAGGCTTCCTTAGGCAGCTTATGCTCCTCGATGCGCGAGTTCAGCAGTTCGTAACTCGACACGCGCTGCGAGCCTCCGATCACTTCGCCGTAGCCTTCCGGCGCTAGGACATCGACGCAGAGAGCGTAGCGGGAGTCGAGCGGGTCGGGCTCCATGTAGAAGGCCTTCACGTTCGCGGGATAGCGATGCACCATCACGGGCCGGTCAAATTGGCTGCTGAGCCAAGTCTCGTCCGGCGAACCGAAGTCGTTGCCATATTCAAAAGGCGCTTCGAGATGGCCGTCCTTGTGGGCCTGGTTGAGCATATCGCAAGCCACGTCGTAGCGCAGGCGCGGGAAGGGCGGAAGGATGCTGGCCAGCTTCGCCGGGTCGCGGCCGATGACGGTTAGCTCGGGGCCGCGGTTCTTGAGGACGGATTGGACGATGTGAGAGAGGAAGTTTTCCGCCAGCTCCAGCAGGCCGTCGAGGTCCATGAAGGCGACCTCCGGCTCGACCATCCAGAACTCGGTCAGGTGCCTGCGAGTCTTGGACTTCTCCGCGCGGAAGGTGGGCCCGAAACTGTAGACCTTGCCCAGCGCCAGCGCCATTGCCTCGATGTACAACTGGCCAGACTGAGTCAGGAAGGCAGGGTCGCCGAAGTAGTCGACCGGGAAGAGAGTCGAGGTGCCTTCGCAGGCAGCCGGCGTCAGGATAGGCGGATCGGTCCGTATGAAGCCGTTGGTATCAAAGTACTCCGCCGCAGCCCTCATAATCTCAGCCCTGATCCGCAGAATCGCGGACTGCCGGGGCGACCGAACCCAGAGATGCCGGTGCTCCATGAGGAAGTCGACGCCGTGCTCCTTGAGCGTGATGGGGTAGGGGTCGCTTTCCGGCACGCGCTGCACCACCTGCAACCCCTCAACATCCAGCTCATACCCGCCCGGCGCGCGTTTGTCCGCCCGCACCTTGCCAATGACAACAACCGATGACTCCTGCGTGAGGCCTTTGAGGGCCTCGAACACGACAGAAGGGACGCTTTTGACGTGCGCTACCCCCTGAATTGTGCCGGTGCCGTCGCGAAAGATGGGAAAAAGAAGCTTGCCGCTCTCGCGAAGGTTGTAGAGCCATCCGCGGAGAGTGACGGACTGGCCTTCGTGGCGGCCAATTGTTGCGATGGTGGCGACGGGGGCCACCTCCGGTGGGGCAGACGCGGTTTGCGTGGCTGAAGTGGTTGGATCTTCGGGCATGGGTTCCTCGATGGCCTGAAAGGTGCCTTGGCGGCCGGACTCTCTAGGATAGCGCGGGCGGGGGCGGGCGAGTTGGGGACCAGGATTGGGGATTGCGGGGCCATCGCCGCTTTAGTAGGATAAGAACAGTTTTTGATGCGCACAACAAATACCCGATTTGCGGCCAATTTGGCGCCGGCTGGAGGGCGGATGAGCGAGTTAGCGGCAATTCAGAGCGAAGAGACGCAAAAGTCTCAAGTCGACACAGAGACTACGGAGCGGGTGATTTCCGAGAAGAGGATAGGCGAGAGAATCCGTAAACTGCGTCTGAAAAAGTCCATGGGATTGGTGGAGTTGGGCAAACACACGGGGCTTTCGGCCAGCTTTCTGTCGCAGTTGGAAACAGGGCGAGTGGTGCCGACGCTGAGGAATCTGGCGCGGATTGCGATGGTGTTTTCCAAGGATCTCCAGTACTTCTTTGAGAGCGAACCGCAGGCGGTTTTCAGGATTCACCGGCGAAAGGAGCGGGTTCGGTTGCCACAGACCGGGGTGGAGTTTCCGACCTATTTTTTTGAGAGCCTGGGCTACCTTGTTCCGGACCGGGAGATGGATCCTTACTTTGCCGAGTTTCAGCCGCTCACCGAGGAGATGACGCCAAAGGCTCATATCCATGCGGGTTCCGAGTTCCTGTACGTTCTGGAGGGGGAGCTGGAACTCAGGCACGGGGAACAGGCATGCCTGCTGGCGGGCGGCGATGCGGTGTACTTCGATGCCTCAACACCGCACTCCTACCAGTGTGTGGGCAAGGAAGCGGCGGGGGCGATCATCGTAACTATGCACCAGGCTGCGGCTACGATGCCGGTGCGGATGCCGGGAGCGCCAAAGGGGGCGCCGATCAACACGCCTTGACCGAAATCCAACCTGGTCTGCAAGCGCGGATATCGATGCGGATGGCGCATTCCGGGCTGGGTCTTCGGTCTATAATGTGGCATTGCTTTACCCATTGCCAAGGCATCGAATGGTCATTGTTCGCCGGCCTTCGAGTCGTTCCATCACAAAGGCCGGTTTCTCTCATGAAGAGCGAAGAGCTTATCCTTTTGACCGGCGCGACCGGGTTTCTCGGAGTACAACTGGTCCGCGAGCTTCTGGAACGCTGGCCGGAGGCCAGGCTGGCGCTGCTGATCCGCGACAGGGCAGGGCAAGCGGGGAAAGAGCGGGCCGATTTGATCGTTCCCCCCACTGAACGATCGCGCGTCCAGGTCTACTCAGGAGATGTCAGCCAGCACAACTGCGGACTGGAAAGCGCCGCATACGAAAGGCTCTCGGCCGAGACAACACGGGTGATTCACTGCGCGGCTACGGTCCGTTTCGATCACTCGCTGGAGGAGGCTCGCCAGATCAACGTGGAGGGGACGCGCCGGATGCTGGATTTCGCCGCCGGCATGCGCCAGCTTCGGCGTCTCGCCTATGTTGGTACGGCCTACGTAGCCGGCGAGCGCACGGACCTGGTGCTGGAAAGCGAACTCGCAGTGGGCCAGAGCTATCGCAATACCTATGAACAAACCAAAGCCGAGGCTGAGGCGCTGGTCCGTTCGCGCCTTGGCTCCGTGCCGGGCGTAATTCTGCGTCCCAGCATTATCGTGGGGGATTCGCGCACCGGGGTGACATCGAGCTTCAAGATGATGTATTGGCCGCTAAAGATCTACGCGCGGCGGCTGTGGCGCACAGTCCCAGGCTATCCCGACGCCGTGCTTGACATTGTGCCCGTGGATTTCGTCGCAACTTCGATCGCGCGGCTTGTTTTTGACGAGGCCGCGGTGGGCAGCACGGTCCATCTCTGCGCCGGACCACGGGGCAGCGCAACAATCCAGCAGATCGCCCAGCGCGCAATGGAGTACTTCCACGCGCCGGAACCGCGCTATGTGAATCCGAGACTATTCTTCGCTGCGCTACGGCCGCTGCTTTTTCTAACATTGTGGGGCCGCAAGCGCCGGGTGCTCCGCGACGGGCGGGCCTATCGGGATTACTTCACGATGCGGATGCAGTTTGACACGAGCAACGCTGAACGGCTGCTGGAGCCCGCCGGAGTGTGCCCTCCTCCCGTGCTAGCGTATCTCGACCGCCTATTCCATTACTGCGTCGAAAGCGACTGGGGCCGGAAGCCGGTTGTTGCTCAATGAACATCTTCCGCCGCTTTGAAATGGCGCGTGACCACACGGTCACGGTAGCCAACCTGGTCGATGATTTGATCCGGCGAAAAGGGGATTGCGAAGTCTCCGTTGGAGACGACGGGCGCTTTCATCTTGCCGAGCTTCATGCGGAGATCTGCCGCATCGATGCTTTTCTGCGTCGATCAATCGGGCTGAGTCCTGGCCAACCCGTCGCTATTTACCGCACCAACAACCGGCAGTACTTTCATTGGTTCTTAGCCATTATCCGCGCCGGAGGAATCGCGGTGCCGCTGAACCCGCTCCTCTCCCTGGCCGAAGTGCGCCGCATTCTGGCCGATAGCGGGACCGAGATCCTGGTGACTGACAAAGCGGTTTTCAGACGGAGCATCGTAGACCGGCGCGCGCTGAATGTACGCATCTGGATCCAAGCCGACGATGAAACAGATACGCTGGAGGGATTTGTGCGGGAGTACGAAAGCGGCGCGCCGTTCCCACCGACCGCCATCGATCCCGCGGCTACAGTTGCGGTGTTCCACACTTCCGGGACAAGCGGCTTTCCCAAAGGCGCGGCGCTGTCGAGCAACGCCCTGCTAGGGGCGCGGGCATCCACGGTGCTGGTGGGAGTGCTTCTGGGAGCGAGAGACCTGGCGCTGATCGCGCTCCCCTGGTCCCATATTATGGCAATCAGCATCGCCCTCTATGGATTGATGGCAGGCATTCGCGGCTGTTTTCTCGATCGCTTCGATGTGGGGGAGGCATTGACGCTTATTGAACGCTACGGCATTACCACGGTCGTCGGCGTGCCCGCGATGTTCGTCCGGCTGGTCAATAGCAACCCGGAGGCTGCCCGGCTCAAGAGCGTGCGCGTGTGGCTCTCGGCCAGCGATCATTTGCCTAGCGAGATCCGGCAACAACTGCGGCAGTACGGAGCCCTTTTTCGGCTTCCCGGGGGCTGGCGCATTCCGCCCGTGGTGCTGAATGGATACGGCATGGCGGAGTTGGGCGGTCTGGCCATGATGGGGGTGGAGTTGCCGTTTTTGCCCGGCAGCGGGGATTTGTGCTTTCCCATGCCGCCGTTTCGCATCCGCGTGGCCGACGAAGAGGGCCGGCCGGTTCGAGCGGGCGCAACCGGTGAGTGCCAGATCCGGCGCCGGGGTCTTGCTCCGCACTATTGGAAGGATAAGAATGACCCCGAGGGCTTGCTCACAAGCGACGGATGGCTGCGCACGGGCGACCTGGCCTTGCGGAACCACCTCGGCCTGATCCGGCTGGTGGGGCGCATCAAAGACGTGATTAAATCAGGCGGGTATTCGGTTTACGTGCGCGAACTGGAGGAGGCAGTGCAGGCCCATCCGGCGGTTGCACGCGCTGTCGCCTTCGGAATTCCTCACAAGGAAAAGGGTGAGATCCCCGTTGCCGCGGTGGAACTGAGGACGAGCTCCCAAGCCAGCGAAAGCGAGTTGCTGGAGTGGTGCCGGGCGCGTCTTGCGTTCTACAAAGCGCCGCGGCGCATCTGGATTCTGGAAGCTGGCGGGCTACCGCAGAATCCCAACGGAAAAGTACTCCGCCGCGAGTTGCAGGAGCGGTATTCGCAAGAGACGGACTGAGTCTTCGTCAACAGACCCTCTGCCATTATTGAAACGCGCTCTTATACACTGGAATGTTCCCTAATTATTGTGCTCACGCGCAGGAGGCTCCATGGCATCGATCACAATTCCGGCTGTTCCATCTGAGTCGCGGGCGGGGCGGTTTGGCGTTTATGGCGGGCGGTATGTGCCGGAGACGCTGATGGCGGCGCTGGTGGAGCTGGAGCGCGAGTACGCGTCGGCCAAGGTGGACGCGGCTTTTCAGGCGGAGCTGGCCGATCTGCTGAAGAACTATGCGGGGCGGCCTACGCCTCTCTACTTTTGCAAGCGGCTGACGGAGCAGTTGGGCGGAGCGAAGATTTATCTGAAGCGCGAAGACCTGCTGCATACCGGGGCGCACAAGATCAACAATGCGCTGGGGCAGGGATTGCTTGCGCGGCGGATGGGTAAGAAGCGCGTAATTGCGGAGACTGGCGCGGGGCAGCATGGGGTTGCTACGGCGACCGTTTGCGCGCTGCTGGGGCTGGAGTGCGTGGTCTACATGGGCGATGTGGACATGGAGCGGCAGGAGTTGAACGTGCTGCGGATGAGGCTGCTGGGCGCGGAGGTGCGCGGGGTTTCGTCGGGGTCGAAAACGCTGAAGGACGCGATCAGCGAGGCGATGCGCGACTGGGTCACCAATGTGCGGACGACTTATTATCTGCTAGGGAGCGCGCTGGGGGCGCATCCTTATCCGACGATGGTGCGGGACTTTCACCGCTGCATCAGCTTGGAGATGAAGGAGCAGATTCTTGAGCGCGAGGGGCGGCTGCCTACCGCCGTGATCGCCTGTGTGGGCGGCGGGTCGAACGCCATCGGCGCGTTTTACTCGTTTCTGCAAGACCGCGAGGTCAGGCTGATTGGCGTGGAGGCAGGCGGGCGCGGGACGGCGCTGGGCGATCATGCGGTGCGCTTTCGCGGCGGGTCGCCGGGGGTGTTGCAGGGGACGTATTCGTATGTTTTGCAGGATGAGAACGGGCAGATCGCGCTGACACATTCGGTTTCGGCGGGGCTGGACTATGCGTCGGTTGGGCCGGAGCACGCGATGCTGCACGACTGCGGACGGGCGGAGTACGTTTCGCAGGATGATGCGGCGGCGCTGGATGCGGTGGTGAAGCTGGCGCGGACGGAGGGGATTCTGCCGGCGCTCGAAAGCGCGCACGCGGTGGCCGAGGCGCTGCGGATTGCTCCGGCGATGGGTGCCCGTGACATACTGGTTGTGAATCTTTCCGGGCGCGGCGACAAGGATATGGGGATTCTGGCGCGGGAGTTGAAGCTATAGCGGGGCTTGATTAGAGCTTTGAGGTATCCGGCCCTAGCCGCAAAAACAAGAACGCGGCGATGATGGGGCACCCATGTGTTTTGTTGTATTGGGCGGATTTTTGACAAAGACAGCGAGTTAGCCACCGCTTTGCGGTGAAAGCGAGTTAGCAAGTTAGCGGATTTGTGGGAAGATTGAGGGGCGGTAGAAGCGGAATTTCAATGGCGATACGATTCGATCACAAACCGGGACTGGTGGTTTACCTGACGGCGGGCGATCCGAGTCTTGAGGCTACACGCGAGATTGCGATTGCGGCGATTGACGCTGGGGTGGATGTGATCGAGCTGGGCGTGCCGTTCAGCGATCCGCTGGCGGACGGGCCGGTGATTCAGCGGGCGATGGAGCGGGCGGTGGCTCGCGGAGTTAGCCTGCGGGACGTGATCAAGCTGGCGTGCGAGATTCGCGCGGCGCGGCCTTCGGCTGGGCTGGTGATCTTCACTTATCTGAATCCTGTTTTGCGCTACGGGCTCAAGAAGTTTGCCGACGATGCGGCCGCTTGTGCGGATGGCGTGCTGGTGACCGACCTGATTGTCGAGGAGGCGGGCGAGTACCTGGCCGAGATGGGGCGCGTGGGGCTGGAGCCGATTTTTCTGGCTGCGCCGACCAGTCCCGACGAACGGCTGGAAGCGATTGCGACTCATTCAAAGGGCTTCGTTTACGCCATTTCGCGGGTGGGCATTACCGGCACGCAGCAGAGGCTGACCTCTGACGCGGCAACGCTGGTGGCGCGCATCCGGCGATGGACCGGACCCGCCGGGGAGGGGCTGCCGGTGGCTGTGGGGTTTGGCATCTCGAACGCGGAACATGTTGCCCAGGTGGCGGAGTTCGCGGATGCGGCGGTAATCGGCAGCGCGATTGTGGAGTTGATCGAGCGGGCAACAGCGGAGAGCGGCCCGGAGACGGCGCCCGGCGCGGTGGCCCGATTTATCAAGAGCCTTCGCCTGCCTCAGGAGGCGCTGGCCCGGTAGGAAACCAGCCCCTAGCTTCTAGCCTTTAGCTCCTAGCGTATTCGGCGGCGGATTGAACTGCTGAGGCTTGGTCGAGAAGCACGAGCTAGAAGCTAGTAGATAACAGCTTTCTGCAACACGAGGATGAAATGACGCTGGAAGAATTGCGAGACCAAATAGATGCTCTGGACCGCCAGCTAGTGGAATTGCTGAGCGAGCGGGCCCGCGCGGCGAAGATGATTGGTCACCTGAAGGCTGCCACGTCGCTGCCGGTCTACGAGCCGGCACGCGAAAAGGTGATCTACACCAACGTGCGCGCGGCTAACAAGGGCCCGCTGCCGGACATTGAATTGACGCATATCTACGAGCGCATCATCGACGTGATGCGGGCCTTGCAGCGGGATGAGTTGGCATCGGAGAGGAATGCCCAGGCGCACGCGCCGGGCCCAGGCACTGGCGCACAGTTACCCCAGCGACAAAAATCCGTCGCCGGGGACCCCTGTGAGACGCCTGAGACAGGGAACAACCAATGATTGTAGCCATGCAGGAAAGAGCCACCGAAGAGCAGATCGATGCAGTCATCGATGCCATGGTGGATGCCGGATTGAATGTTCATCGAACCACCGGGGCAACGCAGTCGATTCTTGCCGGCGTGGGACCCACCAGCAATGTTGACCTGGCGAAGTTCGAGTTGTTTGAGGGCGTGCTATATGTGCTGCGGATTACCGCGCCGTACAAGCTCGCAGGCCGAGCCTTTCGTCCGGAAGGCACGGTGGTGGAGTTCGCTAACGGCGTCAAAATTGGCGGTGAGCAGGTCGCGGTGATGGCCGGGCCATGCGCCATCGAGAGCCGCGAGCAGATTTTTGCGATCGCCGCCTGCGTCAAGGCCGCGGGCGCGGGCTTCCTGCGCGGGGGCGCCTTCAAGCCGCGCAGTTCCCCCTACGCCTTTCAGGGTTTGGGGATTCCGGGGTTAAAGCTGATGCACGAGGCCGCCCAGGAACACGGCTTGCTGACGGTCAGCGAGGTGATGGAGATTGCGCAGATCGAGCCTATGCTGCCTTACACCGATTGCTTCCAGGTGGGGGCGCGCAATATGCAGAACTTCAACCTGCTGCGCGAGCTGGGCCAGGCGCGCAAGCCGATTCTGCTCAAGCGCGGAATATCGGCGACGCTCGAAGAGCTTCTGCTGTCGAGCGAGTACATTCTGGCCGGCGGGAATTACGATGTGATTCTCTGCGAGCGCGGCATCCGGACTTATGAGACATCCACGCGCAATACGATGGACATTTCGGCGATTCCGGTGATTCACAAGCTCTCGCACTTGCCGATCGTGGGCGATCCTTCGCACGGCACGGGGCGGCGCGACATGGTTCCGGCGATGGCCAAGGCCGCGGTGGCCGCGGGCGCGGATGGGATACTCGTGGAGGTTCACCCTAACGCCGACAAGGCCGTCTCCGACGCGGCGCAGACTCTCTACTTCGACCAGTTTGAAAAGCTGATGGGCGAACTGAGGGTGATTGCAATGGCGGTGGGGCGGACGCTGTAGGTTTGAGAGCGGAGTTAGCGGGAGTTAGCGAAGTTGGCGGAGTTAGCAAAGGCCAACGCAGCTAACACGCGCGAAGCGCGGCTGACGCCGCTAGCTCCGCTCCAGTTCAAGGCAGCGAGAGCAAGGAAAGCAAAGCATGATCGAGCGCATCGCCATTCTGGGTACGGGGCTGCTGGGCACGTCGGTGGGGCTCGCGCTGCGCGCGGCGGGCTATCGCGGCTCGATTGTGGGCTGGAACCGGGGCGCGGAGGGGGCGCAGACAGCGCTGGCTGCGAGGGCTATCGACTCGATTGCAACAGACGCTTTGCAGGCGGCGCGGGAGAGTCAGGTGGTTCTGCTGGCCGTGCCCATTTACGCGACACTCGACTTCATGGAGAAGTTATCGGGCGTGCTCGGCTCCGAGCATTTGGTTACGGACGTGGGCAGCACCAAAGGGCAGATTACCGAAGCTGCTGGCCGGCTCTTCAATACGCCGGAGCGCGCGGCGTTCTTGCCGGGGCATCCCATGGCGGGCAAGGAGCGGGGCGGCGCGGCGCTGGGCGATGCGGAGCTTTTTCGCGGCGCGGTGTGGCTCTTTACCGACGATCCAACCTGGCAGCGCTCGCCTCATTCGTCTGAGTTAGTGAAAGGCTGGCGGGAGTGGGTCGAAGCAATGGGCTCGAAGACCCTCGATCTTGACCCTGCGCGCCACGATGAGTTAGTTGCCTGGGTCAGCCATCTGCCGCAGTTTGTGGCCACGGCTCTGAGCGCGCTGCTGCAGGATGAGGTGGGCGACGCGCCAGAGCTGAAAGACGTGGGCGGGCGCGCCCTGCGCGAGATGACGCGGCTGGGCGCGAGCCCCTACTCGATGTGGCGCGACATTGCGCTGACGAACACCGAGGCCGTTCAGGTCACACTACAGGCCCTGGAGCAGCGACTTGCCCATCTGCGCGAAAATCTGCGCATGCCGGAGTTGCGAAGCGAATTTGAGCAGGCGAACCGGTTCCGGCGGGAGTAAAGCCAGGAATAAGAAGCGTTTACCAATCGGTTCGGCCTTGCATTGCTTACCCTGAACTCGTTCGATATAACTCGCTCAGGAATAATCAAGCTATGACTTTTTGATAGCTTTTAAGCGACTTCAGCTAACTATTCTTTTGTAATCGCCAATTCATTGATTCTTGAATTCAATACGTGCTATAAACTCTCCGGTTTGGACGCGGCGCCCAAATGGCTGGCCAGGAAGAGGCAAGTGCCGCTCCATTGATTGAGAGGTGGAGTTCTCCAGATCTGCGTCCCCCGCGGAGGTGGGGAAGTCTTGCCTTTCTCGTCGGGTTTGACCTGTGTGAATCATCAACCGGCACAGAAATGTGTCTCAAGGAGAGTCTCGCAATGAAAAAGATGATGATTTCGATTCTCGCGGCGGTAGCAACGCTCGCAATCGGTTGCGGCGGCAGCGGCAGCAGCCACAAGACCACACCCCCAACCATTCCCGCGGCGCCAACCGGGCTGGCAGCAACTGCGGGCGACAGCCAGGTTGCGCTGGCCTGGACAGCGGCTTCCGGGGCCACCTCCTACAACGTCTACTACTCGACAACCACCGGCGTGACCACCGCGAACGGAACCAAGGTCAGCGGAATCAGTTCGACCTCGTACACGAAGACCGGGCTGACGGACGGCACACCGTACTTCTTTATTGTGACTGCCGTGAACAGCGCCGGCGAGTCGGCGGCATCCGCCCAGGTGACATCGACGCCGGCTGCTGCCTTGCCGGCCGCGCCAACAGGGCTGGTTGCGACTCCCGGCGATACCCAGGTTGCGCTCTCCTGGACGGCCGCTACAGGAGCCACCAGTTACAACCTCTACTACTCGACCACCTCGCCGGTTACGGTTTCATCGGGAACAAAGGTCGGGTCAATCTCAGGAGCGTCCTATACGGTAACCGGCCTTACCGATGGCCAGATCTACTACTTTATCGTGACCGCGGTGAACGGCGGCGGCGAATCCACGGCTTCGACCCCGGCCAGCGCCACGCCAACCAGCGGGTCCACGGTGACGATCACGCCGGGGACGCCGACTTCAACGACAGTGGCGTTCGGGGGAGCGACTTCGCTGAAGTTTGACTTTGCCGCCGGGGCTTTGAGCCAGAGCGCCACCGCGACCATTACGCCGGTAGCGCAGGCTGACCTGACGGTGCCGATGAGCCTAAAGAGGGGGGCAAACAGGCGGATAAAGCCGATGGTTTCAGCGAATGACACATTTATCGCGGCCTTTGAAATCAGCCTCGACCCGCCGTCGATTACGCTCTTCAACGTCCCGGTGGGAGTGAGCGGCACGGTAGACGTGAGCTTCGCGGCTGGCGACACGCTGAACCTGGCGATGCTCGAGAACAACGCCTGGGTGGATGTTGCGACTTTTCTGGTAGGCGCCAACGGCGCATTTACCGAGCAACTGGGTTCGACCACCCTTCCCGGCCTGCTTGCACCGGGCACGTACTTGTTCTACAAGCCCGCTGTTACTACAACCGTGTCGAATCTTGGCGTTGCGCTGATTGCGGACGATGGTGGCAATATGGCTGACGGGTTCAATGGCCTGCAGGTGATTCACTTATACGACGCCAACGGAAATCTCCTGACTACGCCAACTATCTCGTACCTGGATTATGCAAATGCGAGCGACCTGGACGGGCAGGCACTCACGCCGGACGGTTCGCAAGGGATCATGGTAGATGGAGGCAACACGGTACGCTTCTTCTCGGCAGTTCAGACCGGAGTTCCAATTGCGTCCACGACCACGGTGGACATCTCCAATTATGGCGGGGACGGAGACTCGATCGCCATCCTGCCGAATGGCGATGAAGCGGTGGTGTCGGGCGATGCGAGCAACGAGTTGGTGGTGATCTCCGGGATTCTCTCAGGAAACCCGGTAGCGGCAACGACGATCGCGACGCCTGACTATCGCGACGGTCTCGTCATTTCAAATGACGGAACCGTTCTGCTAGCGCGGGGTGGGTCGGGTGTGACTGTCTACTCGGTTACAGCCCTGACCACGCCGGTTGCCGGAACAATCGGTGGAACGGTAGCGCACAGCTATACCGAGGTGGTGGATCTCTCTGACCTGGGAACACAGTATGATACCGAGGATGGCAGGGATGGCATGGCGATCAGCCCGACCGATCCCAGCCGTGCTGTAGTTGTCCTACCCGGTTCCGCTTCGATCGAACTGGTGACTGCGCTGAACACAGCGACGCCGGTTGAGGGCACTGCCGTCCAAGTGCCAAGTGGAGTCTTTCCCACTGCGGTTTCGATCAGTACGGATGGGAAACTGGCGATCGTGGGCACAGGGAGCGGCTTGTTGATGTACAGCGGCGTCGATACCGGAACCCTTGTCCAGGTGGGAACGGCAGCTTATGCCCCCACCTACTCGGTGGGCTCGTACTCTGTTACCCTGGGCAACGTCCCGACGCTTGGCATCACACTGGACAACAAATACGTCGTGGCTGCTGATGGGATGAACGGCGAAATTGTTGTGATTCCGTTTACCTCGGCGGGCTTTGCCGACGCGCCGGCGAGCGCGCTGGGCGGAGTCACTATTCCGTACAACGACCAACTGCTGATCCACTAGGCATCGGCAAGAGGCGTAATCATGGCGGGCCAGCCAGGAGTCCCCTGGCTGGCCCGCTGTGTTTTTGGCTCCCTTCAAAATGCTGGACTGATTTGGCCGCTTCCCGCGCCGGCCCAATTTCGCAGCAGCCGCGGTGACCGAGATCATGCGGCAAGCGTTGGCGGGGCTATACTGGAAGGCAGAATTCGGGAGTAGTTGCGAGGGGGAAAGCATGAATACCAGGTTTGCGCGCAGGATGGACGGCGTACGCGCCTCGACCATCCGCGAGATGCTCAAGGTCACCGAACATCCCGAGATCATTTCGTTTGCCGGCGGTCTTCCCGCGCCGGAGCTTTTTCCCGTCGACAACATCCTTTGCGCCACCGAGCGCGTCCTTCGCGAGAACGGCGCCGCAGCGTTGCAATACAGCCCCACCGAGGGCTTTGCCCCGCTGCGGGAGATCTTCGCCGCTGAGTCGCGCAAACGGGGAATCGATTGCTGCGCGGAAGACATCCTGATCACGACCGGTTCCCAGCAGCCTCTGGATCTGACCGGGAAGATTCTTCTGGATGCGGGGGACTGTGTGCTGACGGAGAGCCCAACTTACATGGCTGCCATCCAGACATTCCAGACCTACGAGGTCCGCTTTGCCACGGTACCTACCGATGACCTGGGCCTGATTCCGGAGGAGTTGCCTGCGTTGATTGAGCGCGAACGGCCGAAGTTCCTGTATACGATTCCGAATTTTCAGAATCCGACAGGCAGGACGCTGGCCGCGGAGCGCCGCAAGACTCTCTATTCGATCGCGGCTCGCTATGGACTGATTGTGATCGAGGACGATCCCTACGGGTGCCTGCGTTACGCAGGGGAGACGATTCCTCCAATCAAGGCGCTGGATACGGAAGGGATTGTGATCTACCTCAGCACGGTTTCAAAGATCATTGCGCCCGGCCTCAGGATCGGCTGGGTGGTTGCGACCGAGGAGATTCGCCGCAAGCTGGTGATCGCCAAGCAGGCGGCTGATCTGCATACGTCGAGCCTGGACCAGCGCATCGTGCATCGGTACCTGGCGGACTTCGACAGCGATGCCCATATCGAGCGCATCCGGCAGTCGTATGGAGAACGCTACCGGATCATGGACGCGACCTTGCGAGAGACGATGCCGCCGGGATTCTCGTGGACGCATCCCGAGGGTGGAATGTTTCTGTGGGTTACCTGCCCGGAGGGAGTGAATACGAACGAACTGATGCATGCGGCGCTGGCGCGCAAGGTGATCTTTGTGCCGGGGCAGGATTTCTTCGCGAATACTCCCGGTCTGCGGTATATGCGGCTGAATTTCTCCAATGCTTCCCCGGAGATGATTCGGGAGGGAATCGGGCGGCTGGCGGAGGTCTGCGCGGCGGCGGTCGAACAAGTGATTGGTTGAACAAGTTGGGGGAAAAGGCCTGATTCCGGGGACGACCGGCGAACAGCGCGGCCCAGGGGCTAAAGCCCAGGTTCATTTTGGCTGCATTTGCGGCACGACTAAAGCCGTGCCCTTTCAAATGGAAGGCCGGTTCATCGAAAGTTACTCCGCTTCTTTGGCCGGGTCGAGGGTGTGGAAGCCTTCGGTTTTGGCGGCTTCAAGCAACTGCGGGGAGGCGGAGACGAAGATGATCTCTGTGCCCTGGAACATATCGCGGGCAGTGATCGCGGCGCCCAGTTGCAGGGCGTCGGGCCAGCGGAGGGTGGTGCGGTCGAGGAGCTGGCGGGCGGCTTCGAGGACGGCCGGGTTGAGCGGCTCCTGGACCATGCGAGCGGCTTCAAGGCGCAGGATATCAAGCGCCGCGGTGGCGTCTTCGGCGGAGATTGCGCCGGAGCGCTCGCGCCGCCGGACGGCCGCATAGACCTCCAGCGGCGTGGAGGCCGAGATCAGCTTGCGGTTGTCTTCGACGGCCTCCATCAGGCGGATCAGGGCGTCGGTGCCCTGCTCCTGCACAAAGAGCCTGGCGAAAGCCGTGGCTTCAAGGAAGTAGCAACTCACAGGTTCCCCCGTTCCTCTTCAATGGCCTCGGCGATGGAGTCGCCATGCGCCGCGACCGGATGGAAGCGCTGCGTCTCGTCAGGAATGCCGGCCTCGGCGCGGTTGAGCCGGATGGTGGTGGTGGGATAGGCCGGAGTCTTGGGATTGGCGATCTTGCTGGTGAGCACGACGCCGCGCTGAATGGCCTCGGCCAGGACAACCTGGCGCGACTCCGGATGCTGATTCCAGCGAAAGGCCTTGCGCGGCAGGAACGAGTCGCGGAACCACTTGAGGGCAATGAAAGCGTGACCGCCCCGCTCGGCTTCGGCCAGCGCGGCGCAGAGCTCTTTCACTCGCGCGTCCAGGTCGGCGGGAATAAGCGCCTCCTGGCCGTCGTCGCCCTCTTCAAGCGCCGGCTCGGGAACCGCACGCGACTGCCGAGCGGGGCGCGGAGCGGCTTCGACGCCGTCGGCGCGCTCGAAGTAGACGCGCACTTCGTCTTCCTCGGGCGACCACGTGTCAGCCGAGGCGTTGCGGCGCTTGCTGCGGCCGTTTTCGCCGCACAGTTCAACGATGGCCTGGTATCCCGGAGGGGCTAGAAAACGCAGCGCCCGCGCCAAGCCGGGGTCAGCGGAAAACCCCAGATCGTTCAATGCTTCCTCGATAATCTCTTCCGCCTCGGGAATGCTCAGATTGCTCACATCTACGCTGTTTTGGGCAACTTTTGCCGATTTCATTTCTTCTTCTCCGTATGCCGCTCGCTTGGCCTGCGCAACAGGAAAAAGAGCAGCCTTAGTTTTAAACTTCGCCTATCGCCACGGAGGATTGCGCCGGCCTTAACCCCCTGGCTATGGGCGGCCTTCAGCGTTCCCCATGGTGTTTCGAGCTTCTTTGCGAGCGATTCGAAGGCCGCCTGCCTTTATCCGGCAGTTGTACGCTTCCCCAGCATTTCCCGATGAAGTTAAGGCGGTTGATGGCGTTTACGGGGTTATTCGGCTTACTCAAAGCCATCTTCCGCTTGATTCTTCCGCCGCACATGAATTCGAGAAATACTCTAGCTAATCCCTCTGTTTGAAGCTATTCATGGTTCAGTATACCAGTGTACCCGATAAAAAGGCTCCGCGGGCGGTGACCAAGGAAGCTATACGCATCCCATCTCATCGGCCAGCCCCGCCGCCGGGAGATAAAACATTCCCCCGCCGCAATTCTATCCGCGGTGCTTGCTCCGCACAATAGCGGATTTGCATGGTTGTTTGCAACCTTTACTGTTTTGATGCCCGGTTTCAATAGAAATGTGCGCGGTCGCGGGGGCAGCGACACCAATCGCCGCACCGGTCAAGACCGGCCCCCGATAGCTGGTCGCGGTGCAATACCGGTCAGGAAGCGCGGTCGCGGACGCCCGCACTACAGCCGGCCTGGAGGCCGGCGCTACATTCCGGACTGGCGCTACATTCCGGCAACTACAAGATCACGCGGTCTTGGTCCTAGTTGAAATAGGCTTTGTTCTTTTCGGCAAAATCCACCTTCTCCGCCGGCAGATCATCGAGCGAGAAGATCGCGCCGGAGGGGCAGATGGATGCGCAGTTGCCGCAGTCGATGCACTCATCCGGATTGATGAACAGTTGGGAAACGCCGCCGGCGGCGGGATCGCCGGCCGAGGCGGGAGCAATGGCCGCAGTGGCGCATTCGGCCGCGCAGAGAAAGTCCTTGACGCATGCATCGGTAATTACGTAAGCCAAAATGAAACTCCTTGGTCGTAGAGGCGCTTTGGATGCCTGCGACCTCTCTCCAAGGCTACCGAGTTACGGCCCGCCGGCTCCGTGATTCGGATCACACCGCGAAAGAGATTCCGCCATTATGGGAAGCGGCCAGGAAGCTGAATGAGCTTCCTGGGCCGCCTTGCGCCGCCAAACGGATCACAGTTTCACGGGTTCACAGCAATAGGGGGGGAGGGGAGGGGTCAGAATCCGGCCCGCGCCGCGCCGAGTTCCAGAGATGCCACCTGTATCCGCGCCTGCTCGACTGGCTCGCCATAATGGCCAGCCACCATCACGGCGGCCTTGTCTTCATCCAGCCAGGGCCGCACCGTGGCCAGCTTGATGGTGGAGTGAAAGGCCATTTGCGCTACAGCGGCCTTGCTGGAAATCGAAGTGACCAGAGCAAGCATCGCCGTCACTACCGCGCCTACGGAGTTGATGGCGCTGAGCACGTGTTGCTGGCTGGCCGGATTGGCGATCTTTGCCGCCGAAAGCAGCGCGGCGTTGACCTGCTGCTGAAAAGCCGCCACCTGCGACTGAAGCTCGGCCAGCACGCCGGCTGTTGGGTTAGCCAGATAGGCTTTTGCCTGGTTGACTAGCAGCTTGGAAGCGGCGTCGAAACCGGCCGTGGCCGCGGCAAAGACGGGCGCATCCGCCGGGGCCAGCAGCGCCGCGGTCGAGTCCACCGTCGCCACCGCGCTTTCGAGAGTTGGCGTCCAGTTGACAATATCCCGCGCCACGGCTGTTCCCGAGCATCCGCCCAGAAACGGCGCGGGCAGCAGGAGAGCAATCAGCGCCCAGACACCGAGCTTGGCGGTGGAGCCGGCAGAGTTGGCGTTGTTGGCGGAGTTAGCCGGATCGCGGGCAAGCAGCCCCAACAGGGCGGTGGCCATTGCGCTCACCAATGAGATTACGGTGCCGCTTCCGGCCGCGCCCAGCGTAATGCCCTGCTGCGAGAGCACGCTGGCAACGGTGACGATAGCAATCAGCAGCCCGGCTGCTGATGTCCTGGGGTGATTCCAGATATTCGAAATGGGATTCATGCGGAAATCTCCTCGCAAAGAAAAATGCGGCCATAGAGCAAAACCAGGGATGCTTTATCCTGATAGGCCTTGTTCAAGGTCTCCGCCCCCTGTTGGTCGCGTCGACTTGAGCGCCGTAACTCCGGGATACACCTTCCCTGGTTTTGCTGTAGCCGCCTTGATTACTGTGAAACTGGTTGACGCGGAAGGGGCCTAATACTACAGTTGCAGATCCTTAAAGTCATGGAAAAACGGTGGAGATCCGGGCCTAAAGGCCGTTCAGATTTGCCCTAATCCAGGGGCCTGAAGACCCCTGCACCCTCCGGGATCCGATCTACAACTGAGGTGCCAAGCTTACTCCGCGCAAAAAGAATCGAGACCAGCGGCGGGCATCATTTTGCGCCAGCCGCTGGTCTCGATTTGTCCATCTCCCCGAATTTGAGCGCCACCGTGGTTGCGGTTCAGGCCCGCGGCGGAGAGCCGCTACAGTACAGACTCGAGACGGCCCCGAGCCCCGGAACCATCCGTTCAGGAAGGCGTCTTCATTCGCCGGGCTCGGAACGTCCGTCTCTTGTCTAGCTACCTATTAGCCTAGGCACTCTACCCAATATCTTCGGCAAAAATTAAAAGAACGTCTGTCCCTTATTGACCAATGACTTACATGGCAAGCAAGAACATTGACCTCTTGACAGTGCAAACAGGCGACAGAAAATACAGGGACGGACCATCAGAGGAGGCCCTGGAACTCAAAGAGCATCTTACACAGCCGGAGTTGTGTCAGGGCACGGCTACAGAGGCTGCGGAAAAAGGCTCTGCTCCAGGCGAAATGCCCGAAAAGCATACCTCAGGGGCTAAAGCCCGTGTTGATTCTACAGCGCTTACGGCACGACTGAAGTCGTGCCCTGATACAAAGCCAAAGTTTCTCAACAAGCTCCTAGGGGTTCCGCTTCGCAAACCGCCGTCCGCGAATCTCGAATTCTCCGCTGGCTACGCGGGCAATTGCCTCGGTGTAGGCGATGTGCTCCTCGGCCAGAATGCGCGCGGCGAGGGAGTGGGCGTCATCGGTCTCCGCAACCGGAATCGCCCTCTGCACGACGATCGCGCCGTGGTCCAGATGCTCATCGACAAAGTGCACCGTGCAGCCGGCCACCTTGACGCCGTAGTCGAAGGCCTGCTGCTGGGCCTCAAGGCCCGGAAAGGCGGGTAGCAGCGACGGATGGATGTTGAGAATGCGATTGGGAAAGGCGGCGACAAACTCCGGCGAGAGCAGCCGCATGTAGCCGGCAAGGCAGACCAGGCCCACCCGATGTTCGCGCAGGCAGGCGACCACGTCGGCGTCGTGTTCGGCGCGGTTGCGGCCTTTGGAGACAAAGAGCGCCGTCGGCAGGCCCAGTTCACGGGCAGCTTGCAGGCCGGGCGCTTCGGCGACGTTGGAGATCACGATGGCGATCTCGACGCCGGGGAGGCAGCCGGCTCGGATCGACCCGGCGATGGCGAGGAAATTCGAACCGCGGCCGGAGAGGAGGATTCCGAGGCGAAGGGGCCGATCTTTTGAAGCTTGTTCCAAGGTTTGCCTCAGGGGCTAAAGCCCGCGTTGATTTTGATGCAGCTACGGCACGGCTGAAGCCGTGCCCTTTCAAGGCAAGAGGCAATCGCCTTGATTAGGTGTACTGCACCCGGCGCTCGCCTTTGACCACGCGGCCGACGACGTAGAACTTTTCCTCGGAGCGGTCGAGGAGGTTCTTGGCGCGCGCAAACTTGGCCGCCGGGATGGCCGCGATCAGGCCGATGCCCATGTTGAAGGTGCGCATCATCTCTTCCTGGGGGACCTGGCCGAGATCGCGAAGATGCTCGAAGATGGGCTGCACGGGCCAGGAGCCGATCTCGATCTGCGCTCCGATGTTCTTGGGGAGGATGCGGGGCAGGTTTTCGGTGATGCCGCCTCCGGTGATGTGGGCCATGCCTGTCGTCAGCCCCGCCGCCACCAGCTTTTGAATCAGATGGAGGTAGCTGCGATGGGTTCTCATCAACGCCGCGCCGGCCTTCTCCCGGATGGCGGTCACATACTGCGTTGGCTTGTAGCCAGCCACATCAAAGAGCAGCTTGCGGGCCAAGGAATAACCATTGGTGTGCAGCCCGGTGGAGGGCAGCCCGATCAGCACGTCTCCGGCCTTGATTCCCGCGCCGGTGACCATCTTGTCGCGGTCCACCGCGCCCACGATGAAGCCTGCGAGGTCGTATTCGCCGTCGGCATAGAAGCCAGGCATCTGCGCCGTCTCGCCGCCGATAAGCGCGCAGGCGTTGGCCTTGCACGCCTCCGCCAGCCCGGTGACCACGGCCTCAGTCACCTCCGGGTCCAGCTTACTGCTGGCCAGGTAGTCCAGGAAGAATAGCGGCGTCGCGCCCTGAACGGCGATGTCATTGACGCAATGGTTCACCAGGTCTGCGCCCACCGTGTGGTGCAGCCCCAGCTCGAAGGCTACCTTCAGCTTGGTGCCAACGCCGTCGGCCGAGCTCACAAGAATGGGGTTCTTCCAGCGCTGCATGTCGAGCCGGTAGAGGGCGCCGAAACCGCCAATTCCTCCGAGGACATTGCGGTTGAAGGTCTTCTGCGCCAGGTACTTGATGCGCTCCTTGGCGCGATTGCCGCCGCTGATGTCAACGCCGGCATCAGCATAGGTCACGGATTGAGGCTTGGATTCGTCAGGCACGCTTTTGTCAGGCATGGTGCGGCTTTCTGCGGGTGGAGTTGTTGAGCGGCGCTGCTGGCCGGGAATGTCAATTTTAGCAGGATTTCGATACGACTGTGGTGCGTTGTGGATATCTGCGGACTCCTGCCGGAAAAGTATCGGGATTGCTTGATGGAAAGCCGGCTTGACAAAGAATCAGATCCACGCTACTCTGATCTGGAAAGCTGACTTTACATGGATCGCACGATCACAAACCGCGTAAAGGAGCTCCGGGCCGCGCGGGGATGGACGCAGGAGCAACTGGCCCAGGCTGCCAGGGTCTCCCGGCAGAGCATCAACTCCATCGAGCGCAACCGCTACGTTCCCAGCCTGGAGCTGGCGCTGACCTTTGCCCTCATCTTCTCCTGCTCCACCGACGAGATCTTCCAATTGGAGGAAAAAGCATGATCCATCCTGTTCTCAGCCGCATTCTCATGCTCGACTATGTTACCGACGAGCGATTCCGCGAGCATCAACGCCGCTCGACCAGCGCCGCTGCCATCGGCGGCACGCTCACCGCTTTTGTCCTGCTCGAATATCACCTGCTCATCGAGCATCGCGTTCCCTGGGATCTGATCACGGTGATCTATGCCATGGGCGCGATAAAAGTCGCCCTCATGCTCTGGTACCGCTTCAAAAACTGAATTTGGACTGCTTTCCTGATCTGCGCGCCGTGTGCAAAGCTGCTCATTTCGTCCTTGAAAGGAACTTTCATGTCCCCGCTCGATACTTGCAGTTTGAAAAAATCTCTGCCGCTCCTCTTTGCACTGCTCGTCGTTGCTCAAGTCGATCTCGCCAGTGCAGCCGGCTGGCCGCAAACACTCTTGTCGTTGTTACATCTCACTGCGGCGCACGACGATCAATGCGGGAGTATGTGTGCCGGGATAGGCACATCGATCGATGTCATTGTGCTCTTTCAACTCGCTCGCATCTTTACCAAACGCGCAATGCGAACTCGTCACGATTGAAGCCAATTCCCAACAGAACTATCACAAAGGAGGAACCAACAATGTGTCTCAATCATCGCCAACTCGATCCCAAAAGCCGCCGCCGCATGGTCATCGCCAACATCGCGCTGATTCTCGGCATTCCGCTGTCAAACTCCGTGCGCTTGCATTGGGTTCACGGTCTCAGTCAGATAGAAGTGAATTGGCTCGACGCAATCACCGGCTTTTGCTTCGGTCTTTACATTGCAATCATGTTCTTTGGGTTGCGGGGATCTCGCCGCTGCGGCCTCACCGACTCTGGAAAGTGATAGAGGCCTCACACGCCATCGGGTGCAGCCACTGAACTGCGTCCGTGCCGTTGTCTTCCACTTGAATCACTGATCTTTGGAGCAAGCCATGAAAGTTACGATAATTGGTCACAGCACCGTCCTAATCGAAGCCGCCGGGACGAAAATTCTCACCGACCCCTACTTTGGAACGTGGGGCAATCTGGCCTACAAGAGGATTGCTCCTCCGTCGGAGACAAGGGAGGGCCTGGAGGCCGTCGATCTGGTTCTGGTCTCTCACAATCACTGGGACCACACGGATTCGGGGTACTTTCGCGGCTTGGCGGCACAGGTTCCCATAGTTGCGCCCGGCGCGGCGGCATGGATCACCCGCGCCAAGGGGGCAAAGAATGTGGCCGGACTTGCGCGGTGGGAAAAACGGCAATTTGGTCCTGTTGCGATTACAGCGGTTCCCGCCCTGCACATGGGACTGCCGGGCGGATTCGTGATTGAGGCCGACGGCAAGCAGATCTACTTTGCCGGCGATACCTATTTTGCCGGATTCATGGAGGAGATTGCCGCAAAGTTCCGGCTGGATCTGGCGCTGATGCCGGTTACGACCTTTCGCATCCCGATGACGATGGGGGAAAAGGGCGCCGTGCGAGCCGTGGAGGTGCTTCGGCCCCGGACGGTGATTCCGATTCATCTGGGAATTCAGCCCCGCTCTCCGCTGCTGCGGACTGGGCAAACTCCGGAGGGCTTCAGCAAGCATGTGCACGACGCGGGATTGCAGACCGAGGTTGCGATTCTGCGCGAGGGCGAGAGCTGGACGAGCCGGGATTGACGGGCTTCCTGACAAAGACAACCACATGAGGCAGCAAGCGGCGGCGACGACCCCGATTCCGGCAAACTACAGGAATTTCACGCGCTCCTCGGGTGCAGGTAGCGGACAGCTTTCCAACCGCCCCCAGATGCGATAGCGCCAGCGGGCGACGAGGCGATAGCCCAGGTCGCGGAGTGGCCGTGGAATCCAGCACAGCGCCGCAGCAACCGACGGCCAGGGTTGCGGCAGCTCGCCGAGCAGCGCCAGAACCGCATCCGACCGCACCAGCACGCACTCCGCCGCTTCTCCGCAGTCTCGCACAACCAGAATCGTGTTTGGCCCGGCCTCCAACTCGGGGATGCCTATCTTGTGCCGCGCCAGCAACGCGGCAACCTCCGCGGAGCCCGAGGCCGTAAATCGCAGCCGGTCCAGCCGGTCGCGCCGCAAGAACCATCGCACCATGCGGTTGCACAGTGCACAGGTGCCATCGAAGACAACCAGCAAGCGGCCGTCGAGTCTCAAAAAACTGCTCACCATCAACAGGATGCGGGATCAAAGCCGTCCGATTCAATTCGGAGGATCCGCAGCCAGCTCGCCTTCTATACTGTAGCCACCATGAGTTCGCCCGACGCAGCCCGCAACCGCACTCGTTCCCAGGCACTTCAACAGCGCGCCGAGCGCTTCTTTCCGGGCGGGGTCAACTCGCCGGTGCGGGCCTTTCGCGCGGTGGGCGGCGCGCCACCGTTTGTCGAGCGGGCCGAAGGGGCCTGGCTCACCGATGCCGACGGCAACCGGTATATCGACTACTTCGGCTCCTGGGGGCCGATGATTCTGGGCCATGTTTTTCCGCCGGTGGTCGAGGCCATTGAGCGGGCCGCGCGCAACTCGGCCAGCTTCGGCGCATCCACGGCTGCCGAGGCGGACCTGGCCGAGCGGGTGGTCGCCTGCTTCCCGGCCATCGAGAAGCTGCGGTTCGTCAGCTCCGGAACCGAAGCCACGATGAGCGCCATCCGGCTGGCCCGCGCCGCCACCGGACGGAAGATTATCGTGAAGTTCGAAGGCTGCTACCACGGCCACGCCGACGGGCTGCTGGTCAAGGCCGGCTCGGGCGTCGCGACCTTTGGAATCCCCGGCTCAGCAGGTGTGCCGGAAGAGATCGCCAGCCTCACTCTTGCTCTGCCCTACAATGACCTGTCCTCGGTGGAAGCCGCATTCGCCGCTCATCCCGGCGCAATCGCCGCCGTGATTCTGGAACCGGTGGTCGGCAACGCCGGCTGCATCGCGCCCGCCGCTGGCTACCTGGCCGGCCTGCGCGGACTCACTGAACAAAATGGAGCGCTGCTGATTGCCGACGAGGTGATGACAGGCTTCCGCGTGGCTCTGGGCGGAGCGCTGGAGCTTTATGGCATCGATGCCGACCTGGTCACGCTGGGCAAGATTGTTGGCGGAGGACTTCCCGTGGGCATTTTCGGCGGCAAGCGCGCCCTTATGGACCTGCTGGCCCCGCTCGGCCCCGTCTACCAGGCCGGAACCCTCAGCGGCAATCCGCTGGCGATGGCCGCCGGAATCGCGACTATCAGTTATTTACAGGCTCACGCCGCCCAAGTATATCCGCAGCTTGAAGCCACCGCCAAAGCCGTCGCCGAGGGCGTGGCCGCTGAGGCCGTCAACGCCGGCGTTGCGCTCACCCTTAACCGAGTAGGCTCCATGTGGACCTGGTTCTTTACCGAAGGCCCGGTCACCGCCTATGCCCAGGCCGCTAGGAGTGACACTGCCGCCTTCGGCTGCTTTCACAGGGCGATGCTCGATCAGGGCGTCTGGCTTCCGCCCTCGCAATTTGAAGCTGCTTTCCTCAGCACGGCGCACGGGGAAGCAGAGGTCAAAGCGACTATTGCGGCTGCCCGCGAGGCATTCAAGGCCGTCCTGGCCCGATAAGCTAAGCGAGGCCAACCTGGTCGTGCTGCTTGGCTTATCCACTTGACAATAACGCAAAAAAGCATACACTGTAAATACAGTGATTGAGAAAGGGGCTCCGCTCTCTCGGCTGCAAATACACATATTTAGAAGCATTTATGAACGATAGAACACTGATTTTCGATTGGGACGAGGCCAATCGGAAC
>Ga0302156_10000489_pt1 | contig 37970 bp, 33 predicted proteins | sample I_Bog_N3_2_FD_193503 | JGI IMG/M metagenome (GOLD analysis project Ga0302156, IMG submission 193503) | Peat permafrost microbial communities from Stordalen Mire near Abisko, Sweden - I_Bog_N3_2 | ecosystem: Environmental > Terrestrial > Soil > Wetlands > Peat | place: Sweden: Abisko, Stordalen... | reverse complement strand
GTTATCAGGAATAAGTTGAGATTCAGTGCGGGCATAGGCTCGCGAATCGGCGAGTTATCGCTATGGAGAGAAACCGAGTCACGCACGAACGGTCAAGGACGATATTCCGCCGCAGCCACAAAGCAAAGAATGCAGCCTGAAGCAGGTGCGCACGGCTTCGTGCGATCCGTAAACGCTCCAAACCAACGCGGACGCAGCAATGCGGAAGAGGCGCCCCGCTACGGAGTGCACTTCTTAGCAGGAGGCCGCGTCGGCTGTTCGGTCTTGGATAAGACCGATTTCCAGAAGATCCCGTTGGTAGGGACCCGCTTGCGTCCCAGCACCACCAGAGGCAGGGGAACCAGCACGAACTCGGTCAGCCATTGGCTGACCATGAAATCGGAATAGCCCGCCATGGCATTGTCCACCGCCAGAGCCCCCAACCGCTCTCCGAAGATCACATCCGTGACGCTGGGCGGAATCGAGCGGATCAAGTGGCGCGGCTCGTTCGTGATCACGCGGAAATGGTCCCAATACTCGGTGGGCCTCAGTTCCCTTCGAATTCTGTCTTCCAGTACCTTCGAGATGATCTTAAGTCCGGCCGTGCGCAACTGATCGGGCGTCTGGCCGCGAACCCGACGGCCCTCCTTGAGGAATCTCTCCAATGCCTTCTTTTCCCCATCTTCACCCGAGGAAAGGCCTGCGCGCGGATCGTTGATATAGTCTTTTGCATCCTCCGGCAGAGCCGTCTCGGCCATCACGACCATGGCGTAGGGGCCAGTGCTGTTTTGCCCATTGTTGTATCTCGCTCTCAATTTGCCGCTGACATGATCGACAATCTGATTCATGGTCAACGGGTCTTCAGGAATCAAAACCAGGTCGCAAGCCGTGCTGTACCCGGCATGGCTGGCGATGAAGCCGGAGTCGGAGCCGAACAACTGCACGATGCCCACGCGCGGATTCGACGCAACCTCGGTGTGCATGTGCAAGATCGCCTGCCGCGCTTCTTCGACAGCCGAGAGGAAACCAAAAGACTGCCATACCCATAAGATGTCATTGTCCATCGCCTTGGGGATTCCCACCACTGACAGGTCGTAGCCAGCGCGCTTGGCGTAGCGCCAGAGGGCATGGGCGCAGCTCATGCTTCCGTCGCCCCCAATAACGTATAAGATATCAATTCCGTGGTCGGACAATCGCGTCACGGCAGACTCGAGTTTCCTTTCCCGGTCCTTGGCCTCGCCGGGAAGAAGCTTGTCTGCTCGCGATGTTCCAAGGTAGGATCCTCCATTTTCCACGGCAGCGCGAATTACCGAGGCACTCAATTGCTGCGGAGGCACGCCGCCTTTCAGCAGCGCCCTGAATCCCTCACGAAAGCCGAGAATCTTCAAGGAATGTTCTCTCCCGGCTGCGTTCTGTTTTTCGGAATAGAGGCCATGCCGCGAAACGATGCCGTCGATCACGGCATTGATTCCTGGTGCGATGCCGCCGGAAACCAAAATGCCAACGCCAAGCTCGCCCCCTTCTACCCGCGGGTAAAGCAGGTGTTTCCGCGGCCGCGCCTCGGGCAATGTCAGCTCGTTGATCTCCTTGGTCAGGGCATTGGTTCGCGCATCCAGCAGCACTCTTGGACTTTCATCGGAGAGGGTGCCGATACTGTTGTCGGTGATGGGATTCTCAACCTCTTTCACTTCTTCGAAGACGGTCTGCTCGACCTTTGGCCACCCTTTCCAACCACACTCCGTGCGCAGCTTGAAAAGCAGGGCGGGGTCTTCCTTGCCCAGATCTTCGAGGAACTTCTTCTCGTTGTCGACGATATAGCAGTTCGGCAGGCCGTCGTCCGGAGCCCACGTCAGCCCAAGCAGCGGGATGATCGTCTCTGCCAGTTTCCGCGCAGCGTCGTGGTCAATCCCTTCGGCTGGCGTAACACCCATGCCGGCAACGGCGAAACGGGATCCGCTCGGTAGCGTCTCGACCAGCCGCACAGGCACAAAGGGGCGGCCATTTTGGTTTCCCAGGAAATAACTGATCTCCTTTTCCTGGGTTCCACCCCCGTTGGCCCCGAGAAAGGCCACCATGCTGTCACATGCATCGATCTGATCCGCGAGCAGGCCGGAAAGAGAGCCGGCCCGGCCGTGAATGGGCCAATAGAATGGGGTGATTCCTTGCTTTGACAGCATATAATAAACCAGCTCGACAAACTCCTGGTCGGCGAATTTGTACGAGAAGAACGGGTTTCTGGATTCCATTCCTTCACTCCGATGATGATTCCCTGGGAATTTTGGCATTTAGCGGGTGTCTCTTCTTGTCAAAATTGATTCGCATGAATTGTAATGCCTGCCCTCATGCCCTGAAAAGCCATATCTCCCCTGGCGGCCAGACAGCATCGCTGGCCAGAGCACGCGAGCGCCTCTTTGCGCTGCAGTCGCTGCAGATCTTCGATCTGGCTAGCTGGCAGTTGAGTCCTCAATTGCGCGCGCTCCGGCAAGCTCGCGCAGCTTCTGGAGTTCCGCAAAAAGCTGCACGACGGCCAGCTGGATTTCGGGCTCCAGCGTCTCCCGCCAAAAACAAAAGAGTGTGTGCGCATCGTCTTGCGGCATCGCGAGCAACTGGGCGAGATTCCCCTCCACGCGCGAGAAAGACTGATAGGCCTCCGGGCTGCCAAAGTAGAGACGGTTGCGCATCAACGACTGCATCTCCACGCGGAGCCGCTCCAGCGACTCCCGCGTGGCCGGGCTTAATCCAGGTCCATCCTCCAGGGGCTTCAGCTCCTGCTCGCAGGCATGGATGGCATCATCGGCGCGGCAAATCTTTTTCAGGCACTCCACCTGCAACAGTGCCGGTCTGTCCGCTCCGGCTTCGCGATGGCCATAGCCCGCCACCAGCCCAAAGTGCTGGAAGACGGCGTCCAGATGCTCGCGATGAAGTTCCTCGGCTCCGAAGAAGTTATTCAGCGAGCCGAGCACCGACTTCAACTCGCGAACATTTCCCGGCCAGCGATGGCTGCACAGATCGTCCAGAATCTCCTGGGGCAGCCGGGCGTCACTCCCGGTGATCTTCCGCCATGCCTGGTTGGCAATCAATTCCAGGTTGTGCGGGTCGTCGCGCAACTCCGGCGTGAAGATCAGGAAATGCCGCAGCCGGTAATAAAGATCCTCGCGGAACTTGCCCGCCTGCACCATATTCCAGAGACTGCGATTGGTAGCGGCAATCACCCGTGCGAATACTTTGATATTCTTCAGCCCGCCTACGCGCCGGATGAACCCTCTTTCAAGAGTGTGCAGAATCTTCACCTGAAGATCGAGGTTCAGGTCGCCTATCTCATCCAAAAAGATCGAGCCGTCCCCCGCTAACTCCCATAGGCCTTTTCTCCCGTTGATGGGTGCGCCAGTGTAAGCTCCCGGATCGGAACCGAATAACTCCGTCTCAAAGAGCTCCGGCGGAATGGCGCCACAGTTGACCTCAACATAGGGCTTGCTCCCCCGGCCCAGTTTATGGATGGCATTGGCCACAACGCCTTTTCCAGTGCCCGTCTCTCCCAGGATCAGCACCGGATCACTGATCCGAGCCGCGTGCTGGATCAGTTGTCTCACCAGGTGACAAGGCTGGGATTCGCCCCAGAAATCCTCGCTGATCTTCTTCTCTTCCTCTTTCGTCAAGGGCGCGAGCAAATCCGCCAGAGCACTACCCTGGGAGAGAGAATGCGCGAAAACCTGCTTGGGCGGCGGGCTGATCTTTAGCGTCTCAAACACCGCTTTCCCCACTCCAATCACATAAATGCCTCGTTCGCCGGCCTTCGCCGCGTTCTCCAGCAATGTCTTTACGGACTGCTTCAAGCGCCCGGCGGAGGTGAGGTTGGCGTCAATGAAAGGGATTCGGCCGCCCTGCCTGAGCAACAACGCCGACAGCGCCTTGCGCTCATCTTTTTGATGGCGGTTCTTGAATCGTTCCGGTGATTCGGCAAATAGCTTGAGCTGGTCGGCGCGCACCGCGACCGCGGCAGGCAGAAGCTCTTTGCCGATCGCCTCTCCAAGCTCCGGCGGAGCTTCGATCTCAATCCAAACCGGCGGCCTGTCGTGGCTGAACAGCACGCCTTCAATCGGCATCTCGGGGCAACCTCCCTGAGGCGGGTTTTCGATTAGCTTATCAGGCCGCGGCGCATTCGGTGAGATCGTTCGCGGCAAGCGCGCCATCACCCCCGATACGGCTCTGCGCCTGGCCCGCTTCTTTGATAACAGCCCGGAGTTCTGGCTCAATCTTCAACAGATGCACGACCTCAGCAAAGCCAAACTCGCCTTGGCCAAGACCATTGAAGCGGAGGTGCGGGTCTACAAATCGGCGGCGGCTTAACCGCCGGAATTGTGTTGGATGATAAGGTCCGAGGGGGGAACATTTCGTCTCAGCGGCTCGTACATGCTATTGGAGCAGTCTGCTCAAAAATATGCACAGCGAAGGTTAGGCCAATTGGATTCGACGGCGAAACTGAATGATCTAAGAGGCGAGTTCCTTGCCACCAGCACCCAATCGATGCCGATTGCCGGCATCATCTACTGGTCCATCGTCGCGGTGGCCGCGCTTTACGTGACTCCGAACCAATTAGGCTACATCGTCGGATTCGGAAGCGGGATGATCTTCCCCCTCGGTCTTCTGATTGATCTTTTGAGGGGCCGGAAGATGAAAAAAATGAGCCCGGGAAATCCCGTGGGCCAGCTCTTCTTTCAATCGATGGGGCTGGTCGCTTTGTTCTGGCCTTTGGTAATCATCGCCGCTATTCTTGCGCACAATGCAAGCCTGGTTGTGCTTGGCGGAGCGATCTTGATGGGCCTCATCTGGATTCCATACGGCTGGGCGGCGGATGATCCGGTTGGATTGCAGCACGCTGTTGCGCGCTCAATCCTCAGTTACGCATGTTTCCTGTTTGTGCCGGAACCATACAAGGCGACAGCGATCAGCGTGGCGGTTTTGCTCTGCTACACGTACAGCCTCATCAGAATGCGAAAAGCACAAGCGCAATTGCGGCACTGGTACTGACTCGCTGAAAACATTTAGCATCCGGAGTGTGGCTGGCCTCGACACTCCGGCGATGTATGTGAAGGGCGTTGGGCCCAAGGTTGCGGAACTGCTCGCCGCCAAGGGCATTCAGACCGCCGAGGATCTGCTTTACCACTTGCCCTTTCGCTATGAGGACCGGCAGAATCCGCGCTCGCTGGACGAGCTGAAGCCGGGCGAGACGGCCAGCGTGATTGCCGAGGTGCGCGGCTCGGCTCTCTTGCGCACGCGCCGCATGCCCATCTTCGAGCTGACCGTGGGACAGGGACGGCTGGCGCTGAAGTGCATCTGGTTCAACGGCAGCTATCTCGAGGGCAAATTCCACGCCGGGCAGACGGTGGCCGTCTATGGGCGGGTCGAAGCGTCGCGCTCCACCAGCAATCTGAAGATGATTCAGCCGCAGTTCGAGGTGCTGCCGGATGACTCGGACGACGCCGAGACGCGCCTGCTCGAAGTGGGGCGCATCACGCCGGTCTACGAGTCGCTGGGCGGGGCGCGGCTGGCTTCGCGCTGGCAGCGGAAGACGATTTTTCATCTCCTCGAAGGGTTGCGGGGCGCCGTGCCGGAGTGCCTGCCTCGGGCGATGCTCGAGCGGCTCGGGCTGCCGGATCGGGAGACGGCTTTGCGCGAGGCGCATTTTCCGCGCGAGGGGACGCCCTTTGCCCAGTTGCAAAGCTCGGCAACACCGGCTCACCGGAGGCTGATCTTCGAGGAGCTCTTCTTTCTTGAACTGGGCCTGGAACTGAAGCGCCGGCGGATGCGGGAACGGGCGGGGATTGGCTTTGCCACCAGTGACAAGGTGCGCGAGGCGATTCGCGAGGTGCTGCCCTTTCATCCCACCGCGGCGCAGAAGCGGGCCTTGGGCGAGATTGTGGCCGACATGCGCGAGGCCAGCCCCATGCGGCGGCTGCTCCAAGGGGATGTGGGCTCAGGCAAGACCATCGTCGCGCTCCAGGCCATGCTGGTGGCGCTGGAGAACGGCTACCAGGCGGCGCTGATGGCGCCCACCGAGATTCTGGCCACGCAACACTATCTGGCCGTCCGCAAGCTGCTAGAGCGCTCCTCGCGCCGCTATCGCATCGCGCTGTTGACCGGCTCGCTCTCTGAGGACCGCAAGCGGCAGACGCGTGGCCAGATCAATCGCGGCGAGGCGCAACTGGTAATCGGCACCCACGCTTTGATTGAGGAGAAAGTCGAGTTCGACAAACTGGGCTTGGTCGTGGTCGATGAGCAGCACCGCTTCGGCGTCTTGCAAAGATTCAAGCTGATGAAGAAGCCGAACCAGCTCGAACCGGATGTGCTGGTGATGACCGCGACGCCGATTCCGCGGACGCTGGCGCTGAGTTTGTACGGCGACCTGGACGTGAGCGTGCTGGACGAACTGCCGCCCGGACGCACGCCCATTGCCACGCGGCGCGTCCCTGGCGAAATGGCAGGCGAAGTGTGGGGCTTTTTGCGAAAGCAAGTGGCCAAAGGGCGGCAGGCTTACATCGTCTATCCAGTCATCGAAGGCAGCAAAGAGGATCAGCCGGAACTGGATTTCTCGCACGACGATCCGGAGGCGGGGATCGAGGCGCCGGCCGCAACGGCTCAAAAACTGAACCGGAAGGCGAAGGAAGCGGAGCTCTTTCCACAGGCATCGCAAGAGGCGAATCCGGGAGCGAGGTCGGGACTGAAGTCGGCCGTGGAGATGTATGAAAAGCTGCGCATTGGGCCGCTTGCCGGTCTGCGCGTGGGCCTCTTGCACGGCCGGCTGGACGCCGATGAAAAGGAGGTCATCATGCGCCGCTTCCAGCGCGGCGAGATCGACGTGCTGGTGGCTACGACGGTGATCGAGGTCGGCGTGGATGTGCCGAATGCTACGGTGATGGTGGTGGAGCACGCTGAGCGGTTTGGCCTGGCGCAGTTGCACCAGTTGCGCGGACGCGTGGGGCGCGGAGCGGCGAAGAGCTATTGCATTCTTATCACCGGCGAGCGGGTAACGCCCGTGGCCGAGGAGCGGCTGAACGCCATGGTCCGCACGCAGGATGGATTTGAGCTGGCGGAGCTCGACTTGAACCAGCGCGGACCCGGCGAGTTTTTCGGAACCAGGCAGGCCGGGCTGCCGGACTTTCGCGTGGCCAATTTGTTGCGCGACCGGCAGTTGCTCGAGGTGGCCAAGATCGAGGCCGCGCGCTTTGTCATTGCGAAGACCGGCGACGAGGCAACTGAGTTGGAGCGGGCGCGCGTCTGGGCGCGCCTCAAAGAGGCTTGGCAGCGCCGCTATGGGTTGGTTGAGGCGGGTTGATGGGTTTGCCGCCACTGCTCCACCGCCTGTTTCTTCGCCCGGCATACATAGGCTCTCTTGATGAAGTCAACCACTTCTTCGAGACGGAAGGAAGAACTCCTTTGTTGTGCGCTTGTGGGCCAGTTCGCGTGATCACGCCATTCTTTGAGATTGCCGGCTTTTACTTCTGGGTCACCGCCTGAGGACCTCTCAGCCAATTCCGCCCATTTGGCGCACAGCTGCTGAGCCTTGTCGCCGGCTGGGTCCTCGTCAAGCGCGGCGGCGACTTCCTGCCAGAGCGCAATCCGCGCGGCCCAAAGTTGCGCTCCTTCTTCTTCCGGGCGCTGCATTACTTTGGCCCACGCTTCATCGCTGTAGTATTTTTTCCTGTATGCGGTCATTGCTTGCCCGATGAACGGCGCGATCTTGTCAAGATGGAAGTCGGCAATGCGCTGCTGCATGGCGGCGGGCCAGTTGTTGCGGTCAGCCCAGGCTTTCGCCGCGCCCTCCCGCACTTCAGGATCGCCGCTGGATAGCGACCTCCAGCGCGCCACCAGCGCTTGCACCTTCTCAGAGGCGGGATCCTCGCCCAGCGCTGCCTCCAGATCGCGATACAAGTCGATCCATTCCTGCGAAAAGTCTCCCTCATAGCGCGGCCCCACTTTGGACCAGGCTTCTTCGCTGTAATACTTCTTCATTGCGTCAATGTCGCTTTGCATGTTGATCACCTCAATAAGCCGTTTCAGGATTGCCGGGTTAGTGGTTTTGCCGGAATCGAGAGCCTTTTCAGCAGCGACAATCGCCTTCATCGCGCGAGCCAGCAGCTTCTGCTTTTCTGCCAGCGCCTGACGCTGCATGCGCAAAGCCTCCGGCAGCTTCAAAGCTGCCCGATCCAGCACTGTTTTGATTTCTTGCAGAGGGAAGCCAAGAAACTTGAGCGCCAGAATCTGCTCCAGCCGCTCCAGGTCGCGCTCGACGTAAAGCCGATAACCGGAGAGCGCGCGTTGAGGCTTCAACAACCCCAACCGGTCGTAATGATGCAGGGCCTTCACGGTCACGCCGGTGAGTTCAGCGAACTCCTGGATGCGGTAGGTTTTGCTCAATTTCTTCCCTCTCAAATATGCTCAGGTCTGACCTAAGGTCAGAGTCAAGTACAATTTTATTCATTGTTTGCGCACAGCGATTCTTGTGATCGAGAAAGGCCAGTGAAGCAACCAACTTCGAGCGGGCGCGCGTCTGGGCGCGCCTCAAAGAGGCCTGGCAGCGACGCTATGGGCTGGTGGAGGCTGGTTGACCGGGCAAATGGCCGCTTGATAACATCAATGCTGCGGTTCTTTATCCCGACCTTGCTCCGGGACAGGCGCTTTCAGGAATCCGCTCTCCAATGTGTCCGTCGATGAGAGATAAAGCGCAACAGCATCCGCGGACGCGCCGAAAGGACATGGCACCCCAATGAAATGCAAGTCGCTTTTTCTCTTTGTTCTTCTACTCGCCCTTTTTCCCATCTTTGGCTGCAAACCCGATCCTGCATCGCTTCTGGCGGCCGTCAAGGTCGACAATACCGAAGAGGCGAAGACCCTTATCGGGAAGGGCGCCGATGCCAACTGCCGCACCTCGCCCAACGGCTGGAGCGCGCTGCACTACGCGGCAAGAAACGGCAACGTACAGATTGTCCAGGCGCTTCTCAATGCCGGCGCCGATGCCAACTACTCGGGCAGCATGGACGGGAAGGCGAATTCAGCCTCGGCCTTGAAGCCTTTGGCGCTCGCGCAGGCAATGCTGGAAGTGGTCACCCAGGTGCAAGCCTCTCAAATAGAAGCAAACCTCCGCGAAAGTGGCTTGGACGATGCGGCGCTGTTGAAGAGCGCGACGGATCCCAAGGCCGCGGACCGCTACCAGAAGGTTGTCGATCTGTTAGCTAAGGCTACAAAGTAGGAGCAGTTGGCCTAGAGCCCGCTCCTGATAGACTCGCCTCTCCGGTTCTTCCGAATGGTGTCGAGCTCCATGCTGCCAGCCTTCTCTTCTTAAGAGCAATGCCTCAGAGCTTGTCGCGCAGGAAGCTGATGACGTGGTCGGCCTGAACGACGCCGGCCATGCGGCCCTGGGCGTCGACCACAGCCAGGGCGTGCAGGTTGTACTTGTCGAAGAACTCGGCCAGCTCATTTTGATGGAGGTTGATAGGACAGGAAAGGACGCGGGGCTCAGCCAGGACCGCCAGGCGCGTCTCGGGCTGAGCCATCACCAGCCGGGCCAGCGGGATGGAGCCGCGCAGCACGCGCCTTTCGTCGAGAATGTAGATTTCAGTCACGCTCTCCGGGTCACCGTCGAAGTTGCGCAGGGCCTGCACGGCCTGGGCCACGGTGGCGTCCTTGCCGACGTAGACAAAGTCGGTGGTCATGCAGCCGGCGGCAGAATCCTCGTCGAATTCGAGCAGATCCTCGACCTCCTGCCGCTCCTCAGGTTCCATCTCTTCCAGAATGGCGTCGGACTGCTCCTCGGGCAGCTCGGCCAGCAGATCGGCGGCGGCGCCTGGGTCCATCTCTTCGACAATGTCGGCGATCTTTTCTTCGTCGAGCTTTTCAAGAAGCGACTTCTGCATCTTGGGCTCGACCTCTTCCAGGGCGTCGGCGGCGACCTCTTCGTCCAGCGAAGTAAAGACGGCCTCGCGCTCGGCGGGAGCCAGGTCTTCGAGAATGTCGGCCAGATCGGAGGGGTGCATTTCAGCAAGGCGCTCGTACTCGATGCGCAGCTTGACGCGGCGGGCCGGATCAACTTCGATCACATCGACAAACTGCCATGGAATGGCGTGGGACTTGACTTTCCGCGACAGTTTTTCCAGGATGGCCCGCGGCAGCGTCCCTCTGAAGATCTGGCGAATGGCTCCGCGCAGCCCCACATCCACTTCGACCACGCGCAGCAGGTGCGCCGCGCCATGGCCCATCCACTCCAGTTCGACGTCGTTGACCCGGACCACCTTGCGGCCGTGAATATCAATGATCTGGCGGTCGATCAGATCCTGTTGAAGATAAAGGTAGTTGCCCTGATCCTCAAGAGGCACCATGGCGCCGGCCGAGCGCAGTTCGAGGGTGCCGGCGGGCGTCTCCATCACCTCCTGCGAAGGCACGATGCACAGGCCGTCGCGGGTCTTGAGCACCAGGCCCGCCACCTTGCCCGCATCCTCGCCGGTGGCCACGGCGATGTCCTTGAGCCGCCCGCGCAGATGCCCCTGGGCATCCGTAACCGGGGTGCCAAGCAGCGCCGTGAGGCTGATGCGGGCTGTGGTGCGTGTGGGCATGAGGAGAGTGTATCGCTTTGGAGCGGGCTGCGCCTGTGAATGCATCTCGTTGGATAGCGGCAGCTCCGGGAGCGCGCGAACAGCTCGATTCTCCGCCCGCGGAAGTCATGTCAATGCTTGACATTTCAATTGCCTAGAAGTACCCTTTTCACAGTGATTGGCTTTCAAGCCGGCGGAGATTCACATGGATCAGATGAATGTCTCGATCACCGACCACCTTGCAGGATATGTTCGGGCCAGGGTCAAGAGCGGACGCTACAACAATGCCAGCGAGGTTGTACGCGAGGCTCTGCGCCGCATGGAAGAGGCCGATGAGCGCGCCCTGCGCATCGCCGCCCCCACCGTCGAGGACGTGTTGACCGATTTTACGGCCAACCAGATCGAGGCCATACGCAGACGCGTTCTGGAAGGCATTGCCGAAATCGAAGGGGGCGAATACACCGTATACGAAGGCCGCGCCGGCCTTGCAAAACTCTCAGCCGGGGTGAAGGCCAGGGGACGCCAGTTGCTTGCGGAAGCTGAAGCAAAATAATGCAATATTATGTCGCCAAAAAGGCCGAGCGGGAGCTCGATCAGATCTTTGTTTACTGGGCGCAGCGCGCCGGCGTTGATGTTGCGGACAGGCTCGTGGACTCCATCGAGGAGCGTTTTGCCCTATTGGGCGACTATCCATTCATGGGCCGGAAATGCGATGGATTTGCACCCGGCGTCTTCCGCTTTCCGGTAGGCGACTATCTAATTTACTACCGAAAGAAGCGCGGAATGATCCAAATCATTCACGTTTTTCATGGAGCGCGGGACCAGGCCCGTGCGTTCAGAAACAACTGACGGCGACTGCTCTCGCACATCCACTCTGAAATCAATGCACAACGAAGGTCTGGTGAGCCGTCTCGATCTTCTCGGTCGGGACGATATACCCAGCCTGTTGCAATTCGGCGAACTCCTTGGCACTCACCTGTGGCGGAACGTACTCGACCCAGTACTCGACGGTTCCGCGATCCAGAGTGCGGTAGAAATCGCGAATACTCTCGCTCATGGCGATAAACTCCCCCGGCTGAAGGCGTATCCAGTGCTGACGAACCTGATCAATGAGATGCGGAATGTCAGTCTCTGCGCAGGCGCCTCCCCATCCCAGTCCGGTCTGCTCGGGACTCTCCGATGACCATGTAAGATGCACGTCGATGCTCCCTCCGCGCGGTAAACAGTAGGCCTCCGGCATCGGCATATCCACGGCCACGTTGCCGATATTCTTGATCGTGACGCGCAGGACGGCCGGGTAGCCCTCTTCGGTTGTGGCGGCAACCTCGGGCGTCAGTTCCAGTTGGGCGGGGTTGAACGGCTTTTCTGTTTGTTGAACGGCTTTTCTGTTTTCTGTTGACCAACAGCCATCATGGAGCACAGACTCGCGCCCGCGTCCGCCACCATGAGACCAACCCAGAAACTCTTCCTCATGCCATTGCTCCCTTGCTGTTTAGACACCGGCATGCCCTTTTCGGCACCCTGGCCCTAGCTTCTTCTTGACACAGCTCCTTGCCAGCCCTGAAACTGCATCAAGGCCGCTGCGGGCGGCGAAGAGAACGTCTGGGGTGCAATTCCGGAGAGGATGGAGACGAAGCCGGTGAGCGGAGCAAGGGCGGGACGGCTGAGTCTTCAGCTGAAATCTACGATGGAGAGCGTCTCCGAAGTTGAGGCGGCGGCGGAAAGGCTGGCCGCCGAGGCCGGCCTGGACGAGGACGAGCGATTCCACATAGCGATGGCCGCGCGCGAGGCGGCCGTGAACGCCGTTCTGCACGGCAACGAATACGACCCCGCCAAGCGGGTCTCCGCCAGCTTTGAAAACACCGGCGCGGCGCTGGTGATCACCATCGCCGATCAGGGCAAGGGAGTGGACCCGGATACCCTTCCCGACCCCCTGGCCCCGGAAAACCTGTTGCGCGGCACCGGCCGCGGCATCTTCCTCATCCGATCGTTCATGGATGAGGTACACTTTCGACAACTGCATCCCGGAACGGAGTTGACACTGGTCAAACATCTGACGCCGGCTGCGGAAACAACATGAAACCTTGAGCAGGCAGCTTCGGCAGTGCGCCGGGGCCGATCTTTTTTCGCAGCGGCGGAAGGGCACCTTGGGATTTCCCCCAGCCCCTGACCGCAAGAATGTTAATCTGGTAATACCGACAAGGAGGAGTTTCAATGGCACTGACAATTGCTTCTCGTATAGTGGATGGCGTAGTTGTTCTGGACCTCAGCGGGCGAATCACCCTGGGCGAGGGCAGTGTGCAATTGCGCGATGCCATTCGCGGCCTGATCAGCAAGGGAGACAAGAACATTCTGCTGAACCTGGGAGACGTAAACTACATCGATAGCTCGGGGTTGGGCGAGCTGGTGAGCGCTTATACCACAGCCAAGAATCAGCAGGCCGAAGTCAAGCTGCTGAATCTAACCAAGAAGGTTCACGATCTGCTTCAGTTGACCAAGCTCTACACCGTCTTCGACATCAAGGACGACGAGGCCAGCGCCATCGCTTCCTTCAAGTAGGCGAGGCCGGGGCAGCGCCCCAGCCCACAACCCATCGGCAAAAGGCCATCCCGCAAGGCGGGATGGCCTTTTGCGCGTCTGCCTTTATGCACAGCCGGTGCGGGATCGCCCTGTCCCACACTTGCGACAGAAGAAAGTCGCAAGGATGGGACACAGAGCTCTTTCGTTAGCGCTTCAGACCAGCACTGGAACCTCTTCCAGGCTGTGGGCCACCGATGCGGGAGCCGACTGTGCCACATGGACGTGGACCGCTGCGGCCAACTGCGGTTGGGTGTGTGAGGCATGGGTGAGCCGCAGGACAAAGTGATAGGGTGGCCAAGGGCCGGAGAGCTGCATCTGGCACTCCCGCATAGCGGCGCTGGTAGCCGCAAACTTGTTCAGATACCGCTCCACCGACTTGCGGTCAATGAGGTGCGCAATGTCCAGCACCATCTTGCCGCTCTCGGTCAACCGGCAGCTTATCTCTTCGTCCAGGGGCATGAAGAGCCGGTGCATCTGGCAACTGACGGCGCGGGCTCGCGTCTGGCGCTCGCGCTGACGGCCGGCGTTCTCGCGCAGATGGGCAAAATACTCCCGGCCCATTCCATCCGCCGCCATGTGTTTCTCCACAGCGCGGCCGCAGCAGTCGTCGACCAGGACCTTCAGGTGCATCTCGGTCTTGCCGCGCAGCTTGTCGATGTTCGAGAGGAACTGGCGATGGTTGGAGCGGATCGATTTGCGCAAGCTATCGTCGTCGTTGAAGACGGTCCCGAAGCGGAAGGGCAGCACCGTGGAGTGCTGGAAACAGTCGGCGATGACCCGTGCATGATCGATGCCGGATCGCTTCTGATCGGGAGATTCCTGGGGGTTATGTTCGCTGACGATGACGGCCAGCTCATTCGCCGGATAAAGAAAAACCTGGTTCCCACTCACTCCGAGAAGCGATTCCACCGGAATGGGCTTGCGATGACGGGCCAATTGAGGAAATGCTTCTTTTTCACCGATGCAGTAGGCATACCATGCCATGACGAGATACTCCGTCTGCGCGCGCAATAGCGCCACTCGTTGGTGAAGCTCTGTGAACTTGGGAACAACTGCAAAGCAAGCATGGCGCCGGGCGGATAAGAACTGACCCGGATGATCTACCGCAGATATTAGCCCCCTGAGAATACGACTGGCAACCCGCTACTGAACAGCCAGTGAAAAAGGAAGCAGGGCACTTCAAATCTCTATTCACATAAGCAAAACTTTGATTGATAGGACAAATATTCAGTCTCCTCTCAAGATCGAGGCCGATTTCGACAGCAAAATCCCTAATCAAGAAGCCGATTTCCAGGATCAAATCCGGAGAGATCGAGGAAGAACTCTAGGGCAGGATGTGGCGGAAGTACAACAACAGCATCACGTTGAGCAGAATGGAGGCCCCCAGCAGGCCCAGGCCAACCAGCGCGAGTGTGTTCGCCTTGCGGCCAATGGCTCTCAATTCTTCAAGCAGCGCCCGCTGCCCCAGCGCGTTCCTATCGGTGGCTTCGCTCAGCAGTTCCAGCCGATCCTCGACCCGCTTCAACGACGCGCTCTGCTCCTGCTGCGCCTGGGTGTTGCGGCCGGTGGCTTCGCTCAGCAGTTCCAACTTATCCTCGACCCGCTGGAGCGACGCACTGTCTTCCAGCACCTGGCTGTGCAGGTCGCGATGCTCTGCCTGAAGCTCGGCCAGACCGTCCTGCATAGGCGCCAGGTTGACCGGCGGCGGGGGTGGGGGCGGCGGCAAATGCGGGCTCAGGAGATTGGAGACCGCCGAGCCGACATTGCCGTCCAGCAAGGGCAGAAGCCGCTGCACAAGCGGAAGCGCCATCCGCATTGCTCTTGTGGCCCGTTCGAATCCCGTTGCCCGCTGACCGGGAGCCGTCGAGTCCGCTGAGAGGATCAGCGCGCGCTCCGGCGGAGGAGTCAATGGATCGTTCATGGCCTTCCTTATTCCTCACTATATAGGGAGTGCCCAGGGCGGAGTAGCCCGAGCATTTGCGCACAGACCCGCGCGGCGTGGTTCGGGTATTCTCATCGAGAGGAGAGTCGCGTGAAACCAACCCTCGCCCGAGCGCTGCGTGGCCTGCAACGCAACATCCTGGCCGGCATCATCACCATCGGACCGCTTTTTGTTACCTACCTGATCTTCAGCTTCCTTCTGAACGCCCTGGCCAAAGCCGGCATGCCGGTGATCAAGCTCTTTGCGGTGATCTTCCCTCAGGAGTGGCTCAGCCAGCCGTGGTTGCAATCGGTTCTGGCCATTGTGCTGACCCTGGTGATGCTCTATGTGGTGGGCCGCGTGACCTCCCAGGTAATCGGCCGCCAGGCCTTCGAACTCTTCGAGGGCGCGCTGGAGCGGCTGCCGGTTGTGGCCAAGATCTATACGTCGGTACGCCAACTGCTGGACAGCATGATGGCCAAGAAGGAATCCAGCCAGCGCGTGGTGCTGGTGGACTTTCCCCTTGCCGGGCAGAAGTCAATCGGCTTCCTGACACGCACCATGACCGACTCGACGACTGGCGAATTGCTGGCTGCGGTGCTGCTGCCCAACGCCATCAATCCGACCTCGGCGTTCTTGCAGATTCTGCCCATTCACCGGGTGACCGAAACCGACCTGAACATGGAGCAGGCGATGAGCATGATCATGACCGGCGGAGCCGTGGGGCCGGACACCATCCGGTTTTCGAAGCCAGCGCTGACGGCGGCGGATATTGTCATGCCGCCTGAGTCCTAGCCATGGCCTTGGCGAGAGGAGGGTTGGGGAGTTCGTTCTTCGAGGCAACCCATAGGTCATGATCCATCTGTAACCCAAGCCAGAAGTCCGCGGAGTTGCCGAAATAGGCGCTGAGGCGCAAAGCAGTATCGGCTGAAATAGATCGCTTGCCGAGGACAATGTCGTTCACGCGCGGTGCGGAGACGCGCAATTCCTTGGCTAGCCGGTAGCTGGATAGCCCCAGCGGCTCCATGAACTCCGTCTTGAGAATCTCGCCAGGATGAATCGAATAGGCGAAGGGAATCTTCTTCATCGCGTCTCCTAGTGGTAATCGACGATCTCCACGTCGTATGCGTCCCGATCAACCCATCTGAAGCAAATCCGAAACTGATCGTTGATTCGGATGCTGTGCTGGCCCTTTCGGTCGTCGGTCAATGCTTCCAAACGATTTCCGGGCGGTGCGCTCAAATCGCGCAATTGCGTCGCGCGGCGCAGAATCATGAGCTTCTTCAGCGCCGAAGTTCGAAGGCTCGCGGGGATCCGGCGGCTCTTGCCGGTATCCCACAACAACTCGGTGTCGGCGTCCGCGAAGCTCCTGATCACAGTAAAATAATAACGCCATTCGTTAAGAACGGCAAGCGTTATGATGCCGCATTCTGGCCTGCCGCCTCATCCACAGCCAGCGCGTCTTTGGCCTCTCCGCTTTCCTTGGCTACCTTGCTCAGGCTCACGTGCTCGAACTGCGCCCAGATCAGCCCCACCGGCGCGATGCCCAGAAAGCCGACCGCGAGCAGTGTGGCGGCGCAGGCGGTGGCTGCCTCGGGCGCAACGCCGAAGAAGTTTCTCATCGCCTCTTCCACCACGCCAATCTGCGTGAACCAGCCGATCACCGGCAACTGAAATCCACTGACCGCAAGGCTTGAGGCCATCAACACCATGCATTTGGCCAGCGTCATCCCCGCCAGTTGCGGACTGGCAACAAACGCCGTAGTGATTTCCAGATAAGCCACGGCGATCAATCCCCACATCGACAGTGAGACAGCCATCGCAATCGCAAAATCCGCGGGGGTGCGCAGCGTGTTCAGGCCGGAGCGGAAGGCGCGAATCTTTTCGCCAATCGCGCGTCCCAGGCCTGTGGAAACCACGCTGAAGCCTCTTTCAAAAAACGATGCCATGACTCCGCCCGCTAAACGCACGGCAACGAGAAAGATCGCGCCCGCTAAAGTGGTCGTCAGCGCCCCGTAGCTCACCTTCTTCATCACCTCAACGTGGGGCAGCGCACCCGCTTGACCGAACCAGGCAGTCAGCAGGATGACGGATGAGAAGATCAGCGCCATGGAGCCGGCATCCAACAGCCGCTCGACCAAGTAGACGGCAACCTGGCTGCTGAACGTCAGGCTTGTCTTCTTGGCCACCAGGTAAGGCCGCACCGGCTCCGCGACGCGGCCGAAGAGTGCAATTGCAGCAAAGCCAATGACCTGCGTGCCGAGCAGTGTGAAAAGCCCCACCTTCTTGTTGTGCCGCAGCAGCAGCGCCCAGCGCATAGAGCGGATGATGTAACAGACGTAGATGCAGGCTAGTGCAACAGCGATCTTGCCCCACTCTGCCTGTTGGAATTGGTGCAAAAACTTCTGCCAGCTATCCAGAAACTTCGGCCAGGTAATTTGATATTTATGCTGCGCATAGGCCACCAGCGCCACAAGCGCCGTTAGCATGACCAAACCCGCGATCAGTTGATTTTTCTTCAAGGACTCTCCGTTCCCGCATATCGAGAATATCTCTGGATTCTAGTTTCTCACCTGTACATGGGAATTATGGCTGGCGGGTTGCCCGGGCCTGCGCAACCGCCCGTTGCGCCTCAGCTTCCCGCGCCAGCACGCGGCGGTTGAACTCGTGAATCACGCGCGCCACGTAGGCCCGGGTCTCGCGATAGGGCGGGATGCCGCGGTACCTGTCTACCGCCTCCGGCCCGGCGTTATAAGCGGCCAGGGCGAGGGCCAGGTTGTCGTGATAGCGAGTGAGCAACACGTCCAGGTAGGCCGAGCCGCCGCGCACATTCTCGTCCGGCTTGAAGCTGTCGCCGACGCCGAGGCCCTTGGCGGTCGCGGGCATCAACTGCATCAGCCCCTGGGCGCCGGCGCGGCTCACGGCGCGGACGTTGCCATTGCTCTCGGCCTTCACCAGACTCGCCAACAGGTCCACATCCAGATTGTGCGCATGGCCGGCTTTGTTGAGCATCTCGCCCAGGTCGGCTGGAGAAAGCTTCCCGTCCGCGCCGGCTTTGGGCGATGCCGAAGGCGCGGTTTGAATGGATGCAGGGGGCGCGGGCGGATCGGGAAGCGGCTCGACCGTGGCGATCTCTTCCGGGGCAAACTCGATGTAGTTGTCCTCGCCTGGGGCTAGAAAGAGCCGGGTGCGGCCCTCAACCTGGGCATGATGGTCGCAGCAGATCTCAAAGCCGTTGCGCAGGGTGATGCGCTCGGCGGCGTGGGCGGAAGGGGCCAGAGCCGCAAGAGCCGCAAGGGCAGCGGTGAGCCGACGAATTGTGGACGACTTGCCCAAAATACAAACCCCGGAGCCTAAAGGCCCACATTCATTTGATTGCCTTGCGGCACAGCTAAGGAACCTCTGATTCAGCCTATGTTTTGAAAGGGCACGACTTCAGTCGTGCCAATAGCGCTGCAAAATCAGCGCGGGCTTTAGCCCCTGAGGGAACGTCGGTCCGCAAAATCGACTTGCTCAGAGCTTCCCTGAAGCCGTGCCCTTTCAAAAACAGCCCCCCCACACACAGTTTACGTCTCCGCTCAGGTCTTGGCAGCGGCGCGTCTGGCAATGGCCTTTTCAAGCACCACGGCCACCCCGTCCTCGTTGTTGGACGGGGCCTGCTTCCAGCCGCGCTTCTTGGCCATGGCAAGCAACTCCGGCGCCGCATTGCCCATCATCACGCCCTGGCCGGCCCACTCCAGCATATCCACATCATTCCAGTTGTCGCCAATTGCCATGGTTTCCTTGCGGTCCACGCCCAGCCGCGCAGCCAGCCGCTTCAGCGCCCAGCCCTTTGAGACTCCCGGCGGCAGCAGGTCCAGAATCGAGAGATCGCGCCCCGGATACTCGGTGCGCACGCACGCGCAACCGGAGTTCCACTGGCTGCCCTTGATCGCCTCTTCGGCCGCGCGCATCCGGCTCACGCTGCCCGCCGCCATGCCCTGAATGGGATCGTCGCCGTCGACGAGCGCATCTTCCAGCGGCTTGACGACCTCGATGGAATTGCGGTTGGCCTCGACCCAGAGAGCGACGCGGCCCTGCGCTTGTTCCAGGTCTTCAAGCACCAGTTCGCCGCGCTCCGGACGGTCAAAGGTAAAAACCATGGTCCCGAAGGGACGAAGCAGCCCGCAGAGCCCGCGTGCAATGCGCGACTCCAGGTGGCTGCGGTCGATGGCCTCGCCGCCCAGTGTGCGGATCACTGCTCCATTAGACGCGATCAGCGGCGTATCCGCTCGCAGGCCGAGGCCTTCCAGCAGCGGCGCGGTGTAAGCCGGGCGGCGGCCGGTAGCGATGGCCACGGTGATGCCGGCATCCTGCGCGGCCTTGAGCGCCCGCCCGACGCGCGCCGTCAATGCCTGCCCGATGGCCGGCACCAGAGTTCCATCCACATCGATCGCCACCAGCCGGACGGGAGGATCCATCTCCCTAGTTTACCGGGTGGCTGCGCCTTCGCAGCCTCAATGCCGGAAATGCCGCATCCCGGTGAAGACCATGGCGACGCCTAGCTTGTCGGCGGCGTCGATGACCTCCTGGTCTCTTACCGAGCCGCCGGGCTGAATGACGGCTGTCGCTCCGGCGGCGGCTACGGCTTCCAGGCCGTCGGGGAACGGGAAGAAGGCGTCGGATGCGGCGACGCAGCCTTTCAGCGGCAGCACGGCCTTCATCGCGCCAAAGCGGGCGGCGTCCACGCGGCTCATCTGGCCCGCGCCCACGCCCACGGTCTGGGCGAATTGCGACTGGGCGCGCGCGTAGACGATGGCGTTCGATTTGACGTGCTTGCAGACGCGCCATGCGAAGAGCAGGCTGCGCAACTCCTCGGCCGTCGGCGGTCGCCAGGTGACAATCTTCAAGCCGGGGTCGAGCGCCGTCGCGTCAATGCGTCCGGTGTCGGCGTCCTGCATGAGCAATCCGCCCGAGACGTGCTTGACCACGGGGCGCGGCGGCGCGGCGTGGACTTCGACGAGACGCAGATTCTTCTTGGCGGCAAAGCGCTCGCAAGCCTCGGCGGTGAAGGCCGGAGCGGCGATGGCCTCGACAAAGAGCTTGGCAATCTCCTCGGCGGCTTCCCCGTCCACTTCGCGGTTGATGCCGATCACCGAGCCGAAGGCCGAGACCGGATCGCAAGCCAACGCTTTTTGGTAAGCCTCAAGAATGGTCGCTCCAGTCGCCGCGCCGCAGGGGTTGGTGTGCTTGACGATGATCACCGCGGGCTCGTGAAACTCCTGCGCCAGCTCCCAGCAGGCATCCAGATCGACGAGGTTGTTGAAGCTCAGTTCCTTGCCTTGCAGTTGGCGAGCCCCGGCGACACCCAGGCCGGAGCCATCGGCGTAAAGCGCGGCGCGCTGATGGGGATTCTCGCCGTAGCGCAGCGGCTGCGCCAGCGGAAAGTTGATCCGCAGCGTCGCGGGCAGGCTGGCTGCATCGAAGACGGCGGGCGCGGAAGGCGCGGGCGCTTCGGCAATCCGGTCCAGCGTATTGGCGATAGCCGTGTCATAAGCTGCCGTCAGCGCGAAGGCCTGTTTCGCCAGCCGCCAGCGAGTTGCGCGGCTCAGGCTGCCCCGGTTGCTGTTCAGCTCTTCGATGAGCGCCGGATAGTCCGCCACGCGGGTCACGATGGCCACGTCCTCGAAGTTCTTGGCCGCCGAGCGCACCATCGAAGGCCCGCCGATGTCAATGTTTTCAATCAGATGGCCGAAGGCCACGCCGGACTGCGCGGCAGTCTTCTCGAAGGCATAGAGGTTGACCACCACCATGTCGATCGGTTCAATGCCCTGCGCGAAGACGGCAGCCTCGTGCTCCGGGTTGCCGCGAATGTAGAGCAGCCCGCCGTGCACGCGGGGGTGCAAGGTCTTCACGCGGCCGTCGAGCATCTCCGGAAAGCCTGTCAATTCACTAATATCCTTGACCGAAAGGCCCGCCGCACGCAGTGCCCCGGCCGTTCCTCCGGTCGAAACCAACTCCACGCCAAAGCCCGCCAGCACCTGGGCAAACTCCACCAGGCCCGTTTTGTCGGTCACGCTCAATAACGCCCGCCGAATCCGCTTCTTTAAGGTCACTTCTGAACCCACGATTCCGCTCCCTTCCACTGTCTTCCGCAAGGTGCATCCTTGGCCGCACCAGATTGGCAAAGACCAAAGACCAGAGTACATTGAATTGCGCGGAAAGTGACCCGGCGGCAAGATGGCGGCTCCCGCCAAGGTTGTCACAGTGAAGACCCGCAACCTGCGAAGTTGTTGAAAATGCATTAGAATTGAGAAATGGGATCTTCCCCCTCCGCTTTTCCACCCCGCGATCAGGGATCCGTCCGCGGGGGCCCCGGACAAGGGCCGGAGTATCTTCCTCCGGATGCCGGGTTCAGTTCGCCGCCTCCTCCCCCGGTCAGCAAACCGCGATCGTGGTGGGCTTACGCACCAGCCACCTACGTGCTGGTGGGCATCAATTGCCTGGTTTTCCTGGTCATGGTAGCGCGCGGGGTCAGCATCTGGAGCCCGACCCCAGAGCAGCTCATGTTTTTTGGCGCCGACAACGCCGGCAATGTGCTGATCAACGGCGAGTGGATTCGGATCGTCACCGCCATGTTTGTACACGTAGGCATTCTCCATTTGGCCACCAATATGTGGTGCTTGTGGAACCTGGGACTGCTGGCCGAGCCGCTGATGGGTTCGGCAGGCGTACTGGCTGTCTACATCCTGACCGGCGCGGCGGGCAACCTTCTCTCTACCGGGGTCAACTGGTGGTCGTACAACGGGGACTGGGTGAGGCTTCATGATTTGGGCGTTTTTCCCGTCGGCGCGGGTGCATCGGGAGCCGTCTTCGGAATCGCCGGAGCCCTGATTATCCTGCTCAAATCCCATCGGCTGCCGGTGCCCCCGATTGAGCTGCGCAAACTGCGAAGATCGGTCATCTACTTCGCCGCCATCAACCTTGGGATCGGTTTCACCATCAGTCTTGGGATCGTGGCGCGGCACACGGGAGTGCTGATCGACAATTCAGCTCACCTGGGGGGATGTCTTTGCGGCCTGCTCTATGCTGTCCCGATGGAGCCGCGGTTGGGCTCGCCCCGCGATCTGTTTCTCTTCCGCCGGCGCATAGCCACCGTGATGGTGGTGGGAATCCTGGTGCTCTTCGGCTTCTATCTGGCCCAGTTGCCGCGGTAGGAGTGATGCAGGTCGCCCGCCGCTTTGATCTTGTGCGACAATTAGTTCCGTCACTTCGCTGTTTCATTCCACTCCCTGGAGGCAGACCATGGAACGCCGCGTATTTCTCAGGCAGGCCGCTACCACCGCAGCGGCTCTGGCATCCGCCAGGCAGTTGAATGCCTCAGGCTTGAAAGCTGCCGGCCCGGCGCCCGCCGGCCGCATTGGCCGCCGCACGCTGGGCAAGACCGGCGAGCAGCTCTCCATCATCGGCTTTGGCGGGATTGTGGTGATGAATGAAGAGACCGGCGCGGCCTCCAACATCGTGGCCGAGGCCGTCGACCGCGGCGTCAATTACTTCGATGTCGCGCCCAGCTATGGCAATGCCCAGGAGCGGCTTGGGCCGGCTCTTGCGCCCTATCGCAACAAATGCTTCCTGGCCTGCAAGACCGACGGCCTGACCAGAGAGGCCGCGCGTACCGACCTCGAAGAATCCCTCAAGCTGCTCAAAACCGATCACTTCGACCTCTACCAGTTCCACGCGCTCACCAAGATGGCGGATCTGGACAAGGTGCTGGGGCCGGGCGGCGCCGTCGAGACGATGGAGGCGGCAAAGAAGGAAGGCAAAATCCGCTACATCGGCTTCAGTGTCCACTCAGCGGAGACCGCGCTGGCCGCCATGGACCGCTACAACTTCGACACGATTCTCTTCCCGGTCAATTGGGTTCTCTTCACGCAGGCGAACTTTGGTCCGCAGATACTTGAGCGCGCCCAGGAGAAGAAGATGGGCATCCTGGCTCTCAAAGCCATGGCCAAAACCGTCTGGCCGGCCGGCGAGAAACAGAAACATCCCGTGCCCAAATGCTGGTACCAGCCAGCCGCCTTCCCCGATGAAGCCGCACTCGGCCTGCGCTGGACCCTCGGCCATCCCGTCACCGCGGCGATCCCGCCGGGGGATGAACGCTACTTCCGCCTGGCAATGGATGTGGCGCAGAACTTGAAGCCCCTGAACGCGGCCGAAGAGCAGGCTTTGCTGGCCAGCGCGCATGGCGCCGAACCCATCTTCCACCTGGGAAACGACGTGTAATCGCGCTCCGGAGGCTATCCGCTACCGCACCGCCGAATTGGCAAACTTCTTCACCATCGCCAGCAGCAGTTTGCGGTCGCTCTCGTTCAGATTTGAAGAGTAGCGGCGGATCTGGTTGAGAAAGCGCAATTCCTCGTCGGAGAGCTTCTGCAGCTTGGTCTGCCGGTCCACCGAGTCCTCGGCGAAAAACTGGGTGATGGGCAAATCGAGCGCGCGCGCAATCTTTGACAGCGTGTCGAGCGAAGGCACCGTATGGCCGTTCTCCACGCGTGAGAGATAGCAGCGCAGCAGGCCTGTCCTCTTCTCGATATCTCCCTGGGAAAGCCCCTTTTGGAGCCGGTGGGCGCGAATGGTGGTGCCAATCTTCAACATGAAGGAGTTCCTCTCCGAGTCGCCGCCGCAGTTTACTTCAAAGGCAGCAATCAAAAGATTATTAACATAAGAGTTAACATGGATACGGCGAGAAAGCAAGGGCATTCGTCGTGGCTCCGTGGCCAGGGCTTCCCGCGCGCCGGAGTCTCCGCGCCGCTCGAATGACGCACAGCCGTAAACTCTCGCGGGGCCTGGGCCGTCTGACTCAATAAGAGCGCGAAAGGCCGGGGCGGGCGAATGCGGCGAAAATCCATGCTGCGGGCAGTTGTGGCGGGCATCCTTGTGGCCGGCGGTCTCACCGCCCTGGCTCAGGCGCCGGCCAGGCCTGCGGCCCAGACCGCCGGGCCCCGGAGCGCGCCCGCAGCCAGTGAAGCGGCGCAGCCTGGCGGAAGACTGCACGGCGTAGTCCGGAGCGGCAACATCCCCCTGCCGGGCGTCACGGTAACCGCCCAGAACACGCTGACCGGCAAGCGTTTCCAGACCACCACCGACATCGCCGGCGCCTGGGCTTTGACCATCCCGCAGAATGGCCGGTACGTGATCCGCACGCAGTTTGCGGCCTTCGCCCCCGGCGCGCAGGAGGCCCTGCTCAACGCATCGAGCCACGATCAGACGGTCAACTTCGATTTGCAACTGGCCTCGCGCGCGGCCCAGCAGGCGGAGCCCGAGGAGCAGGGGGGACAGAGCTCACAGGCCGCGCAGGCCATTCGCCAGCTTGCCGCGACCGGGGCCCAGAACCTGAGCCTGATCAGCGCGCTCGGGGGCGACACCCAGACCCAGGCCGGCTCGTCCAACATGCCCGGCGATGCGGGTGCGGCTCTGCCCTCGATTGCCGGCAACTCCGACTTCGGCTCTGATTCGGTGGCCATCAGCGGGCAGGCGGGAGCGGTAAGTCCGCTGGCCGGCCTCGACATGGACCGCATCCGCGATGCCATCGAGACTTACCGTGCGCAAAATGGCTCGCAAGGCGGAAACTTCAGCGGAGGAGGAGGTTTTGGCGGGGGGGGATTCGGCGGAGGAGGCGGCTTTGGCGGAGGGCGCGGCAACTTTCGCAACTTCAACCCCGGCCAGCCGCACGGCGCAATCTATTGGATTGGCAGCAACTCCGCGCTCAATGCCGAGCCATTCGGCCTGCGCGGCCAATCGCAGCAGCAGCCGGCCTCTGGCGCCAACCGCTTCGGCATCACCTTTATGAGCGCGCCTTACCTGCCGCATCTCACCAAGCCCAGCGGCAAAGACAGCGTTTTCCTGACGCTCAGCGGCACGCGCAGTTCAAGGCCGCTTGATGAGTACGCCACCGTGCCCACGGATGGCAGCTTCGGAACGGTCGATGAGCGGACGGGCGATTTCACCGGCCAGGCAACCATCTACGATCCAGGCAACGACGCCAACTGCGTCCAGTACGGCGCAACGCCGGGTCAGCCCTTTCCCGGCAATATCATTCCCGCTGGCTGCATTGCGCCCGCCGCCACCAACCTGCTCCTTGGGAACAAGACGAGCAACTTGCGTCAATTCTTTCCCGCGCCGAACCTTCCCGGCTACGCGCAGAACTATCACCTGCTGACCACCGCTCAGTCGAACACCACGCAAGCCGGCGTCCGCTATATGCGCAGCCTGGGCAAGAACGCAACGCTGCTCGGCGCGGGGCGCGGTGGCCGGAGCTCGCAGCAGGACCAGAGCCTCCGGCAGAGCATCAACTTCAACTACAACTGGAGCGACGCAGCCTCGGACAACGTGAACATCTTCCCCCAGTTGGGCGGCAAGAGTTCCTCGAATTCCGATTCTCTGCAAGCCGGATATACGCTGGGTTACCACAAAATAACCAGCCTCTTCAACGCCAACTGGAATCGCAGCAACAGCCGGGCCACCAACTTTTTCACCAACGGAACGGATGATATTGCCTCCGATCTCAAAATCTATGGGCCGAACGACTCGCCGCTCAATTTGAGCCCGCTCAACTATGGCCTGCCTAACATGGTTCTCGGCGACATTCAAGGACTTAGCGAGCAGCAACCCAGCTTCTCGCTCTCGCAGACCGTCTCCGCCTCCGAGACGCTGAGCTGGATTCATGCCAAGCACAACCTGCGCTTCGGCGGCGACTACCGCCGCGTGCATCGCGACTTTCTCGGCGGCTCGAACTCCACCGGAACCTTCACCTTTTCGGGTCTGTTCACAGAGAATCCCGCCGCGCCCGCGACCACCGGCTCGCCGCTGGCGGATTTTCTGCTCGGGCTGCCGCAGGAGACCACGATCGACGCGGCCGCGGGCAAGAGCTATCTGCGCGAAAACGTGATGGATGCTTATGTCCAGGACGACTGGCGCGCGCGGCCCTATCTCACGCTGAACTATGGCCTGCGCTACGAGTTCTTCGCGCCCTACACGGAGAAGTACAACCGCCTGGGCATGGTGGACACCAATCCAGCGGCCGGATTCAGCCGCAATCCTCCCATCGAAACAGCGCCGGGGGGAGCTTCTTCGAGCGGCAATCTCCCCGACTCGCTGGTCTTTCCCTTTCGCACCGCGTTTGCGCCGCGCTTCGGCCTCGCGCTGCGGCTGCCCAAACAGACTGTGGTGCGTGCCGGCTACGGCGTCAACTACACCGTGGGCCAGTACGCCACATTTGCAACAACGATGGCGCGCCAGCCCATCGCCAATCAGCCGTCGTTTGTGAACGAACAAACCAACGAGGCCGCGGCGGCCGGAGAGCTGACGCTGGCCGATGGTTTCGGCGCGCCGGAGTCGGTGGGAAACTACGCGCTCGACCCGCACTATCATCTGCCCTATGTGCAGGCGTGGAATCTCGACGTGCAAAAGACGCTGCCTTGGAACGTTGTCATGAATCTCGGCTACAACGGATCGAAGGGCAGCAACCTGGACATCACCAGCGCGCCGCGCGCCACCATTGGCAGTCCCGGCGCCGACCCCACGAATCTGATCTTCAACTACGAGCAGTCCGGGGCCTTCTCTCGCTTCAACGCCGGCACGCTGCGTGTGAACAAGAGGCTCGGCAAGGGCATCGCGCTGGGAGCCAATTATCAGTACTCGCACTCCATCGACGACGCCGGCTCGGTCGGCGGAACCTCGACCGTGGTCGCGCAGAACTGGCAGGATCTGAGAGCCGAGGAGGGTAACTCCAGCTTCGACCAGCGGCACAGAGTTACCGGCGCCTATCTCTATGAGTTACCCTTCGGCAAGGATAAGGTTTGGTTTACCAGCGGCGCCAGTGCGCATATTCTGGAGGGTTTTTCCGTCTCCGGCAGCTTTACCTTCGCCACCGGCACGCCGCTTACGCCGAGTTATCAGGCGGCTGCGCAGGATGTGACGCGCGGAACGGCCGGAACACTCCGGCCTGACCGCGATTCTACGCAGTCGATTACCGCCGGGAGCGGTTCGCTGCTGAAGTGGTTCAACACCGCGGCCTTCACGCCGCCCGCGCACTCGTATGGAACGGCTTCGCGCAACTCGATCCCAGGGCCGGGAACCATTCAGAACAACATGTCGCTCTCCAGGACGATGCAACTGGGCGAGACGCGCAGCATGGAGTTTCGCGCTACGGCCAGCAACGTCTTCAACACCGTGCAGTACGCGGGCGTGGACACCAATGCGGCTTCGCCAACCTTCGGGCAGGTGACTTCAGCCGCCTCCATGCGCGCGTTTCAATTCACGGCGAGGTTCAGGTTTTAGCCGCGCAGCGGAAAGAAGTTTATGAGAGGCTTGGCGCAAAAGATCGGAGCAGGGCTTGCGGCGGCGGCGCTGGGGTTGGCGGGCGCGCGGCCGTCGCTTGCGCAAAACACGGACCAGGCGCAAACGGCTGCCGCGCCGCAAGGCGGCGTCCTGTTCAAGGTCAACAGCGAACTGATTCTCACCAACGTAGTGGCGCGCGACGCAAAGACCGGCGAACTTGTGCGCGGGCTCAAGCAGAGCGACTTTGCAATCTATGAGAACGGCAAGCGGCAGCAAATCTCCACCTTCGACTTTGAAAGCGTAGAGATGGCCGCGCCGCTCAACGAGGCCACCATCAGCGGGCTGGCAGCGGGCGCAACCGGCAATGGGACCGCCGTTGTAGCCCGCCCCGAGGATCTGCGGAACCACCGTCTCATCGTCATGTTCTTTGACCTGACCTCAATGCAGCCCGAGGATCTGGACCGCAGCGTCGCGGCGGCGCAGGAGTTTCTGCGCGACAAGATGCAACCCGCCGACCTGGTCGCTCTCGTCTCGCTCGGCGACACGCTCAAAGTGGACCAGGACTTTACCTCCGACAAGACTGCGCTCATTCATGAGGTCGCGGTCTACAACGGGACTGAAGGCGAGGGCTTCGCTCAGGGAGCAACTGCCAACACCAATCAAGTGGAAGACACGACCGGCTACACGCCCGACGAGAGCGAATACAACGATCTGAACACCGACCGCGAACTCTTTGCGCTGCGCGCCGTGGCCAAGTCACTGGAAAAGATTACCGAGAAGAAATCACTGCTCTATTTCTCCGGCGGCATCTCCCGGGACGGCATCGAGAACCAGGCATCTCTGCGCGCGGCCATCAACGCGGCGGTGCGCGCCAACCTGGCCATTTATAGCGTGGACACACGCGGGCTGCAGGCCATTTCGCCGCTGGGCGACGCCTCGACCGGCAGCCTGCGCGGGGCAGGAGCTTTCAATGGCGGCGCGCTGACGAATAACATGAGCGCGAACTTTGCCTCGCAGGGGGTGATGGCCACGCTCAGCTCCGACACGGGCGGCAAGGCCTTCTTCGATTCCAACGACTTTGCTCCGGCCTTTGCACAGGTGCAGCGCGACACCTCGGCCTACTATGCCATCGGCTTCCATAGCTCGAATCCGGCGCGCGACGGCCGCTATCGCAAGCTCACCATCAAGATCAACCGGCCCGGAGTGAAGCTGGAATACCGCCCCGGCTACTATGCGCCGGCGGACTTCCAGCACAGCGGCCATGAAGACCGCGAGCGCGAGTTAGAAGAGCAGTTAGCCAGCGACTTACCCGCGACTGATATGGCCCTCTATCTCGACGCGCTGTATTTCCGTCTCGACGAGAACCGCTTCTTTGTGCCGGTATCGCTGATTGTGCCCGGCTCGCAGATTCCTTTTGTCAAAGGCGGCGACAAGGACAAAGCCACGCTCGACATCATCGGCACCGTAATCGATGAGGCCAAACGCCCCATCGGCAACGCGCGCGAAACCGTCAAGCTCAATCTTGATCCGTCGCTTCAAGCGCGACAGAAGAACATTCAGTACACCACCAGCTTTAATCTGCCGCCGGGCAGGTACCACCTGAAATTCGTTGTGCGCGAAAACCAGACCGGGCGCATGGGCTCGTTTGAAGCGGAGATTACGCTGCCGGAGATGAAGAAGGCGCCGCTTCCGGGTCTCAGGATGAGTTCGATCGTCCTCGCGTCGATGCGCCAGGCGAGCAAGAAGGAGACGCCCCTGGTACGCGGCGGAGAAGAGTATGTGCCCAATATCAGCCACGTCTTCCGCCAGGATCAGCACCTTTATCTGCTTTATGAAATCTACTCGCCGGCGCGCGAAAAGCCAGCCGAAAACCGGCCAAAAGGCACGAAGCCTGGCATCAATCTCCTCAGCAGCCTGGAACTGATTCAAGGCTCGACAAAGGTCTATGAGACACCGATTGTGCAGGCAAAGGCAATCAATGTCGAGGGCCGCGACGCGGTGGCCATCGAATTGGACGTGCCGCTTAGCGGACTCAAGCCGGGCTCCTACATCTGCCAGTTGAACGTGATCGACGACGCGGCCGGCAGCTTTGCTTTCCCGCGCTTTGCCGTGCTGGTGAAGGAGCCGCTTGCGGCCCCGGCCGCCGTTCCGCACTAGACAGTTGGCAGTGATGGTTATCGGACCATTCCGCGACAGCCTCGCCACCGTCTGCCAACAGGGCCGAAGTTGCTGATCTTGGCTTGGCTACGGTTTGAATCGCCGTTTTGTAGTGTTGACGAAATAATTACCTGCAAGTTTCTGAAAATATAAAAGGTGGGGGGGGGGCCTCCGTCGCGTCACAGTTTCACGGTTTTACAGTAAATAGGGGGAGGGGGGGCAAAGGTAGGGAGTAGGGAGTAGGGATCAGCAAAGGCACGTGGCTGTGGTCTTTGTTCATATTTCCAGTTTGCGCCGAACGGAGGTAATTATCTGCAAGATGGCCCGTTCCTTTTTTCAGGAAACCGCTGAAGGGTTTGTGGCTTCCCACCCTTTGCGCAAGGACTCAAGACGCAGGTTCTTCGACTCCGTTGCGCTCCGCTCCGGATGAGCGGCGGTACTGATCGACGGGTTTGTGAACAAGAGCGGCGGGTTGGCCCGCCGCGCGGGATGGCGAGTTAGCAAGTTGGCGGGTTCATTAGCGGCGCAACTTGCCAGCGCGGGTCGAAGTGCTCTTGATGAACGGGTTCCGGACGGGGTTCGTGGTTTCCCACCCTTTCGCAAGGAAAAAGGCGAAAGGATGGGGCACCCGGCATCTTGTTAGAATCAAAGGCATGACACTCACGGCCCAGGATCGCGCCCGGCGCATTAAAATCATTCTCTTCGACGTCGATGGCGTGTTGACCGACGGAAAGATCTGGATTATTCCAGCGCCGGTCACCTCGCCCGACGGCGCTGTTACGACCAGAATGATCGAGGCCAAGGGCTACAGCGCCCACGATGGCGCGGGGATGACGCTGGCGCGGCTGGGCGGCATGAAGGTGGGGGTCATCACCAAGCGGCTCTCGGAGAGCGTGGCTCTGCGCGCCCGCGACCTGAAGCTGGAGTTTGTCTACCAGGGCGAGGCCTTCAAGATGCGGCCGGTGCGCGAGATCATGGAAAAGGAAGGCGTCACTCTGGACGAGATCGCTTACGTGGGTGACGATGTCATCGATTTGGCGGTGATGCGGCAGTGCGGCTTAGCCGTGGCTGTGGCCAATGCGCGAGCGCAGGTGAAGGCTGAGGCCCATTACGTGACCCCGAGCCGGGGTGGAGAAGGCGCGGCGCGCGATGCCATCGAGTTCATCCTCGAAGCGAAGGGCTTGCTGCGGCAGTGCATCGAGGCCTCTATCGACGAGAGCAATCCACTGCCGCCCGGGATGGATATTGGCAGGGGCGGGGATTTGAAGTAACGCATGGAACCCCAACCAAAACGCGCGGTGGTGCTGTTGAGCGGAGGGCTCGACTCGGCCACGGTTCTGGCCATCGCCAGGAGCCATGGCTACGAGCTGTATGCGCTCTCGTTCTCTTATGGCCAGCGGCATGTGATTGAGCTCGAAGCCGCGCGGCGCGTGGCCGCGGCAATCGGCGTGGCAGCCCACCGCATCGCGGCCATCGATCTGCGCATCTTCGGCGGCTCGGCGCTCACTTCCGACATTGCCGTTCCCAAGGGGCGCGGCGCGGAGGAGATGAGCCACGGCATTCCCATCACTTACGTTCCGGCGCGCAATACGATTTTTCTTTCGTTCGCGCTGGCCTGGGCGGAGGTGCTGGGTTCGAGCGACATCTTCATCGGCGTCAACGCGCTGGATTATTCGGGCTATCCGGATTGCCGGCCGGAGTTCGTTGAGGCCTTCGAGAAGATGGCGAACCTTGCCACCAAAGCCGGGGTCGAAGGCCGTCAGGCGCTGCGGATTCACACGCCGCTGATCGCTCTGACCAAGGCGGAGATTATTCGCAAGGGCATCGAGTTAGGCGTGGACTACGGACTGACCAGCAGTTGCTACGATCCGTCGCCGACGGGCGAGCCGTGCGGAGAATGTGATTCCTGCCTGCTCCGGCGGAAGGGATTTCGAGAGAACGGGATCGTGGATCCGCTGAGGTACGAAAAGGCCAGCTTTTAGCTTCTAACTATTAGCTTCTGGCTTCTGGCTTTTAGCTTTCAGATGGTTTGCGCAAGTTCATAGTCCCAACCTTTTCACGACGAGCTAGAAGCTAAAAGCTAATAGCTGAAAGCTGATTCTTATGAGCTACGCCGTCAAGGAGATTTTCTACACGCTGCAGGGCGAAGGTGCGCAGGCTGGGCGCGCGGCCGTCTTCTGCCGCTTTGCCGGCTGCAACCTCTGGTCGGGGCGCGAGGCGGACCGGCCGACGGCGGTCTGCCGGTTCTGCGACACCGATTTTGTGGGCGTGGATGGGCCGGGCGGCGGGAGGTTCGAATCGGCGAAGGAGCTAGCCGCGGCCATCGAGGAGAAGTGGCCCGCCGATTCGGTTCTGGGCCAGCGTTTTGTCGTCTGCACCGGCGGCGAACCTCTGCTGCAACTGGATGCAAGCCTGATTGCCGCCCTGCACGAGCGCGCCTTTGAGATTGCCGTGGAGACCAACGGAACAATTGCCGCGCCGGAGGGAGTGAACTGGCTCTGCGTCAGCCCCAAGGCTGGATCCACACTGGTCCAGCGCGGCGGCGACGAGTTGAAGCTGGTCTATCCTCAGGCGGAGGCCGATCCGGCGGAGTTCGAGCTGCTCAGCTTCCGGCATTTCTTTCTGCAACCGATGGACGGACCGAAGCGCGAAGCCAACACCGCGCTCGCCCTGCGCTACTGCCTCGACCATCCGCAGTGGCGATTGAGCCTGCAAACCCACAAGTTTCTCGGCCTTCCATAGGATGAATCCACCGCTGGGGGGCGGTTTGTTTGGGCGAGCGGCGGCAAAATGCCGCAATCTGGCGCGCAGGGCAAGCCCATTGGCATTTAGAATCGTCTTTACAGTAGGCAGAGCTGCTCCCACCGGCTGCCTAAGCCGCCTTTCTCCCTTTCCGTGTGGAGTTGTTCGCCCGCCGGACCGGCTGAAGAGGCATGGAATCCCCAGGATGATGACAAAAAGACTTCGTTCGCTACCCCTCTGGCTCATCTTCGCCGCCGCGATTGCTTCTTTTTTGCCGGCCTCGCCCGCTCGCGCACAAGCTCAAAATGGCCCGGGAAGGCCCGCTCCGGCCATGCCGGAAACCCCCGCTCCGGCACAAAGCAGCCCCGCGGCGGCGCCGAGCCCCAGCCCGGCCCAGGTTGCTCCGTCGAAGGCGGACCAGCCTGCCAAGCCTGGCGCGGCCCCCGATGCGGCCCCGGCCGTCAAGGCGCCGGAGCGCGCCCAGGCGTACTATCACCTGGGGCTGGCCAGCATCTATGAAGACGAGGCTGCCAACGAAGGCCGTCCGGAGTTTGTGACCCGGGCCATCGAGGAGTACAAGCTGGCGCTGAATTTCGACCCCACCTCGCCGCAGTTGAATAATGGGCTGGCCGACCTGTACTTTCACGCAGGCCGCGCGCGCGAGGCCGAGAGCACGGCGCGGCAACTGCTCAAGAGCGCGCCCAACGACATTGACGCGCACAAGCTGCTGGGGCGCATCTACCTGCGCGAGCTGAGCGAAGGGGAAAACGCCCCCGCCACACCCGCCGGCAATGTGATCGACAAGGCCATCGCCGAATTCGAGACGATCGTAGCCTTGCAGCCGAAGAGCGTCGAGGACCGGATGGTTCTGGGCCAGCTTTACACCGTCAAGCACGACCCCAAGAAGGCTGAAGAGCAGTTCAAGACCGCCGAGTCAATTGAGCCTGATTCTGAAGATGTTGTGCTGAACCTGGCTCGTCTGTACTCCGAGAGCGGCGACGTGGTGCATGAGATCAAGACGCTCGAAGCGGTGCCGATGGCCGACCGGTCGGCCAAGATGGAGGATGCGCTGGGCGAGGCCTATGAGCAGTTGAAGCAGGGCAAGCAGGCCATCGCCGCCTATCGGCGCGCCGCTGATCTCGAGCCGGGTGACCTGCGCACGATGGACGCGCTGGCGCAGGCCCTGCTCGACGACAACCAACTGGACGAAGCGCTCAAGCAATTTGCCGCGCTGGCCAAGGCCGATCCGGAAAACGCCGGCGCCCTGGTGCATATCGGCGAGATTCAGCGCCGCCAGGGAAAGTACGAGGAGGCGCTGGAGACCATCCGCAAGGCGCGCAAGATCAAGCCCGACGATCTGGAGGCCGGCTACAACGAGGGGCTGCTGCTGGATGTTCTGGGCCGCTTTGACGAGGCCGTCGAGGTCTCGGAGAAAATGGTCGACCTGACCTCCCACGCCAATGGCGCCTACACCCCGGAGGAGAAGAACAACCGCGGCATTTTCCTTGAGCGGCTGGGCGCGGTCTTTCACGAGCAGGACAGGATGCCTGAAGCGATCGCCGTCTACCAGAAGATGATCGATATGGGCGGCGAGCTGGCTCTCCGCGGCTATCAGTACCAGGTGGACACATATCGCGACGCCCGGCAGTTCGACAAGGCGATCGAGGTCTCGCGCAAGGCCATCGAGGCCAACCCCAAGGATCGCGACCTGAAGCTGATGCTGGCCGGGGAGCTTCCGGACGCGGGAAAGATGGACGAAGGAGTGGCGATGGCCAAAGGGCTGCTCGCCAATACCGATGAGGATCGCCAGGTCTGGCTCACGCTGGCACAGATGTACGTTCGCGCGCGCAGTTGGAATGAGGCCGAAGATGCCCTCGACAAGGCCGGCGAGCTGACCACCAAGAACGAGGACCGCACTTACCTGTTCTTCCTCCGCGGCGAACTGGCTGAGCGCCAAAAGCACTTCAAGCCGGCCGAAAAGTTCTTCCGCAAGTCCCTGAAGCTGGCGCCCGATAGCGCCATGACTCTGAACTATCTGGGGTACATGATGGCTGACCGCGGCAAGAACCTGCCAGAGGCCCTGAAGATGATCCAGAAGGCGGTCGAGCTGGAGCCGATGAATGGCGCCTACCTGGACTCTCTAGGCTGGGCCTACTTCAAGATGGGCGACTACGAGCTGGCCGAGCAGAACCTTCGCCAGGCCGTCGAGCGCGACCAGACCGACCCCACGGTCCACGACCACATGGGCGAACTTTACGCCAAGACCGGGCGCATCCGCCTGGCCGCGGGCCAGTGGAAGCTCTCTCTCGAAGAGTTCGCCGGGGCGCTCCCGGCGGACGTGGATGCCGCCGTGCTGGCCAAGGTGAAAAAGAAGCTGGAGAGCGCCCGCGGCAAGCTTGCCAAAGAGGATACCGCCATCGGCCAGGCCAAGACGGAATAGGCTCCGCCTCGCAACGGAGCCGCTTCAGCTACTGCTTGGTGTCGAGCGGATGCTGCGACTGCTCAAAGAACTGGTTTTGCAGCTTCAGGCTCTCCGTGTCGGCCTTGATCGCCTTGATCGCTTCGGCGATCTGGCGCGACCAGGTCTTCTGATCGAACTCTCCCAATTCCTTTGTCGCCGCCGCGCCGTCGCCCGCATAGTGATTTGGAAAACGCGCATACCACCAGATGCCGGTGTAGACATCCTCAGGCAGAGAGAGCCGTTTCTGGTCGGCGCCGGATTGCTGGCCGGCGCGGTCCACATGCACCAGGTCGGGCCGGGCAATGAGCATGTGCGAGGTCTCTATCTCGCCGCCGTGCATGTCCATCGGAGTCTTCAACGCCGGACGCCCGGGAACCTCAAGGTCCGGCAGCCCGAAGACGTACACCACGTAGTCGCGCGGAGTGGCCAGTTGGGCCTGCGCGAAGAGCGGCAAGAGCGAGTTGTTCCCTCCGTGGCCATTCACAATCAGCACCTTCTTGCAGCCGTTGCGCGCCATCTCCTTGACCGTCTCCTGCAGCAGCGTCAGTTGCGTCGTCAGGCTGTAGGCCACCGTTCCGGGCTGTTGCTGCGCCTCGAAGATCTGGCCGAAATAATACTCCGGAAAGACCACCGCATACTCCTGCTGAACGGCATTCATCACCGCAAAGCGGACATCCAGCAGGTCCGTGCCGATCGGCAGGTGCGCCCCGTGCTTTTCGAGGATCCCGAAGGGCAATACGCAAACTCCCTGCGACTGATGAACGGCCGTAACGAAGTCCGGCCCGGTAAGCTCCTCCCACTTCGCGGGGAGACCCGCCTGAGCCATGCAAACCTGGGCTGCAAACAAAGCAACAAACACCGCGGCAACAACACTGAATCTGGTTTTCATCCTGCCCTCCTGGCGATCAAAAACAGTGACCATCTTACTCTTCCGGGCCGTGCGCCTGCCAGGAAGTCCAGTCTTTCGCCGGGGCTATTGCATGAAGTCAAGACAGTTCATCCGCCTCGTCCGCAGTCTCGGACCTCAATTCCAGAGCCCCCTTCGGCAGGCTCAGGGCAGGTTTTGGGACGCCCGGCCACTAAATGTACCCTATTTCGAACAAATGCTGGAATAATGGGAGCCGCACGTCACACATAATGAATTGGTTGCTTTGGACAAAGCAAACAGAGGGAGAATTGACCCCCCGGAGGGAGGGGGCTGTTTTTGAGGAGTGGTACGGACCTGGCGCATCCATGACGGGTTTTCACGGGGCAAAGGGCGTCCGAGTTCATTCCTCCATTGTGCGCTCCGAGACGGAAATGATCTGCAAACGGGACGAGGAATCTCTCTTGCCCGCTGCCCGACTAAAGTTCGAGGCCTTCCATGTCGCAGGACCCGGGCATGGGGCGCCCGGCTCGACAGAGATCAAAGATCTGGAAACACGCGGGTTGGGGTTCGTGGTCTCCGATGTCTGAGAATCCAGAGATGGGCCAACCAGTCATTTTGGGTCAGTTAGACCTGGGCCACCCGGCACACGGCTGGTTCAAGGGTAGGCCGCGCGTCTACAATCGGCTGGCGGGCGGTTGCAGGAGCCAAACGAGCCCTCATGACGAGCGAGAGTTCCAACGTGGATCAGCGATTGAATCGCCGTCAGCGGCGTATCTGGGAGATTGTGTCCCACTCACCTCTTGAGTCGCTTTGGAACCTGCAAGGTGTTCCCGTCCGCGTGGTGGCCTCGCGCACCTGGAAGGCTGTGAACGACGATCGTCTCTTCGGCCATGCCGCGGAGCTGGGCTTTTACTTCCTCTTCGCTCTGTTTCCCACTCTGTTTTGCGCCAGTTCGATTCTCGGCCTGGCGGCTCGATCGGCGCACCAGTTTTACGATAGCTTGCTGGGTTATCTCGCGCTGGTCGTTCCCACTTCAGCCCTCGGCGCCGTTCTCAGTACCTTTAACGAGACGACGGTTGCCGCCTCCTCGGGCAAGGCGACTCTTGGACTCATTGCCGCCGTCTGGTCCGCATCCGTCGGCATTTCGGCTATCCAGGACACTCTCAATATCGTTTACAAGATCGAGGACTCGCGCTCTTATTTCGTCGCGCGGCTTCACGCCATTGGCCTTACTGTCGTTCTGACGATCATCGTCAGCTCAGGCCTTGCCTGTCTTCTGGGTGGAGACTTTATTGCCGCACTGGCCCGGCTCGATCTGGATGATCGCTTTCTGGCCGCGGCCGCAACTGTCGCGGCGAGAGTTATAGGCTGGACGATGGCAGCCGCTCTTCTCGACTTATCCTTCGCCGTCATCTACTATTGGGCTCCGGATTCGAAGAAGCGCCGCTGGCACTGGCTCACGCCCGGCGGCGTCCTGGGCATCCTCGGATGGCTCCTTTCCTCGTTCACTCTCCGCGTCTACCTTCATTTCTTTAATACCTATTCTCTTACCTACGGGTCGCTTGGCGCCGTGATTATTCTGCTGACGTGGTTCTATATCACCGGTCTGATGCTCCTTCTGGGCGCTGAGATCAACAGTCAAATTGAAGCCGCCTCCGCTGAAATGCGGTTGGCCATCCATGCCCCGGCGGTTCCGGGCCCGGAAGCCGGAATCGAGAATTCCCCGGTATGAAAATCCAGACCTGGGGCACCCGCCGTATGTACATGGTTCGAGTGTTTGTACACATCCGTGGTAGGATGAGGAAATGGGGGGCGATATGGGAACGGCAGGAGCCGCAGTGGTTCACAAGCATTTCCGCCTTGACGCCGCGAAGCTGAAACGCGCGCAGAAGCTGCTGAATGCGCCGACGGAGACCGAGACAGTGGAGCGCGCGCTCGATCTGGCGATTGCCGAAGAGGAGCGCGACCGGCGCGTGCGCGAGGCGCATGAGGAGTTTTTCCGCAGTGGCATCGAGATTCGGGATGTCTTCGGCGCGCTCGGCGAAGGCGTACTGGGCAAGTAACGGATGAAAGTCCTTTTCGACTCATCGATTTATATCCGCTCGTTGCGCGACGAAGGGGTGGCCGGTCTCGCCCTGCTTCGCTGGCTCGGGCCTGCGCCGATCTGGGGCTCTTCGGTGGTGCTGGAAGAGTTGTACGCCGGAGTAAGTTCCCGAGACCACCGGATCGTCGAGAAGATTGAGCTGGAGTTTGAGCGGGTGAACCGGTTGCTGGTTCCGAACCAGCGCGATTGGACCCGGGCCGGGCTGCTCCTTAACCGCATCGCGAACAAATACGGCTACGAGAGCATCGGCCGCT
>Ga0302156_10000479_pt1 | contig 38334 bp, 31 predicted proteins | sample I_Bog_N3_2_FD_193503 | JGI IMG/M metagenome (GOLD analysis project Ga0302156, IMG submission 193503) | Peat permafrost microbial communities from Stordalen Mire near Abisko, Sweden - I_Bog_N3_2 | ecosystem: Environmental > Terrestrial > Soil > Wetlands > Peat | place: Sweden: Abisko, Stordalen... | reverse complement strand
ATCGGCCTGCCCCAGCCGGGAGCGTATGTATGGAAGGCGGAAGGATAGGTAACAGGGATCAGGGTATTCCGCCTGCTTCCATTTGGTTCTTCTTTGATTGGGCAATCCTTTCGATGATCTCGGCGAGGTTCCCGCCGGCAATATCGGAGACATCCACGCCGTAGAGAAGGCTAATCTTCGCGTAGTAATCGTCGAGAGAGTGTCCTGAAGCGAAGTCCCAGAGGGAGGACTTGTCCGATATCCATGCCTCATCGTGTCCCAGTACGGATTTCAGAAACTCGTCTGCCAGGGCGGAGTTCGCCGATGCTCTTTCCTGCGAAGCGAATTCGAGCGGTACATGGGTTCCAGGGCGGGGCATTGATGGCCGGTTCTCACGAGCCTTTTTGAACGTTTCCCTGAGGCCCTCCAGGGCATCCGCGGCCGTATTGCCTGTGCCAGACAGCGTCCAGTTCACAATGCGAGCGTAGTAGGCAGGAAGAGTAAATCGACCAGGTTTGCCCAACTGTTGGTTGGTTTCGTGCTGTCTGCGAACAATGATTGGATAGTCTTCCAACAACCAGTCGCGCTTCTGGAAGGACAAGAGGAACTTCCAACCTGCAAGCAGATTGGGGTAGAGTCTCATTTGAAAGCTGAATGCCATAACAACTCTAAAATACGCTTATCGGAGTAGTTGACTTCGACTTTCATTTGACATGGACCCCGCCTTCCGTGAATACTGCTTTCTATGCCGAACTCAAGGGAAGACGGAATTGCGGTCATGGCCATGTGCATGTGTATGGCATGCGGACCCCTCCGTGCTGCTCTTGAGATGCGAATGCGATAGGCGCAACCGATCTTGAAGCCAGGCGGCCCGGGTCCCAAAGTGGATTCGGGCCGTCGTTCGTTTTGGAAGTGTTTCCCCACCGAACCCCAGGTCCTTCGACTCCGCTGCGCTCCGCTCAGCAATGACAGCCCGGTTGAGGAATCAAATGCCAGCAACAGAAGCCATGGTTTAATCTCACAGAAACCTGAAGGAGATCAGAATGTCAGAAGCCAAGCAGCATCTTGCCACCCTTGCCGTTCATGCCGGCCAATCGCCCGACCCAGCCACTGGCGCCCGCGCAGTGCCCATCTATCAGACCACCTCCTATGAGTTTCAAGATGCCGACCACGCCGGGCGGCTGTTCGCGCTGAAAGAGTTTGGCAACATCTACACGCGCATCATGAACCCCACCACCGACGTATTTGAAAAGCGCGTGGCGGCACTTGAAGGCGGCGTGGCTGGGCTGGCTACGGCCTCGGGCCAGGCGGCAGAGACGCTGGTGGCGTTAACTTTGGCCTCGGCAGGAGATGAGATCGTCTCCACAACCTCGCTTTATGGAGGCACCTACAACCTCTTCCACTACACACTGCCCAAGCTGGGAATCACGGTGCGCTTTGTCGACGCGGACGATTTCGACGGGCTGCGCGCGGCCATCAACGACAAGACGCGGGCTGTGTACACAGAAACGCTGGGCAACCCCAAGCTGGACGTGGTCGATATTGAGAAGATCGCCGCCATTGCCCATGAGCACAAGCTGCCGCTGGTGATCGACAACACCTCGGTTTCGCCGGCGCTGGTGCGGCCCATCGAGTGGGGCGCTGACATTGTGGTCAATTCGGCCACCAAGTTTCTAGGCGGCCACGGCACCACCATCGGCGGCGTCATTGTGGATGCGGGCAAGTTCGACTGGGCGGCTTCGGGGCGATTCAAGGGGTTCACCGAGCCTGACCCGTCTTACCACGGATTGGTATTCTCGGAGGCATTCGGTCCCCTGGCGTTCATTCTCAAGGCCCGCGTACAGGGCCTTCGCGACACCGGCGCGGCGCTCTCGCCCTTTAATTCCTTTCTGCTGTTGCAAGGGATTGAAACTCTGCATCTGCGACTGGAGCGCCACTCGGAGAATGCCCTTGCAGTGGCGAAGCATTTGGAGGGGCACCCTGGCGTGGAGTGGGTCAACTATCCCGGCCTGGAATCAAGCCAATACTTTGAACGGGCACAAAAGTATCTGCCCAACGGAAAGGGCGGATTGCTTACGTTTGGCGTCAAAGGTGGCTACGAGGCTGGGAAGAAGCTGATCGACTCGCTGGAACTCTTCTCGCTCGTCGCCAATATCGGCGATGCCAAGTCGCTGGTGATCCATCCCGCCTCGACGACCCACCAACAGCTTTCGGCAGCGGAACAAGCCGATACCGGCGTGACTCCGGGGATGGTACGTCTCTCGGTGGGCATCGAGGATATCCGCGATATTCTGGCGGATCTGGACCAGGCGATTGCGGCGGCAAATGGACATTCCATTACCGGCGCAACGGCAGGCACGTGTCATGCTGCACAATAAGTGAGATGACTGACACGCGAATCCCGGCCGGCGCCGGGCCTGCCAAACTCGCTGAGGCGGGGGCCAAGACGATTCCGCTGGACCCCACTTACGAGGGGGACTTCGTACTCGACGAGGACCTGTTGCTGGACTGCGGCCGAACGCTGGCCGGGGTCACGCTGCATTATGCCGTTTATGGCCGGCTCAATGCGGCACGCGACAATGCGGTGCTGGTGTGCCATGCGCTCACCGGCTCGGCCCTAGTGGGAACCTGGTGGCCTGAGATCTTTGCGCCGGGGGCGGTCTTGTCAATCAAGCACGACTTTGTCATCTGCATTAACATGCTTGGTTCCTGTTATGGTTCCACCGGGCCAGGCTCGGTGGACCCTGAAACGGGAGAGGTTTACGGGCCGGGATTTCCTCTTGTATCGATTCGAGACAATGTGCGGGCGCAGGCGCGGCTGCTCGATTCTCTTGGCATTCGCCGCCTGCGGCTGGTTCTGGGCGGTTCCATCGGAGGGATGCAGGCTCTGGATTGGGCCATTCTCAACCCAAAACGCGTGGAACGGGCGCTGATTATCGCCGTTGCACCGGTTTCGGCCATGGCCCTGGCCCTCAATCATCTCCAGCGCCAGGCCATCGTACACGATCCGGAATGGGCGGGCGGCAACTATCTGCCGCAGCGTCCTCCGAGCACCGGGCTGGCGCTGGCCCGCCAGATCGGCATGCTTAGCTATAAGTCCGCGGTGCTCTTCGATGAGCGCTGCGGGCGCAATCCCAACCGCACCGGCGAAGACCCCTGGGCTCTGGATGAACGGGGCGGCAGCCTCATCGGGGAGCGTTTCGAGATAGCCGGCTATCTCGATTTTCAAGGCCAGCGGTTTATTGACCGCTTCGACGCCAATGCTTACCTGGCCCTGCTCCGCACCATGGACACATGGGATCCGATGCGCGGATGCTCCTCGGCTACTGAAGCCTTCAGCCCCATTCGCGCCAAGCTCAGCTTTGTCGGCATCAGCTCGGATTGGCTGTTTCCGGCCCAGGCAGTGCGCTCCTTTGTCGATACGATTCGCGCCGCCAACGTACAGGCCGACTACCGGGAGATGGTCAGCGACCATGGGCACGACGCCTTCCTGGCCGAACAGGCTGAACTGGTGCGGCTGCTCCAATGAGAGAGGCCGCCCCCACCTCTCGAAAGTCCCTGGAACAGTTTTTCCGGCTCCGGTGTCTAAAACCGTATGCGAGCAAGCGGGGGGCAATTTCCCAAGTGCCGGCGGCGCGACGAACCGGAAGGTGGCTGTTCCTCCCAAACGGAAAGGCCTTGCTGCCAAACCAACCCCTCCAGCAGGACAAGGAGAGGGCGTCGATGAACCGCTTGGCGCAACCTGCCAAACAATTCTTATTTTCCTTCACAACTTCTCTTGTCACGGAAGGCACAGCTTTCTATAATCCTTCCAACACCGCATTGGGAGCCGTGGTATGGTTTACCCATACCCCGGTACTCAACCGCCAAACTTCACGGTTGCATTTTCCGCGAGCGAGTGCTTGAATATCGATCTGCATTTCGGCAATTCCCAGGAGCACTGAATGAAAAAGTTTGTCTTGGCGTCTGTGATGGCATTGGCGAGCATTGGTCTCGTTTCCGCGCCCTCGTTGCGAGCACAAGATTCTGACCAGATCACCATCAAGGATCCGGCCGAGTTCAACGCCTATCAAATGGCAACCACACAGAGCGATGCGAAGGCCAAAGCCTCGGCTCTGGAGAATTTCTTGCAGTCTTACCCCCAGAGCGTGGTCAAGTCGGCCGTTCTCGATCTGCTCATTGATACCTACCAGGGCCTGAGCGATCCAGACCATGCGCTCAGCGCTGCCAGCCGCCTGCTGCAGGTGGACCCCAATAACACCAAGTCCATCTTCATCTCGGTCTTCATCAAGAAGGGTCAATGCGCGAAGACCAGCGACCCGCAGACCTGCGACGATGCCGCGGCGCTGGCCCTCAAGGGCCTTACGCTTGCCAAGCCCGCCAAGGTCTCCGACGATGACTGGAAGAAGCAGACCGGCACCACCTATCCGGTTTTTCACTCGGCCATCGCTTTGGACAAGGCGATCTCGAAGAAGGATTTCGCCGGCGCCGTCGCCGAGTATAAGGCCGAGCTGATGCTTTATACGGACGACCAGAGCCAAAAAGCAGGTTTACTTGACACACTCCACTTGGCTGAAGCCTACGCCAACGAGACCCCAAAGGATCTGGTCAACGCGATCTGGTTTTACTCGCGCGCCTGGGACTTCGCGCCGGCCGCCTACAAACCCAACATTGAGAAGCCGCTCGAGTATTACTACAAGAAGTTTCACGGCGCCCTGGACGGTCTGGACGACATCAAGTCTCAGGCCGCGGCTACGATCTTTCCGCCGGGAACGCTGGTGCTGAAGCCCGCGCTGACCCCGGCCGAGCAGATCCACAACATGCTCACCTCGACGTCCGATTGGAACACCTTGGCGCTGGGCGACAAGGAAACGGTTCTCGCTCTGGGCACCAAGGAAGACGCGGATAAGCTCTGGGCGCTGCTCAAGGACAAGCCGACCCCGGTTCCCGGAATCGTGATCGAAGCCACGGCGTCGGTCATCAAGCTCGCCGTGACCCAGGATGCAAAGGATGCCAAGACTGCCGACTTCATCGTCAACTTGAAGAAGCCATTGGAAGAGAAGGAGATCCCGGCGGCTGGTTTTGAGTTCGGCCTCGCGGCTCCCAAGGGGCAGGCGGAGTTGGATGGAATCTACGACACTTACACGCAGATTCCGGCCACCGACACCGTTGCCCAGAGGGCGGAAATCGTTCTCCGCGACGGAACGATCATCGCAGAGAAGAAGAAGGCTGCTCCGGCGCACAAGCCGACACCGGCCCACAAGCCTGCGGCGCACTAGTCCGCCGGTGCAGAACGGAACCTCCCGCTCCTGGCAGCCATGATGGTTCATGAAGGGCAGCCCTTTTGGGCTGCCCTTTTTGTACTGGTGCGGCTTGGCGATCTCTGTTTGCGGCGGACCGGCCATCGGTCCGCGCTGTATGAAGCAAGCCAAAGCTCTACCCTTCATCCCGATTTTGCACCGCTTTCCGGGCATTGTGAAAGTAGGCGAATTGCGGCCTCCCTTATCCACAAGAACCCTGCTCCCTGACATTGACCCCGCTCCTCTGGCTGCTTAGAGTCAGTAGTCGAGAGCTTGTAATCGGGAAGCAATAGTCTCCAGTCGGGCGGCCAAGAGACTCTGGCACCGCTTTTTACATACCCACTGTGCGCAGTTCCATACATTCGGAGTGAAGATGCTGAAACTGAAGAAGATCCACATCCTCGGATTCAAGAGCTTTTGCGACCGCACGGAATTGACGGTGCCGGGAACGGGCATTGCCGTGGTGGTGGGGCCAAACGGGTGCGGCAAGTCGAACATTCTGGACGGGGTGAGCTGGGTGCTGGGCGAGCAGAGCGCCAAATCCCTGCGCGGCACGCACATGCAGGATGTGATCTTTTCGGGCACTCGCGACCGCAAAGCTCTTGGTATGGCCGAGGTGACCCTGACGCTTGTCGATCCCGAGACATTCGAGGGGCCGGTGCCCGTCGAACCGGAACTCGTTGTCGATCACGAAGGCCCCGCCGACTGGGATGAGGACGAGATGCGCCGCCAGCGAGCGGCCGAGGCCGAAGAGATCATCGCCGCCGAACAGCCGGGGCAGGCGCTCGATGAGGATGGTTCCGACCAGGCGCAGGTTCACCCGCAGTTCGCCTCCGAAGCTCTGGGTCCTCAAGCGGTTGTGCTCAAGATTCGCCGTCGCAAGTTCCAGCGCACGCCGCAAAAAGGCGAGATCGTGATTACCCGGCGCCTGTTCCGAACCGGCGAAAGCGAGTACCTGTTGAATGGCAAGCTCTGCCGCCTGCGCGACATTCAGGACATCTTCATGGGAACGGGCCTGGGGCCCGAGAGCTATGCCATTATCGGCCAGGAGCGGATCGGTCAGCTCCTCAGTTCCAAGCCTAACGACCGCCGCGCCATCATCGAGGAAGCAGCAGGCATTACCCGCTTCAAGAACAAGAAACGGCTGGCCGAGCTGCGCCTGGAAAGCGCCAAGCAGAACCTGGCCCGTGTGGACGACATTTTTGAAGAAGTGACGCGGCAGATGAACAGCTTGAAACGCCAGGCAGCCAAGGCGGAGCGGTTTGCCGCTGTCCGCGATGAGCTGCGCGGGCGCCTGCGGGTTGTCCTGGCCAGCCGCATGTCGCTCATGGACGCCGAACAAGCCGGTCTCGAGCAGGAGATTGCCGCTTTGACGGAGCGCATCAACGGGGCGGCGACAGAGATTGAGACGCTTGAGGCAAGCCAGCACACATGCACCGAGCGCGGCTACGAACTTGAGCGCGAGGGCCACGAGGCTCAGAATCAGGCCAACGATGCAGCCGTCGAGCTGGAGCGGGCCACCGCGCGGGAGCGCGGCAACGCCGAGCGCGTCAGTGAACTGGAAGCGCGGATTGCTGCGTCTGGCGCGGAGCTGGAGCAAACCCGGACGCAATTAGGCGGCATCGCCGAAGAGCGCGCACAGCAGCAAGCGTTTCTTGAAACCGCAGCCTCCGAAGCCAGGGCCTTTCGCCAGCAAGTCGAGGCGCGGCAGCAAGAAGCGCGCACTGCCGCAGAGGAGGTCTTCTCTGCGGAGCGGCTGTTGGAATCCAGCCGCCGCCACGCTATGCACCTGCTGGCGCTGGCCGGCAACGCCCGCAACCACACGGCGCAAGCGGAAGAGAGCCTCGCCGCGCTCGAGCGCGAGGCCGAACGGCTTGAGGCGGAGATGAGCCAGGCGCGGATCGAGCAGGAGGATATGGGCGTCGACAGCGAGCAGGCGAGAGCCCGCTATGAGTCGGCTGTCGAGACGCTGAAGCTGCTGGAAGCTGAGATCGCGGGCCTTCGCGAAGCCCTGCAAGCACGCCGCGCCGAAGACAACGCGCTCCGTACGCGCGTAAACCAACTGCGCGGCGAACAAGCCGCCGTTGCCGGACGGCGCGACTCGCTCCAAGCCCTTATTCGCAACCACAGCTACTCAACCGACACTGTCAGGCGGCTCTTGAAGCCCGGTGCGCTGGGCCAGGGCATGGCCCCTGTGGGCACGCTGGCCGATTTCATCGAGGTCAGCGGCGAGCACGAGGCAGTCGTGGACGAGTATCTACGCGAGGAGCTGAATTATGTGGTAGTCGAGAACTGGGTGGCCGCCGAAGAGGGCGTGCGATTGCTCAAGTCCGGCGTGGATGGTCGCGCGACTTTCCTGATTCATCCCGCCGAGCAGGCTGCGCTCTTTGAGGAGAGCCCTGAATCGATCAGCGGTCCCGGCCTGACGCCCCTCAAGGATTCGATCAGGGTGCTGAATGGCTTTGGGCACTCGCTGGAGTCGATCCTGCCCAAGCTTCGCTACGGATACCTGGTCGAGGATCCCGAGGAAGCGCTGCGCCTGGCTGCGCGCCACCCCTACGCCTTTTTCCTTACTCCTGGAGGGGAATGTTTCCACAATGCCACCGTGACTGGCGGCAAGCCGGCCAGCGAGGGTCCGCTGGCGCTCAAGCGCGAGTTGCGCGAGGCCTCAAGCAGGCTCGGCAAGCTTGACACCGGCTTGGAGCAAGCGGAGGCCGAAGCAACCGTTGTTACCGGGATGATCGAAGAGTTCACCGCCCAACTCGAGGCGCAAGGCAGCCTGCGCCGCCAGGCCGAGACCGATGCCGCTAACCAGGGCGCAGCGTTGAAGCAGATGGAGGCCGAGGCACAGCGCCTCGAGCGACGGATGCAGGAATGGGCCGCGCAGGCTGCGCGCAACAAGGACGCGAGAGAGGCAAGAAGAGCTGGCATCGCCCAAAAGCAGGAAGAAACCCATCGCCTCGAATTCGAGCACGCAACCGCCGAGTCCGCGCTAGATGAACTGCAAGCGCAACTGGCAAATCTGCGTGAGCGGCGTGAGGGCTTGCAGCAGGAAGCGGCGCAGGTGACAGCTCAGTTGGCTGGCCTCGAAGAGCGGCGGCGGGGCGCCGAGTCGGCCTTCCAGCGCATTGATCGGCTTCATGCCGATTTGGAGCGCCGTGTCCTGGCCATCGACCGCCAGCGGGTAGCTGCCGAAGTCGAGAGGGGTCAGCGCATTGAAGACAGCGCCGCACTGGCTCGCCGCCAGCAGGAACTGTTGATCGTGCGCGCCGAGGCTCTGGCATTGACGCAGGCGCTTGCCGCCCAGGCGCAGGCCCTGCGTCACCAATTGGCGGCCATCGAGGTTCAGCTCAAGACCGGCAGGGCTTCGCTCGACCAGTTGCGGGAAGACCGCTCCACCCGTTCCAGTCAAGCAGCCAAGTTGCTCTCCGATCGGGAGCACCTTGAGGCAAGCTGCTTGACTGAAGTCAACGCGGAAGCTCAGGTGCTGCGCGCCGATCAGCAGATCGTGCGCATTGCCGGCGAAGCTCTGGCCGCCGAGGAGGAAACCTGCCGGGCGCTCCGCCAGCGCATTGAGCAGATGGGCCCAGTCAACATGATGGCGCTCGATGAATACAAGGAGACCGCCGAACGGCATCAGTTCCTTGAAACGCAGCGCACCGACCTGATCGATTCGATCGAGAATACCCAGAACACCATCAAAGAGATCGATCAGATCTCTCGCACCAGGTTCGACGAGGCTTTTGCCCGCATCAATGAGAACTTCGCCCAGGTCTTCTCGCGCCTGTTTCAGGGCGGACAAGCCTTCCTGCGCCTCACTGACGTTGAGGATCAAGCCGAGAGCGGGCTTGAGATTGTGGCTTCACCCCCTGGAAAGAAGCTGCAAAATGTGCTGCTTCTCTCTGGCGGTGAAAAGGCGCTCACCGCGCTGGCTCTGCTGGTGGGCATCTTCCAGTTCCAGCCCAGCCCTTTCTGTGTTCTCGACGAGGTGGATGCCCCCCTCGACGAGACCAACGTAGGCCGCCTAGCGGATTTGCTTCACTCGCTGAGCAAAGACACGCAGTTCCTGCTGGTCACCCACTCCAAGCGCATGATGCAGTCCGCCGACATGATCTACGGCGTCACCATGCAGGAGCAAGGCGTCTCCAAGGTGGTCAGCGTGCGTCTGGGGACCCAGGCACAGCAACGCGCCACGGCGTAGGGCGCGGCCGCGCAATCTTCAGCCATTCTACGCAGTTTCTGCCAATCCCGGACAAGATGGGTTTTCAGGCAAAAAATCGCCCCCGAAGGAGATCGTCACTTCAGAGGCGCTTGCATTTCACAAGTTAATCGGGGACCAGTAGCTGGCGCTGGAGGTCGGTAGCGCGCAGCTACTGGTGATCCCTGCACTAACGAAGCTAGCTGCGGCTTCCCCTTTCCACGGCCACTTCGTGTCGCCCGGCTCTAAGAGAGCGTTCTTGCTTGCCCTCCGAACCATGTTGACAACTGGAGTGTCTCCTATATGGAAAGTCCGTTCCGTGACCGCCGTCACAGGCGTGCGTGCCTTTTCAGGATTCTCTGGGGCCGCTCGGATTCAACCACGCCCTGGATTCGATCGCTGGTCAATTTTGCACACTGCGTGCGGTTTCCGCCATTCAAGTCCTTGTTGACAAACCCTGTCCCGCGCTGGAAAATTGAAGCTCAGTTCCCTCCGAGGTAAGGCCTTCCCGTGACAGCTCTCTTGACAACGAATCTGGGCGCAACTCCCCTGCTCGGCCGGGGCAAAGTTCGCGACCTTTATACGGTTGGCGACGCCCTGCTGCTGGTGGCCACCGACCGCATCTCTGCCTTCGACCATGTGCTCGCCACCGGCATTCCGGGGAAGGGAAAGATCCTTACCCAGATTTCGCTGTTTTGGTTCGACTTGCTATCGAGCATGGTCCCCAACCACCTCATCACTGCCAGTGTCGGCGAGTTTCCCGCGTCGTTGCAGCCCTATGCGGATCAATTGGAAGGCCGCTCCATGCTGGTCAGGCGGGCAGACATGTTTCCTGTCGAATGCGTGGCGCGAGGCTACCTCACAGGTTCGGGTTGGAAGGAGTATCGTGCCAGCGCGACAGTCTGCGGCATTCCACTTCCTGCCGGTCTCCTGGATGGTTCGCGGCTGCCGGAGCCCTTATACACCCCTTCCACGAAGGGTGAAGCGGGAACGCACGACGAGAACATCAGCTATGCGGCTACCGAAGCGGCGATCGGCGCGGCCGATGCGGCGGAACTGAAACGGCTGACGCTGGCCATTTACAAGCGGGCCGCCGAGCACGCCGAGTCTCGCGGATTGATCCTTGCCGACACCAAGTTCGAGTTTGGAAGAACACCGCAGGGCATTATCCTCGCCGACGAGGTCTTGACGCCGGATTCTTCCCGCTTTTGGGAGGGCGCGGCGTGGAAGCCAGGCGGCGCGCAGCCTTCGTTCGACAAACAGTTTGTGCGCGACTATCTTGAAGAAATCCACTGGAACAAGCAGGCGCCTGCGCCCGGACTTCCGGATGAGGTGGTCGAGCGCACCCAGGGCAAGTATCTTGAAGGTTTCCGCCGTTTGACTGGGCTGAATCTCACTTTGTAGAACCCGAACTGTTGAGAAGGGCCGGACCGTGAGATGACTTGGATTGATTGGGCCATTCTGATTGTGATATTGCTGTCCGTGCTCGCTGGGCTCAAGCAGGGGTTCCTCCGTTCCTTCTGTTCGCTGGCCGGCCTGTTGCTGGGGCTGGTCCTTGCGGCTTGGAATTATGCCCGCGTTGCTGCGTTCTTAAGGCCTTTGGTGCGCATTGAGCCGGTGGCAGACACCATCGGCTTTGTGCTGATTGCGTTATTTGTGATGGGTCTGGCCAGCCTGCTTGGCACCGTTTTGGCAAAGGCCTTGCACACGATCGGGTTAGGATGCCTGGACAGGTTGGCGGGTGCGGCATTCGGGCTGTTTCAGGGGGCGTTGCTGGTGACGTTGTGCATTTTGGCGGCTTTGGCTTTCTATCCCAAGGCGCGCTGGCTGGCCGACGGCAAGCTGCCTAAGCATTTCTTTGGCGCTTGCCATCTGAGTACGCACATGAGCCCGGAAGAACTCGCCCGGCGTGTCCGCCTGGGGCTGAAGACGCTGGAAGAAGAGTCGCCCCCATGGTTGCATCCCAAGCAAAGTTGAGTGCCAGTTGAATTGGGGCCTGACGGCAAGCGATAGGTCAAGACAGCAGAGCAGCTAGAGGTGGACGTGAGACGAGAACTGGACAGCCTGGTGACGCAAATGCAATCCAGCGGCATTCCCTATGAAGACGCCGTGCGCGAGTTCAAGAAGCAGTATTTGCGCCAGGTGTTGCTGGCCCACCGGGGAAACCAGTGCAAGGCGGCCGAAGAGTTGGGGATGCACCGCAATACGCTGAGTCGCGCCATGGCCGAACTCGGTCTCGATCTGTCAGAGGTTCGCGCCACCCTCAAGCGTCCACCCCGCGGCGAGCGTCCTGTATTCAGCGCGGTCAGGTCAATCTACCGCCAAGGCCGATGAATCAACTGAGGACATGCTGACAACCCCACCCATCAAAGAAGCGCGCGTCGCAATCCAGCCGGGTTTTGCCTGGGATGGGCAGAATGCCTATCTGTTCGATATCGACGGCACGCTGCTGCGCGACACTGGCCGCATTCACATGGACTCCTTCGTCCCCAGCGTCCGGCGGGTCACCGGGGTTGAAGTTACATTGGAGGGCGTCCCGGTACACGGCAGCACGGATACAGCGATTCTGGGCGAAGCCTGCCGGAGGGCTGGGATTTCCCCTGAGGTTCTGGAGCCGCAACTGACGGCCATCTTCGACGCCATGCGCCAATCGGTCGCAGAGCAGCGGGATACGATGAGGCTGCTGCTGATGCCGGGTGTTGAAGATGCCCTCCGCCACCTGACGGGGAAGGGCGCTCTGCTGGGCGTGGCAACAGGCAACCTGGAGGCGATCGGCTGGATCAAGATGGAGGTTGCCGGTTTGCGCGAGTGGTTTCGCTTCGGCGGATTCAGCGATCATTTCCCCATCCGAGCGGAATTGGTCGGCCACGCTGCGCGCAAGGCTAGAGAATTGGCCGGCGCCGATGCAAGTGTCTGTGTGGTCGGAGACACCCCGCGCGACATTGCGGCGGCCCACCGCAATTCGCTGCCTGTAATAGCCGTCGCCACCGGAAACTTCGACTTCGAGACGCTGAACGAACTCCGCCCGGAGGTCTGCGCTTCGTCGCTGGCCGATCTGCTGGCGGTCACGCGGACAGTCAAGTGAAATCGCGCCGCGCAAGAACGCAGGGAAGGGAATGCCCTTCACCGAGGCAGCGGACACGATTCCTGACGGCAGGGCTCTTGCTGGCAGTCTTCCCCGGTAGCCTGCAAGCCCAGGCGGCAAGCCCTCTTCAGACGGTTCAACCGCAGCGGGTCAGCCAGGCGCTTTCGCCAGCCGTTACGGCTGCTCAAGACGCAAAACCGGCCAATCCGCCAAACGGCAGCGACCGTCGTCGCGCGGTCAAGCTCTTCCTCGTGGCAAGCAAGCTCTTCGAGAAGGAGAGGTTTGAAGATGCGATGCGGGCCTATGAACAAGCAGCACTGCTTGATCCCTCCAATCCCAACTACTCGCTGGCAGCGGCATTGGCCCGCAGCCACGCGGTAACGGCGCTGATTCAGGCCGCGGCCAAAGCCCAGTTGCGCGGCGACGCGGCAGCCGCGCGCGCAGCCCTCGAAAACGCTCTCGCTCTCGACCCCAGGAACATCCAGGTCACCGAGCATCTGCACGAACTCGGCGACGACGTACTGCTCAGCCAGTCAACCTCCCTTTACCAGCAAGCCGCCGGTACGCTTGCCGAAGGCGATGCACTAGCGCCCGCCGCCGGATTGCACAGTTTTCACCTGCGCACCGACCAGCGCAACGCAATCCAGCAGGTATGTAAAGCCTATGCAGTTGAGGCTGCGGTGGATGAGAGCGTCCGCCCCACACAGATCCGGCTGGACGTGGATAATGCCGGCTTCGAGCAAGCCATGCAAACGCTTGGCTTGCTGACCGCCTCGTTCTACGTTCCTCTCGACGCGCACCGCGTGCTGGTGGCCCGCGACACCCCCGGGAATCGATTGCAGCTCACGCGGCTCAACCTCGAAACCATCTATCTTCCGGGGCTTTCCGCCACCGAACTGACCGATGTGAGCAACCTCGCCAAGAACGTCTTCAATATCCCGCAAGTGGTGGCGGAGCCGTCCGCGGGAACGCTGACCGTCCGTGCGCCTGCAAAGACGCTGAACGCCTTCAATGCCACCATCCGCGGCCTTCTCGATGGGCACAACCAGGTCATGCTCGATGTCCGCCTGATCCAGATTGCGCACACCAGCCAGCGCAATACTGGCATTCAGCCCCCGCAGACCGTCTCCGCCTTCAATGTCTATGCCGAAGAGAAGTCCATTCTCAATGCAAACCAGAGCCTGGTGCAGCAGATCGTCTCTTCCGGCCTCGCCGCGCCCGGGGACACCTTGGCGATTCTTGCCATCCTCCTGGCGTCCGGGCAGGTATCCAGTTCCATCTTCTCCAGCGGCGTCGCGCTGTTTGGTGGCGGGCTTACGCAATCGGCGCTTGCTCCCGGATCCGTCAGCGCCAACCTCAACCTGAATTCCTCCGACTCCCGCGAACTGGACCAGATGCAGTTGCGCCTGGGCGACGGGGAGAAATCCATCATGCGCTCCGGGACCCGCTATCCCATCCAAACCTCTTCGTTCTCGGGCCTGTCCGGCAGCGTGCCCAACATTCCCGGCCTCACCGGCGCGGGCGCTTCGGGTGCGCTTTCCTCCTTGCTCTCCCAATTGGCCGGCAGCGTCCCCAACGTTCCCCAGGTCGAGTACCAGGATTTGGGCCTGACCCTTTCGGCTACCCCAAAGGTCATGCGCAATAACGACGTTGCGCTCACCATCGAGATGAAGATCGACGCCCTTTCCGGGTCTGCCATCAACGGCAATCCCATCCTCACCAATCGCGCCTATTCCGGCGTGGTGACCCTCAGGCAGGGCGAAGGCGTCGTGGTGCTGAGCGACCTGGACAAGCAGCAGAGCCGCGCCATCAGCGGTGTGCCGGGCATCAGCGAGATTCCCGGCCTCAACGACCTTACCGGCAACGACGCGCAAAAGAGCTACGCAACCCTGCTCATCGTCATGACGCCCCACGTGATTCGCGGAACTCAATCCGCGGGCCGCTCCCCGATGATGCGGATCGAGCGAAGCACCTCCGCCCAATAGACCGGCGGCGGCAACACAAAGCCGAGACTCAAGTAGATCCTCAATTCCGCCGATGGACAAAGGTGACTGGTCCGCACACTTTTTCCTCGCGGACATCGTCGGCCTCATTCTGGCTCCGAGGACAAATGATCTCGCTCAAAAAGTATCTCGATACCGAACTGACCGTCTCTGAAGCTCTGGTCGAACACGAGGAGCAGGCGGGTCTGGCGCCAGCAACGCTTGATTCAAAGCTCCTGCTCCTCGCGACGGTGGCCGCATATCGCTCCGCCTTGCTCGAAATGGGCCGTTGCAGCCTGGACGCCTCTCCTGGGCTGGGGCCGGAATTGAAACGGGGCCTTTGCAAACTCGAGGCAAGCCTCTCGGCAGGCATTACTCCCAAGACAGTTGAGGCCGCACAGAGCAGTGTGCGCCAGCAGTTGCAAAGTTGGGGATGGCACACCGCCATGCACCAGCGTCAGCAAGCCGGCGAGGTCAAAGAGATACTGCTCGTCATGGCTCGCACCGCCGAATCCGTCGGCCAAAGAGACCAGCGCTGCGCCCGGCAGATCGACGAGGTCACTGCGCGGCTGAGAACCATCGCAAACCTCGAAGACCTGACCCAGATCCGCGCTTCCATCGAAAAGAGCGCCTCGGAGTTGAAAACTTCCATCGATCGCATGACCAGCGAGGGTAACGCCGCTCTCGATGAGCTGCGCGTCGAAGTCTCGCGCTATCAGGCGAAGCTGGAAGCGGCGGAGCAGATCGCCTCCTGCGATTCGCTTACCGGCTTGCGCAGCCGCCTTTGCGTTGAAAGCCGGATCGAAGGCAGGATCAAAACCGGATTGCCGTTCTGCGTCGCCATCGTCGACATCAATGGATTCAAGCACGTGAACGACGATCACGGACACTTGGCCGGAGATGAGCTTCTCAAGCAGTTTGCCGACAAGCTGAAGTCGGCCTGCCGTTCCACTGACCTTATCGGGCGCTGGGGCGGGGACGAGTTTATTATCCTGCTCTATTGCTGCATGGCCGATGCCAGAGCGCAAAGCGACCGGTTTCGAGATTGGATCTGCGGACACTACACAGTTCTGGGAAGCTCCGGGCAGGCAAAGCTGAGAATCGAAGCCTCGATCGGCCTGGCGGAACACGCCCATGGCGAGACCATGAAACAGCTCCTGACGCGTGCCGATGCCGCCATGTACCAGCACAAAGCGGCCTCCAGCGCAAAGGATACTCGCGCCAAACGATGAAACCGCGTGCCGCCACAGCTATCTTGGTCAGTCACATCCGGGTCACCCGCCGGGCCGGCAGTTGTGCATACCGTCCTTCGCCAGAGCAGGGGCGAAATGCTGCGCACCACATTCTTGAGGAAGGTTAACATTCAAAGAGACTTAGGGTACGCCACCCGCCAAGGGACTTGCCCTTGCGGCGCAGAAGTGTGCCTCGCAAGCCTTCCACTATCGAAAGGCGCTGCCGCTATTTCTTTTTCGGAACCGTTGGCTGCAAACAGCTTTTGCCATCTGCCGGATCGCCCGCGAAATCTCGGAGTCATCTTCCATGAGTGAGGCGGCGGTGTTCTGCACCCGCCGAACAGCGGCGTAATCGTTGGGAATCTTCCACTCCGCCGGCCTTGTGAGAGCCTTGGTAACATGCTCTTCGTCGATCTCCTGGTTCAGAGGGTCGTATCGGTTGATCACAATTTCGACTTTGGGGCTGCCGGCGGTCGAGAGCCGTGAAATCAGGCGATTTGAGTTTCGCAGTTCCGCGAGTCCGACCTGCGTGACCAGATAAACGGTGGCGGATTCATCGAAGAGAAGCGTACGTTGCAGGTTGAGCTTCGAGCCGGCATCGACCACCACAAAGTCGAAGTTCTGGAGGGCGATTTCGAGCAGCTTGTCGATGGCATCCTCAGAGACCTGTGTCGGGGCCAGTTCACTGGGCGCGGCGAGTACCGATAACCCGGAGCCATGCTCTTCCAGCAGGCTGGAGAGAAGACTCGAATCGAGCCACCTGAAATCCTGAAATGCGTTGGCAATCGAGTGTTCGGCCTTGATTCCAAGGTTGATCGCCGCTCCCCCGAGAGGGAGATTGAGATCGATCAAAAGGATTCTCTTCCCGGATTCCTGAGCCAGCGATACAGCAAAATTGCAAGCCAGGGTGGTCACTCCGGAACCACCTTTGGCGCTGAGAAAGACCAGTAACCTGCCTTCCGCCTTCTGCGGCGGACGGGACGCCAAACGAAGGGTCGAGGCTCGAACCATAGCCTCGGCCATGGCGCCGGGACTGAACGGAAGAACGAGAAACTCACGAGCGCCGGAACGCATGGATCTGAGCAGCAGGTCTGAATCGACCTGCGCCGAATAGACCATTACAGTCGCCAGGCCATTGATGCAGATGCTCTTTACCAGTTCGAGGGCGCATTTCGGATCGCTGTCGAGGTCAACGAGAATTACGTCGAAGTCGCGATTCAGGGTTCGCGGCGCATCGTCGAGGTCGGGAGAATAGGAAGGAAACTCCTGGATTGGGCCAGTCTGGCATTCGCCCAAAGCGTGCAATGCAGCGTTGCGGCGCTTCTCGTCCGGGCTGATGACCGCAACGGACAAGACGCCTGTGCGATGGAAAGCAGGATCGATTACCTCCATGACTCTGGCTTTGGTCAGGCGGCTGGTTGGCTCCTGCGCCCAGGGCGCGGTCGTCTCCGTGCCATCAACGCCGAAGTGCGCGCCGGCCTCGACGAGATCTCCGCCACCCTTCCCGAACTGCTGCATCTTGGAATCGCGCTCGCCCGCGCTCTTCTCGGAACCGTCTCGCGATGCCGGTATTTCCTGTGCCATCGGCCTTGTCCTCTGCCAAGTATTCTATCCATGCACGGTGTGAAACGGCACCGGACATGGAGCTTTGCATCCGCAAGTACAGATCCCTTACCGAAAGAAGCTGAACCCCTTCTTCTTTTCCGGGGTGGCTGGCTGGCCGCTAACCGCTCTGGTCATCTTCTGGATAGCGCGTGAAATCTCCGAGTCATCTTCCATGAGTGAGGTAGCCGTGTTCTGCATCCGCCGCACAGCGACGTAATTGTTGGGAATCTTCCACTCAGCCGGCCTGGTGAGGGCTTTTGTAATATGTTCATCGCCGATTTCCAGGCTGCGTGGGTCGTATCGGTTGATCACAATCGATAGTTTGGGGCTGCCGGCGGTGGAGAGCCGCGAAATCAGGCGATTTGAATTGCGCAGTTCGGGAATGCCGATCTGCGTGACCAGATAAATGGTGGCCGATTCTTCAAAGAGCTTTGTATGCTGCAGGTCCAGTCTCGATCCCGCGTCGACCACCACATAATCGAACTCCTCACGCGCGACCTTAAGCAGTTTGTCGACGGCTTCATCGGAGAATTGCGCGGTAGCCAATTCACTGGGCGCCGCGAGTACATATAACCCTGACGCATGGTGCGTCAACATGGTGGAGAGAAAGCTCGCGTCGAGCCGGCTGGAATTCTGAAGCGCGTTGACGATCGAGTATCGAGGCCTGATGCCGAGGTTAATGGCCGCATCGCCCAGAGGGAGATTGAGATCGATCAGGAGGGTTTTCTGTCCGGATTCCTGGGCCAGCGAAACAGCAAAATTGCAGGCCAGTGTGGTAACTCCCGAACCGCCTTTGGCGCTGAGGAATACGAGCAAATTGCCGTCATTCTTCTTGGCCGGACGGTTCGCCGAGCGAAGGGCCGAGGCGCGAACCAGAGCCTCAGCCATGGCCCCGGCATCAAACGGCAAAGTGAGAAACTCGCGGGCGCCCGCCCGCATGGATCGGAGCAACAACTGAGGATCGACCTGCGCCGAATAGACCATTGCGATTGCCACCCCACGGACGCTGATTGTCTCAACCAGATCGAGAGCGAGATTCGAATTCGTGTCCAGGTCAATGACGGCTACGTCGAAGTCGCGACTTAGAGCCCGGGGCGCATTTTCCAGGTCGTGAGGATAGGTCAGGAGCTGCTCGATCTTGCCAGTATGACACTCGCCCAATGCGCGCAATGCGGCGCTGCGGCGTCTCTCGTCCGGGCTGATGACGGCAATGTACAAGGCGCCTGTGCCAGGCAAGAGGGAATCAGCTGCGTCTGTTCCCTTGCCTTTGGCCGGACGGCTGGTCGCTTCCAAGCCGATCTCGTCAGACTTCTTGCCGCCCTCTCCCGCGGAGTCCTCGGAGGAAGTGGACGAATCGTGGATCGTCGCGTCCGCATTTGCCCCCAAAGTGATGCGGATGCCCTGCCCGGCAAGAGATGTGTTCACTCGAACGAGGAGATCACTGCCCAAATCATGCTCTTCCACGAGTTGGCGAAAATGGCGGATCGCCGCCTCGTCCGGCGCGGGAGCCACGCCAAGATCGACTCCAACGAAACTGCGCAGCACGGGCGACTCATAGAGCGCCTCCTCCGCGCCGGGGTCCGAAAGGTTGAACCACTGTTGCAGGAAGTAGATTCGCAGCAGGATTGGCAGGCCTGCCAGAGGCTGACCGCTTTCCGCCGGCAGATCATGCGACTCCACAAGGGACAGCAATTCTCCCCAGGGCGCCAACCGCTCCATCCGGTCGAGAAACAGTTCCCGCTTGCTCTTTCGGGCAAACCGCTCGGAACCCTCCGGTGACGCCAGTGTCTCCTGCCGCATCGACCTCGCCCTCTGCCAGCTATTCTATCCAAGCCGTGCGTGAAACGTGAGATGCGCAGAGGTATTTTGAGGAGATTCTATGCCCCTTGCCTTCTGCAAACGCCATAAACTTCATAAATCGATCAATATAAAGGAGTTGCGGCAATCTCTTGTCATGGGCAACATCGCGTGCTCATGCCGAGAACATCGACGAACTCCCCAGGTCGCGCTTCTTGGGTCCGTCAGGCGCCTCATCCTGAGGGCGGCAGACCGCAAGCCTCCTGCATAAATCCCTGGAATGCGCCGAGTCAGCCCGGTGTGGTGACCTGGCTGTAGGTTGATAACCAACTTGGGAACATCCGTTTGGCAACCGCGGTATCGGTGGCAAGCCGGAACGCGGCACTTCCGCCTCAGCGTTGAAGTGGGTGCCAAATACGCTCCAGGTCGGGACATCGTTACTTCAAATCGAAAAGTTCACGGGCAGTGACGGCGATCACGCGGCACTGTTCAACCGCCCTTAAGGGGACACGCTCTCGGCGCAAACCCACTCGCGGAAGCCTGACGCCCTCTTTCTTCCTTCAAGCCTTGAGTTCCTCGCTCTTCCGCGTAAAGGTTGAGGAGGGCCAATGGTTAGCGCACGCTAAGACGGCCCGGTGGAACTCCGCCAGTGCTTGAAATGGGCGGAGCAGGCAAGCGCCGCGGGTAGAGGACGCTGCCGAATTGAAAGGCTGCCATGAGGTTGCTGATTGCCGAAGACGACAAGGCTCTGGGGTTGTTCTTGAGCCGGGGCCTGGAGGGCGACGGGCACCGCGTTCGCCTGACCTGCGATGGAGGAGCCGCGATTGAGGCGTTTCGCCAGGAGATGCCCGACCTGACCATTCTCGACCTGAATATGCCGGTCAAAGACGGCGAGCAGGTGCTTGAAGAGCTCCGCGCCGTCGATGCCGACCTGCCGGTGCTGGTGCTCACCGCGCGGCAGGAGGTGAACACGCGCGTCCGATGCCTTGATCGCGGAGCCGACGACCTGATGGTCAAACCCTTCAGCCTGCATGAGCTGCGAGCGCGCTGCCGGGCGCTCCTGCGGCGCAAGCGCGAAGCGCGGCTGCAGTTGCGCGCCGGAGACCTCGAACTCGACCGGCTGGACCACACCGCCCGCCGGGGAACCCAGTCGATTCTGCTCACCAACAAGGAATTTGCACTGCTCGAGCACCTGATGCTCAATCGCGGCCAATGTGTCTCAAGGGTGGAATTGCTGGACTCGGTATGGAATCTGGAACCGGCGCAGACCACCAACATTGTGGATGTTTACGTCAATTATCTGCGCCGCAAACTCAAGGATCCACCCCCCGGCCTATTGATCCGGACCGTTCGCGGGCAGGGTTACGTGGTTCCTTCGGAGGCTGAACTCTCCCTTGCCGCAACCCTCACATCGCCTGCTGGCAGGCCGGCGGCCTTTGGACCGGTCTCTGAACTGAATTGATTTCGACACCCGCGCCTCATCATCAAGGAGATTCCTCATGCTGTCTTTACCTGTTCCTGTCCTTCCAACTCCCGCACGCATCCGGCCGCGCACCGCTCTGGTGGCCAGCGCCGATCGCAGTTTTCGACAACGGCTTTCCGAGGTTCTTACCGGACTGCGCTGGCAAGTGCGCGAAGCCGAAGGCGGCGCCCAGGCCTGGGCGGAGTCCGAAGCCGCCGCTCCCGAGGCCATCATCGTCGACTCCTGGCTTCCCGATCTGGATCTGTCAGAGTTCTTGAAGGATTTTCGCGGGTGCTTTCCTCAAGTCGATCTGGTGACCGCGAGCGGAACTTCGCCGGAAGAGAGCCCCCGAGGCCCCTATCGCCAGGAGCTTCTATACGCCTTGCGCCGCTGCCAGGATACTGACACCGCCGCTTGGAACACGGCCCCCGCGCTGAGCGGTTCAACTCCGGCTCAGAACTCGGCGCCGGGTGTGGCCCGGCCCGTTTCGCGGCCAGCCGCAGCCGGCCACATCGCGGAAGTTTCCTCCATATCGGCTTCGGGTGCTTCTCTCGTGCCGGTGCCGCCGATTTCGTCCAAAGCCATACCGATCCGGGTCGATTCCCCGTCATGTTCCGGCGACGCGGCGTCCAGCGATCGGTTGCCCGATCTGATTGGCAACGCCCCCTGCATGCTCGAAGTCGGCCGCCGCGTCCGCCGCGTGGCCCCCCGCATGACCCCGGTGCTGATCGAGGGACCCACCGGCTCGGGCAAGGAACTGGTTGCCGAGGCCCTGCACAGGCTTTCGACACGAAGCCGCAAGCCGTTTGTTGCCATCAATTGCGCGGCAATTCCTGAAGCGCTGCTTGAGGCTGAGCTGTTTGGCCACACGCGGGGTGCGTTTACCGGGGCCGTGCAGGGACGCACCGGGCGCATCGAGGCCGCCGACGGAGGCACCCTGTTTCTGGACGAGATAGGGGAGATGCCGCTGGCCCTGCAATCCAAGCTGCTGCGCTTTGTCGAGAGCGGCGAATTGCAGCGCGTTGGCGACAACGAAACCGTCAAGGTGGATGTGCGCATCGTAGCGGCAACCCACCGGCCTCTTGCGCAAGACACCCAGTCTGGGAGCTTTCGCGCCGACCTCTACTACCGGCTGGCTGTTTTTCTGATCCGCACCCCGTCTCTGGCCGAGCATGCGCAGGATTTGCCCCTGCTGGTCAGCCACTTCATGCAGCAGATGGGGCGCGAAGCTCCGGTCAAGCGTATCGACCAGGAGGCGCTGGCCAAGCTTGCCGCTCACAACTGGCCGGGCAATGTGCGCGAACTTGAGCATGTCCTCGAGCGGGGCGCCATCCTGGCCGGCGACGATGCCGTTCTTACCGCCCAGGACATCGAGTTCGGGTTTGCAGTGAACTGATCGATCCGCGAGAGCAGTCTGCGATGGGTATGGAGATCGAAACCCGGTTGAGCGACCAGTTGGCCCGTTACCTGGACCTGGCTACGTCCGAGGCCAAGCTGACCGCGGTCAACATGGCCAATATCGATACCCCCGGCTATCGCGCCGTGGGCATGGACTTCGAGGCCGAGATGCGGGCCGCCATGGATGGTGTGGACTGTGGACGCGCAGGCCGCCCGGTGCGCATCAAGGCCGTTGACGGGTTGATCTCACGACCCGATGGAAACAACGTTTCGATGGATCGCGAAGGTCTGAGCCTGGCAGAGGCGCAATTGAAGTTCAAGACCGGTGTGGCCCTGCTGCGCCAGGAGTACCAGCGGGTGATGGACGCCATTCATTCCGACAAGTAAGGACCGCGCCAAGGGACCGTCGGCAGCGGAAGGAGAGGGGACAGGATGAATCTCTTTGGGTTGATGGAAACCTCGGGCGGCGCCATGCAAGCCGAGCGGATGCGGGCCGAGGTGGTGGCGGCCAACATGGCTAACGCGGAGACCACGCGGACCGCCGAGGGCGGACCCTACCGCCGCCAGCATGTGGTCTTCGCGGCGAATCGGGGCAATGCGGGGTTTCTCGACAGCATGACAGTTGCGGCGGGCGGCATCTCCTCCAGTTTTCCCGCGATTGGCGCTCAGGCCGCGCTCAATCCGGCGGCCGGGGGACCGGTGGCTCCAGGAGTGCATATCGCGCAGGTGGTCGAGGATTCCTCGCCTCCGCTCAAGCGCTACGATCCGGGTCACCCCGACGCGGGACCGGATGGGTATGTGGCCTATCCGGACATTAATCCACTCACAGAGATGGTGGACCTGATGGGGGCGACGCGTGCCTATGGTTTGAATAGCGCCGCCGTGCAGGCCGAGAAGGGCATGATCGTGTCGGCGCTTGAGATCGCCAAGACGTAAACGGCAAGCCGCCCGTTGGCGCATGCCGCCAAACCGCCGAAATCCAGCCCTGCAACAACCCATTCGCCTTATCGGCTCTGGCTTTGCAAACGTGAGAAGAATCATCGAGGAGGACCGATGCAACCCGGAACGAACCCCATCGGCGCAGTCGCTTCACAGCTTTCAAACCTGGCTGGCGCGGGCATTCCACCGGCCTTGACTTCAACAGCGGCGCCAGGGGCCGCGCCCACCCCATTTTCCGATCTGATGAGCGAAGCCGTCGGCCAGGTGAGCCAGCTCGAGGACAAGGCGCGCACTGCCGTCTCCGGGCTGATGACCGGGTCCGGCGTCGACGTGCATCAGGCGATGATTGCCACCCAGAAAGCAAGCATGGCCTTCGAGCTGGCGCTGGCCGTCCGCAACAAGGCGGTCCAGGCCTACCAGCAGGTTTTGGGAATGCAGTTTTAGGACCGCCGCCCCGGTTGGCGCGCTAGCCGGGAATCGATCGGGACGGCAAAATTGCGCCTCCCGCGGGGAATCGTCCTTTCACGGCGCGAATCCAGCGATGGGGAAATCCTCGGGACACGGAAACCATGGCCACGGGAACACAGTTGGAGAAGAGCGCGCCGGTTTCGCCCGGACAACCCCAATGGACCGGCAGGCTGGCAGGGCTTTGGGGCCGAGGCAGGGTCGGCTGGGCTGGGATGAAGCCCGCGGAGCGCGGCTGGGCCTTGCTGGCTGCCGCGCTGCTCGCAGGTCTGGCCGGCATTCTGCTTTGGTACGCTCTGCGCCCCGACTGGCGCACTCTGTACGCGAATCTGGACCCGGAAGACGCGCGCCAGACCAGCCAGATTCTGGCGCAGGCGCAGATTCCCTTCGAGGCGACCGTCGATGGGGCGGGCATCCTGGTTCCGGCCGCGCAGTTGGACAAGGCCCGGCTGGTGACCGCCGCCAAGGGAGGCGTGAAGAGCGGGCGGCTGGGCTTTGAGATCTTCGACAAGCCCAACTGGGTAGGTTCGGAGTTCGACGAGCAGGTCAGCTACCAGCGCGCTCTCGAGGGCGAACTCGAACACACCGTGGGCACATTGTCCGACGTCGAGTCGGCGCGGGTCCATCTGGTACTGCCCCACGACTCGCTCTTTCGCGAGGAACAGCGCCCGGCCAAGGCCTCGGTGGTCATCCAGCTGCGCCATCGCTCTCTCGCCGACGGCGAGCCGGAGGCGATCCGCAATCTGGTGGCATCGGCTGTGGACGGACTGACGCCTGAGCGGGTCGTACTGGTCGACGCCTCGGGCCGTCTGCCGCTGGGGCCAAAGACCGCCGAAGCTTTGCGCTTGACCGCCGAGCAGGCTCTCGAAGAAAAACTGGTCGCGACCCTGGAGCCGGTCACCGGGGCAGGGAACGTGCGCGCCTCGGTGACTCTGGACTACAATCCTGCCGAAACCGAGGAGACCGAGGAGAGTTACGACCCCGACCAGACGGTGACCCTCTCCATGCAGCGCAGCGAGCAGACCGCCGGGGCCCAGCCGGTAGCCGCCGGGGTTCCCGGAACGGCCTCGAATGCGCCCAACTCCCAGGCTCTGCCCGTCTACCCGCAGCAGACCAGCCCCCCTCAAACCGCGAAAACCGAGTCGGGAACCTATGCGTCCACGAGGACCGTGCGCCATGTGCTCGAGAATCCGGGCAGGGTGCGGCGGCTCACCGCGGCCATCGTCGTAAACGACCGGCTGACCCAGCTTGCGGCTCAGGGCAAGGCGGCGGTTTGGCAGGCGCGTTCGGCCGATGAGCTGCGCAACCTGACCGCGCTGGCCCAGGCGGCGGTGGGGTACGATGCGGGGCGCGGCGATATGCTGACGGTCGAAGATCTGGCCTTCGACGAAAACCGCGGGCAGCCTCCCGTCTCGCTGCCCGCCCAGGCGCTGGCCACGGCCGAGAAGTCGCCGGCGGTGGTCAAGTATGCCGCCCTGCTGATCGGCCTTTTGGCGGTGCTGGCCTTCGGGGTGCGCCCCGCGCTTCGCCGCGTCCGGCTTGCCCCCGGTGAAGCCGCCAAAGGGGCAGCCCGCGAGTTGTCAGGCGGCGCGGCTCAGCCAGCCTTCAAGCCTCCCGAGCCGGTCGAGCTCGACCCCGAGCGGATCAGAACCCAGGAGATATTCGAACAGGTCACGGGACACCTCAAGCGCGAACCGACCCAGAGCTCGCGCCTGTTGCAAAGTTGGATTCACTCCGATTAACAGCATGAGCAGGATGCGGCAAGTGCGAAAAGCGAAAGGAACGGGCTTTGGCCGAGCAAGGAAGCGAGAACGGGGCAGCACGGCGCCGCCAATCGGCAAACTTGCCTGGACTCCGCAAGGCTGCCGTCCTGCTGGTTGCCGTGGGAGAGGATCTCGCCAAGGAGATTCTGCGCGCGCTGCCCGAGGTGGATGTGCAGCGGCTCACCGAGGAGCTGGCCGATCTGCGCGGCATAACACCCGAGCTCTCCGCCGAGATACTTGAGGAGTTCTGGGAGCTTCTCGAGACGCAGAACTTCATGATTCACGGCGGCCTGGACTACGCCAGCCGCCTACTGATGGAGACCTTCGGCAAGGAGCGCGCCGACGATCTGCTGATGCTGGTCCGCCGCTCGCAGGAGGCCGCTCAGGGCAATCTGGCCAAGCTGCAGCGTACCGATCCTCAGCAGTTGGGTAAGCTGCTCGATCAGGAGCATCCTCAAACCATTGCCCTGGTCCTGGCGCATCTTGACCCCAGGCGCGCATCGCTGGTGCTGGACAACCTGAGCGAGGATCACAAAGTGGTCTCCATCCAGCGGCTGGCCGAGATGCGCCAGTTTTCGCCCGAAATGGCGCAGAAGGTAGCCCATATTCTGCATCGCCGCCTGGAGAGCGTGGGCGATACGGCCCGCAAGAGCTACTCCGGCTTCAAGGCGGTGGCCGACCTCTTGAATCGGCTCAATGCCGAAGAGTCGAAGAAGATTCTGGAGACCATCGAGGATGCCCAGCCGGAACTGGCGCTGAGCATCCGCAATCTGATGTTCACCTTTGAAGATCTGGTGACGGTTCCTCCGGCCACCATACGCGAGATCGTCTCCGGGGTCGACAAGCGGCAGTTGGCGCTGGCCTTGCGCGGCGCCAACGATGAGTTGCGCGCCCAGATCTTCAAGTCGATGAGCTCCCGAGCCGTGGAGATGCTCAAAGAAGACATGGAAGTTCTGGGCCCGGTTCGCTCGCGCGAGGTGGCCCAGGCCCAGCAGGAGATCCTCAACCTGGCGCGGCGGCTGGAGACCGAGGGCAAGGTGGTTCTGAAGCTGGAGACCGGCGACGAGATGCTGGCGTGAACAGCGGACAGTGAACAGGGAACGGTGGCCACTTGCGAAGGAGGGAGTCCGTGCGGCAGACAGGGTTGGCGGAGGGGCGCGGCGGTGCCCGGAGCATCGAGGTCTTTGAGTATCCAGCAGGTCCGGATGCGCCCCTGCCGCCGTGTTGGGACGTCTGGGAGATTGAAACTGCGGGTAGCGCGCACCAGCAGCCGGGGGGCGACGCCTCCCTTGGCGCAAAGGAGGCAGGTGCGCGGGCTGAATTCGAACAGCGGCTGGCTGCCGAAACCCGGCGATCCTTCGAGGCTGGCCGAGAGCAGGGCCGGGCAGAGGGCCGGCAGGCCGAGCATGGAGCGCAGACGGCAGCTCAGGCAACCGCCGAGAAGCTGCGCGTGCGTCAGTCCGCCGATTTGATTGAGAACTTTGCCCTGGAGCGCGACCGCTATTTGCAAGCAGTCGAGCATGAAGTTGTCGAACTGGCTCTGGCTGTGGCTGCCCGCATCCTGCGCCGCGAAGCGCAGATGGACCCTCTGCTGTTGACGGGAGCGGTGAGGGTGGCTCTTGGGCAGCTTTCCGGATCGACCCAGGCGCGGCTCCGCGTTCCGGCTGCCGAGTTGGACCTGTGGACCGAGACCATCGCCCTACTGCCCAGCCTGCGCGTCAAGCCTTTGGTGGTTGCGGGCGATGGGTTGCGGCTTGGCGATTGCAGAATCGAGACCGAGGTCGGCACGGTGGACCTGGGGATTCGCGCTCAACTGGGAGAGATCGAACGCGGCTTCTTCGATCGTGCCGGTCGGCGCGGGAGCAGCATGGGTACAGGGACCGAGGGGTTGCCAGGGGCAAGCCGCGAGATCTTCCCATGACGGTGCCTGGAGCCCCCCTTCTTCGCCGCTACTTCGATCGACTGGAGCGCGGACAGCCCTGGCGCTGGCGCGGACAGGTCGTCGAATCGGTGGGCCAGACTATCGAATCGGCGGGTCCGCTGGCCTCGGTGGGAGAGTGCTGCCAAATTGCAGACCAGTTCGGACACCCCCATCTGGCCGAGGTGATCGGATTCCGCGGCTCCAATGTGCTGTCGATGCCGGTGGAGACGACGGAGGGCATCCGCTTTGGCGATTCGGTCGAAGCACTTGCAGTGCATCCCGAGATTGAGGTGGGTCCAGGGCTGATAGGCAGGGTGCTGAATGCGCTGGGCGCGCCCATCGACGAGGGCCGTCCTCCAGCCTCTTGCGCCACCCTGCCTTTGGATGGGGCAGTGCGCTCACCGCTCGACCGCGCTCCCATTCGCACCCCGCTGGGCACCGGAATAAGGGTGATCGACGGCCTTCTGACCGTGGGCCGGGGCCAGCGAGTGGGAGTCTTCGGGGGATCGGGTGTTGGCAAGAGCACCCTGATTGGCATGATGACCCGCAATACTGAAGCCGATGTGACCGTGGTGGGGCTGGTTGGCGAGCGAGGCCGCGAAGTGGGGGAGTTTCTCGACGATTCACTGGGCCCTGAAGGCAGGGCCCGGTCAGTAGTGGTGGTCTCGACCTCCGACCAGTCGCCGCTGATGCGCATGAGGGCGGCCCTGGCCGCCACCACGGCAGCCGAGTTCTTCGCCGCGCAGGGCAAGGACGTGCTGCTCGTGCTCGATTCGCTGACCCGCTTTGCCATGGCTGCCCGGGAGATCGGTTTGGCCGCTGGGGAACCGCCCACGGCCAAAGGGTATACTCCCTCCGTTTTCACCCGCCTGGCCCGGCTGGTGGAACGGACGGGGCAGTTCCGGGTTGGATCGATCACGGCGTTTTACACCGTGTTGATGGAGGGCGACGACCAGCAAGACCCGCTTGTCGATGCCGTCCGCTCCCTTTTGGACGGCCACGTGGTGCTATCCCGACCCCTGGCCTCCGAGGGTTGGTATCCACCGGTGGAAGTGCTGGACTCGATCAGCCGCCTCATGCCAGCCGTAACCCAGCCCGCACACCGCGAGCAGGCGGCGCTGCTGCGCCGGCTGATGGCCGTCTATGCCCGATCCGAGGACCTGGTGCGCATTGGGGCCTACAAGCCGGGGTCCGACCTGGAGCTGGATCGCGCCTTGCGCGCCCGTGCGCCGATGCGGGCCTTTATGACCCAGGAGGCGCGCGAACAGGTCCGCTTTGCCGACTCTGTGCATAGCCTTTCAACCCTGGCATCGGAGGTGTAAGCGATGTCCGTTTCGAGTGCGCTGCGCCGCTTGCTCAACGTTCGCGATCTCGAAGAAGAACAGGGCCGCGTTGCGCTGGAATCCGCGCTGGGCGATCTCAGCCGGATGCAAAAGGCGGCGGCGGCTTGTGGCGAGCGGGATCGCCGCGGGCGGCGGCTGGTCGAGGCAAGCGCACGAACCGGGGAGTTGGCGGACCGCATGGCCGGACTCGAGGAAACGCGCGCGGCGGGCCGCGATACGGCTTTCTGGGCTCCGAGAATTGCAGACGCGCAGTTCCTTGTGGCCGCCCTGCGGGAGGAGTACTTAGCGAAGAGGGTCGAACGCCGCCAAGCCGATACGCTCATCCAGGAAGCCGAGGCCCAGGACGCCGTGGAATCAAGCCGTCGCACCCAGCAAGGGCTCGACGACTGGTACGGCAACTGGCTGCACCGAGCCGAGGCCGAAGCCGGCGCGGCTAAAGCCGAAACTTCTCTGCCTATGCGCTTGGCGCCCAGCAGGGAAGGAGAAGAACTCCCTTCACCTGGAAACTTGAGCGAAATCGGCGATTAGTGCAAGGGCATTCCCCGATATGAATCGACGTTCCCATTTGTGACAATGCTTTAACCCGCGTTCACGGTATTTGGCATGGTAGCTGCTTTCGTTATTGTCTATGATCGCTTATGCGGGAATCGAAGTTGCCGCGGCAGGGCATCTGGAGCCGCTGCAAACTCTGGGCCCGGCCACAACCCCCGTCAAGGCTCCAGGCGGAGGCGTCGCCGGCATGCACGCCGCGATCGCATCTTCCTCTGTCGTGCCGGGTGCGGAGAGTCTTCGCTCTAGTTGGCAGTTGATGCTGGCCTCTGCGGGCGCCAGTTCTGACGAGCCCGGCGCGGAGGCGGCTGACACATGCGCGACGATCGTCCTTGCCGGCTCCTCGTCGGGCAAGCCTGTTTTGACAGCATCCGCTGCGACCGCAAGCCTTCTCGGCCGCGGTACATTCTCTTTGCGCAACACGATTTCCCGCGCGGGCGACTCGGCGGCCTGCGCGGCGATTGGGGCTGGGTCCGGTGTCAGATCCGGTATCCCTGCCTGGCGCACCACTTCAGAAGCGCCCCGGCAAGCCGCGGCCTACCCGTCGTTGGCATCCACGCCCAGCTCTCGTTACGCGAACACCGCTAGGAACGCGCATTTCCCATCTGACTCAAATGCAACAGCGGCCGTGCAGGATGGCAATCTTTCTCAGGTGGCGCCGGCACCGGAGGGCAATCGTCCAGTGGCAGTCCCCGCCGAGATGAAGCTCCGATTCTCGACAATGGATTCGGGCAAGCCGCCGACCGGCTTGGGCTTGGATTCCATCGACCCTGGCAAGACCGCCGAAAAGGCGGGAGCAGCCGGAGATTCTGCCGCGCATGGAAAGGGGGCGGAGCCCTGGGCTGGATCGGCCGCATCCGCTCCGCCGGCCGGCGGCTACGCCGGGTCTCCAGAGGCGAGTTTGGGCCGGATCGAGGCAGGGGACGCTGGCAAAGAGACCTCGATGGCGGAACCGGCCCGGCCCAATGCCGATGCGCCGATCGAGGCGGTTGCTAGCGGCCGGAACGGAGCCAGGCTTGGAAGCGAGGCACAGTATCCAGTCACGCCTCAGATCGATAGTCAAGAGGGGAATCGAGGGCTGGCGCCCGCTGAGTCTGCCCTGCAATCGGCAACTGCGCTCGCCATCGCCGGAAAGCCAGGGCTGGTCAACGGCGGGCGGATTTCAGCGCTTGTCGGCCTGAGGGCGGCCCATGGCATGGCCTCGGGAGCCCGATTCGAGGATGGAAGTCGTCCCCTTGAAGGGCAACCCGGTCTCCCACCCGCAAACTCATCCCTCACTGCGTCTGACTCGATGCGCGACGCCGCGGGAGCGCCTGGGACAATCGGTGCGGCTGGCAGCGGCGCCGGAACTTCGCCTGGCGCCGGGCCTGCCGCCGCTGAGACCTTTGCTGCTCTCGATGCAGAGGCCGCCCCGGGTGCGCACGCGTGGATTCATGTCGGCTCTCAGCGGGCCGAAGCGGGGTTTGAGGATCCTGCCCTTGGCTGGGTTGGCGTGCGCGCGGATGTGGGCACAGGCGGCATCCATGCCTCTTTGGTGCCTGGTACGGCGGACGCGGCACAGGCGCTGGGCGGGCACCTGGCGGGACTGAATTCCTATCTCGCCGAGCGGCATACCGCAGTTGAGACGCTGACGTTGGCCGCGCCTGAGGGCGGAGGGCCTGGGTCGCGTGAAGACGGCGGCACGAATCAGGGAACGCAGCATGGAATGAATGGGGGAGCGGGTCAGGATAGGAACCAGGGCGACGTCTCGGAACCGCAATCGATCTCTCATTCGGCATCGCCTGCCCAAGTTGGAGAAACCTCAATCGAGAGCACAGTTCAGGCGCGCAGCCTTGACGGAATCACGAGAGGCCCGTGGGGATCTCACGTTTCGGTCATGGCCTGATCCCCTGAGGTGGGTGGACCAGGACGGCAGGGCAGCAATACATCCAGCGGCGACACCGAGGACGAGCGGGCGGTTGAGCGGAAAGAACGCCGGGCACTTTAGAGCCCGGACAGAAGGAGGGCAGGGAAAAATGGCGGCAATGGCGGGAATCTTGAATCAGCAATACACGGCGGGGCAAGCCTTGACAGGTGCGGGCAGAAGCCCTATGGCCAGCACAGCTACAGACAGCGGGAGCACAGACAGTTCGAGTAGTTCTTCGGCCAGCATCTCTGCCAACGACTTTCTCACGCTGCTTGTGACGGAGATGCAGAACCAGGACCCGACCGCGGACACCGATCCCAACGAGTACATCAACCAGCTTGTTTCGGTAAACAGCCTGGAGCAACTGATCGACATCAACCAGACGCTCTCCACCGGTCTCGGAGACTCGAGCACCGGCTCGGCCAGCGGTTCGCCCTCCACGCAGGTGGCCGCGCACAACGCAGGTGCATCCGCAGCGGCTCATTCCGCCGCATCCGCCTCTGCCGCGACCGGCAACCCACTTTCCCAGGCGGCCGGCGCCAAGCAAGCCCCCGGCAACCTCAGCGTTCCCGACCCCAGGCCGGCGGCCAGCCGCGTGGCCCACGCTCTGGACGGGCGCACCCACGCGCAGTCGATCGCAGCCAGGCTTTCCGGGGCCCAATGACGTTCGTTCACCAGCCGGCCGCCTAGGCCTGCGCCAAGTTTTGCTGACACCCAGAGGAGAAATACCATGGCAAGTTTTTACATTCCGCTTACAGGCCTCAACGCCGATTCCACGGCGCTCAATACCATCGCCAACGACCTGTCCAACATGAACACGACTGCCTTCAAGGCTCAGGCCACCAACTTCTCCGACTTGTTTTATCAGCAGATGGGTACAACCGGCTCGGGCAACTCGATCCAGGTGGGCGGGGGCGTTCAGGTTGCTTCCAATGCAACGAACTACACGCAGGGGTCTATTGACTCCACAAGCGTTGACACCGATGCGGCCCTCAACGGCAACGGCTTCTTTGTTCTGAACGGAGGCGGCAGCAACGTTCTTTCTCGCGCCGGAGACTTCTCGCTGGCCTCGAACGGCGACCTGATTACATCCGATGGTTTGAATGTGATGGGCTATCCGGCGGTCAATGGGGTTGTCAACGCGAATGCCGCCCTTGCCGCCATTAACATCCCCGAGAATCAAGTTGAACCGCCCAAGGCGACAACGACCTTTGGGATGACCGCCACGCTCGACTCGGCGACCGCCATAGGCGGCACGGTCCCCGGACAGGTGCAGGTCTACGACTCGCTGGGCAAGAGCTATGAAGCTACGGTGACCTACGCCAACACGGGAATCAACGCCTGGTCCTACAGCGTTTCCATGCCGGACACGCTGGCGGCCAATTCGAGTACAGCGCTTGGCGTCACAACCAACTTGTACAACTTCGGCTCCAGCGGCGCCACGCAGGCTACAGTCAACCAGGGAACCAACCTGACGATTACCGGGCCTACCGCAACCGCGACAGCCACCATCACGGCTCCAACCGTCGTTGCCGGCGAATCCGTGGCAACGTATGCCACCGACCTTCAGGCTGCGGTCACCGCGGCTCACATCGTCGGCGTTGCTGTTACCTCCACGCCCGGCGGCCAACTAAGCATCGTCGGCACCGGGATAACGACCTCAGGCTCTGTGATCCAGGATCCGGTGGCTTCGGCCAATGCCAGCGGCGCGCTGGTCTTCGACTCCAGTGGCAACTTGGTCAGCCCTGCCGCCGATGTGAGCGGCATCTCCTTTGCCGGACTCTCCGATGGGGCAGCGACTCTCAACATGACCTGGAATATCCTTGGCCCCAGCGGCGCGGCCACCATCAGCCAGGTGGACTCAACTTCGTCGGTCTCGGCCACTACGCAGAACGGCTATGGCAGCGGCGAGTATCAGAGCTTCTCCATCGGCTCGGACGGAACCGTCACGGCAACCTACTCGAACGGCCAGAAGCAGTCGGTGGGTCAACTGGCGCTGGCCAATGTGGCCAATCTTCAGGGGCTGCAGGATTTGGGGAACAGCGAATACACGACGACGCTGGCAAGCGGCACGGCCTCCATCGGCGTATCCGGTACGGACGGTTTGGGAACGCTGCAGGGCGGAGCCATCGAGGAATCAAATGTCAACATCTCCGCCGAGTTCTCCGATCTGATCATCGCCCAGCGCGCCTTCGAGGCCAACTCCAAGACAGTGACCACCTTCGATACCATCACCCAGGAGACCATCAACATGATCCACTAATGCGGCTCGCCGAGTGGCTCTCAGGGCATTCTGACGGCAGGGTGCCCATCTTTATCGGATGTTTGCTATACGATCGAGAGCTAGCTTTACCCCTCCCAGTTACTTCTGGCGCAACTCGACGAACAACCCCTTGCCCTCGGCCAGCACTGTGCCTTTGGCGTTTAGGATTCTGGCCTCGGTCCAGTGCTTGCGGCCTTCGCTGCGGACGATGCGGCCCTCAATGCGGATGGGTGCGCCGGATGGAACGGGCCGCCTGTAGTCGATTTCCAAATGCCCAGTCATCGTCGTCAGGTTGCGCGCACGGCCGGCCTTGCTCATCGCCTCGTCCAGCAGCGTGGCGATGATGCCGCCATGCAGGTAGCCGGGATGGCCCTCGAAGGTCGCCGGAATCGTCGTCAGGCAAACCACCGTCCCATCCACGGCGACCAGAAACTCCAGTTGCAGGCCAGTTGCGTTGGCCGGGCCGCAGCCGAAGCAGCGATTCTGGGCCGCGTGGGCCATCGGGGTAAGATTCTCGGCTTTGTCAGTCATTCCTTCTCCCTAGAATGCATCGGCAAGCACATTTCTGAAGGTCTCCGAATCCACGTTGCCGCCGGTGAGAACAATCCCGATACGTTTGCCAGCTAAATCCTGCCTGTCCTTGAGCGCACCGGCCAGTGCGGCGGCGCCTGCGCCCTCGGCCAGGTTGTGCGTGTCCTGGTAATAGGCTCGCATGGCCTGGGCGATCTCGGCGTCGGTAACCTCAATTAGGCGGGCGACGTTCTCCCAGATGATCTCCGTTGCCAGAGGGTTTGGGGCGCGGCAGGCCAGGCCGTCGGCAATCACAGTGAGCGACGGCGCCTCAACCACCCTATGCTGCTTGAAGCTGAGTGAGTAGGAAGGAGACTCAGCGGCGACGACGCCAACGATCTCCGTTGTCAGGCCGAGCGCAATGCGCGCCGCCGAGACGCCGCAGATGGACGAGCCAAGACCGATGGGTACGTAGATCGCGTCGAGGAACGGCGCAGCCTCGAAGAGTTCCAGCGCGTATGTGGCTGTGCCTCTTATCAATTGTTCGTGGAACGAGTCCACCATCGCAAAGCCGCGCTCATCCGCAAGGGTCCGGGCAAACTCCAGAGACTCCTGAAAGTCCAGCCCGTGTTCAATCAGTTCAACGCCTTGAGCCACCATGGCCCGGTTCTTTTCTCTGCTGTTGCCGAAGGGAACGACGACGATGGCCTTGAGCCCGCCCAGCCGCGCGGCCATGCCAACACCTTGGCCATGATTGCCTCGTGTGGCCGCCACCACCCCTGCAACTTCAGGCTGTGTCTGCTTGAGCCAGTCCACATAGACCAGCGCTCCGCGCAGTTTGAAAGCGCCGACCGGCGTGTGGTTTTCGTGCTTGATCCAGGCTTCGGTCCCAGGCCGATGATCCGCTGAAAGACGTTGATTGATCAGCGGCCACGTATATTGCGGCGTCGGGGGCATATGGCGATAGACGACGTTCTGAGCGTCCCGGATATGAGCTAAAGTGGGGAGCGGCATGAATCCAGCATATCGAAAAAGAAAACCCCCTGCCGGAAGGGCAAGGGGTTCGTTGTGCGCGGGAACGTCAACGGAAATCTACGCCTTTCTGCTCACCTTGCGGCGAACAAAGCCGGCCAGCCCCAGCAAGCCGCTACCGAAGAGCAACAAAGAACTCGGTTCCGGCGTGGGGGTCGTGGTTTCGCCCTTTCCCGATGTGGCCGTGATGCTGAAATCCAACACCGCTTGGGTTGGATCGAGATCGACGTAAAACACTTCGAGCGAGTGGTCGCCGGCAGAGACAGTAGCTGAGGTGCATGCAACTGCGGTAGCCCCATGAACGCCGCCGTCATCGCAAACGTTCACTCCATCGAGATAAACGAAAGCCATATCGTCCGAGGAGACCGAAAAGCTGATTGTCTCCGCTGAAAGTGCATCGATATTACCCGACAGAGTCGCTGCTTGAAATTCGGTCGAATCATTCTTACCGGTACCATTCGGTGCATAGAAATTGCTCTTGGCGAATGGGAGGCTTACCACTGCAGTTCCGGTCTCGGTAACGTCGGACACGCCACCTGCGCCACCCTTATTCAGGGTTGGGCTCCACCAGGTGAGCTCATCGTTGCCCAGGACATCCTTGGGAGCGTTACCCCCGCTCCCCTCATGGCCGGGGTTGAGTACCGGCAGGCCGTCTGGCCCCAGCGTGTTTTGCACATAACTGGTACTGGTACTTAACCCAAGTTTGCCGCCATCCAGGTCGGTTCCGGCGATGGTGTAGTAGGTGATGAGCATGGTGTCGGCATGGGCTACGGCAAACGAAGCAAGCACAAATCCAGCAAGCAATGCCTTAGTCCGATTAGGAATACAGAAAAATGGTTTCATCGTTCTCTCAATTTCAGGAGACGTCTCCGTCCCGGCTAGAACAACTGCTGATTTGCACCTTGTGCTACGCAAGCGATGCCGTCTAGGAATCGAATGTTCACCGATTCAATCGGGCGCACAAATCCCCTTCTTCCCGCTTTTCCATTCGCAAACGAACGAAAAATGCACGGAAAACAATCACTTCTTGCCTGTCCAGGGGTCTGCTGAAAAGAACTGATGCAATTGAATGACCACCGCAGGATGCAACATTTCATGCCACTTACGGGAGTTGACAAGGGCAAAAGTGCAAAACATTGCAGTCCCAATGGAAGTTGTTTTCCATCGAGGAACCGAAGCGGCACACCCTCCCCAGCGATTGTGTTTGATCCCTTGTGCAGAGTTATCCGGGTAAGTGATCGGCCTCCGCGTGAATCGTCGGCAAACTTTCGCGCAGACTTTCTCTACTCCTTTGCATCCAACGGTATGGAGGTTTTCCCGAGCATGATGGATAGGCGAACTGCAATCAAGCATTTAGGCGGCGCGGCAAGCGCGCTGCTTTTGACGGAAAGACTGCGTGCCGAGGGATTCCCCGACGCCCAAACCGCCCCAGCAACCCCGCCGCCACCACCGAGCGGGCCTTTCAGCCTGCCGCCTCTGCCCTACGCCTATGACGCGCTCGAGCCGTACTTCGATGCGCCTACCATGCACCTGCACCACGACAAGCACCACCAGGCCTACGTCAACAACCTCAACGTCGCCGTGGCTGCGCATCCTGAACTGGCCGGGAAGACGGTGGACGAATTGGTCGCCAACCTGAACACCTGGCCCGAATCAGCCCGCACCGCAGTCCGCAATCAAGGCGGAGGCCACGCCAACCACTCCTTCTGGTGGCCGACGCTGGGCAAGGGCGGCGCCGCGCCGGTAGGCGAGCTGGCCAAGGCCATCGACTCCAAATTCGGTTCGCTTGCCACCTTCCAAGACAAGCTGACTTTGGCTGCAATGAGCGTCTTCGGCAGCGGCTGGGCATGGCTGGTGAAGCTGCCCGACGGCACGGTGGCAATCGAGGGCACACCCAACCAGGACAGCCCGCTGACCCTGGGCCACAAGCCGGTCTTGTCAGTGGACGTGTGGGAGCATGCCTACTACCTGAAGTACCAGAACAAACGCGCCGACTATGTAAAGGCGTTCTTCCAGGTACTAAACTGGGATTATGTCAGCAGTGAGTTTGCTCGTAAGGCATAGACGGAATGGGGCTTATTTGAGCGGGAAGCGCTACGGCACGGCAGTGGCGCTTGCATGGATCGCGGCCAGCCTCAGCATGGGTCTCGCTGCTTGCCGCTCAACGCCAATTCTTACGCCGCAGGAGGCTGAAGGGAAGCATCTCTACGAGGTCAGGTGCGCCCACTGCCACGAAGACAACGACCTGGCACTCAAGAAGGTTCCGCCTGACCTGCACGGGGTCTTTGCACACGCAACCCTGCCCAGCGGCGCTCCCGCGACCGACGAGGCTGTCAGGCAAAATGTGCTAAAAGGGAAGGGAATGATGCCCGTGTTTGCTGGCCGCTTTACCGAAGAACAGATGGCTGCCCTGCTTGCCTACCTGCATACCGGCCTGCGCTGAAGTTGGAGCCATTTGGGCAGCGAACCCGCGCAACTCAACTCACGCTATACTCAGGATTACTATGGCGACCGAAAAAACCTTCTATCTTGAGACCTTCGGCTGCCAGATGAATGCCCATGACTCCGAAAAGGTGATTGGCACATTACAGCAGCAGGGCTACAAGCAGGTCGAAGCCGAAGAAGATGCCGGCCTGATCCTCTACAACACCTGCTCCATTCGCGACAAGGCCGAGCAAAAGGTCTTCCACAGGCTCGATGAGTACAAGCGCCAGCACCGGGAAGGCAAGCGCTTTGCCGTTCTTGGCTGCGTGGCACAGCAGGAAGGCGAGAAGATCTTTGACCGGGCGCCGTACGTCTCGCTGGTTTCGGGATCTGCCTCTTATCGCAAGCTGCCAGAGATGCTTGCCCGCCTGGAAGCAGGCGAAACCCGCATCACCGGCCTCGATGACCGCCAGACCGACCTGACCTTCGAAACCGAGTTTACAGCCCGCCAGAATCCTTACCGCGGCTACATCACCATCATCGAAGGTTGTGACAAGTTCTGCTCCTACTGCGTGGTGCCGTATACGCGCGGCAAGGAGCGCAGCCGCGGATCGGACTCCGTGCTGGCCGAGGCGCGGCGCATCGCCGACCTGGGTTACACCGAGATTCAGTTGCTCGGCCAAAATGTAAACAGCTACAAGGATCCGGAAGGGAAGCGGAGCTTCGCGGAACTGCTCGCGGCCGCCGGCCAGGTATCCGGAATCCGGCGTGTGCGCTTCACCACCAGCCATCCACGCGACTTTACCCGCGATATCGTCGAGGCCATTGACGCCTATCCAACGCTCTGCGACCATGTGCATCTGCCGGTGCAATCCGGCTCGGCGCGCGTGCTCAAGCTGATGGCGCGCGAGTATACGCCCGAATGGTACCTGGAGCGAATCGCCTGGATCAAGGCCGCGCGCCGACAGATCTCGATCTCAACCGACATTATTGTGGGTTTCCCCGGCGAGACTGCGGATGACTTCATCCAGACCATGGACCTTCTCGCTCAAGTCGAGTACGATTGCGTCTTTGGATTCAAGTACTCAGCCAGGCCGAATACGCCAGCCTTGGTCATGATCGATTCCATCCCTGAAGCTGAAAAGGCGACGCGGCTTCAAGCAGCGCTTGATCGACAGCGC
>Ga0302156_10000478_pt1 | contig 38395 bp, 31 predicted proteins | sample I_Bog_N3_2_FD_193503 | JGI IMG/M metagenome (GOLD analysis project Ga0302156, IMG submission 193503) | Peat permafrost microbial communities from Stordalen Mire near Abisko, Sweden - I_Bog_N3_2 | ecosystem: Environmental > Terrestrial > Soil > Wetlands > Peat | place: Sweden: Abisko, Stordalen... | reverse complement strand
TATCCGCAACGGAGCCGAGATACTTAACGCGTACCTCAACGAATACGACCCAGGAATGCTGATCGAGTTCGGTGACCGACTGGGTAATCGAGCCGTGTTTAAGCGACTCGGCTATCTCATTGAAGTTACTAACCAAGAATTCCCCGACGTCATCGCGGCCTGTCAGGAGCGAGTCTCCACCGGCATCTCCGCACTTGACCCAAGCGGCCCGAGCGCCGGCCATCGGGTCATGAAATGGGGACTGCGAATAAACGTTCACGTGGGACCAGAGAATCCCTCATGATCGAGCAGCGCGAACTTGAACAATTGCGCGGCGAGTGGTCACTGGAGTCGGGAGTGATTGAAAAGGACTACGTGCTGGGTTGGCTGTTGGCCGGCATTGCACAACATGAGACACTGTCGCAGACGTGGATTTTCAAGGGTGGAACTTGTCTTCGCAAGTGCTACTACGAGACCTACCGGTTCTCCGAGGACCTCGATTTCACTGTGACGAGAGGAGGTTCGGAAGAACCGTCAACCTTGATTCAAATCTTCAAAGAGATCGTCGAGTGGGTACGTGAAAACTCAGGCTTGGAACTCGTAATCGATGAATCATCATTCCGGGTACACCAAAACCGTCGAGGAAACCCCACCACCCAAGGCCGCGTCGGTTACCGAGGGCCTAACCCTCCACCGGTCCTGCCCAAGATCAAGATTGACGTGACCTCCGACGAACTCATCGTGGATTCGACCGTGTTACGAACCGTCGGCCATCCCTACAGCGATGGGCCCCTGCCAATTTCGGGCGTGCTCTGCTACTCGCCATCGGATCTGCTCGCGGAGAAGGTGCGCGCGCTTGCCGAGCGCTGCCGTCCCCGCGACCTCTACGACGTGATCCACATGTATCGCCATCCCGACCTTGTCGGTAGGTCCCAGGACGTGCTCACCTCGCTCTCCAAGAAGTGTGAGTACGTAGGCATCGAAGTACCCACGCGTGAGTCAATTCATTCCTCTCCGTTTCGCTCGGAAATTGAACTCGAATGGGTGAACATGCTGGGTCACCAGCTTCCGAAGCCTTTGCCCGGTTTCGCTCAGTTCTGGGAAGGACTCGACGAGGTCTTTGCCTGGCTGACGGGCGATCTTGAGACCCCGTTACTTCAGCGAGCCTCTCAGAGCGGCCTCGACGAGACTTGGGAGCCGCCCAACGCGATCGCCTCCTGGCGTGTCGGGTTTCCACTCGAACTCATTCGCTACGCCGGTGCAAACCGCCTCAAGGTCGAGATTGACTACCGTGCCGAGCAAGGCCGGAGCGGACCACGGATTGTTGAGCCATATTCGCTTCGTCGAACATCAGAAGGCAATATCTTGCTCTTCGTAATCAACGATCGTGGGCTGTTACGCGGTTACCGCATCGATCGAATTGCGGGAGCCAGTGTGACGCCGCTTGTGTTTACTCCCAAATACCGAGTCGAGTTCTAATTCAAACGGTCGAGTGAAAAATGTGGACGTAGCGCTTCGCCAGTGAACCAACGCGATGGGCGATTTCTTACTGCGGCGGAGGAATGATCCCCTGCTGCGCGCTACCCGTTGTTGAATTGCGGACGCCAGGATCGGGTGGAAAAATCCCTAATTTCATCCCTAACATTTCTCGATAGCCACGGAACACACTGAACGCACTGAACGCAAACCCTTATAAATATGGGGTTCTCTGAATTTAATGAATAGAGAATAATGAACTCGGTGGCCTTTTAATCCCAAGGTGCCGGGATCGAGACCCGGGCGGCCCACAAAAGTTCGTTCCGTGTTCGAAGATCACAACGGTCGCGGCTCCCCAGTAGGAAGATGAAGAAATTCGAAAATCGAGACATGTCATTGACGTAATCCACGTCAATGACATGTCGCAGTCCTCTTTTTGGGCCCCGCACTTGCCCAATCCTTCGACAACCCCGTCCACGTGCCAAACCATACGCAGATCCGGACGCACCGACCAATTGCAAAAGGAGGAATACTTCTCAGCGCAACTCGCCCACGTGACTCTCGCACCATTCGCGAAAGGTTCGCGGCGCGACGCCGGTGAGGTTCTCGATGTCGTCAGCAATCACACCGGCTCGGCCCGCACGGAAAAGCTCGTTGAGATTCTTCATGGCTTCGGCGAGCGGTATCGGGGTACCCTGTTCGATGCTGTCCTGTGCGAACTGCTCGGGTGTGACGTCGACGAAGTCGATAGCGCGCCCTAGGACATCGGAAATAATCCCAACCTGTTCACGAGCGGTGAGCGCCTCGGGTCCGTTGAGAATGTAACCGTGGCCAACGTGGCCGTCTTCAGTGAGAGCGAGAGCGGCGATGCGCGCGATGTCGTAGGGATCGACAACTGGCTGGCGACCCGGGTCGGTCGCGTCAATGACGCAGTTCTTCTCGCGGATGCCATCGACCCACGACAGTGCATTCGACATAAATCCGTTCGGTCGCAGATAGGTAACGTCCAGTCCCGACTCACGCAAGAGATCTTCACGAGCGGCAAGCGTCCCGGGGATGAAACCAGCGAGAGGAATGAGTCGCGCGCCGATAGAGGAAAGCAACACGACTCGATTCACCCCTGCGGAGCGCGCGGCGTCGATCATGGTCTGTGTCTGGGCGGTGCCGGCACCGACGTGCATGAGGAAAACGCTTTCAACTCCGCGGAGGGCTTCGACCAAACTGTCAGCGTCGTCGAGACTCCCGACGGCGACGTCGATCCCCTTGGGAAGCACGTCAGCGCGAGAGGCGTCGCGGACGAGGGCCCTCACTTGGTGGCCTTTTTTATGAAGCTGGTCTACGAGGTCGCGGCCGACGTTGCCAGTTGATCCGGTGATGAGGTACATGATTGATCCTTTCGAGATCGGTTGGTTTATTTGTTTAAAAAATTGCTGATTACCAGGGAAGATCGCCGTCGCCGTCACGGTAGGCACCGGTCGGAGTGTCGGGTCCGCCAATAGCAAACGCGATGATCGCGTCGGTGCCGTCTTTCACTGAGTGGCCCTGTCCGCCGCTGAGGTCGGTGGCAGTCATACCGGGGTCGGCGCTGTTGATGCGGATACCGGGAAGTAGTTGCGCGTAGCGAGCGGTCAACATGTTGATTGCGGACTTGGCGGCTCCATAAAGTGGCGTACCGGCACGCGACTCGATTCGACTTGAGTCGTGGAACAAGGCGAAAGAGCCCAGCCCACTGCTCACGTTGACGATTCGTGGATCCGCGGAGAGTTCGAGGAGCGGAAGGAATGCGTGCATTACTCTGACGTAGCCAGCCACGTTCGTCAGCAGCACCGCTGCCACGTCTTCACCGGTGTACTCATGAACGTCGCGCAAGGGACCGGTGATGCCGGCATTATTGACCAGCACGTCGAGATGACCCTCTTCACGTTCGACGACGTTGGCGGCGAGTCGCACCGACGCGTCGCTCGTGACGTCGAGTTCCACGAAGCGTGCACCGAGTGCCTCCGCAGCCGTGCGGCCACGCTCGACGTCTCGAGCGGCGAGGTACACGCGGTGCCCCGCGCCAATAAGCCGACGCACCGTTTCCAACCCAATCCCCTTGTTCGCGCCCGTCACCAGGCTCACCGGTGTGCCAATTTGTATTGTCGTCATTGTTAAAACCTTTCGTGTGTTTCGTCAATCGAGACCGTTACTCAGGACTACTGATTATCAGTATAACTGATTATCAGTAGTCCTGCTACACTTGCAACATGAACGAGATCATTCCAGGGGTCCCGGCGGCGCTAATGGAGCGGATGTCGTTTCTCCTCAAGCGTGCGTACGCTCTGCTGGAGGACGCCATCGAGCTGGGGCTCACCCAACTCAACATCAGCGGCCGAGAGTTCGCCGTGCTAACACTCATCGAGTCCGAAGGGCCGGCGTCCCAACAGCGACTCGCGGACCGTGTCGGCGTAGACCGCACGACAATGGTGGCGCTTGTCGACGCTCTCGAAGAAAAAGGGCTGGTCAACCGCCTCAGGGATCCCAGCAATCGGCGCGCCTACCTACTTCAGACCACGGAAGCGGGCCGCAAGAGACTCCGAGACACTCTCAAGGCGGTAAAGAAAGCTGAGCAAGAAATTCTCGCTCCTCTCTCTAGCGCAGAGTCGGCCACGCTGACCCGATTATTGCAATGTCTCGTCCAAGCTCAACCACCCAGGACGTGATGCCCCTCACTCAATGGTCGCGTCATTATGAATCACGAAAGGTATACGAGAGACCATTTTGTCTCCAGCTCGGTTAGACCTATTCGAGTATCGAGCGCAACCCCAGGTTTCTGGACGAGCATCATTTCAGGCCGCACATTCCAGCGTCACCGCGGCTCGATTACAACCCCCTTCACCAGCCAGTGGTACGTCTCCGGCAATGGGAGTGGACCAATTGTTCGAGCCCGGACACCGCAAGGCATGTCCCACAAACTTCAGAAGCAACCCTTGAAGTCAGCAGTTTGAACGAGCGAATTCGAGAAACTAGCGAGATATCACTTTGTCGGAAAAAATGGCAGACAAGCCCCGTCTCGGCCTGGGTGAGGATCTCTTTGAACGGACTTTAGGCGTCGTCGGTGAGACGGGCCGGTCCCTGTTGTGATCCATGCGTTTGACCGATACGGGCGACCCGTAAACCAACCGCGTTGCGAATGATTTGGGCGAGCAGGATCAGTGCCTCGGCAGAGGGTGAGTCACGTTCTGTGGTGCAGGTCACGAGCGACTGGTCAGGTACGTCGACCGAACGCAACGTCTGTTGAGTCACGGTGAGAGTTCCCACGAGCGGATGGTGCAACTCGTAGCGGGCGCTGGCGCACGCGCGCACTCGATGATCGGCCCACAACGCGGCAAAGTCGGGACTAGCCATGGTTAACCTGCCGACGAGTGAAGCGAGCGCAGGATCGTCGGGGTGTTGGCCGCTAACCAGTCGTAGATTGCCGACAACGGCGCGTTCCTTCGCCACGCAGTCGACGTACAAATCGCGACAGTGTTCGTCGAGGAATACCAACTCTGCCATGTTCGGTCGGCGGTTCACCGCGCCCGCGTCCGAAATGTCGATGTGCCCCGCAAGAAGAGCATGGCCCAGATCGTTCCAGGCGAGCACGTCGCTGCGGCGACCGAGCACGACCGCCGGGACGTCAACTAGCGCGATGAGCAGTTCAGTCAGCGCCGGCGCCACCCGCTCAGTCGCCGGGCGCTTCGTGGCCGCACGCTGGTCGATGGCTGCTCCCAGCGTGCGTAGGTGCTGACGTTCCGCGTCATCAAGTTGGAGCGCGGTAGCGATAGCGTCGAGCACTTGAGGTGACGCGTTGCGGGACTGCCCTTGCTCCAGGCGGGTGTAGTACGACGAACTCACGCCAGCCAGCATTGCCAATTCCTCGCGCCGCAGCCCACTGACCCGTCGACGCTCACCGTAAGTGGGCAATCCGAGATCTTCTGGACGGACACGGCTCCGGCACGCGTGTAAGAACTCGCCGAGTGGTCCTGGGCCCGAAGGTGTGCGCATCCATTCAGTATGCACGGTCACTGGCTAACGCTGCCTGTCCCCGCCAGGGGTAGGAACGATTGGGTCTGGATGAAGTGCAACGACGACCATACGCTGTGAATCCGGCGCCCTAAGTCGCGCCGTCAATACCCGCAAAACCTACTAAGGAGGAACACATGGAAGCTACACAGGAGAAACTACCGACCGTTCACGAGATGACGTTCGGGGACGTGACCATCACCCGAGCGGTGGAGCTGGTTGGAAGCGTTGGCATGACGCCACGGCAGTTCTTCCCCGACTCGACCACCGAGGTGTGGGAAGAAAACGAGGATTGGCTCACGCCTGACTTTCTCATACCCTCTGGTGCTACGACGATGGAACACACCTGTCGAGTCGCCATGCAGACCTGGGTACTGCGCAGCGGAGGTCGGACCATCTTGCTCGATACGGGCATCGGCAATCACAAAGAGCGACCTTACATTCCTAGTTGGTCCCACCTCGATACCGGATATCTGGCCAATCTCGCCGCGGTTGGTGTGGCGCCCGACGATGTCGACATCGTCGTGAACACCCACCTCCACGTCGATCACGTGGGTTGGAACACTCGCCTCGACGGCAGAACCTGGGTGCCCACTTTCAAGAACGCCGAGTATTTCATGCCCAGCGAGGAGCTCGAGTTCTGGAATCCGGCGAACGGACACAAAACCGTTATGGGCCCCGGTGCGCAGAACGCCTTCGAGGACAGCGTCGCCCCGGTCCTCGCCGAGGGCCTAGTGCGACCGTGGACGCGCGCGCACCGAATCGATGAGAACCTCGTGCTCGAAACTGCGCCGGGGCATACTCCCGGATCGTCGATTCTGCGAGTGAGTTCACGGGGTGAGGAAGTGCTCCTCATTGGCGACACGTTACACACCCCGGCACAAATCGTCGCTCCGAACTTCAGTTCTTGTTTCTGCGAGGACGTCGTCCAAGCGAGCTCGACCCGCCGAAAGCTCTTCGCTGAGGCCGCCGACAAGAACATTCTGATGCTGGCTGCGCACTTCGGTGGTCACGGTGGATTTTCCGTCCAGCGAGTGGGATCGGAATTCGCGCTCGCCGAATGGGCACCCTTCGAGCGGATCTAATGTTGGCGCACGACTTGAGTAACCGCACATTGGCAGTTGACCGAGAGAAGAAGTCCCGTCAGCGGGGCGTTCAAGATAAAATCGACTCGGACAAGCGCTCTTAGAATTCTGTTCCCGTCTCGGAACGGATTTCGACTGGTTCCGATACGGGAGCGAAGTTATCAAAGGAGAGTGGCTGAATTTTGACGGGTCTGTTGGTCACGAGATCGTCTGAGGAATTGTTTACTGGTCGCCCAGTCGCAACCCGAACCCCTCACCGTCGGACCCTCGTAACTGGATAGTGGTTTGACCTTGAAACGATCCCTGGTCTAGCCAACTGTCTCGCCACGAATTCAAACGTGAGAGGACGTCAGTGGACGTTGGCTGGACAGTGCACGCTGTCCAGCCAACAGATCTGGACGCTGGGTGTCGTCCCGGGAGATTCTGGAAACACTCCCAAGATGCCGGGATCGGGACCCGGGCGGCCCACTACATGATTCTGAACGTTGACGCTCGTGGATCCCAACGGTCGCGGTGTCCAGGAAGAAAATTCGAATAATTTCGAATGACTCGCCATTTCGCAAACCGCCCTTACTTTGATTCTGTAATGCGTCGCGCACCGCTGCAGGCCTCATTTTGGGCCGCCGTATTCTGCGACACTGCGAAACACGACCGACGAGCGACAATACCGCCCGGAAAGTTGCTTGGTCTCCCGCTCTCTCGACGCGTATCAGCGCGCCCACTGGTTGACACCGCCTCCGCGAAATTATGACGAGGATTGACTTGGCACAAGTCGAAGCCGTTTCGCAATCAATGCGATGTCCATTGCGGAACTCGCTATCTCCCACACCAGTTGGAAAGCTTCATCATCAGAGAGGTCCGATGAGAAATCATTTAAATCACAAAACACAACAGTGCAGAGCCACGCAAGCCTCTTATTGCCATCGACAAGCGCGTGGTTCTTCGTCATGGAATGAAGAAGAGCAGCTGCCTTGAGCTCGAGGGTTAGATAGGCGTCATCACCAAAGGCGCTTGATCGAGGCCGATTGACCGCAGAGTCCAAGAGTCCCACGTCACGGATTGGGCCGACCATTAGAATTCGCACCATCTCCACGACGTCCTCGAGGTCGAGATACTCGATTTCGATCACTCAGAGCCAAGCCGCTCCAAAACGTCTCCCCATCGTGCGACCATGCGTTGAGTCGAGTCGTTCGTGCGAATGACATGGTCGGACCGCTCGTAGCGCTCGAGGACAGCACGCCGAATGATCTCTTGGCGCGAGATGCCTTCAAGTTTGGAGAGTGAGGCGAGCGCTTCCTCGAGGACCGAATCGGTGCGAACTGTGAGGGCCATAGAGGTATGATACCACTTCGGTATCACTTGGTGGCGAAGGCCCGACGCGAACCCGCACACCAACTGAAACAACCGTTCTTCCAACTCGCCAAGAAGATTGCGAACTTCTAGGTCCGGACTGGCCTCATTTTAGGCCTCATATTTCTGCAACACCACGAGACGAGACTGACTCAAAACAACACGGTTCCTTGAAAAGAATGTACATGGGCAACGAGACCGACGGAGAACAACCGATGGAAGGTTCCTTTTGATCCCAAGGTGCCGGGATCGAGACCCGGGCGGCCCACGAACGCCCATGTTCTGTCTCGGCTGACCCGTGACAGAACGACACCGGAGGTTCTGTTACTCAGTAACGCCTGATGCGCGACACGGTAACGGCTGATCCTTGACACATTGCCCCTCTGAGGCGTCGACTTAGACGTCAAGGAGGTGGCCCGTGCTAAAGGACATCAGCAAAATGGAACAGCGCTATGACTCTTCGGATTTCAGCGGGGTGCAGCGGTCGCGATAGTAGGCACCCGACGCTAGGTAGGTCGGAATCTGCCCCACTGAGCCGGCGATCAGAGATACTTGCGGTGGAGCCCAACCCACTAATGGGGCTATCCCTGAATGATCGCCATCAACGCTTTGGCGAAGGGCGCTGGATCTAGGTCGCCTCGCACGGCGAGTTGCTGGCTATAACCGATGCAAATGCTCACAAAGGCCTCGGCGATCTGTCCGGCATCGCTCGGGCTGTCGACTGGAATCAAGCCTGCGAGTGCTCTCCGCATCTCGGTGAGCTGCTGTGCAACGATTGCCGCCAGCGCCGGGGAAAGTGCCGCTTCGGCGTAGATCTGGGCGACTAGCCGAGCATGGCCCTTGTCACGGGCCAAAGCCCGGACATGCTCCAGGAAGTCCGTGACGGCTTCGAGGGTGAGCGCCGTCGGGAACGCCTCGGTTCCCTGCTCACAGACCGCGACGACAATCTCATTCTTGCTCGCGAAATACCGGTAGATCGAGCCGGTGGAGAGACCGGCCTCGGTGACGATGTCGGCCATTGAGGTTCCGGCGAAACCGTCGCTGGTGAATCGCGTACGGGCGGCATCCACGATCTGCTTGCGACGGGCATCGAGGTAACTCTGACCTACTTTCGGCATAACATGAATGACCCTTCACTTTCTTTGGTACGCTGATAGCAGTGTACCCCGCACTACTCACACCATCAGGAGCCGCCATGCGTTACAAAACCTTCGGAAGGAAGACTGGACTGCGTGTGTCGGAATACGCACTCGGGACCGCAAACTTCAGCACGTCCGAGGCTGGCGCTGGAATGGAAGCCTCCCGTCAGATATTCCATGCCTTTGTTGCTGCGGGTGGTACGACGTTCGACGTGTCCAATATCTACCAAGACGGACAGGCAGAAACTGTCCTCGGTGAGCTGCTCGGCCAAGACCGAGGCGACTACGTGGTGATCACCAAGTACAGCGGTACGAGAGAAGTCCGACCTAGCCCCGGGACGACCGGTAACAGCCGCAAGACCATGATCCGCTCCCTGGAGGGCAGCCTGAAGCGTCTCAACACGGACTACGTGGATGTTTTCATGCCACATTTCCCTGACGGGACGACGCCCATGGAAGAGATCCTGACGGGACTCGATGACCTTACCCGCTCGGGAAAGGTTCTCTATGGCGGCCTTTCCAACTTCCCAGCATGGCGGGTAGCCGGCGCGGCAGTTCGGGCCGACCTTCGAAACCTGACTCCAGTCGCTGGTATCGAGACCGAATACAACTTGGCCGACCGTTCCGCCGAGCGGGAACTGTTACCGATGGCCGAGGCCCATGGATTGGGCGTCATGTTGTACTCCCCACTCGCTGGCGGGCTGCTCACCGGCAAGTACAGACAGGGCGAGAAAGGCAGGCTGAGTGCTCGTGGCGACGCGGTGGAGAGTTCCGCACAGCGGACAGCCGTGGTCGACGCGGTGTTAGCGATCGCCGATGGAATCAGCAGTAGCGCGGCGCAGGTCTCCCTGGCCTGGTTGCGTCATCGGGCTTCGCTGGCCCCGACGGCCCTAATCCCGATCGCCGGTCCTCGCTCACTTACCCAACTGGAGGAATACTTGCAGTCTCTCGAACTCGAGCTCGATGACACGCACTATCGACATTTGGATGAGGTCAGTGCGGTCGAGCTGGGCACCCCACATCAGGACGTTATTGCGGCTCTGAGCCACGGCTTCGACGGGGACCGCTCCCTCCTCGACACCTCACCCGTGCCCGTGATCTGAGTATCGCTCATCTCGTCCGCAGGTGAGACTGAAGTGACGCTTCGGGCGAGGTAACTATCGCGAGCACGGACGTGGGCAGACCACCAGACCCCGCTGATATCCGAAGATCCCATAATCCTGTGTTTTACTGGTGGGCCGCCCGGGTCTCGATCCCGGCACCTTGGGATTAAAAGAAGCCACACGGTTTGTTCAGTTCTAAGTGATATCAGATGAACCGACCAGGTTACCGACGAACTGTCTGAGGCGGAGTCGGACCTCCTCGCTGGACATTCCGTCACGTTCGGTGAGGTGACGAAGGAGGTCGGCTCGCACCATAGTGAGGAGCGTATGCGCCGTCCAGCTGGCAGTGGCTCCATCGGCTCGCTCCATAATCAAATCGGTGAGTAGGTGGTGGACCTCCTGGTAGGTGGACGAGCTGTAGACACCACCGGTGCCTCCGTCATCCGCACTTTCGAGGGCCGATGTGAGGTAGGTGTTCTCCATTTTGACCTGAGCAATCTCGTCAATGATTGCTGCGACACGCACTGAAGGTGGCGAACTTGGGCCGAGCGGGGCCGGTCCAGACTCGATTAGCCGGCGAAGAGGGGCGAGTTTGCGCGCGTAGACCTCCCTAATCAGGTTCGAACGATCGCCGAACCGACGGAACAGCGTTCCTTTGCCAACGCCAGCGGCACGCGCTATGTCGTCCATTGTGATAGCGCCCGGAGAGATGGACTGCGAGAACAGCCGGTCAGCGGCCTCAAGGATTGCCTGTCGATTTCGTGCGGCATCAGCCCGTTCAACTTCTGACACGATCATCTCCTCTTGACATCCGGACCAGTAGTCCGTATACTCGTCCATCAAACGGACTACCAGTCCGTATCATACTCGAATGCACGGCGAGGACGGAGAACTACATGACAACAGACTGGCGGGTAACCGCCGCATCGGGTTCAGAGGCATTCGATGCCTTCCTTTACTGGCCGGACAATGTCGAATGGTCGACGCAACTCCTTCGGCTCTTCAGTTACTCGACACTCGGGGCCGCAGATTTCAGCGAGGTCGAATTCGTCGCTCGCTCGCTGCCGGTAGGGGACGAGCAGGCTTGGCACGTCGGATTCGGGGGACTTGCCCAACGACTTGACGAGCGGGCTTCCACCGCCTTCGCTGGCGGTCACGTTGCGTCCGCGCTGGCGGCCTCTGCCCGGGCCTGCATCTACTACCGACTCGCCGCAACCTTCCTGTCGATGCGCGGCGAGACCGAGGTTCCCTTCATCGAAGACAGTCGCCGTTGCTTTCGAGCAGTCTTGGATCTCGACGAGCAGATCCAATCCGAGACGGTCGAGATCCCCTATGGTGACCAGACGCTGCCGGCCTATCTCGTGGCAGCTGTCGGACGCTCGGAACCGGGACCGGGCGTCATCGTCCTGGGAGGGATCGACGCCTTCGCCGAAGAGATGTACTTCAAGATCGGCCGCGCTCTGGTGCGCCAGGGATTCACGGTGTTGCTTCCCGACGGACCCGGTCAGGGAGAGTCACGTCGTCGAAGGATTCCTGCCCGCTACGACTACGAAGTCGCCATCTCGGCTCTCGTCACGTACCTGAGCGAACGACCAGAGGTCGACTCCCGGCGCATCGCCCTGATTGGGAGCAGCATGGGTGGCTACTTTGCCGCCCGCGGAGCTGCATTCGAGCATCGCTTGTGTGCCACCGTCATTTGGGGTGCGTACTACGGCATCGATGCAACGCGTCCACCAACAGTTCGCGACGGGGCACCATCTCTGCTTGAACAAGCGATGGCCATGTTCGCCGTCTCCGACTTACAGGAACTCGCCGCCGCCGTGGAGCACTTCAATCTTGAGGGAGTGGCGCAACGAATCACGAGCCCCATCCTGATTCTCCACGGCGGAAGCGACGTGCAGGTCCCTCTCGCCCATGCCCAGCGCCTCTTCGAGGAGGTCCTTCACGCCGACAAGCAACTCATCGTGTACCCGCCAGGCCAACCGGGCTGCACTCACTGTCAGCTCGATTCTCCGCTCACTGCTCACTTCGACATCCTGAGCTGGCTTGACACCTTTTCAGGCTCCCCACAATTGCAAAAGGAACGCCAATGAAGGACAACGACGACGAGATACGGAATCAGACCATGTCGCTGATGCTCGCGTACCAGACGTTGCTCACTGAGCATCGGATGGACGAGTGGATCGAACTGTGGGCCGATGATGGAATCTGTGAGTTCCCCTATGCCGGGCCCGATCAGCCAAGCCGCCTATGCGGCAAAGTCGAGATCAAGAACTACATGTCCGCCACTGCGGGAAAGCTCACTGTCAACGGAGTCGAGGACCTTCAGCTGCACCTCACGGTCAATCCCAGGGTCATCGTCGTGGAGATGACAATTAGCGGCACGGCGACGCAGACGGGCAGGCCCTACAACCAACGCTACGTCATCGTGGCCGAAACCAAGGACGGCAAGCTGGCGCACTATCGGGAGTACTGGAATCCGCTCATCGCTGCCGAGGCGTTCGCCTGATGGGACACATCCTGGTAACCGGAGGGACGGGCAAAACCGGTCGACGCGTCGTCGCGGATCTTCGAGGACGGCAGATTCCTTGTGTCGCCGCGTCCCGATCCTCCTCGGGTGTTGGTGAGGTCACATTCGACTGGTCGGACCCAGTCACTTGGGAATACGCCATTCGCGATGTCGACGCTGCGTACCTCGTCGCTCCGATGGGCGCGTCTGACCCGGCCTCCTTGATGATCCAGTTCATCGAGGTTGCACGACTAGCGGGCGTTCGACGGTTTGTTCTGCTCAGTGCCTCACTCCTGCCAGCGGGTGGCCCGGCTATGGGCCAAGTGCACCAGTTCCTCCAGTCTTCTGGCACGGAATGGGCCGTTCTGAGGCCGACGTGGTTCATGGAGAACTTCACGGAGGGGATTCATAGGAGGACGATTCAGGAGGAGCATGCGATCTACACAGCTGCCGGCCACGGGCGAGTTCCCTTCATCAGCGCAGACGACATCGCGTCGGCAGCTGTAACCACACTGACGAGTGTGGAGCCGTCCAACACTGACTTCGTTCTGACCGGCAGTCAGATTCTTTCCTACGATGATGTCGCCCGTCGCATCAGCGAGGTCATCGACTCGACGATCACCCACTTCGCGTTGACGTTCGACGAGTTGGTCGCCCGGCACCGCTCACAGGGTCTAAGCGAACAGCACGCCCAGACACTCGCCTTCATGGACTTGACCATTGCCGACGGTGCGGAGGACCGCACCACGCCGGATCTGGTTCAGCTGACCGGGAACCCGCCCCTCTCGTTTGACGAGTTCACAGTTCGGAACGCCGAAATGTGGAGGCCGTGAGAACTCAGCTACGTCCTTTAGGCTCGGACGCACCAACCTCTACCGGTAGGAATCACGCGAACCGCAAGCGACCGGGCCTCCGGACTGCGTCGGGGTCATACGCCCATGGCAACACCTAGTCGAAGTGAGTGGAAGAAGTATCCACCGGTCCGGAAGAGAATCGGCATCAGTACGGCACATGGGATGACGATTCCCTGGAAGGTGTCCTTCTTTGCCCTAGGAGCAATCTGGGGCTGCTCGTTCTGGTTTATCAAGCTGGGGCTTCGGTCGTTCTCCCCGGTCGACGTAGCCTTTGGCCGACTCGTGCTTGGTGCCGTCACGCTGGTCGTTGTCGCGTTGGTCACCAGGACGTCGCTTCCCCACGATCGGGCAACGTGGGGTCATCTCTTCGTACTGGCGCTGCTTCTGAACAGCGTCCCGTTCACGCTGTTCGCCTTCGGTGAAACCCGAATTGACGCAGCACTCGCAGGAATCATCAACGGCCTCACTCCTATGGTCACCCTCGGCGTCTCGCTCCTCGTATTTCGTCAAGTACATCCCACCGCAAAGCTTCTTGGTGGTCTGTTAGTGGGGTTCGTCGGGGTTCTCTTTGTAACCGGGATTTGGAATGGCTTTGGTACTAGTCAGCTACTCGGTATCGGTGCATGCTTACTCGCTGTCATCAGCTTCGGAGTAGCGTTTCCGTACTCATCTCGCCATCTGGCGGCTCGGGGTGACTCCCCGGTCTCCCTCGCAGCAGGTCAGCTGATTTGCGGGGTCAGCCAACTTCTTCCCTTTGCCATTGTCATAGGAGGCCCAGTCGGCCATCCTCATTCTTCCTCGGTACTCGGGTTACTTGCCCTTGGGCTCATTGGAACTGGCTTCGCCTATGTGCTGTACTTTCACATTGCCGGACACACTTCTGCAGCCATTGCGAGCAGCGTCACGTATCTAACCCCGATCGTCGCCGTTATCGTCGCCGCTGTCTTCCTCAGCGAATCCATCACTTGGTACGAACCGGCCGGTGGCGCTCTCATACTTCTCGGAACCGCGATTTCTCAGAACAATTCGAATAAGGCCGCCATCGACAGGCATCCCGAATGAATCGGTCTGGGTTTAGTGCAGGTCCTAATGACCAAGTAGAGCGGCAAGACCTCTCAGCTTCGACAAATCTGGTGCGTCTGGAGATCAATGTCACGGAAGAATAGACCTCATTTTAGGCAACATAGTTCTGCAATCAAGCAATGGCGACTAAAAGCTTCCCGGTTCGCTCGGAATCAGTGATGTTCATTGGACAACGAAAGGGTGCTCGCTTGCAAAGCGTACCGCTTGGGACCGTTGCGATGAGCGGTTGAACCCGCCCAACCATCTCGGATGCAATCGAGAGCCCGTATTCAGAAAGACGGTAATGCCAATCAACATATGATCACAATTGGTATGCAATTACTTCATATTTCGACATTGCGGCACCAAATCACGGCCACGGGGTGCAGCTTGCCCACGATCCACTCACTTGCAGTGGCTTTGAGGCATGGTCGTTGCCCGTTGCGGTGCCAGTCGCCGAAGGTACAAGGGTCGCGCTGAATGTGCCGCTTTGTCCCTTCGCCGTCGTGGTGAGAGTTCCCGAGGTACTTACCCACAAATAGGACAGTTTTCCAGCCTCCAAGCCAAAACTCAGCTGACTGCCGGAAGTAGAGAGTGTGTCGCTCTTACCGTCGAAAGGCACACTGAATTCGATGGCGGTGACCTTCGTTGAGTGTCCGTTCAAGACAACTTTTCCGGCGGGAACGTTGATTATGTCCGCGTTGGTGCCTGGTTGCCCGACTTGACAGCCATGCAGCGTCATCGGGATTGAGGTTCCATCAAGATTCTCGACGAATTTGATTTCTTTGGAGGTCTTTAGCTTCGCCACGACTTGGCCGGTCAACGTAAACGAGCCGATCGACGACCCACTTGCACCCGCCGGCGAAACCACTGTCGTTGCGCAAATCAGCGTGCCCACTACGGCAACGCTCGCCAGACTCGCAAGACGTGCGCACATTCTGGTGATCCGCCTTTGTCCGGTCCGATTCCGAGCTGTAACGGAATAGTGCAGTGCCGAAGTCATAGAAGTGTCCCGTTTTCGTCGTAGCGGAACGGGACACCAATTATGCCCTGGCCGATGTTCGAAGATAACAAAGACCTCATCGCTTGTCAAGCCTCTGCTGATTGGCTGAATCGTGTCGGGAAACTTGGAGACCAAACCCTCTGAGGATGGCTCACGAACTTGACTGACTTACGCGAGGTGGCAGGCGTTTCGAATATGTCGAAGTTGAACACTCACTGATGGATTAACGCGGTGCGAAGTGGCACTGTGCGCTCAAAAATCGCACATTTCATCCCGTTACCAATCCGACACCACCGGACAGATTTTCTTTGATTCTCGGATGATTCCGACACCACCGGACGAATCTGACCAAATGCATCCCTCTTTTAATCCCAAGGTGCCGGGATCGAGACCCGGGCGGCCCACTAAGAAGAGCGAACGTTCACGCTCGCGGACCGCAACGGTCGCCTCACTATCACTCGAGAACGAGCAACTTCCAAGACTTCGCAGTGGGATTGGAGCGTCCGGAGCTCCTCGCCAACGACGCCATGGGCCTCAATTTGGACCTCATACTTCCGCAACACCGCAAAACCCGAGTGACAATCGACAACGCCGTTTTTGAACTGCCTTAGCCCCCATCTGTGCCGGTACGATTCATTCAGCCACTTTGCAATTGTGGCAGACCATGCGACACAACGCTGCAGCTACCTCCTCCATTTTGATACCAAACTGTCGAGGTTTCTCCCCCCGGATTGCGCGGATCCGGTCCTCGACGCGTGCCGAGACGTTGTGATCCCAGGGGGGCAGACGTTGTGTCGTGGAGAGGACGCTCTGTCAGTCACTCGACGACGATAGGACCCTTCCTGAACTCTGGTCCCGCGGGGTGCCGTTTCCGGCGCCCCCCGCCATGGAAATGATCGCCGACGGGCATCAAAGGGACTTACTTCCCTATGGCTCTTCGTGTTCGTGGTGGAAGGCTGTTTGAAAACAAGACGAGCCAAACGGGAGTGAACTATGCGCCGCAAGACATTGGACCTGCTACTCAACTGGGTGGGCACTGTGCTCACCGTGGTACTCATTGTCGCGGGTGTGGGCCTGGTGATCGGCAATAGCTTCACCTCTTCCCAAGTTCGATCACAGCTCCAAGAGCAGAAGGTCTTCTTCCCCAAGGTTGGCGGGCGGGACTACCAGGACTTGGTCAAGGCTCACCTGACCCAATACGCGGGCGAAGAAGTGTTGACCGGCTCCGAGGCGCAGATCTTTGCCAACGACATCATCGGCGTGGACACCATGGCGATCTCCGGAGGCAAGACCTACGCCCAACTGAGCAACGCGTCCCTCAGCGACCCGGGCAACACAGCCCTTGCGAACCAGGTCGAACTCGTGTTCCGCGGCGACACGCTGCGCGGCCTGTTGCTCAACGCCTACGCCTTTGGCTTCATGGGCCAGATCGCCCTCTTCGGGGCAATCGCGGCTTTCGTGCTGGCCCTGGCGATGCTCTTCCTCGTGCTCCTCGGGATCCGCCACTACCTTCAAATAGATCCAGAGGTCAGCATCTAGCTGCGTAGTCACACGAAGAAAAGGTAGACGGGACCGGGTTGCTGGTTGGCCCGACGACGCGCCCATCGAAAACACCCGCGCTCTCGCCTTTCAAGCGATCACTCTCTCGCATCGATTCCTCGACTCGCCAACGAAAGTTCGCGACATTGTGAAGTTCTTCATCGTTCATGCCGGTCCCCACGCTCTTCCCCACCTAGATGTTCGACAAGACCCATGATGTCGCTGGTGTAGCCCACGACTCGGCATCGCGGTGAAATTTGAACGTCATCGTCATACGGGCCATGTGCGAGTCACGGCATCCCTGCTTCAGGCGAGATCCTGGGTTCGGACGTCGTCGCTTGCGCGCAGTGGGCGGCGGAGGCGATCCTGGGCGAGCGCGGCACCGACGAGGATGAGCAACGCGCCCACCGGCTCGTTCCAACTCAACGATTCGCCGAGAAACGCGACGCCGACGGCGACGGCGAAGATGGGCGTGAGGTACGTGACGCTGCTGGCGATGGTTGCGGGAGCGTGGCGAACAATGTGGAAGTTAAGTATGTAGGCGACGCCGGTGCCGAGGATACCGAGGGCACCCAAGGCCATGAGCGACGACAGCGGGCGATGTGCCTGGACGTGGCCGAACACGAGGGAAAAGGGCAACAGCTGCAGGGTCCCGCACAGGACCTGACCCGTGGCCAAGGCGACCGGCTTGTCGGGCAACCTGCCGAGGTGGCCACGGGCGTACGAGAAACCGAAGCCGTAACATATGACGGCAACGAGGCATGCGCCAATGCCCAGCAGCTGGCTCGTGCCGAAGCCGTTCCAGGCTCCGATGACCACCACCACGCCGATCAAGCCGACGACCAGCCCGCCAATGACTGTCGAACTGTACGGCTCTTGGCGCAAGATAAACACGGCGACAATCACCGTGGCAAGCGGGGTGAAGGCGTTGATGAGCCCCGCCAGCACCGCCGAGATGTGGGTCTCACCGTAAGCGAAGAGGGTGAAAGGGACGCTGTTCAGCAGCGCCGAGAGGACGAATAGGTGGCCCCACGTCTTCAGATTCCGAGGCAGCGGCGTGCGGGTAAATACGGCGATCAAGAGCAGCGTGGCGGCGCCCGCGACGAGCCGGGCGAAGGCGACATCCACGGGCGACATCGAGCGCAGCCCGAGCTTGATCCACCAGAATGAACAACCCCAGATTGCTCCGAGAAGCACGAACCACGTCTGCCACGCCACGACGACGTGCCGTCGGCCCGTCGTGACACCCAGCGCCGTGGGCGATTTCCTCATGGGCGTCGGTGAGCGCCTTCCACCGCGAGCAATGTCTCTTTCACCTCTGGGCCCCATCGGTAGCCACCCAGCGCTCCATCGGAGCGCACCACCCGATGGCACGGGACTACGAGGGCCACTGGATTACTGGCGCACGCTCTAGCCACCGCTCGCACCGCGGTTGGCTCTCCAATCATCGTCGCCACGTCGGCGTAGGACCTGGTTTCACCCGATGGGATGACCCGGAGCGCACTCCACACGCGCGCCTGAAAAGCAGTCGCGGCGATATCGAGGGAAATTGGTGGAGGGTTCGTGAGTCCCAGCGTGCGCGACAAGACGGCGTGTGATTCTTGGGAGAGTAATTTGTCATCACGACGAAAATCGGCCAGCGGGAACTCGGCGCGCACTTCAGTGACCAGTGCTGCTTCGTCGCCGATGCGTACGGCCACGAGACCCGCGTTCGTTGCCGCCACTAAGACCTGGCCAAGATCCGACGCAAGAACCGTGTAGTAAATACGTTCGCCGCGTCCGCCGTCGCGCCAACGCCGAGGAGTCATGCCCAGTCCGGGCTTCGCCTGGGCGTAGGCGACACTGTTGGAATTAAAGCCGACTTCATACACCGCCGAGGTCACGTCAGTACCACTGCGTAGCTCAGAGCGCAGGCCTTCGATGCGACGAGCTTTCCCGTACTGGTGTGGACTGACGCCCATTTCCCTACTAAACGTGCGCTGCACGTGTGACGGACTCAGTCCAACCAAATCTGCCAACTCCAAGAGCGTGGGAACCTTGCCGGGCTCCTCGAGTCGACGGCAGAGTTTCGTCACCCACTCGGTCACTCCACTGACAGCAGCGTCGGGCATGCATCGACGACACGCGCGGTATCCGGCGTCGCGCGCGCTTTGTGGGTCGCCGAAAAACTCGACATTCTCACGGCGCGCTCGTCGCGCCGAGCACGAGGGCCGACAATAGATACCAGTTGTGCGCACGGCGAAGATGAATCGTCCGTCATCACGTTGGGACCGCTCCTCCACCGCACGCCAGCGTTCGTCTTCGAGCTCACTCGCTGAGGACAACACAACGCGCGTCATCAAAACACCTCCGCGAGCCGCGAGGGATGGACTCGATCTCCAAGACCGTAGAAGTCGAGAAAGCTCATAATCAACGGTCGCCAGCGGTCGGGAGAGATATGGTGTCGAAACTCCGGGTCGAGTAACTCTTCTTCCACGTGTACTCGAAGAATCTGCACTTCGATGCACGCCGAATAGTCCTCAATCGCACCGACGGAATGAATTGCGGTGACCTTCGCCTCCAGTTGAATTGGAACGTCCATCACTCGAGAAGGGCGCACGAGGTCCGAAGGACCCGCGCTCAGACCCGCCTCGGCGAATTTGTCCTTCACGTGCCGAAAGCCCATCTCTTTTTTGTAACCCGGAACGGGATCCATTCCCGTCGTCAGCGCGAGACGGTCCACCGCCGCTGCTTGGTCAACGGAAGGGAGATTCAAAACGCACTCTCCATCTCGTTGCAAATTGGCAAAAGTTTGGCCCCGAGTTCCAAGGCCTAGAACACCAGTGAGGCCCAGCCACCACGCCGATGACATGGGAGCGAGATTCACAGATCCATCTTGATTCATAGTGCTTATGAGTACAACCGGGGTTCCGAGATAGAGGATTTTTGGGGTTATGACCGTGTGCATGCCTACGACGGTATCGACCAGGACACTTGGCCTTCTACCTGAATCATGCGGTCAAACTAAAAAAAGTGATTCGCCCCGGGCGTTGTCGAAGGCTTGGCCGCCTAGAAATGAATTGCTCTCCATAAGGCCCGTTGAGGATCGGTCTTGGTCAACGTCCCTCACAGGTCGTGAATGATCACTCGGGAACGCAGCGGGCAAGTTTTCCGCGCCTGACAGCGCGAGAAAAATCTCGGCGGCACGGCGCTGGGCGCAATAGTGCGAAACCCATTCTGAGGGGGGTGGTATGAAAGCCAGCTCGACCGATGGGCCTTCGAGCGACGCCTGAGTTCCCCTACGGTGTCGCCTTCCAGGTCAAGGAACGATGTTTCACTCGCTTACTTCGCCAGCTGCGAGTGGTCTTGGAAGTTCGCGTTCGCGATCACGGGCGAGCGCGGACCGTCGGTGAACCGAGCGTTACTCCAACGGGTAATGGGGCGGTCGTGACGAACCAACGATTTCGATGACCAATTGGAGAGACTCCCAAGGTGTCGGGATCGAGACCCGAGCGGCCCACCCTTCATTGGTTCTATCTCTGTTGAACCGTGACAGATCGACAACGCAGGTTCTGTTGTTCAGAAACACCAAATGCGCGACCCGATAACGCCTGATCCTTGACACACCGCCCTTCCTAGGCGTCGAGTTTGGACGTCGAAGAAGTGGTACGTGCTAACGGACGTAAGCCAAATGGACCAACGTTGTGACGCCGTGACCATGGTGATGAGAGAAGGATTCTCCGTCACCGCTATCACGGCACGATTGAAACTGAGAGTTCACCACGATGACGTCATCACCCAACTCGCGAACGAAAATGAAGGTCACAATTCGGCCGGCAAACGATTCCTGGTGACGCTCCCCGATTGACCCCGGGTCGGGTCGACGAGAGCCTGAATGCGACGATTGGGTGAGCATTCGAGACGTAATCAATCGCGCGGCGCGTGGTTACTCTTGAGAACAGATGAAGGAGAAGCAATCCCAACCGGGGTCATTCACCGCCCTCGAGTTGACCGAGGCCGCCACGCTGGCCCCCACCGAAGTGCTCTCACATCTCGCTAGCGGTTTAGAGGGACTGAGCCAAACTGAGGTCGATTGCCGCGTCCGCGAATTCGGAGCGAACGTGCTCGCGATCCACCGCGTGAGAGCCAGCGTCGTCCTATGGCGCCAGCTGAAGAATCCGATCCTGATCCTCCTACTCGGCGCCGCGTTGGTTTCAGGACTCACCGGCGGGGGAACCAACGCGATCATCATCGCCGTGATCGTCCTACTGAGCGTCGGGCTCGGGTTCTTCAACGAGTTTCGCGCGGCCGTGGCCATGTCGACGCTTCGCTCCAAGATCAGTCAGAACGCCACCGTGCATCGTGACGGCACCGTCGCGCAAATACCGGTCACCGAGCTCGTGCCGGGTGATGTCGTCACGCTCAACCTGGGCACACTGGTCCCGGCCGACGTGCGACTACTCAGTGTCGATGAGTTCGAGTGTGACGAAGCCGTTCTGACCGGTGAGTCCATGCCAGCGCCAAAATCCGAGATCGCCGTCGCCAAACCTGATGCGTCGAGCCTCGCAAACTGCGCGTACATGGGAACAATCGTCCACCAAGGTTCCGCCCTCGCCGTCGTCGTCCAGACAGGCACCCGCACCGCCTTCGGTCGGATCGCCACGGGCGTCACCGACAACCAGGGCCAGAGCGCCTTCGAAGTCGGCTTGGCTAAATTCTCGCGCTTCCTCTTCCTCGTTGCTGCACTACTGACGATCTTCATCTTCGCCGTGAACATCATCCTGTCGCGCCCGCTCATCGAGGCCCTCCTCTTCTCACTCGCCATCGCCGTAGGTATCGCGCCTGAGATGATGCCCGCCATCGTGACGGTGAGCCTCTCGTCGGGATCGCGTGCCCTCGCAGCGAAGAAGGTCTTGGTAAAGCGGCTCGTAGCGATTGAGGACCTGGGCAACATCGAACTGCTGTTCACGGACAAGACCGGAACCCTCACCGAAGGCGTGATCACGTTCGAGCACGCCTTGAACGTCGACGGGGAGAGCGCCGATCGGCCGCTACTGCTGGGACTGGTGTGCAACGAGTCGACGATGTCCGAGACGGGCCCGGTGGGCGGCAACTCGCTCGACCAAGCCCTCTGGATCGCGGCCGCTGCTGGACATGACGACCTCGTTCACGAGACCTCGACGTTTGAGCGAATCGCCGAGCTGCCGTTCGACCACGAGCGCCAGATGTGCTCGGTACTGGTTCGCGGCGCCGATGGCGCCCTCAAACTCGTGACCAAAGGCGCCCCTGAGGTAGTGCTCGAGCAGTGCGTCAACGTCGACGACTCGGTTCGCGCCGTCCTCGACGCACTGTTCGCCGACGGCGAGCGGGTGATTGCCGTCGCGAGTCGAGATCGCGGCGTGGTGTTGACCGTGGGCGTGAAGGACGAAGTCGAGCTCACGCTGGAGGGTTTCCTCACCTTCGCCGACAAGCCCAAGAGCGACGCCGGCGCGTCGCTCGCGAAACTCCAACAGCTCGGTATCGATGTGAAGATCATCACGGGCGACAACGGGCAGGTGGCGGCCAAGGTCTGTCGTGATATTGGTGTCGCCTGCGCGGGCGTCGTGAACGGCACCGAAGTAGCGGCCATGAGCGACGACGAACTCGAGGCCGCGATACCCACGACCACCGTATTTTCCCGCATCGGCCCGGACCAGAAGTCACGAATCATCAAGGTGGCACGAAGGACCGGACGCGATGTCGCCTTTCTGGGCGACGGCGTCAACGACGCCGTCGCTCTGCATCACGCGGACGTCGGCATCTCCGTCGACTCAGGAACCGACGTCGCCAAGGACGCCGCCGACGTAGTGCTACTGGACAAGGACCTCGGCGTTTTGGCGGAGGGCGTGATGGAGGGCCGACGGATCTTCGCCAACACCATGAAGTACGTCCTGATGGCCACGTCGTCGAACTTCGGCAACATGTTCAGTGCCGCCGGAGCCTCGGCGTTTCTCTCCTTCCTCCCGATGCTGCCCTCGCAGATTCTGCTCAACAACCTGCTGTACAATGCAGGTCAGCTCGCGATACCCACCGACCGCGTCGACGTGGAGGCTCTTGCGCGACCCGCCGCCTGGGACCTGCGCTACATCCGTCGCTTCATGGCCGTCTTCGGCCCGATTAGTTCAATCTTCGACTTCGTCACCTTCTACGTCATGCTCTCGCTGCTTCACGCCGGCCACGTGGAGTTCCGCACCGGATGGTTCGTCGAGTCCATCGCTACCCAGACCTTGGTGGTCTACGTCATCCGCACCCGGCGGGTTCCGTTCTTCAAGAGCCGTCCGAGCGTGGCCATGATCCTCGTGCCGACCGGAGCGGCGATCGTAGGCGCCCTGCTTCCCTACACGGGGTTGGCCCACCTCTTCGGCTTCTCCGTGTTGCCTACGAAGTTCTTCCTCCTCTTGTTCGGCATGGTCGTCGTGTACCTCGCACTGGTCGAATATGCCAAGCTCCGGTTCTTCCAATCCCAATCACCGCGTCTCGCGGTCACCACCACGACTGACTCCCAGCGCCTCAATCGTCGGATCATGAGGCGAGCGTCCCGATTCATCCGCCACGAGGGCCCGACGCTGCGCTGAGTGCGCACGACCGCGCGTCTCTCCCGTCAGGCCACTTACTCCGTTAGGGGATGGGCAAGACCGTTCACGGGGTCAATCGAGCGAGGATCCTTTCCTCCTAGTTGCGAGGGACAATGCCGTCTCGGACTTGTGAATGTCGTGACCGCCCCGGGCCTCACTTCAGGCCATCAACGTGCGCAACATTGCAAAACCAATTCGACGAGCGACAATACCGACTTGCAAATCAATTGGCCCCTGAACTCGCCCTTCATCAATTTGAACAATGCAGACGATGGCGGCGCCGAGAAGTGATGACTATCGCCCCTAATTTGCCAGGACTCAGCGGTGACAGTCTTCGTAGGTGAACGAGAGGAGTGCCCCCGTGCCAGCTACTGCGAAGCCGAGCACCCACCGATGGGCGGTCCTGGCGGTGGTATGCGTATCGGCTCTCATTATCAACGTCGACAATACGATCCTCAACGTTGCATTGCCCACGCTCGTAAAGGACTTGCACGCCACTTCAAGTGCGCTGCAGTGGATTGTCGATTCCTACGCAATGGTGTTCGCTGGGTTGTTGCTGGTTGGAGGTAGCTTCACTGATCGGTTCGGCCGCAAACGCTTCTTCCTCTTCGGATTAATCATCTTCGCGAGTGGATCCATCGGAGCCGCAGTTTCGGGATCCGTGGCGCTGTTGATTACGTGGCGCGCAGTGATGGGCCTCGGTGCGGCGCTCACGATTCCCGCGTCGCTTTCGATCGTGAATGACGTCTTTCGTGATCCGAGTGAACGAGCGAGGGCAATCGGCGCCTGGGGCGCGACTATTGGACTCGGCATCGCCATCGGCCCGATCGCGGGAGGTCTCTTGCTGTCGCGCTTTTGGTGGGGCTCAATCTTTCTCGTCAATGTGCCGGTGGTAATCGCCGGCGTTCTCGGAGCGCTCTTTCTCGTGCCCGATTCGAAAAACCCCGCCGCGGCGCCTCCGGATCCTGTCGGAGCCGCTCTGTCGATCGTCGGCTTAGGTCTCCTGCTCTGGTCAATCATCGAAGGACCGACAATGGGCTGGACCTCGGGCGCCGTTCTCGGTGTCTTGGCCGCCAGCCTCGTGGTCCTCGGCTCATTCGTTGGATGGGAGGCTCACAGCTCTCACCCGATGCTCAAGCTCAGTCTCTTCTCGAATCGCCGGTTCTCAATCGCCGCGCTCGGCGAAACACTCGGGACATTTGGACTCCTCGGCGCGTTGTTTGTCCAAACGCAGTTCCTACAGTTCGACCTGGGCTATTCGCCGCTGCAGGCCGGACTACGCATCTTGCCAATCGCCGCCACGCTGGTCCTTGTCGCCGTCTTCTCGCCGTTCTTCGTTCGCCTCATCGGCGTCAAGTTCACCGTCGCCGCGGGCCTCGCGTCGATCGCCGGCGGTCTTTGGCAGGTCTCGACAGTGTCAACGGTCACGACCACGTACGGCCAGGTCGTACCCGGCCTGCTGTTGCTCGGTCTCGGCGCCGGCCTCTTGCTACCCACGGCAACGAACTCGGTGGTCGGCTCGCTCCCTCAGGGAGATTCCGGGATTGGTTCGGCGAGCAATGCCGTGGCACTCCAGGTTGGTGGCGCGCTCGGCGTCGCCGTGATCGGAAGCACACTGGCGACGCGCTATCAGAGTCGGCTCACCGCGGCGCTCCACGGCCATCCCGTTTCATTGACAGTACGAAAAGAGATCCTGGGATCCTTAGGCGGCGCACTCGCCGTAGCGCGGAGCGTCGGCGGTGAGACCGGAGCGCTGCTGGCCCGTGCCGCGCGGAGCGCGTTCATGAGTGGAGTTGAAGTGGCCTTCGTCGTGGGAGCGATCGCGGCCGTCGTGGGCGCCACGATCATGATCGCGCGACTACCTTCTAAGGCCGGCGAAACCCTGACGACAATTCACGAGAGCCCGAATTGAACCGGGGCCACGAGCACTGAGGTGGCCGCGCGAATGCAACTCCCAATGCCAAGCAATCCGCTCTTGAGAGAGACCGAGCACATTACGAATTGCAATGAGCGGCCGAGCGCCGTTCGGCGATCCTTCTCGCGAACGTGTCGGTTCATTCATTCATCAACACGCGATTCGTGGAGCAGGCAATGTCGAATCCGCGACGGTGCTCAGTCCTGAGTTCCGACTTCCTTCTTGAGGTTGTCGAGTGTGTCATCTGCCAGAAGTTGACGAATCACGCTGACGGGATGATGTTGTTCGAAGGCTCTCGTCATCTGCTCGGCGTCACCGGAAGCACCGATCAACAAGAGCGCTGAGGTCCCCGGGGTCAATTCAGACTTCACTTGGTCGACGAGTTCCTCGTCGAGCCCCGTTCTCTTCATCGCTTCGCCGATCAGCGCTCCCCCGCCCATACCGCCGAGCCATCCGCCCAAGAACCACGCTGGAGGAAACCACCAAAACAGAAGAAGACCTAAAAGACTGCCGTAGAAAGCGCCGAGCGCGACTGAACCGTGAGGAGTGTGGATCGACACGAGGCCGCCCTTGTGCTTCTCGACTATCGCGACATCATCGGTCCAGGCATAGTCCAACTCCTCGAGTGCTCGCACCGACGCCATCGCACTTTGCGCTCCGTAGGTGCTGTCAAATTTCAGCATTATCAGTTCAGCCATCAGTACTCTCTTCTCTCAGAAACTGCAACCACGCCACCCATTGTCAACCCTCCCACACCGGTGACGCCGTCAGCGAATCGCCCGAGCTCCATCCGTCACCACTTCGTCTTTCTTCTCGGGAGGTCACTATCCGCTTCACCTGCCTTGAATTACGGAACCGATTCGTCAACCATCAGTCTGCTTTAGAAGCCCACTTGATGACAGTGAACGTCGGCAAAATGGAATCGAACGCGCCTCGTATGAATTGGCCACAACCAGGCCGAGTCCGGAGACGTCGAACCTGTTGTCGGTTCATCCGAGTAATCGGTGAGGACGCGACCTGGATGAGAGTGTTCGAATCGGAAGGCGGTCGGTCACCGGCTCTTCGCGACCGAACTTTCGGTGTTCAATGGCAGCGTCCGCAATCGTCGACCAGTCAGATCAAAAATCGCGTTGGCGATGGCTGGCGCCAACGCAATCATTGGTGTTTCGCCCGCACCGGCCGACGCCTGGTCGGGCCGGTCCAATAGGACCACCTCGATGGCGGGGACGTCTCGGAACCTCGGCACGCGATAATCGCTAAAGGATCCGTTCGTGATCACACCCTCACGAAAGCGAATCGCTTCGAATAACGCGCCGCCCAGGGCCATGACCGTGGCGCCCTCGATCTGGTTGATCACGGTGTCGGGATTGACGACGGCGCCACACTCGTAGGCGGTGACGAGTCGAAGCACGCGCGGGCTCCCCTCGACGTCGCGAACCTGCGCGACGGTAGCGATACGCCCACCCTTCTCGACACCGCACGCGATGCCCTGGCCCACGCCGGAGCCGTCACGTACCCAGCCGAATCGCTCAGCCGCCGCGCGCAGCACCGTGACGAGTCGCTCGTCGTCGAGATTATCGACGCGGAACTCGACCGGGTCGCGCCCGAGTTCGCGGGCGAGCTCGTCCATCTGCGACTCGCGCGCGAAGTTGTTGGCGGTCGCGGCGAGCGCCCGATACGACGCCTGGGCGAGCGGACTCGTCGAAGGCTGGTAGTCAATTCGAAGGTTCGCCACGCGATACGGGGTCGCGATCGCCGCGGGTCCGGCGTTGAAGTTGGTGAACGTCCAGGCCATGAGCTCGCCGCTCCGTCCCGCGGCGCTCGACACGTCAACGATCGCCGCGGGACGCAACGTGCCGACCGTGAACTCCTCGTGGCGCGACCACGTGACCTTGACGGGTCCGCCGACCTCTCGGGCCAAAATCGCCGCTTCGCTCGCGACGCCACCGCCGTGTTTACCGCCGAAGCCTCCACCGGTCGGCGGTACGATGACCCGCACCAGCTCCTCGTTGAGGTCGAGCGACGCCGCGACCTGGGCGCGCGTCGAGAAGGGGGTCTGGGTCCCGACCCACACCGTGAGTCGCCCATCGTCGTCCCAGACCGCCAGTGCACTACGGGTCTCAAGGGGCGCGGGCGCGATGTAGGCGGTCGTGTACGTGGCCTCACGGCGCAGCACCGCCGTCGCGAAGGCCCCGTTGGGATCTCCCTGCTCGACGTGGACCGGACTGGGCCAACCACCAGCGTCAGCCATCGGGTGGTCACGCAGGAACTCTTCCAGATCGTCGTTCGATGGTGCGGGGGGTACGTCCCAAGTGGGTCGCAGACTGGCGAGTGCCGTGCGCGCCATGATCGGGTCGCCGGCCACGACGCCAACCAGCGCGTGCGTGCGCACGAAGACCACGTCGTCACGATCGTCCAGGGCACTGGCGTCGAGATCACGAAGCGTCGCGCCGAGGGCCGGGGGTCGCAGCACGGCGCCGTAGCGCAGGCCGCGAACGGTGAGGTCCGACACGAAACGTCGCGCGCCCGTGACCGCGTCAATCATTCCTTCGGGCACGTGCGGCGTGCCGGCCAAATGCCACTCGGTGCCCGCCAGGACAGCTGGTTCGCCAGTGACGATTTCGACCTGGCGCAGACCAGCTCGCATCGGCAGCAAGGTCCGCGCGTAGGCCGCCGCCTGGGCGAGCGCGTGACCGGCGTCGGGCATCGAACGGCTCCCGAAGGTTCCCATGTCGTAGGGGCAGAGATCGGAGTCCCCCATCGCCAATCGGACGTTCGCCAGGGGAACACGCAGTTCCTCGGCGACCAAGAGACGTAACGCCGTGCAGTTGTCCTGTCCGACATCGACCTTGCCGGTGAAAGCGGTCACCTTGGCGTCGGCATCCACGTGGAGCCACGCGCTCGCGCCAGTCGTCCAACTGCCGGGCGCGAGGGGTGGCGTGGGCAGGACCACGACCAGACCGTCGCCGAGCACCTCGAACCAGTCACGGTCCTCGGGTTCGGTCAGGTCCCAGGGGCGCGAAGGACGTGGCGGCGGATTCTGCGGATCCCCGAGTGCCCAACGGTCCGTCGCCGCTGTGGCGTCCAATGGTTCGGTGCCCGGCTGCGCCACCAGCTGCGCCGCGCGATGCACGGCCCGTCGGATTCGCGGATAGGTGCCGCAGCGACAGATGTTGCCGTTCAGGGCGTCGTCGATGGTCGCGTCGTCCGGATTCGAGTCGCGGGCCAAGAGGGCCACCACCGATAAGACCATGCCCGGTGTGCAGTAGCCGCACTGGGCGGCGCCGATCTCGACGAACGCTTGCTGGACAATGTGCAGCGCGCCGGCGCGCGCGAGGGACTCGATCGTCGTGACCTCGCGACTCGCTACGTCGCTCACTCGACGCTGACAGGCGTGATCCGGTGCTCCGTCAATCAGCACCGTGCACGAACCGCACGCCCCCTCACCGCAGCCCGGCTTGGCCCCGGTAAGACCCAGTTCGCCCCGCAATACCGACAGCAGCGGCGCCGTGGCGGTCAAGGTCCGGGCAACGCCGTTGACCTGCACAGTGACTTCTCGAACTCGACTTTTCAAACCATCGTCACCGTCCATGACCGGATGCTAACCGCGCGCGCGAGCGGTATTTTCCACTGGCCCTCGCGGCGCAGACCGTGAACGACGTGTTGTCGACTCCGCCGTCGCAAGAAACTGTCGACGTTGTGTCTCTCGGCATCGGCGCTGGAACTGCCACCTTCGGTCTCCCGCAGTCGCCGCACGAAGGGCTCGTGTACTCCTCAACGTCCTCATGTCATCAAACAGTGATTCGGTCAGGTAAATATCCGACCCTTCGGCGCGACCAAATGACCTTCTACTCTAGGTAAGTCGAATTGCCCCCTCACGCCAAACTTAAGATTCAAAAATGGTCGAACCCTTTCGAAATACTGCCAACGGCACGGCCGACGCCATTATTCGAACGGATGACCTCACGAAGGTGTGCGCCAGTACTGACGTGCGAGCGCTCGGCGAGTTAGACCATTCGGTCACGGTCGGCGATTCGCCTGCTCAGACTTCCCTTTTCGACGCAACCTCTCAGCTGATTGGCGCGGGGCTCGCTCGTGTCGAAGCCGACGGCGGATTGACATCCTCTACGCCGTCGGGCAGATTAACGGAGGGCCTCTAGAGCGTGCTTGTTCGTCTGCTACGCCGATACCTTCGCCCCTACCGGCGTCAGATCGCCTTCCTGATCGTGCTGCTGGTGGCCCAGACGGTCGGGAACCTCTACTTGCCAAACCTCAACGCGGACATCATCAACAACGGCGTCATTAAGGGGAACCTGCACTACATACTTTCCACCGGCGAAGTGATGCTCGCCTTCACGGTCGTGGTCAGTGTCTGTGCGGTCATTGCTGTCTACTGGGCTTCGCGCGTGGCGATGGGCGCGGGCGCCGACATCCGCGAGGCAGTGTTCACTCGCGTGCAGGCCTTCTCGACGCGCGACATGAACAAATTCGGTACGGCCTCACTGATCACGCGCAATACAAACGACATCCAACAGATCCAGCTCTTCTTGCAGATGGCCCTCACCATGATGGTCATCGCCCCGATTATGTGCGTTGGCGGCATCATCCTCGCGATCCACGAGGGCGCCCAACTCTCCACGCTGCTACTGGTGGCCGTACCGCTGATGGCCATCGTCATCGGCACCGTAATGGTGAAAGTGATCCCGCAGTTTCGCTCCATGCAGGTCAAGATCGACCGCATCAACGAGGTGTTGCGCGAGCAGATCACCGGCGTGCGGGTGATCCGTGCCTTCGTGCGCAACAACTCCGAGGCCGAGCGCTTCGCGGTCGCGAACGCCGACCTCACCGGCACCGCCCTACGAGTGAACCGCGTCTTCGCCCTGGCACTCCCGGCGATGATGATGATCCTCAACCTCTCGAGCGTCGCCGTGCTGTGGTTCGGCGGGCGCCTGGTGAGCGAAGGCTCGATGCCCATCGGGAACCTGACGGCCTTTCTCACCTACATCTTGCAGATCCTGCTCTCGGTGATGATGGCAGTGATGGTCGCCATCTTGCTGCCGCGCGCAGCGGCCAGCGCCGAGCGCGTCGAGCAGGTGCTCGACACCGTGCCGGTCGTCGCCGACCCCGAGCATCCAATCAACCCCACGTTGAGGAGCGGCCTCGTGAGCTTCGAGCACGTCACCTTCTCCTACCCCGGCAGCGAGCGGCCGGTGCTGGAGGACCTCACCTTCACTCTCGAACCCGGCCAGACCAGCGCTATCATCGGCGGCACCGGCAGTGGCAAGACGACACTGCTCAATCTCATCCCGCGATTCTTTGACGCCACGAGCGGCGCCATCGTCGTCAACGGCGTCGATGTGCGCGACCAGCGCCAAGAGACGCTGTGGGCTTCGATCGGATTGGTACCACAGGCGGCCTACCTCTTCACGGGCACCGTTGGTTCCAACTTGCGCTTCGGTCGTCCTGACGCGACCGACGAGCAACTCTGGCGGGCGTTGGAGATCGCCCAGGCCAGCGACTTCGTCTCGGCCATGTCGGGCATGCTCGAGGCACCGATCGACCAGGGCGGCACCAACGTCTCGGGGGGCCAGCGCCAGCGACTCTCGATCGCCCGGGCACTCGTCAAGGCGCCGAGTGTTTACCTCTTCGACGACTGCTTCTCGGCCCTCGACGCCGCCACCGACGCGCGCCTACGCGCCGCCTTGAAGTCCGGAACCCAAGACGCCTCGGTCGTCATCGTGGCCCAGCGCGTCAGCACCATCATGCACGCGGAACGCATCATCGTGCTCGACGACGGACGGGTCGTGGGTATGGGCTCGCACAACGAGCTTCTCGAGAATTGCGAGCCGTACCACGAGATCGTCGTCTCCCAGCTCGGCGAGGACGCCGCGATATGAGCATGGGACCCATGGGCGCGATGCGTGGCGGCGGCGTGCCGCCCCAGAAGAGCAAAGACCTGCGCGCGACCCTGCACCGCCTGCTCGAACGGCTGCGTCCCGAACGGACCAAGCTGGCGATGGCGATTGGCCTCGGGGTCACGTCGGTCGCCTTCATGGTGTCCGGACCCGAGATCCTCGGCAACGCGACCAACGTGCTCTTTGATGGCCTCATCGGCGCGCGCCTGAAGCCCGGCACCACCAAGGCCCAGGCGATTGCGATGCTGCGCCGCGAGGGCCACTCCCAGATCGCTTCGATGATTGGCGGGATGAAACTCACGCCGGGGATCGGTGTCAACATCGACGACCTCGGCTTGGTACTCGGCCTGGCCGCGCTGGTGTACCTCTTGGGCGCGGCCTTCAGCTACTTCCAGGGCTTCACGATGGCCGGGCTCACCCAGCGTGTGATGTCCGGCCTGCGGCGCGACGTCGAGGCGAAACTCAGTCGATTGCCGTTGCGCTATTTCGACAGTCATCCCCACGGTGACGTCCTGAGCCGGGTCGCCAACGACATTGACAACCTCACCACCACGATCCAACAGGGCCTCAGCCAACTGCTCACCTCGGTGCTGACGATCGTGGGCGTCATGGGGATGTTGTTCTGGATCTCTCCGCTGCTCGCGGCGGTGTGCATCGTCACTATCCCCCTGGCGATCGTGGTGACACTCTTCATCGCGCGACGTTCCCAGGTGCAATTCACCGCTCAGTGGAGTCAGACCGGCGCACTCAACGGACTCGTCGAGGAGACCCACACCGGACACGAACTGGTCCAGGTCTTCGGGCGCGGCGAGGCCACCATCGACGAGTTCGGCCGTCAGAACAAGCGACTCTACGACGCGAGCTTCAAGGCGCAGTTCCTCTCGGGCATCATCCAGCCTTCGATGCAGTTCATCGCCAACATCAACTACGTCACCATCGCCGTGCTCGGCGGGTACCGCGTCGCCTCGGGGCTCCTCTCGCTCGGAGCGGTCACGGCGTTCATTCAATACTCACGCCAGTTCACAATGCCGATCACCCAGATCGCCAGCCAGATGAACATGCTCCAGTCTGGCTTCGCCTCGGCCGAGCGGGTCTTCGAGTTCCTCGACGCCGACGAGGAAACACCAAATCTTCCGGCGCTCGAAGCAGGTCCCTACACCCACGGACCGGGCGCCGTCACTCTCGATCACGTGTTCTTCTCCTACGAGCCCGATGAGCCGCTCATCGAGGACTTCACGCTCGACGTGGCGCCGGGTCAGACGGTGGCCATCGTCGGACCGACCGGCGCGGGCAAGACCACCATCGTCAACCTGCTCGTGCGCTTTTATGAGATCAATCGAGGCCGCATCCTGCTCAACGGCGTCGACTACCGCGAACTCTCTCGCGACGAGGTGCGCAGCGCCTTCGCCATGGTGCTCCAGGACACCTGGATGTTCGCCGGGACCATTCACGACAACATCGCGTACGGCAGACCGGGCGCCAGCGACGCTGAGGTCGTCGACGCCGCGAAGGCCGCCCACGTCGACGGCTTCGTTCGCACCCTGCCCGAGGGCTACGCGACGGTGCTCGACGAAGACGCCTCGAATCTCTCCTCGGGCCAGAAACAACTGCTCACCATCGCGCGCGCCTTCCTCGCCAACCAGAGCATCCTCATCCTCGACGAGGCCACCAGCAACGTCGACACCCGCACCGAGGTCCTCATCCAAGAGGCCATGGCGCGCCTGCGCGAGGGTCGCACCAGCTTCGTGATCGCGCACCGGCTCTCCACGATCCGCGAGGCGAACACCATCATTGTGATGGACCACGGGAAAATCGTCGAGCAAGGTAGCCACGCCACGCTGATGCAAAATCGTGGCCTCTACTACTCGCTCTACCAGAGCCAGTTCACCGAAGCGACGACCTAGGCACGTTCTGCCCTGGTCCTCCTCTATCCCGGCACGTCGTATCTTCGAACACCGGCAGACCGCGCCTTCCATTCGAGTCCTCGGTTTAGAGCGTTCAAGGGACCTCGTTCGAGACCTCACTACTCGCCCCGGGGTGACGTCGTCGTCTCATCGATAACGAGTCAGTGAGATGTCCAATGATTCGTGCGCGCGGGGGGTCTGACTCTCACCGCACAAAACGAACGGTTCTCGAATAGGTTCGTCAGTCTCCGGTGACGCGCTGTTCGATGATTCGCCGAGTCTCGATGAGATAGAAACTCGCGAGGCGTTATCGGCCCGAACCCGGAACCACCGAGTATGCCGTCGCTCCGATGGTGACGAACGGTGCGATACTCGTACGTGTGCGTCCTAAAGTCTGGCTCGATCAAGATTATTCATAGTCTTGGGAGGATCGCGACACTCTTGCTCCCCTGAAACCCTCATTGCTCACCTCAAGACGAATGGATACAAACATGGATGTCCCTTTCATCGAGGGCCGCTCGGGATTCTCTTTACCCGCTATCGGACTCGGCACCTACTCCCTTGACGGAATTGACGGGACCAACGCGGTCATCGAAGCAGTTCGCGCCGGCTATCGACTGCTCGACTCCGCCTTCAATTACGAGAACGAGGGCGCGGTCGGCGCCGCCGTTCGACGTTCGGGCCTGCCACGTCACGAATTGATCGTGACATCGAAACTGCCCGGGCGTCATCACCATTTTGACGACGCTCTGACTACCATCGAGGAAAGCGTCATGCGAATGGGTCTGGACCACATCGACCTGTACCTCATTCACTGGCCTAATCCCCTCGAGGATCATTACGTCGAAGCGTGGAGCGCCCTTATCGAAGCGCGAAACCGCGGTCTCGTTCACCACATTGGCGTGAGCAACTTCCTACCGGAGCATCTGGAGCGACTTCGTGGCGAGACCGGCGAACTGCCCGTCGTCAACCAAATCGAACTGCATCCCTACTTCTCTCAAGTCGACGCGTTGGCGTACCACCGAGAACACGGCATCATCACCGAATCGTGGAGCCCGTTGGGTCGAGGCAGCGACCTCCTCGCCAATCCAATCATCGCGTCGGTCGCCGCCGAACACGGAATCACTCCCGCCCAGGCAATCCTGGCGTGGCATGTCTCCCTCGGTTCAATCCCGATTCCAAAGTCAAAGTCACTTGAACGCCAAAGGCAGAACCTCACTATCTTCGACGTCTCTCTCACTGCTGACAACGTTGATCAGATCGGGACGCTCGCTCGTGCCGATGGCCGCCTTGCGGATCAAGATCCCTCGGTGTACCAAGAGTTCTAAGCAGCACACCTCGTTCGGTGAAGGGTCGACGCAGTTACAGCACGGGGTCGAGCGATTTCAACGTTGAATCGGCGACGCGACATCCGACGCGTATGATTCTTCACTCACTCATTTCGACGTGGCCGCGCGAACGACGCCGCCGTTCACCTCGAGGTTAATCGTTGCGTCCAGGTGATCGTGAGTCTGATGAGAAATGACCACCACCGTGCCACCGCTGGTGCGGTGACGAACCTCTCGCATCAACAGACGTGCGTCGGACTCATCGAGTCCCTCCGTGGGTTCATCCAGCACCACCACCGCACGATTCGCCAATAGCGCCCGTGCAACTCCCAGGCGCCGTCGCTCACCTCCGCTCAGCCCGGTCACCCCGCCACCGAGCGGCGTGTCGAGCCCGTAGGGCAGCGTTGCGAGCAATGGTCCCAGTCCCGCCGCGTGCAGTGAACCCAAGATCTCCTGATCCGAGGCCGTCGGGCGAGCGAGTCTCATATTGGCCCCCAGGGTCGTGGCAAAGACGTGGGGGGCGTCGTCGACGTAACCGACTCGTGTTCGCACCTGTGTGCCGGTGAGACACTGCAGATCGACGCCGCCGAGCGTCGCCGATCCGCCGCGAGCTTCGATGAATCGGGCGACGAGAAGGGCCAACGTCGTCTTGCCCGATCCGCTCGGTCCGCTTATCGCGACGACGTCGCCCTTTCCCCACGTCGAATCGACCCGCTCGAGAACCGCTCGATTGTCGCGCCAGATGGAGACGTTCCTCAGCACCACGTCGCTTCCCGGTTCGAGCGACGATGGTTCAGTCGGGTCGCGCACTGGCCATGGTCGTGCAACCAGGGCGTCAAGGCGCTGGAGCGCAGCTCGACCACTTTGAATTCCCAGGAGCGAACCCGACGAAGCGCCCACGAGTTCTAATACACTCAGGGCCAAGAGCGCCGGCACCGCGAGCAACGACACGGCGATCGAGTGGTGCACGAGGGCCCCTTGCGTACTGGCAACGATAAAGACGATCGTGAGTCCGACGACGAGGACATTCGCGCCACTGAAGAATCCAGCCCGGCGTGCCACCCGGCCCATCGCGCGGTCGTAGGCGTTCTCGGCACCGCCCAGACGTCGATAGAGCGCGCCGCCGGCCCCGAGGGCCACGTATTCGTCACCCGACCGTGCGGCGTCATCGAGCGCGTGACGAAGGTGTGCGCGCGACGCATCGAGTTCAATCTGTGGCCGAGTGCCCGCGCGCGCCGCCCCGAGCGGTAGGACAACTCCTACCAACACGATCCCGACTGCGAAGACGAGGGCCGTCGACGGAGCGATGAATTCGCCTACCGCGACGGCGCATAAAGCGGCGATCAAGTTGGCGCTGACGGGTCCGGCGATGCTCACGAGCAGATCCTGGACCTTGTCCACGTCGCCGATGATCGTCTCGACGACGTCGGCACTGCGCGGGCCGAGACCGGCCGGCACCAGAGGCTCGAGCCGCAGCGCCGTCATCGCTCGCACGCGCGCCATTATTCGAAGCGCCGCCTGATGCGTGCTGACCCGTTCGCCGTAGCGACCGGCGGCCTTGCCGAGGGCGAGCAACTGAACGACGCCCATAAGCATCGTGAGGCTCAAGAGAGCCGGGCGTTGCGCGCTGCGCACGATGAGCCACGCCGCGCTCCCCGACAGCGCGACCGTCGCGATGCTCACGCTGACGCTCGCCGCGAGCGCGACCAGCACGCTCCGACGTTCGAGGACGAGAGATTCGCGAAAGACCGAGCGCTGGCGAACCTCAGACATGGAAGCGCTCCGGAGCTGACATCATGATGGCGACGTCGACGTCGAGCGGCCGATGGGTCGCCACGATTGTGGTGGCGCCGCGACGACGCACCGCGCGCATGACGCTCGCGGCGTTGCGTTCATCGAGGTGCGCCGTCGGCTCGTCGAGCAGAAGGACCGTCGCGGGACGCAACAGAGTACGGGCCACAGCCAACCGGCGACGCTGCCCCGCCGAGAGGCCCTGCGCCCCTTCGCCGAGAACCAGGTCGAGGCTGACGTCGAGGTCGAGTTCGTCGAGCGCGTCGCGCAGCCGGTCGTCGCCGTAGTCCTCTCCCATCTGCAAGACGTCGCGTACCGTGGTGCCCGGCAACATCGGGTCTTGCGCGAGCCACGCGCACGTGGCGTGCCACGACGACGGCGCGAGGCTCGTGAGGCGCGACGAATTCACGAGCACTTCACCCTGTGCCAAGTCCTCCAACCCGGCCAGGACGCGAAGGAGCGTCGACTTTCCCACGCCCGACGGCCCCTCGAGCGCCACGACCGTTCCTGGTTCAATCACCGTGCTGAGCGCGAGGAGCGACTGGTGGTCGCGTCCGTCGACACCCACGCGCACGTCGCACAGTTCAATTCGCGGAGGCGAGGTGGGTGCGCTCACCATGGCGTTCGTCGCTGGCGCCACCTCGAGCAGATCCAATAGTGCGCCGGCCGCTCCCACGGCGTCGGCGGACGCGTGGAACCGAGCCGAAGCCCGACGCAGCGGAACGTAGACCTCGGGGGTGATGAGTAAGACGGCGAGCGCGGTGGTGAGTCGCATGTCGCCGTCGATGAGTCGGATACCGAGTACGAGTGCCACCAGTGCGGTCGCCAGTGAGGACAGAAGTTCCAGTGAGAATCCCGACAGGAACGCGACACGCAAGGTCTTCATCGTGCTGAGGCGAAGTTCATTTCCGACGTCGCCCAAGTTCTCGGTCACCGCCGTTGAACGATTGTGCGCCTTCAGCGTCGCCATTCCGCGAACCACGTCACCGAAGTAGTTCGCGAGGACTTGCTGCTGGGCCCACGAATGGTCCATTCGATCCTTCGCCTCGAGTCCCAGCAGGACCATAAATATCGGCAGCAGCGCCAGGGTGAACGCGACGATGAGCGCGCTCCACGGGTCGGTGAACATCATCCACGTCAATAGGGCCATCGGCGCGCCAACGCTGAGGACTAGCGCCGGAAGGTACGTCGCGAGGTAGGTCTCGATGGCGTCGACGCCGCGAGTACCGAGTTGCACGAAGGCGTCGGGTGCCGAATGACGACCCCGTCGCAGCATCGCGTCAAGCGTTCGAACCCGCAACAAATGACGAACGGGTCGAGCGAGACGTGACGTGATCGGTTCGCTCGCTAGCGACACGAGTCCCCGCGTGAGCGCGAGGACTGCGAGGAGGATGAGATCGCCACGAATCAGCGCGCCGGAGTGTGAGAACAAACTTCCGAGGGCGTGGGCGAGGACGACCGCCTGGGCGATCGTGAGCACGACGTTGCAGATCCCGAGCGCCACGGCGATCGCCAAGGAGCCTCGAACCAGTGGCGTTGTTCGCCAGAGCCGGCGCAGCAGCGCACTCGGGCTGTCGGGGCGGGCCAAGAGAGCCTTTTATGAACTCGTGCTGGATGTCGTAGGCAACGGTTCTGGCCGACGGACTCGCTTACGAAAGATCCAGTAGGTCCAACTCTGATAGAGGAGTACGAACGGAGTGAAGATGAGCGCCACCCAGCTCATGACCTTCAATGTGTAGGGCTGGGAGGCCGCTTGGGAGAGGGTCAGACTGAACTTCGGGTTCACCGAGGAGACCAGTACGCGCG
>Ga0302156_10000468_pt1 | contig 38759 bp, 35 predicted proteins | sample I_Bog_N3_2_FD_193503 | JGI IMG/M metagenome (GOLD analysis project Ga0302156, IMG submission 193503) | Peat permafrost microbial communities from Stordalen Mire near Abisko, Sweden - I_Bog_N3_2 | ecosystem: Environmental > Terrestrial > Soil > Wetlands > Peat | place: Sweden: Abisko, Stordalen... | reverse complement strand
GTGCGCAGCTTTTTCACGTAGTCGGCGGTGGGCTGGTGATCGGCCTTGAGGGTGACCTGGATATCGCCGTCCTGCGGACCGATGGTGCCGCTGCTGCTGTAGGCCATGTCGATACCGCTCAACGGAATACCGATGTTGTCGACGATGTTGTCCAGTTCATCGGCGGGAATCACCTCGCGGATCCGCGCTTCGATGCGGTCGAAGGTCGCGGCGCTTTCCTCGATCCGGGTACCCAGTGGCAGGCGTACGTGCAGGGCCAGGGCGCCGGCGTCGGTGGCCGGGAAGAAGTCTTCGCCCAGGCTCGGCAGCAGGCTGAAGGACGCCAGCACGCAGGCCAGGAAACCCAGCAGGAAACGCTTGCGGCAACCCAGCGCCAGGGTCAGCAGTCCGTGATACACATCGCGCACCGTCGAGAAGCCGCGTTCAAAACCCTGCTGGAAATTCAGTGCGCCTTGCAGCAGGCGATTGCGTGGCTTGCGGTGCTGTTCACCTTCGTGATGGTTGATGAATTCATCTTCGGGATGATGACCGCTGCCGCCCTCGACCACATGGGGCTTGAGCAGGAACATCGCCAGGGTCGGTACCAGGGTCCGCGAGAGGAGGAAGGAGCTGGCCATGGCGAAGATCACCGCCAGGGCCATTGGCCGGAACAGGAAGCCGGCGATACCTTGCAGCATGAACATCGGCACGAACACGATGCAGATACACAGCAGCGAGACGAACGCCGGACCGACGATCTGTTTCGCGCCGTCGAGGATCGCGTCGTTGACCGCCTTGCCCTGTTCCAGGTGCCAGTTGATGTTCTCGATGGTCACCGTCGCATCGTCCACCAGGATCCCCACCGCCAGCGCCAGCCCGCCGAGGGTCATGACGTTGAGGGTCTGGCCGGTGGCGGCCAGCAGGGCGATGGCCGAGAGCACCGCCAATGGAATCGAGGCGGTGATGATCAGGGTCGAGCGCCAGCTGCCGAGGAACAGCAGGATCATCGCACTGGTCAGCAGGGCCGCGATGATGCCTTCGCGGGCCACGCTGCCCACCGACTGCTTGACGAACACCGAGGCGTCGCCCAGCAGCGAAGTCTTGAGCTCCGGCGGCAGGGTTTCATTGATCAGCGGCAGCATGTTGCGGATGTTGTCGACGATCGACAGGGTGGAGATATTGCCGTTCTTCATCGCCGGCATCAGCACCGCGCGGCGGCCATCGACCCGCACGATGTTGGTCTGCGGCGGCGAGCCGTCACGCACGTGGGCCACCTGGCCGATGGTGATCAGGGCGCCGTCGACGGTCTTGATCGGCAGGTCGTTGAGTTCCTCGATGATTTTCGGGCTGTTGTTCAGCAGCACGGTGTATTCGTAGGGGCCGAGTTTGGCGGTACCCACCGGAATGATCTGGTTCTGCGCGGCCAGGGCATTGCCCACATCCTGCGCCGAGAGGCCCTTGGCGGCCAGCGCCTGGGGATCGAGGTCGAGGGTGATCTGGCGTTGCTTGCCGCCCATCGGCGTTGGAATCGCCAAGCCCGGAACGGAGGTCAGGGGCAGGCGGATATTGTTCTGCACCAGGTCACGAATCTTCGCTTCCGACAGCGTCGGACTGGAAAACGCCATCTGCAGGATCGGCACCGTCGAGGCGCTGTAGTTGAGGATCAGCGGCGGGGTGATCCCCGGCGGCATTTGCTTGAGCACGGTCTGCGAGACCGCGGTCACCTGGGCGTTGGCGGTGCGGATGTCCACTCCCGGCTGAAAGAAGATCTTGACGATGCCCATGCCCGGCAACGATTGCGACTCGATGTGTTCGATGTCGTTGACCGTGGAGCTCAAGGAGCGTTCGTAGGTGTAGATCACCCGGCCGGCCATGTCCTCGGGGGACAGGCCGTTGTATTGCCAGACCACTGCGACCACCGGGATACCGATGTCGGGAAACACGTCGGTGGGGGTACGCAGGGCCGCCAGCGGCCCGATGATGCAGATGAATATCGCCAACACGATAAACGTGTAGGGCTTGAGCAGTGCGGTCTTTACCAGCCCGAGCATGCCTGAACCTCCGGGGAGTGGAATTGCAAACACCGGCAGTCTTGCGTCTGGAACTTAACGTTTAGCTTTCACCAACATGAAGGATCTTTTAGATAAGGACTGAAAATCCCTTCATGTGTGTTCATTTGTACAAAAGCCTCTAGTTCGCCACTCTTCGTCTCGATTAGACGGATTTTCCGTCCAGCGATAAAGCACTTGAATATGAGAGGAATTCATTCAATGACCCTTAAACCGCTGATGTTGATTTCGACCCTTGGACTGGTTTGCCTGCTGTCTGCCTGCGCCGCGCCGCAGCCCAAGGCTGACCCGAGCGAAGCCTGGATCGGCCTGGGGCAGGGGTCGAGCGACGACCTGCTGGCAGAGCGTGTGGATGGCAAGCGCGTCGACGACGGCCGTTACTTCGAAGTGGCACCGGGCAAGCACGATCTGAAAGTGCTCCTGGTCCAGGGCGCCAACGGTAATTCCGACCAGCCCGAGTGCAGCGGCCAGGTGGAATACGACCAGTTCAAGGCTGGCAAGCGCTATCACCTGGTGGAGTCGGGATCCGGCGTCAATGTTGGGGCTGAACTGGTGAACGACCACGGCGTGACCGTGGCCCAGTCCAGGAAGTTTTCCTGCATTTAACCGCTGACAGTTTTTTTCATCTTTTGAGGTAGAACACCATGACATTCAAACCCCTGATGCTGATTCCGACCCTGGGCCTGGCTTTTCTGCTCTCCGCGTGTGCCGGCCCGATGCCGAAGGCGGATCCGAGCGAAGCCTGGATCGGTCTGCAAAATGAAGCGCCGAACGACATGCTCGCCGAGAAGGTCGATGGCCAGAAAATCGATGACGGGCGTTTCTTCGAAGTGCCACCTGGCGCCCACAAGCTGGACGTGATGCTGGTGGAGATGCCGTGGGGCGATGGCAACCAGCAGGACTGCTCGGGGGAAGTCAGCTTCAACCAGTTCAAGGCCGGCGAGCACTACAAGCTGGTGGAGTCGAGCCTGGGCCAGGAAGTCAACGCCCGCCTGATGGATTCCCATGGCAAGCAAGTCGCCGAGACCGGCGACTTCCAGTGCCTGCCGGGTTAATCGCTGGCCTTCAGGACCGCACTGAAGCCTGACGGCGCAGCGCTGATGGTAGCGTTGCGCCAGGCGGTCTGCAGTTGTTGGTCGAGCAGTGCCGGCACCGGCTTGTCCGGCTGTTGTTGCAGGCTGAGCTTCAGCCCGTTGAGCGAACGACCACTGAGGCGATTACCCATCAGGTCTTCACGGAAAACCTTTTCGGCTTCGGCCGCGTTGCCCTGGGCCAGCAGCGCGTAGCCCAGGGATTCACGCAAGGTGTAATACCAGTCCGGTGGCTCGTTATAGCTCAGTGCATCCTGAATGGAGACCGCCTTGCGCCAGGCGCCGATGATCTGCTCCTGGTTATCGCCCTGGAGTGATTTGAGGTCGGTGGCCAGGGCCTGCGAGGGATCCTTGCCAAACACCTTCGCAGCGGTTTCCCGCAGTGACGCCAGGTCGAGCTTGCCGTGGCTGCTGTCCTGGGCCTTGTTCAGCAGGATCAGGTTGGCAATGCGAAACAGCTCCGAAGCCTTGTTGTTGCCGTAGTTGAGATCCGGTATGGCTTTCAGGGTATCGGTCACCGCCTGCCAGTAGCCCTTGAGCGCGTCGTCGATTTTCTCCTGGTCCAGTCCGTCCTCAGCCAACTGCCGATAAGCCTTGGCGTAGGCGGCCATGACCCGGGTGTAAGGCGCGGTCAGTGGCTTCCAATCCTTGTCGGCCTGGGTGCAGGTGTCGTTGATGGTCTTCAGGCCCTGCTCGATCTTCGGTTCGATACGCTCCAGGGCGGTCCAGTCCTGGAAGCGCACGGCGAAGTAATAGGGCACGGCATAGAAGTAGTCGGACTTGGTGCGGATCTCGTCGGGGTACTGCTTGCAGAGGAACTCCAGGGCCGAATACTGCGTGGTGTTTTCCACCAGTTCCTCGGCCATGTTCATGGCTTCGTTCTGGCGGCCCTCGATGGACAGGGTCCAGATCAGGAAGTGAATATTGTGACCCAGGTAATGCAGCGGGTAGGGGCTCTGCGGGCCGACCTGATGGGCATAGGCCCGGTCCACCGAAACCGCCGTGTAGTTGGCGACGCTGGCCAGGGCGTTGTTGCCGGTGCGCTGGTAGATATGCGAGGCCATGTGCACCAGATGGCCGATGGCCGGGTTCTGGTCGCGGAAGCGATTGGCCATGGGCAGTCCGCTGTCGGGGAACGGCGATTCCTCGATGGCGTGGATATAGAAGTGATTGGCGCCGGTGTGCAGCTTGTCCTGCACCAACACGCGGTTGAGTACCTGCAACGCCTCATAGGCCGCCGGCGTCGGTTGAACCGTATCGGAGACCGCCTCCTCACCGTCCCACCATTTCCACGGGGTCAGGTTGAGCAGGGCATCGGCGTAGAGGGTGGCGGCATCGAGGTCGTCGAAATAGGTCTGCGACAGTTCTTTCATGGCGTCGGCGTAGTGCTGTTTGCCGTCGTCGTCGAGGCTGACCTTGCCGTCCTTGAGGGTGTAGGCGGTGAGGAACGCCTTGGCGTAATCGACTTCACGCTGTAGCTGCCGTTCGCTGAAATGGGCCTTGGCTTGCGGGTCCTTGAGGCGGGCATTGGCCTGTTCCAGGGCGATCTGCGCCGAGCGATAGGCCAACTGGTCGCAACCGGGGGTGGCGTCGCTGTTGATATTGGAGTTGGCCGACAAGGCAATGCCCCAATAAGGCATCGCCGAGCCTTCGTCGAACCGGCTGGCCTGGTAGAAGGCGCGGATGGCTTCGGAGAAGTTGAAGCCATATTGCAGGGCCATGCCCTGGCTATAGAAAGCTTCGACCTGATCGGCGTCCTTCAGGCTGACCATGGGATAACGCGTACCGCCCAGGCCCGAGAGCAACTGGCCCTGTTCGGTGTCCTTCTGGCTGACGCATTGGCGCAGGACTTCGAGGTACGGGGTGTCGGGCGAGACCGGGGTGAAATGCTTCGGACCTTCGGCCGTTTCAGGTCCGTGGGTATGGGCCTGGGCCACGGACAGGCCGGTGAGCAGCAGGGCAGCGACAGCAAGACGCAATACAGCCATGTAGTGAATGCTCCTTTCAGGACGCGAGTCGTTCTATCTGGGGTGCCAGGTCTTTTTGCGGGATGACCACCTGGACCAGCACGGTCTCGTCGATCACCAGCAGCTTGAGCAGCAGTTCGCGCAATTCACCCAGGGTCGAGACCTTGTAGCCCTTGGCGCCGAAACCCTTGGCCAGGGCCAGGTAGTCCCAGCTGGGGAGGAGGTCGAAGGGCGCGAACTCACCATGTTCCTTGAACGCATTGATGTTCACGAAGGCCTGTTCGATGGCGTAGACCTCGTTGCTCATGACGAAGACCACGGCATTTACGCGATTGCGCACCAGGGTCGACAGTGACTGGCACATCATCATGAAGCCGCCGTCGCCGGCGACCACCAGCGGCCGGCGCTGGCCGCCCAGGGCCACCCCCAGGGCGCAACCGGTCTCGTGACCGAGGGAACCCCAGATGGCATCGGCGACAAAGCTGTTTTCGGGCATGCCCATGATATTGCTCGCGGCATACAGCGCCGAACTTTCACCGAGGATCAGCGCGCTGTTGTCCCACAGGCGTTGCTCCCGGGCGAAATCGGCGAGGGTGTCGAGGAACCGCTCGTAACTCAGGGGCGTGTCGTGATCGGTTGCCCTGAGCTGCGGCGAGAGCGGTTCACGCGGACGCAAGGGCAGCGGGAAGTCCTCGTCCAGGCCGAGTGCGCTGGTCAGGGCGGTCAGGTACTGCGGCAGTGGAACATGGGGGTAATACTGCAAGCCGGTGCGGGCCAGCTGGGTGTTGACCAGGATGATCTGGCCGAAATCCTTTTTCAGCAGTTGCAGGTAGTCGTCGGTAAAGATGACCCCGATGGCCAGGATGCAGTCGGTCTGGTCCACCAGGTCCTGGGTCCACAACCGTGAGGCGGTGCCGGCATAGGTGCCGATGAATTGCGGGTGGTTCTCGTCGACGACGGTCTTGGCTTCCAGCGAGGTGGTGAACGACAGGCCGCTGGCTTCGATCAGGTGCAGTGCCTGTTTTTGCAGGCCGAAACGGGCGATCTCGATGCCGAGCATGATCAACGGCTTTTTCGCCTGGCGCAGGCGTTGCACCGAGGTCTCGACCGCGGCGTCCAGCGACAGCAGATCGCAGGCGGCCGGCACGGGAGAGAGTTCGCCGACGGGTTCCTCGCAGGGTTCACCCCAGACGTTCTGCCAGGCTTCCAGGTAGATCGGCCGGCGCTGGCTGATGGCGGCCACCAGAGCTCGGTCGATCAGTGCCGGTGCGGTACGGCTGTCGTCCAGCAGCTCGCAGGCCACGGTGATGTTCTCGAACACCTTGCGCCCGACTTCCAGGTCTCCGGTGGAGTGGTGGAACAGCACATCCGCCGACCAGATGATCTGGCGATTCTTCGCCGACGGGCTGGCACTGATGACCACCACCGGGTTGCGCTCGACATAGGAGCCGGCAATGGCGTTCACCGCGCTGAAGGTGCCGACGCCGTATTGCAGGGAGACCGCGCCGATGCCGGCATAGCGGGCGTAACCGTCTGCAGCGTAGGCGGCGCTCATTTCATTGACTTCGCCGACCGGCTGGATATCGGTGGATTTCTCCAGGGCGTCCATGAATCCCGACACATAATCGCCGGGGACCTGGAACACCTTGTGCACACCCAGTTGAAGGAGCCGTGCCAGCAGGTAGTCGGCGACGGTAAAGTCTCTACGTATTGCCATGGTCGATCCCCTTATAGGCAAATTGAGTCACTTCATTCAGGGTGTTCGCGCAGTCCTTGCAGGCTGGGCGCTTGCCCGGTTCCAGGGCGCAGCCATCGGGTGTCGGCACCGGCAGCAGGTCGTAGTGCTTGGAGAGCCAGGTCGGCCGCTTGAGGCCGAAGAAGTCCTGGAGTGTCGATTCGGCCACGGTCAGTGCGCCTTCGACCCAGCCCTGGCCATAAGAGTAGGCCTCGCCGACGATATGGATTTGCTGGTTTTCCACCGGCCGGCGCATGCGGCAGATGATCTGGTCGAGCCGGTAATTGGCTTTCCATTCATGCCAGCCGCCGCCGTACGGATCGGCGTCCCAGGCGTGATAGACCGCCGAGTAGGGACGCGGCAGTTCCACCTGGTCATGGACCTGGGTGACCTGCATCTGCGCCACCCGGACCATTTCGTCGCTGACGGTGAACTGGGTCCTGGGCACCACCGGCTCGGTCTTGAGCAGCCCGGCCAGGTTGGCGGGCGTGTGGCCAACAAAGGGTGCACCGCCTTCCAGGCCTTTCCAGAACGGCACGGTGCCGATGTCATTGTAGGAGGCCATCAGCAACGAGTTGAGCGTCGGCTCACCGCCTTTCTGCTCGCATTCGGTGCCCATGTAGTAGATCTGCCGCACCGGCAGGTCGGTGACCGAACGCCCGGCCACCAGCCCGAGGGCACGCCACCAGGGCTGTTCGTAGGCGAGGAAGAGCTTGAAGGCCGATTGCACCAGTACCGAGCCGAGATTGTCCTTGAGCCAGGGATCGTTGAAGAATGGCGAGTCGATCAGTTCCAGGGAACGGCGAGGCATGGCCAGGATGATTTTCTTCGCCTTGACTACGGACTGGCCGCCGGCGTCGCGGGTGCTGCCGTCCACCGTGGTGGTGGTCTGGAAGTGCAGGCGGTAGGGGAAGTCGGGGTCCTTGGCGTAGCTGATGGCGGTCAGCCGCTGGTTCATCCGTACCCGTTGCTTGCCCGGTAGTTTGCCGGGGAGCTTGGCGAACTTTGCCGCGAGGGTCAGGGGCAGGCTCTGGAAACCCTTGGTCAGGGTCAGGAACTCGGTGGTGTCGGTGTATTCGGTGGCGGGCAGCTGGGTTACCGCGCTGGCGTTGGCGACGTTGGCGTCATAGCCGCCGGCATCCTTCATGAACTGGTAACCCTCGTTGCTCATCACCCGGTAGAGCAGGTCCCAGAAGCCATACCGCCAGATTTCCTTGCCGAACACCGTGACCTGCATCTGCTGGCACAGGCTGAGCTTGTCAAAGCCCGGGTACACATAGTTCATCACCTTGACCTGCAGGTCCTCGGGGCAGAAGCCGCGCTCGGACCAGGCCAGGTCGTAGGGGATTTTTTCCGGGGCTTCGACGAAGTCGCGATAACGGAAGCGCTTGCCGCGCAGGTAAAACAGGTTGTTCTTCGAATAGACCGGCTTGGGTGCACCCATGGGGAAATCCTGGCTGGGCAGCTTGAGGTGCTTGACCAGATTGTCCACCAGCACATGGCCGTCGGGCCCCGGGATGTAGCGCATGCCGCCGACCTCGGCGACCACATTGGGCAAGCCCGGCAGGTTGATACTGAACAGGCGTCCGCCGATTCGGTCACCGTATTCGAACAAGGCAATGTTCTGTGTATCGCCATGGACCTGTTGCAGGCGCCAGGCGCTGTAGCAGCCTGAGACGCCACCGCCGACCACGGCCACGTCAAGTTCCAGTTCTTGCGACTTCATGGCGAACTCCATTTCGAAAAGAAAGGGCACTGAGCATTCCAATCGCGACCAAGTATTGTCGAGTTTTGCCGAAATGCCAGTGTGCCACTACGGTATCGCGTCGGTGGCCAAATCACTGGCCGCCAACAGGAGGAACAGGCACGGGAGCGCGGGGGGATCAGGTGGCCGGGGTGCTGACGAAAATCTCCAGGCCCTCGGCATAGGCGGTGAATTGCTCGAGGCGCGGATAGTGTGTCGCCAGGCATTGTTCGGGGAGCATCATTTTGCTGAAGCTCCAGGCAACCGCCAGGCTGATGCCTTCCTGACGAATCGTGCCGTCCTCAGGCAGCGGCTGGCGTGCCAGTTCGCTCTCGATTTGAGTGTAGGCGGCTTCCAACTGGCCGCCGACTCGTTCCAGCCAGGGCCCGTGCTGTTTTTCCGCCGGGCGCAGGTTCTTCTCATAGACGATCTGCACCGATTTCTCACAGGCGGCCAGGGCCAGCCCGATCAGCCGCAGCCCGCGTACCTGTTCGGCCAGGCTGGCGTAGGCCTGGCCGGGGCCGGCGATCAGCGCCAGGTACTCGAGGATCAGCCCGGAGTCCATCAACACTTCACCGCTGTCGCAGACCAGGGTCGGCGCCTTGACCACCGGGTTGATCTGCGCGAAGCGCTCGAAGTCACGAAACACCGAGACCGACTGGTGTTCGAAGGCGATGCCCAGGTGCTTGAGAGTGATGGCGACCCGGCGCACGTAGGGAGAGTCCAGCATACCGATAAGCTTCATTGATCCTGTCCTTTTGATACGGTGAAGAAGTCTTCAGCCCCGAGGGCTTGAGACGGTTACTCCGCTGGACACGCAGCTTTGAGTCCTGGCGGAATACTAGTTGGCTATCGCGTTGAGTTTCAAGTCGCCAGCTATGCTCCTGTAATACCGTCATCGAGTAGGAGCGAGGCCTGCCATGCATGCTGTCAAAACTGCCCTCGTGCTGGCTGGAGGCGGTAGCCTCGGCGCGGTCCAGGTGGGCATGCTCAAGGCCCTGGTGGAAGCCGGGGTCAGTTTCGATCTGGTCATCGGTGCCTCGGTCGGAGCCATCAACGGTGCCTACTTCGCCGCACGGCCCACCGCTGAAGGCGTGGAGGAGTTGGCGGACTTCTGGCGCAGTTTGCGCAAGGGCGATGTGTTTCCCCTGTCGTTGCTCGACACCCTGAGGGCGCTGATCAATCGGCGCGGCTTTCTGTTACAGGCCACGGCACTGGAGCGACTGGTCAAGCGAGCGTTGCCCGTGGCACGGATCGAAGACACGGTCCTGCCACTGCATATCGTCACCACCAACCTGCTGACGGGGGCCGAAGAGCTGTTGTCCAGCGGCAGTGCGCAACAGGCGCTGCTGGCCAGCGCGGCGATCCCGCTGGTATTTCCTTTCGTGAAGATTGGCGACAAGCTGTTGGTCGACGGTGGCGTGGCGAGTAACACGCCGATTGCCAGTGCGGTCGACCTGGGGGCCAACCGCATCGTGGTGGTGCCGACGGGGTTCGGCTGCGCTTGCCCACAACCGCCTGCCGGCCTGGTGGCCCTGGCGTTGCACACCTTGAACCTGATGAGCATGCGGCAATTGGTGCGCGATATCGAACTCTACGCGCACCGGGCAGGTATTCACGTGGTTGCGCCTTTGTGTCCCTTGGGGATCTCGGTCTTTGATTTCAGCCAGACCGATGCCTTGTTGCAGCGCGCCTATGAGCAAACTTGCGTCTGGATCGAGGAGGGCGGGCTGGTTCGTACCGGCGTGCCCGATTCATTGCAGGCTCACACTCATCCCTCGGCCCACGGGCACTGAGGGGCACAGGGTCTCAGGGATGGAGCCGGTCATTGCGGTAGACACCCAGGCAGACGCCCACGGCGACCACCACCGGCAGGATCAGCGCCCATAATCCCCAGGCCAGATAGAGCAGGGCGGCGCCGACGCAGCCTGAGGCAAAGGCCAGCAGCGTCGCGCAAATCGGTTTCAGACGTTGCTTGATCACGCTACGTTGCTGCGCATCATGCTCGGTCCACAGGGCAAACACATCGACGGCGAACTGGGTGACGTTGCCGGTCATCAGCGTGGTCGGCGGAGTCCCTTTCATATACTGGCGGGAAATCGCGTTCTGAATCGCCATGGCGGTGACCCCGGTCATACCGGTGATCAGTGCCGTCGCGCTGTCACCATCGGTAAACGGTCCCCAGACAATCGCCAGCAGGGCAAAGGCCGCGAGTATCAGCGTATGGGCGAGCAATAACAGGCGCAGCGGCGTCAGTCCCCGACGATGAATCGCCACCGCGGCCAGGTGTGTCAGCCCCACCACCAGCACGAATACGGGCAGCGCGATCAGCTTGGGCAACGCGCCGGAGGTGCCATGGACAATGCTCACGCCGAGGGTGACAAAGTTACCGGTGACATGGGCGGTGAACAGACCCTGCAAGGCGAGAAAGCCCAGGGTGTCGACGAAGCCGCCGTTGAAGCTGAGAGCCGGTCCAACGCTGGGGTGCAAGGGGGATTCCATGACATATCCTCTCTGGATCGGGCGTCGGGGCACAGGATTGAGCCAGACGGTAACTCGCCGTCTGTCGTTGATCAAGGCAGGACAGCTGAAATAACTGACGTAAAATTTCATGGTGCAAATCGGCGTGTGAAGTGTCTGGCACCATAAAAATTCGCTACGCTCGCACACCTCAGCAGACTTCCCAAGGATGTGGTGCATGCGCGTACTTCAGAGCAATCCCCAGGACGATTTCCGGGTCAAGGCCTACGCCGGGACCAGCGGCGTGTTGCTGGCCATCGATCTGGCCGAATCACGGCGGGCCGGCCTGCTCGGTTTCGCCATCGAACGCCAGGAGGGCAGCGGTCCCTGGCAGTTCCTGTTCAACAGCCTGACGTTCCCCGGCAAGGAACACACCTTCCCCCAGTACCACGCGACCCCGAGCAATCTGGCGCCTTTGCAGAAATTCCGTTGGGCCGACTACAACGTCGAGCCCGGGAGCACCAGCAACTATCGGGTGCACCTGGCCTACGGCACGCCCGATGCGCCGCAACTGGGTGAATCGCTGGCGCTGACGGTGACCACCGACAATGGCCTGCCCAAGGGCCAGCGGGTGATCTTCAACCGTGCGGTGGCGGCCAGCCAGGGTTTTGAGCGCAAGTTTCCCGATCTGGACAAACTGATCAGTACCCAGAAAAACCTGCCCATCGAAGCCTGGCCGGATGCGGCGCGGCTGTGGCTGGAAAACGGACTGCTGGAAGAGCTGCTGGGTTTTATCGCCCGGGCAACGGATGTGCAGTGGGGCCTGGATATCGCCATCTATGAGTACCAGTTGAAGGCGATTGTCGATGCGGTGAACGCGGCGCAGCAGCGCGGTGTGCGGATTCGAGTGCTGTATCACGCCAAGGTCGGTGATGAGGACACCACTCTGAACGAGCAAAGTCTGACGCCGATTCCGGCGGAGAGCAAACGTGGGCGGGTCACCAGCAATATCTTCCATGACAAGTTCATTGTGCTCAGCCAGCGCGATGCCGGTGGTGAGTATCGGCCTGAAGCGGTGCTCTGCGGCAGCACCAACTTCACCGCCAATGGTGTTTATCGTCAAGCCAACGTGGTGCACGTGCTTGACGACGTTCGCCTGGCCACCGAGTACACCCAGGTCTTCGAGGAAATCTGGGCGGCGCCGGCGGATGTGGCGGCGACCCGCAAGTGGATCACCCAGAACAATCCCATGGACCCGAGCCAGCCGTTGTTCGCCGGGTTCTCCCCGCGTACCGGACAGGGTGATCTGAAGGAGTTCGTGCAGATCATTACGGCGGCGCAAAAGGACGTGCTGTTCGCCACCGCATTCGCCTTGCCCCAGGAAATCCTCGACGCCTTGCTCGGCAAGCCCCATGACGATGTGCTGCGTTTCGGCTTGCAGAATACCGCCAGCAGCATCTCCGGGATTCACGCCGATCGGACGGATGATTTCGTGGCCACGGCGCTGCTCAATACCGGCCTGGAGGGTTGGATCAAGGAGGGACTCAAGGGCCAGAAGGGCAATCTGCTGGTGCACACCAAGGCCATCGTCACTGACTTCACCACCGATGCACCGACCATTATCAGTGGCAGTCACAACCTCAGTGTCGGGGCCAGTGACGGCAATGACGAGAACTACCTGGTGATCCGTGGCGATGTCGATCTGGCGGATCGTTATGGCCTGGAGATCCTGCGCTTCTACGAGCACTACCGGTTCCGTTATTACGCGAAGAAGCTGGAACTCAAGCAGGTCCAGCCGCTGTCACCAGACAACAGCTGGAGCGATGGGTATTACAAGGATGGCGACTTGAAGATGCTGTCGCGGTTGCGCTTTGCCGGACGCTAACGGGATCAGGCGCTCAGGTTCTTCATCGCCGCGCGATACTGCTTCGTCCGCCGGCCGATAAACAACCGATCCAGCACCAGCGCCCACACCGCCGAAACTTCGGGGTGAGGGCGCTTGCCCTTGCTCAGGCGCTGCAACTGGAACTTGACCACCGCCATGTTCGCCAAGGCCGCCAGCGGCTTTTTCTTCCAATGGATTGGTGGCAATTGCGGATGGCTGTCGCGGCCTTCGCGCCAGTGCCGGGGCAGGTGCGGTTCCACGGCCAGCGCGGTGCCGATACCGGCCATGGCGATGCCGCTGTCCAGTACCTGTTCGACGATGGGCAAGCGCCGAATACCGCCGGTGACCATCACCGGCATTTTCGCCACCTTCGCCAACTCGCCGGCCATTTCCATGAAATAGGCTTCCCGCGCCAGGGTGCGGCCGTCCCGTGCTTCGCCCTGCATGGCCGGAGCCTCATAGCTGCCGCCCGACAGCTCGACCAGGTCCACCGGCAAATCGTTGAGCCATTCGATCACCTGACGGGCATCGTCAGCGTCGAAGCCGCCGCGCTGGAAGTCCGCCGAGTTGAGTTTGATCGCCACGCAAAAGTCCGCTGAAACCACGGCCCGGATCGCCTTGACCACCGACAGCAACAGGCGTGCGCGATTCTCCAGCGAGCCGCCCCAACGGTCGCTGCGCTGGTTGCTCAGCGGCGAGAGGAACTGGCTGATCAGGTAGCCGTGGGCCGCGTGGATCTCTACACCGGTAAAGCCTGCTTGCTCGGCGAGACGGGCGCTGTTGGCGAAACGGCCGATCACCTCTTCGATATCTGTTTCGCTCATGGGCCGAGGCTCGGCGAACATCTTCGAGAAGCCGCCCATGTCCAGCGCTACCGCGGACGGTGCCCAGGCGGTCTGGCCGAGATTGGCCATGGTCTGGCGTCCGGGATGGTTGATCTGCATCCAGAACTGCGCGCCCTTGGCCCGGCCGATGGCGGCCCATTGGCGGAATTTTTCCAGGTGCTTTTCATCTTCCAGTACAACACCACCCGGGCCGGTCATGGCGCGACGGTCGATCATCACGTTACCCGTCAGCAGTAAACCCGGTTCGCCGTCGGACCAGGCACGGTAGAGTTCCATCAACTGAGCGGAAGGCGCGTTATCCAGGTCAGCCATGTTCTCTTCCATGGCGGCCTTGGCGATGCGATTCGGGATCTGTACGCCATTGGGCAAGAGCAGTGCTTGAAAGGGTGACATGCTTGACTCCGGGGTAGTGGGGAGTTCAGGCTAAGCTTAAACCTAACTTTAATGTCAAGCGTCCATTCGAGGCCTTTTATGAAGATTGGTGAACTGGCCCTACGCAGTGGCCTGGCGGCTTCGAAGATCAGGTTCTACGAAGCCCAGGGTTTGATTCGCAAGGTGCAGCGCCAGGCCAACGGTTACCGTGAGTACCCGGCCGAGGTGCTGCAGACGTTGTCGATCATCCAGTGTGCGCAACAGGCGGGTTTCAGTCTCGAGGAGTTGCGGGCGTTGGTGCCGGTGGCCGAGACCGGGGGCTTGGGTCATGAGGTCATGGTCGACAGCCTGGAGCGCAAGATCGATCAGATCGAAGCCATGCAGGCGCGCCTGGCCCATAGCAAGATGCAGCTGTTGGGGATCGTCAACAGCATCCGCAACCGGCCCGAAGGGACCACATGCACGGAAAACACCGAGCGGGTATTGGCGTCGATCCAGTCCCCGCAGCCACGGCTGCCGCTGTAGGGGCTCTCATGGGCGGCTGAATAATTTCAGTGCCCGTACGACGAGCCCTGTACGGATTTATTCCCTGGCCAATGAACAGGATCGGCTGAGGGGCAGGGGATGGCGCATCAGACTGCCCACCACCAACGCCCCCGACAACGCCAGCAACCCCGCGACCCAGAGCACCGTGCCAAAGCCACCGACGAAGGCTGCACGGGCCAGCGGCTGGACCACCTGGCGCGCGGATGCCGGCAGCGTTGCCATCGCCGCCGGCATGTCACCGGCGACCACCCGCGAGGCAATCGCCCGGGCCTGATCGAGCCAGGGCGCGGCGTGTGCGGCCAGGCTGGTCTGGAGCAATTGTTCGGTATGGCTGGCGAGCAGGGCACCAAATACACCGATGGTCAGCATGATCGCGCTGAAGCGCATGGTGGTGCTCATCCCCGAGGCCATGCCGGCCCGCTCCCGGGGCACGCAGGCCATGATGTTTTTCTGGGTGTCGCCGTTGAGCAGCCCGGCGCCGGCGCCGGTCACGGTAATCGCCAGGGCAAATGGCAGGTAGCTGCCACTGCCGACCGCCCAGGCGCTGAGCAGGTTGCCGCAACCGACCAGGGTCAGGCCGCTCGCCATCATGGTCGCCGGGGCGAAGCGCGAGGCCAGTCGAATACCGATACGCGGACAGATCAACATGGCCAGGGCGAAGGGCAGCATGCCCAGGCCTGAAGCCACGGCGGAGAAGCCCAGGCCGTTCTGCAGGTAGAACGGCAGCAGGGTCATCATCACCTGGGCGCAGCCGGCATAGGCAAACATCCCCAGCAGGGCGCCGATAAAGCGCGGGTGACGGAACAGTTGCAGGTCGACCATTGGCCGTTGCTGTACCCGCTCGACAAACACGAACAGGCCCAGTAGCGCGGCGCCGCCCAGCAACCGGGCGTAGGTCAGCGGGCTGTTCCAGCCGATGCGGTTGGCCTCGATCAACCCCCAGATCAGGCACAACAACGCGCCGCTGAAGGCCAGGCTGCCCCAGGGATCCAGGCGCGCCGCCTGGCTGTCCCGGGATTCCGGCACGGCGTGGCGGACCATTGCCATCAACAGCAGGCCCACCGGCAGGTTGAGGTAGAAAATCCAGCGCCAGCCCAGGTATTGGGTGATCAGCCCGCCGAGGGTCGGTGCTGCGGTCATGGCCACCCCCATGCACGCGCCCCAGAAGGCCCAGGCCTTGGCCCGCTCGGCCTCGTCGTGAAAGACGTGGCCGATGGAGGCGAGGGCGGAGGTCAGCAGCAACGCGGCGCCGACCCCCTTGATGGCGCGGGCGATATCGAGGAACAGGCTGTCGGGTGCAGCACCACAACCCAGTGAGGCGAGGATGAACAGGGTCAGGCCCCAGAGCAGGGTTTTGCGTCGGCCGAAGCGGTCGGCGATGCTCCCCGCCGGCAGCAGCAGGGCAGCGAAGGCCAGCATATAGGCACTGACCACCCACTCGATATCGGCAAAATTGGCCCCCAGGTCGCGGGCAATGCTGGGCAGGGTGACGGCGACGATATTGGTGTCGAGGACAATCAGCGAGCAGACGCCGGAGGCGGTCAGCAGCGTCAATCGCGGGCTGACCCGGCTCATGGCTGGGCCTGCGACGCTAGCGCGGCGATGGCGGCCAGGGCGATTTCATCGTCATGGGCCGGGGTGTCGGCGCTGATGCCGATGGCGCCGATCACCTGGCCTTCGAGACGAATCGGCTGGGCTCCTTTCATCATCACCAGGCCGGCGCTGAGGGCGGCCTGGCGTCCGCCGTTGACCGCATTTTCCAGATCGCCTGACGGCCGTTTGAACAGCGCCGAAGTCCGGGCCTTGCCCTCGGCCAGTTGAATGCCGGCCACCACGGGCGTGTCGTTCATGCGTTCGCCGAGGATCGGCCAGCCGCCGTCATCGACCACCACGATTGCACAGGGCCAGCCTTTTGCCGTGGCCGTCTGCTCGGCGGCCTTGACCAGTGTACGGGCCAGCTCCAGATCAAGGATTGCCTTGTGGGCAATGCTGGGTGATGAGTCGGCCATTGCTACCAGTGGCAGGCTCAGGCAGGCACAAAACAAGGGGATAAGGGATTTGACGCGCATGGTACAAGCTCTCTACTGTGGCGGTAGAAGCAGCTTATCGTGGCCCGGCCGTGGCTTTGTTAGCCGAGCGCCGGAACTTCATTACCTTTGAGCTAATGCCTGTATGGAGATTCGTCATTTCCGCTATTTCCTGGCGGTGGCCCGGCAATGCAATTTCACCCGGGCGGCCGAGCAGCTGGATATCGCGCCGCCGACCCTGAGTCGACAGATTCAGGACATGGAAACCGCCCTCGGCACCCGGCTGTTTTTGCGTGGGCAGCGCGAGGTCAGTCTCACCGAAGCCGGTGCGGCGTTGCTGCCGGAAGCGGAGGCGACGGTGCGCCAGTTCGAGTCCGCCCAGCGCAATGCGCAGCGGGCCGGACGTGGTGAAGTCGGGCATATCGAGCTCGGTTATGTGGCGTCCGCAGTGTATTCCGGGGTGTTGCAGCGTCAGGTCAAGGCCTTCAGTCGGGAGTTCGCCGAGGTCAGCCTCAGCGTGCGCGAGAGCCCGATGGCGGTGTTGCCGGGACTGATCGCCGAGGGGCGTTTCGATATCGGTTATGTCCGCTCACCCATGTCCTTGCCCGAGGGTGTGGACGCGGTGCGCCTGAATGCCGAAGGGTTTGTGCTGGCCGTGGCGGACGATGCCTGGTTGTGCCGCTTGAAACAGATCGGCGCCGAACATTTGCAGAACGAAACCTTTATTCTCCCGGAGCAGATCAGCGGCACCCTGCAGGTCGCCGCCCAGGGTGGCTATGCACCGAAGCTGGGGCCGCAACCCGGTGGTCTGGTGGCGGTGATCGCGGCGGTGTCCCTGGGGCAGGGCGTGGCGGTGGTGCCCGAGTCGGTGATCGGCCATGTGAACCTGCCGAATGTGGTGTATCGACCGATCCATGGCTGCGAGGCGAGTTCCTGGTTGTCGCTGATTTATCGGCGCTTCGAAAAGGCCCCGGCGGTGGCGCGTTATATCGAGCGGGTCAAACGTGAACACCCCAAGGAGGGGGCTTGATTCAGCCTCAAGACCGAAGCGATTCAGCCATGATCGACTATCCTCGGTTAGTCGACCAGCAGGTCAGATAATGTCGAAGTGGTCGAGCTTGCGCGCCACCCCAAAATAGCACCGTTGGTCGGTCTTCACGGGGCGCTGACCTGTACGGCGAGCGGGTCCTCCTGAATAATGGCCAGTAGCCAATATTCCGCCGTGTGCTCCATGGGGAAGCAGGTACAATCCGTCGTTTTTTCACCGAGTCCGGGTATTGCCCGGTTCGATGTTTCAGAGATTCGTCATGCTCATTGGTAGCTATTCTTCCGCGCTGGTCTTCATGTCCCTTTGTGTGGCGATCCTGGCCTCTTATACCGCGCTGGATCTGACCGGGCGCATTGCCACGGCACGTGGTCGGGCGGTGTACCTGTGGATGGCAGGCGGTGCCATGGCCATGGGCGTGGGCGTATGGTCCATGCATTTTATCGGCATGCTCGCGTTCAAGCTGCCGGTTGCCTTGGCCTACGACGGGCCGCTGACCCTGCTGTCACTGCTGATTGCGATTCTTTCCAGCGGTTTTGCCCTGTGGTTGGTCAGCCAGCCCAGCCTTCCGGCGCTGCAATTGGCCCTTGGCGCCCTGATCATGGGCGCCGGCATCAGTGCCATGCACTATTGCGGCATGGCGGCGCTGAAGATGCAGCCCGGTATCGATTACGACCCCACCTTGTTCAGCGCCTCTCTGGTGATTGCCGTGGTCGCTTCGGCGGCGGCCTTGTGGATCGCTTTTCACCTGCGGCGCAACACGCCCTATGTGCGCCTGGCCCGTAGCGGCGCGTCAGTTGTCATGGGGCTGGCGATTGTCGGCATGCACTACACCGGCATGGCGGCTGCCAACTTCAGCGAGGGCAGTTTCTGTGGCGCGGTGGGCAGCGGACTGTCCGGCAAGGGCCTGGACAACCTGGTGCTGGTCACCAGCCTGGCGGTGCTGTCGATTGCCCTGTTGACCTCGCTGCTTGATGCCCGGCTCGAAGCCAGGACCGCCATGCTGGCCGACTCGCTGAGCCAGGCGAACCAGGAGCTGACCCAGTTGGCGTTGCATGACACCCTGACCGGCTTGCCGAACCGTGTGCTGCTGGCGGACCGGATCGACCAGGCGATGCACAAGGCCACGGCCGAAGGCGGCTGCTTTGCGCTGATGTTTATCGATCTGGACGGTTTCAAGCCGGTCAATGATGCGTTCGGTCACCATATGGGCGATCAGTTGCTGCGCGAAGTCGCCCTGCGCCTGCGTGATGACTTGCGTAGCCAGGATACCCTGGCGCGCATCGGCGGTGACGAGTTCGTGTTGCTGGTGCAACTGGCCGAGCCGGACGATGCGCTGCAAGTGGCGTCGCGCCAGGTCGGCATGATCTCCCAGCCGTTCCGGGTGTCCGGCCACGACCTGCTGATCTCCGCGAGCCTGGGTATCGTGCTGTACCCGGGCAACGGCCAGACCGCCGAAGAACTGCTGATGAACGCCGACGCGGCGATGTATCACGCCAAGGGGGCGGGCAAGAACGGCCACAGCTTCTTCGACGCGTCGATGAACAGCAACGCCCGCAAGCAGTTGCAACTCTTGCAGGACCTGCGCCAGGCCCTGGAACAGCAGCAGTTCCGGCTTTTTTACCAACCCAAGTTCGACGCCCTCAAGGGTACGCCGGTCGGCGCCGAGGCTTTGTTGCGCTGGGAGCATCCCGAGGAAGGGCTGTTGCTACCGGACCGGTTTATCGCCCTGGCGGAAAAGACCGGCCTGATCATCCCCATCGGTGATTGGGTGCTGGATGAGGCGTGCCGGCAAATGCGCTTGTGGTACGAGCAGGGCTACCAGCATTGGCGGATCGCGGTGAATCTCTCGGCCCTGCAGTTTTGCCATGTGGGTCTGGTCGACAGCGTGGCCGGCGCCCTGGCCCGGCACAATTTACCGGCCAACAGCCTGACCCTGGAGATCACCGAAACCACCGCCATGAGTGATGCCGATGCGAGCATGGAGGTATTGCAGAAGCTTTCGGACATGGGCGTGGATCTGTCCATCGACGACTTCGGCACCGGCTATTCGAGCCTGATGTACCTCAAGCGCCTTCCGGCCAACGAGTTGAAGATCGACCGCGGTTTTGTCCGCGACCTGGAGCATGACTCCGACGATGCGGCGATCGTTTCGGCCATTGTCGCGCTGGGTCAGGCGCTGGGATTGCGGATCGTCGCCGAAGGGGTGGAAACCGACATGCAGCAGAGTTTCCTTACCCGTCTGGGGTGCGACTCCCTGCAAGGCTACTTGCTGGGGCACCCCTTGCCGGCGGAGAAATTCATGGCCGATATCGGTCGGCTCGAACGTCAGGCTGCGAGTTAGGCCTCGGCACCACCCAGGCTTTCACCGCTCTTGTTGCGCATCATGACCGCCGCAAGGCTCGCACCCAGCGCGGCAAACACCGCGCCCACCAGAAAGGCGCCCTGATAGCCGTCGTTGAGGGCCGAGAGTGCCGGCAGGCCTGCTGTCAGGTGCGATTCGGTGCGCGCCGCAGCCAGGCTGGCCAGTGCCGCCAATCCCAGTGCGCCGCCCATCATGAAGGCGGTATTGACCACGCCGGAAGCCAGCCCCGACTCGGACGGTGCGACATCATTCATCGCCGCCAGCAGCAGCGGATTGAAGGCAATGCCCGCGCCCAGGCCAAGCAACAACATGCCCGGGAGAATATTGGGCAGAAAGTGGCCGTCGACCGGCGCCTGGGAGAACAGCAGCAACCCCAGGGTCGCCAGTGCCAGCCCGACCGCGAGGGGCAGGCGAATACCGAAACGCATCACCAGCCTGGCCGAGATCCCCAGGGAAAAGACCGCCATGATCAGGTTCGCGGGCAGGAACGCCAGCCCCACCTCCAAAGGCGTGTAGCCCAGCACCAACTGCATGTACAGCGCCGAGAGGAAGAACCAGGCAAACATCGCCGCCGCCCAGAGCACGCCGATGATATTGGCGATGGCCAGGTTGCGCAGACGGAACAGGCGCAACGGCATCAGCGGGGCTTTCACACGGGTTTCTATGACCAGGAAGGCCAGCAGCAGGCCGACGGCAATCAGCAGTTGCGCGACGGTGCGCAGCGAGGTCCAGCCCATCTCGTTGCCATTGACGATGGCGTAGACCGCCAGCATCAGCGAGGCGGTCACGCTGAGGGCGCCGGCCACGTCGAGGTCGCGGGACGGGTGCTGGTTGAGGGTTTTCGAGAGCAGGCGCAGGGACAATGCGATCACCACCACGCCGATCGGCAGGTTGACCAGGAAGATCCAGTGCCAGCTCAAGGTGCTGGTGAGCACGCCGCCGAGCAGGGCGCCCAGGCTGCCGCCACCGGCACAGACAAAACCGTAGACGCCCATGGCCTTGGCCCGGTCGGCCGGTTCGCTGAACAGGTCCATGATCAGCGACAGGGCCACGGCGGTCACCACGGCGGCGGCCAGGCCTTGAAAGGCCCGGGCCCAGATCAACGCTTCCTGGTTGTGAGCCAGGCCACAGGCCAGTGAAGCGAGGGTGAAGAAGCCGATGCCGAGCAGGAACAGGCGTCGATGGCCGTAGAGATCACCCAGGCGGCCGCCCAGCAACAGGAAGCCGCCGAAGGTCAGCATATAGGCGTTCACCACCCAGGCGAGGGAGGTCTGGGTGAAGTGCAGATCGGTCTGGATCGACGGCAGCGCGACGTTGACGATGGTGGTATCGAGCACGATCATCAGTACCCCGAGGCACAGGACTATCAAGGCGAGCCAGCGGTGGTCCGACCCGGCTGCGGGGGAAGCAGGTGCTGTCATGAGGAGGTGATCTCTCGTGTGAGGGCCGGCGAGTTTAGGTTGCGGGCCGCGCATGGCTCAATAGAGAGAGTGTAGGGAGGTTGTTAAGGCTTCAGGGCGACGGACTGATGATCGGAAAGTGGATGTCGAAGGCCGTGCCGTCCAGCGCATCCGAGCTGACCCTGACGTCGCCGCCATGGGCCTTGGCGATTTCTCGAACGATAAACAGCCCCAGCCCGACGCTGCGCATGTCGCTGTCGCCCTCGGTGCCACGGGTCATCGGTTCGAACAGAACGGTCCTCAAGGCTTCCGGAATTGCGGGACCTGAGTTGTGCACGCAGAGGCTGGCGATATCGTTTTCCAGGCGTGAGGTGATGGTGATCGGTTCCTTGAGATCACCATAGGCGACGCTGTTGGCGACCAGGTTGCCGATGACCTGTTGAATCCGGTCCGCATCGAGGCGGGCGCTGCCGTTGCCGACACTCCGGTGCAGCAGTTTCGCTTCGGGAAAGGCCACTCGCAGTTCGTCGACACTCAGGCGGGTGACGTTGTGCAGGTCCAGCGGCGCGGGGGAGATGGCCAGGCCTTGGCCCACGCGGGCCAGGGCGAAGTCCAGCAGGTCGGCGATCATGCGCCGGGCGCGTTCCGCCGATTGGCTGATATGACCGAGCATCCGGGTTTCCCTGGTCGTGCGCTCGCCTTGGGCGAGAATATCCGAGGCCATGGTGATCGCCGTCAGCGGGTTTTTCAGGTCGTGGCTGACGATGGCGACCATCTGTTCGGCGAACAGCGCCCGCCGCTGGGCCTTTTCAAAGTCCAGGTTCAGCTGCGCCTGGGCTTCCTGCAGGGCCGCTTCGGCGGCGCTCTTCTCGAGCAGCAGGCCTTCGGCCAGTTTGCGTGCGTTGAGCAGTTCGCGCTCGTACTTGTCGCGGTCGCTGGTGCCGAACAGCGCCAGTTCATAAAACACCCCATCGGCATACTCGTGCCTGACGCCGTTGAGCAGCATGGTGACGGTGTGCCCGTCGTGATGCCGCAGATCGAGTTTCACTTCGGCGACGGAACCCTGCATTTTCATCAGGGGCGCCCAGTGCGTCTGATGAAAGATGCGCCCGCCCATGGTCAGCAGGTCCTGGAAGCGCCGCTCGCACAGCAGCGTCTGGCTGAAGCCGATCCAGTGGCTGAAGGTCTGGTTGGCACGCAGGATCGTGCCGTCCTCGCGGGTTACCACCAAACCGCAGGGAGCACCTTCGAACAGCATTCGGGCATCGGGCAACGCTGGCTCATCAGTCGACATGGGCATCTGCCCACGGCGACAGGAAACGGTCCATGGCTTCGGAACAGGCGCTCGGCGCGCTCATGTGCGGGCAATGGCCGACGTTGGGCACCAGGCACAGCGTGCTGTTGGGCAGGGCGGTGTGCAGGTATTCGCCGACGGCCACGGGGGCGATGAGGTCGTCGCTGGATTGCAGGATCAGGGTCGGCGTGTCGAGGCCGCTGACATCCTTGCGGTTGTCCGACATGAACGTCACCCGGGCGAACTGCTTGGCGATCTCGGGTTCGGTGCGGCAAAAACTGTTGGTGAGTTCTTCGCCCAGCGCCGGTTGCCCTGGCGCGCCCATGATCACTGGGGCCATGGTGCTCGACCAGCCGAGGTAGTTGCTGTCGAGGGTGTCGAGCAGCGAGTGGATGTCCTCGAGCTTGAATCCACCCAGGTAGCCGTCGTCATCGATATAGCAGGGGGAGGGCCCGATCATCACGTGGGCGGCGATGCGGCCGGGGGCCTGGCGATCGGCGAGGACGCCGATCATCGCGCTGACGGAATGACCGACCAGGATCACCGGGCCGCTGGCGTACTGCTCGATGATCTCACCCAGGTCCTGGGCGTAGCCGGCCAGTGCGTCATATTTCTTCCGGTCATAGGCCCCGAGATCCGAGCGACCGGCACCGACCAGGTCATACAACACCACCCTGAAGCGCTCGCTGAAGTGGGGATACAGGTAGTTCCACATGGTCTGATCGCAGCCGAAGCCGTGGGAGAAGATCAAGGTCGCAGGGCCGTCTCCCAACTGCCTTACGTTGTTGCGATGCTGGACGTCCATGGGTGATTTTCCGGGTGAGCTGGAGGGGATTCTTGTGTGTGCAGGAGTTTAGAGAGTCATGGGCGTCTGGTCACGTGTTGCGGGTGATGGCTGCGTCGGGGAGGTGTCTGTTCGCAATCTGGTACGTGTGGCTGTGCGAGCAGGAGTGTTGAGCGGGTAGGAGTGTTTTTTCGCTCAGGGCCATTGTGTAAAAAACTGCGCAGTCGGCGCCTTGAAAGGCTGTCAACGATACGCGCGATCCTTTGTTTTCGGTGGTGTTATCGAGGTGTGAAAGCTTTGTCTTCAAGTGTGTAAAAACTTTCACACTTTTCAGGAGCTTCAGCCTGATTTACTCAGATTGACTCTGTAACTTTTAATTAAGTATATGTTTTTAAACGATAAATAATTTATGGCATAAATCTCGCCATGAGTCATCAGCGTTGGGCGATACCTGCTCAGCCTTTAACTCAAGGAAATTGACTCATGCCAACACCCGCCTATCTGTCCCTCAAAGGCACCAAGCAAGGCCAGATCACTGCCGGTACTTTCACCGAAGCGTCGGTCGGCAATATTTTCCAGGAGGGCCATGAGGACCAGATCCTGGTTCAGGCTTTCGATCATCAGGTGATCATTCCTCGTGATCCGCAGTCGGGCCAGCCAACAGGGCAGCGCGTTCACAAGCCGCTGATGATTACCAAGATCTTCGATAAGTCCTCGCCGCTGATTTTCAACGCACTGACGTCCGGGGAACGTTTGGAGAAGTGCCGTCTGGAGTGGTTCCGTACTTCGGCGACAGGGACTCAGGAGCACTACTTCACCATCGAATTGGAGGACGCGACCATCGTTGATGTGACGTCGAAGATGCCGAATTGCCAGGATCCCGAGAACGCCCATTTCACGCACACCGAAGACGTGTATTTCACCTACCGAAAGATTGTCTGGACTCACGAGATCTGCGGGACTACGGGCTCTGATGACTGGCGCGCTCCGTTGATTTAACCCGGCTCGGCCTTTGACAGGCATCACCCGGCACTGATCGATTGGCCAAGCATTGCAACGATTCGTTGTCATTACGGGTCGTTGTTTTCGGTGTTATGGCCGGGTCTGGTGGTTTGGGCTTGTCGCTGTTCTCTGTTCTCTGTTCAGGGCATGTCCGAAAAAGAGCGCTTTCGATACCAAATAGGGATGCGTCCTACATACCTGTCGAGAGCGTTCAGTCCTAATCTGGCGTTGCCTCCTTAACATCATGATGACGTGAAAACCCTGCTTTCCGATCAAGAGGACAAGGGATGTTCATACCCTCCAATCGGGCTGTTTTCAGCCTGAAGATCCCCGCAGTCCAACACGATCTGCGGGTGCTCAAGTTCCGTGCTGAAGAGTCCATCAACCAGCCCTATAGCGTGACGCTGGAAGTGGTCAGCGAATCAGCCGACCTGGATCTTGAAAGTTTTCTTCACCGCTCTGCTTTTCTGGCGTTCGACACCGAAGGCTACGGGATTCACGGCAAGATCGATCAGTTCGCCCAGGGCGACTCCGGTACGCGGTTCACCCACTATCACCTGACGCTGGTGCCCCAGCTATACACGCTTAGGCACCGGGTCAACCAGCGTATTTTCCAGCAGCAAACCGTTCGGCAAATCATTACGACTGTCCTGGAAGAACACGGGATTCTCGAGGACCGCTATCAGTTCAAGCTCAGCTCGACGGTGTATGAACCTCGCGAATACTGCACGCAATACGATGAGAGCGATCTGCACTTTATTCAGCGCTTGTGTGAGGAGGAGGGCTGGCACTATCACTTCGAGCACAGCGAGGAGGACCATATCCTGGTCTTCGGCGATGCGCAGACGGCCTTCAAGAAACTGGAAGTGCCTACACCGTATAAGCATGGCGCAGGCATGGTCGCGGACGAACCGGCGATCCACCGTTTCCAGGTGGGTGTGCGGACAACGGTTTCACGCGTCACACGGCGTGATTACGACTTCAAACAGCCGCATTTCGAGCTGGAGGCCTCGACGTTGGGCGACGATCCCGACGCGGGACAAAAATATCCTCATCTGGAGGATTACGAGTACCCCGGGCATTTCAGCGATGAAAATACCGCTAAGCGCCGGGCGGCCCGTGCCTTGGAGCGACGCCAGATTGAGGGGCGCCAGGCCCAGGGTGAGAGCGATCAGCCCTCGCTGAACAGCGGCCATTATCTGGAGATTACCGGGCATCCCCGAAGTGAATGGAACGATCTTTGGTTACTGACTGGGGTTGTCCATGAAGGCAAGCAGCCGCAGGTGCTCGAAGAGTCGTTGGGGGCTGAGGTGTCCACGTCCAAGGACGACTTCACCCAGGGCTATCGCAATACGTTCAAATCATCGAACGACCAGTCACTCAACAGCACCAACACCCGTGACTGATCGTGAAACTGATGCAAGAACGCAATAAGCCACGCCTGCTGCTCAGGGCTTTCCCAAAAGACCCGTACCAGAATCGGTCCCATGGCAGCCAGGGCGTGCTCAGGCGTTCCTTCAAACAATCGAGCCTGGGGTGGCGAGGGATACAGTTCATCCAGACGAGCATCCAACGGATAGTCCAACCCAGTGGCATTGATCAACAGATCCAGGTGCTTTAGTGAGTGGCTGTCGGCCTGAGCTTTGAGCATGACCAGCCACTGTTCGGCCGCTTCTTTCATGTGATGTCCTTTCTTGGGTCTGATCAACTAGCGAGCCAGCACAGACGTAAACTCTTGCTGTCTTTTGCGCAGGCACTGTTCACAGACAGCTTTCTCAACAGGCGCAGTAGCCGGTTCTACCGGCACCAATGGCGTCAACGCCAACACCCGCTCCGTCAGTTCCTTAACGGTCTCACCCGGCCGTTGCGGCAGCACAGACATCAACGCTTGCCCTGAACTCGCCGAGCCCCCCACAAGCGGCAACGTGCTGCAAAAAATGCCATCGCCATTGATCACCAGATGATGGTCACCCGTCTTGAGGGTCAACTGTGCCCCGGCATCGAGAATCAGATCGGCCCCCGAGCGCAGGTGGATCTGCTCACCGCCTTGCACCACCCACGCGCCCGTGACATCAACCTGACAAAGCCCCGCCACTGACAGAGAGTCATTGGCCGACAGACGAACCCGTCGATCCCCGGCAATGGTCAGGTGATCTTCGGCATGCAACTCGCTGTAGCGGTTGCCCTTGATGGTTTCATGCCGCTCATTCCCCACCTCGGCATGGCTGTCATTGAGTACGCAGGTTCGCAGGTCGCGTTGAGCCCGCAGATAAACCTCTTCTGCCCCCTTTCGGTCCTCAATGTAGAGTTCGTTCGCGCCGCCTGCGCCCGGCGTACTGCGGCTTCTGAAGACGCTGCGGGTCTTGTGCTCTGGCAGGTCATAGGGCGTGGGGTGATTTTGGTGATGCAAGCAGCCGGTGATCAGGGGCTGATCAGGATCACCTTCAAGGAAGCTCACCACCACTTCCATACCGACCCGGGGAATCACCACGCTACCGAACTGCGGGCCCGCCCAGCCGGCGGACACCCGAAGCCAACAACTGCTGTGCTCATCGCCCTGCCGAGCCCGATCCCAGTGGAAACGGACCTTGACCCGACCATACTCATCACAATGGATCTCTTCGCCGTCAGGCCCGGTCACCCGCGCCGTCTGGCTACCGAGCAACGAAGGCCGCGCATGCTCAAGCTGTGGTCGGTAGAACACCAACGCAGGCGTGGCACCGCGCCACCGTGGAGGTGGCGCCGTATGAGCGTTTGGGCGTGGTCAACGTGCATTTCTTGCCCTGTGATCAAGTGTTGGTTGCCGCTGTGGGCGTGAGACCCGGTCGCCCAGGTTATCCCTACAACTACCCGCGCAAAATGGAAGTGCCCAAAACATGTCCAGCCCCTTGAGTACTGACAGCCATCGCCCATCCCCCGAGTTTCTGATCCGGATACCGCCTTTCAAAACAGGCGGGATGTTGCACATGAGGGTTGGTTCTGAACCGATGATTGATCGGGTGCAAGCATGAGGCGCTTGGGGTTGTCTGTCGCGTTACTGGTGCTCGCTTTGCCAGGTTGCAGCAAGGAAATCCCGAAGGTCCTCGGCGCACCGATTGAGGGGGTCAACCACACCTCGGCGGCGATCAATCACTTCCAGGTCAATGGAAATGGTGGCCCGAATGTCGGGCCCTATGGCGGAGGGGGCAAGCAGACTTGCTGCGTTCCGCTACCGACTCAATGGCGCCCCGGTCTGACGGTGGTGGTTGAGTGGGAGAAAGACCCTCTGCCTCACGATTACGCCAACTGGCCTGAACGTCGATTTTCAGACGCCTGGAGTCAGCGCATGAGAGAGCACGAATCCAAATACACCAGCCACCGTGCCATCGCGGAGGTGGCACCGTATGAACGTCTGGGTGTGGTCAACGTGCATTTCTTGCCCTGTGATCGAGTGCTGGTCGCTGCTGTGGGTGTTATGCCCGGTCGACCAGGCTACCCCTACAACTACCCCCGAAAAATGGAAGTGCCCAAAACATGTCCAGCCCCTTGAGTACTGACAACCGTCGACCATCCCCCGAGTTTCTGAGCCGGATACCCCCTTTCAAAAAAGGTGGGCTGTTGCCCCGCGACTGGCAAGAGGTGAACAAAAACTATCGTGTTCAACAGCGAGTGTTGGAGCAAGCACACGAAAAGGAAGAACAGGCGGCTGTCATCGTCAGCCGTAATGTCATGACCGCCCCGTTACCGTCACTTGTGTAGTTCAGCGTATCCAGTTTCAGGGGGAATACTTCGGTCTCGAACGCGGTGAGGAACCGGCAATTCACCCCCTGTACAGGCTGTGACTTGACGTCTGTATGGCGAGGAATGATTTGAGCGGGTCCCGAGACTGTCGCAGGATCAAATTGCAACATGCTGAAGGCAGGCAATGGCCGCATAAAATTCGGCCACAACAATTGCATCAACGAATGGGTCAGTTCCGGCAGTTGATCGTCGAGTTTTTGCCGGAGTCGGCCGGTCAGAAAGGCGAACCCCTCCAACAGACGTTCCACGTCTGGGTCTCGACCGCGTTGCCCCAGAAAAGGAGCCAGCGCGGGGTTACGTTCCGAGAACCGTTTGCCGAGTTGGCGCAATGCCGTGAGTTCGCTTTGGTAGTAGTGGTTATCCGTGCTTCAAGCGCACACGCTTCATCAGTGGTACGACAGGGACGTCGCCAAACGATCTCAGAGGGGCCTACAACACCCGAGAGCACCCGTTGAACATCAGCGCTCTCACAGATCAAAGCGCCTCGTATGCAGGCTTCCGAGCGGGTGTAGTAGACCTCGACCGTGCGCGGATCGAACGACTCCGCTGCACTCAGTTTCGGATACGCATGCAGCTCCTCGAACCATGAGATACAGAGCACAATGGCGTCCTCAATCAGACCGGCATGCCCCACCTCGTACGCGCCGGTGACTTGGTAGTAACCCACACGCGGCGCTTCCTCCGGCAAGCGCATGACACCGCTGCAGATGATCGTGAACTGCCGCTGAAACGCGTCCAGGCGCAGAAACGAATCGGGGACGTAGGGATTCCGAATGAACGGAAAAGGTAGGCACAGCACATTCAGTGGCTTTCCCATAAAGCACTCCTGGGGGCGGGACTGAGCTCGCCCCATAGGGCGAGAATCCCTATGGATGGATGTGAGGTTGAAACCGTGGTCAGGCGCCGCGGAGGGCACCCAACATCAATGGAGCCGCGTGACGACGATCATCAGTGTCGCGTGGTTTGATCGCGGCAAGAGCCGCAAAAGGTGAGCTATCCGTCTTGCCGACCTGACGACAAATCAGTGGCCTGATAGAAGGTCTTGGGTGGGCATGGCGGACAAACACCACGCCCATGAAGTGAAGGCCGATCAGCAGCGTGCATCGCAGGGAGCCGGTGTTCGATCAGCGTGTCAGTTTCTGCGCTAACGGAGTAAAGACCGAGCCGTTGAGGCTCTTTGCAGTAGCTATGGGGCATGGTGATTCTCCTGGTTCATGAAGGGGAACGCGGAGAACACTTCGCCCGGCGGGGAAGGGTTCCCCGCGTGGGTGGGTCAAGCTGGTGGTGTTAGGTCATGTACTTGAAGCCGGCAAAAATCATTCCGAGTATTGCGGTGCCTATGACGCCGATCAACTGGGTGAACCGTAGCTCAAGCTTAGCGCTCATGGCGCTCATTTCAGTACGAAGTGCCGCGATATCGGCTTTGGTTGCAAGGACTGAACTCATCTCTTCCTCCAGTGCATCGATAACAGCGGTAGCGTTTTCTTCTGAGACGTTGGCCGCGACCAACGCCTTGTATAAAGCCATTTCCAGCTTCATCAGGCCTCCAGATTTCAGGGGAGGGCCTGCCCATACGGGCGAGGCCCGTATGGGGGAAACAGTGATCAACAGCAGTGCTTCCATCGACAAAGGTCGATCGGTCGCGCTACTGGAAGCGTTGCGACCTTGGGTGTGGATCATGCGCAATGGCGCATCGTAGCCTCCCGGATCCTAGCTATATGGACATGGTGCTAACAACGTCAGCGGTATGCCCCCACACAATGAATAACGCCGCAGGGGGCTGTCAAAACCCCAACTGCTACAAGCTTTTTCAGGTCATTGGCGGAATAGGCGCGTTTGGCGCAAGAAAGGGCTTCAGGTCGCGCCACGGAATGATGACCTCGGTCGTCCCAAACGCGTAGGCGAGCACCGCGTATGGATCAATAGTAATGAGCAAGCCGTCTTGTGTAAGCGTCCAGCCACGGATGTTGATGGCGGCGCGCTCGACCCGATCGCGTTCTACTGACGTGCCGTCAGCTTTCTTTTCGATGGCCTCGTAGCTTCGGCTGGTCAAAAAGTCTTTCCAGGCGGTGTCCATGTTGAACAGATCCGCAGCTTCAAGAGTATGGAGGCGCGGCTCGATGATGTACGTGAGGCCGGTCGTTCCGCCTTGGCCATGCGGTGTGCCATGGCAGTATTCCCAGTCTGTCGCCTTGACGCTGATTACCTTCGCGGAAGCGTAGTTCACTTCAAGGCTGGAGTATTCGTCGCCATGTCTAGAGCCGCAATCCGAGTCAACCGCGCGTATCGTCCGTTTTTGTTCCATTGCCGAATTCCATGACGCAATCGCTGGTGACAGCGGTGCATCGATTCGTGGCGCGCCGGCGTGAATTTCGTAAGGCCGGCCAGCTTTGTCGAGAGTGGTCGCGGAAAAGTAGTCGCTACGGCTGAACAGGTAGGGGCCGATCGTAACCGCCGCGGTAGAAAGGTCTTTGAGGCGATCCGTATAGCGCTTAGTCAGGCAGAATCCGACCTCGAAGGCATCCTGAGGCGTGAAACAGATATCTCGTACGAACTGCAACCATTGTCGTTGCCCGTCTCGCAGGATGGTCTGTCCGTCCGACGACAGGCGTTGCAACGCGGCGTTATACGACGTTGCGATTGAGCTATCCAACGTTGATAGCGCCGGATCGGCGCATACAGCTTTTTCCAAAGGTGAATGGGCTACGTCGCAATCGAAACTCGCGGCAGACGCAATCGTTGGTATCAGACACGCCATAACCAGAGCACGCTTAATCATTTCAACAGTCCTTGAGCCCTGAGGAAACCGAGCGCTACGAATACAGATCAATAAACTGCTTGCTAGGTGTTCAGTCTCGGAGGGGCATGGCACATCCCTGCCAAAAAACGGAATGGGTATACGACTTACAACCGGCGAGGTCTTCGTCATATATGGCTCGTCGGAGTCCGCTCCGGGGCTGGCCGTCCGCAGCCCGCAGGCACACTTATCGGTTTGGGAAAGTCGTCGTCGGCCTTCATTAAGTGACCGATGTCCATGTAGTTCCAGAGCCAGCCTGCGTGCAGCTTCTGGCTAAAGCAGGTAAAAAACAGCTGTTTTTCACCCCATTTCGGTTGCCATGCTGTATCCATCAAGGTTCGGGCCGACGCACTGTTGCCTGAATAGATGTACGTCAGCATGTCACGCCATAGCAGGGCGGGTGGCCACAGATCGTTGGTACCGACCTCTTCCAGCAGGAGCGCCTGCGTATCTTCCTTCAGCTCGACATCCGATGGCGCCGGTTTGCGCATGCCAGCGACGTTCAGTACATAGCGTCCCTGTACGGCATCCCAACTTAACGAGACCGGTGGTGCAGGGCTGCCTGCGAATGAGTGATACCAAAACGCAAAACTAAAATCTAAGAAACCCAATGTTGGTCCACCACGAGCGACCGTTTGCATATCGATCAGATTCGAATTGTAAGCCTCGATATCTTGCTTATGCAGTGATGGAGCAAAACTGATGATGTGCAACGTATAGCAACAGTTGGCACCCCCACTGTGGCTGCCCACGATCATATTCGGCGCATGGGTGGGGTCGGGGTCTGTATAGAGCACGTCGAAGTAGACATTTTTGAGCGTGATCGGCTGTGAACCTTCTCGCGTCAAGGTCACGATTTTTTTGTCGTCATCCGACTGAGACGTCGCCTTCAGCACGGACACTTGAATGCTCGTATCGCCGACGGTTGAAGTGATCAGTGTCTTGGGTTCGGCTTCCACGGCCCAAACCTGGCTCACAGCAAGATACAAAAGCCACGGGGCACACCAGCGCATAAGCATCACATTTTCCCTGAATGTCTAACACAGCAAGTCCATTTGAAATTGACCAAGCGGTGAAGTAAGTGGCTCTGGCCGAATGGATCAAGGCACTAGGCTATTACCTTGACATCATCCTCGGTCCAAGTGAAGTTTCTCAGACCGCTTGCTTGAACATTCAGCAATCCATTCAGCAAGTTGACAGCCGGTCAGCGAACAGGCATCACAGGTGCGCAACGGCAGCCCTTTATGCGGCGGCAGCGATCATTATCTTGATTCAGCCTGTGGTGGTTCAACTGCGTCGCACACTGCATGGGGGCGGTCCGAGCAGGGCGCAGGCAATCGACTGAGGGGGGCTGACATGGCCGTTGAACTTCGGAGCCGAACGAGCGGAAAGCCAGGCTTTCCGCTCTCCGTAGAACGTGGTCAGCCGCCGGTGCTGACCGCTTGCCCATCCAGTACTGAGTCCATCTTCAGCTGTGCCAGCTCGATCAGATGCACCACACCCATCGCCACCTTGCGGTTCGAACCGGTCTGGTTGTCGGCGTGCTCATAGGCCGTGGCCGCCGCGGATTGCAGAATCGAGTAGACGTTGGCCAGGGCATCTTCCTGGTTCCCGGGTTCATGCAGATGATCATGCAATACGGTGAAAGGCGCTGGTTTGGCACCTGCCTTCGGACCGAGGTTGTAGTGAGACAAAGCCCGGTCGGCGATACGAGGGTCGATGCTTTCGATGTTGGAGGTTGCAGGCGGATTGGGGGTGGGCTTGAACATAGTACGAGGTACTCCAAGTGCATGTATTGAAGCCGTCACCATCGCTACCAAACGATTGAAGGGTGGCGGCCGTACGCAGGTTGGTAGACCGGTGCACTAGGAACCCGGCGCGTCCGCGGACGCCCTGCGCACGACCACCATAAAAGCTGAGGCCAAAAAAAGCGCCTTGCTCAAGGTGGCGCTTTGCGCCTAGTTACACCGAGGGCTACCAAACCCTGTCACTGATGTGCAGTGACGGATCGAAGATAACCAGCGATATGGGCAGGCGCAAGCGGTCAGGATTTTCTAGGAAATTTCACTCAAGGGAAAGAGAGAACTCTTGCTGGTCGCTGAAATGGCCGACTTCTGTGAGAGGCTGTGAGCGCCATTGACCCTGTGTTCGATCCCACTGGTTGAAAGGTGTCGTTGATGGCCGGCGGCTTTCGAGCCAAGGTGGGCGTTGGTAGTCATGAGGAGGATGCAGAAAACTCAAACGCAGCCGTTACAAAGGCGCGTTCCAATTGAAACCACACACCTCCTGTCGAAACCATTGCGCTAGCACACATCATGATCGATCTATTCATCGCTCATCTGGAGTTCCCGGGCCCTCTGGACATCCGTAGATGTTTGGCTAATCCGCGATAATCCGGCTCTCGTCATAACCCATCCGGCCACCGCCATGCTGAATGAGCAGGTTTAGGCCTTTGCCCTGTGCCGAAGCCTCGACGTTCATATAGATCGGCGTCATTAACAAACCGGCCATGTCATCGACGTCCAGGGTCCGTACCAGCCTCCCAGACTTGATCTCGACCTCCTTGATCGTCTTCATCGTGATGAAGGGCACCTGGTACGTTTCTGCTGGGGCCTGAATGCCGTAGACGCCCAGGAACATTCGATCCTTGGTATGGGACCACATCGGGATTTCGACGCTGCCTTCCAGCAACTGTTTGCTCTCGTCGGTGTTATCCAGGCGTCCCACCTGTTGCAGGTTGATCGGCAAGGTCCGCTTCCCGTCGTTCCAGGTACCGCTCGCGCCTTGGTCAGTCACCGTCAGTGTAATGGGACACTTTTTGCCAGGCTCTTCGCAAAGCGCCAGCTGGTTTTCAGCCTGTTGCTCACCATGCAGGGCAATCGGGATGCGGTGCTCATCATAGTAATAACTGCCATCGACCTTCCCGGGCTTACCTTGCTGCAACCACACATATGTCTGCAGCGACATATGCACCGAATGACTGCCCAGGGTGCCGGTGTAGTTGCGGACCTCGTACCAGCCAGCCCAGCTTGGCAACGACAGACAGGTCAGAAGGAGGAGCGACAGTGAGGTGATTTTTTTCATGGGGGGCATTCAGTCCGAGTGTCCATACGAGGCGCCGGTAGTTTAACCCGATCGCTGGTGGCTGTTTCGATTAGGCGCGGAGGATGCTGAAGCAGATATCGCCGTCACCCTCTCAGTGACGGAATCGCATTCATGTTAAAGTGCCATCTTTCTGTCGATTAAGTACGCCCGCATGGATGCCTCGTTTCACCGCTTCAGCTGTTTTCCTTTGCTCACCCTCACCCTGGCGCTTTCAGGATGCCAAGCCCTAGGAGTCGCATCGTCCTCACTGCCGGTAACCCCGTCAGGGCTAGAGGTGTTCAACGCTCTTCTGAACGAGACCCCAGAGCCGAGCTCAATCGTGCGAGAAGGGGATCGGGTCAGTTATTTCGTGCGCACCCCTCCGGGACGGGAGCACCGCTATCTGGCGAGCTTCGATACTGATTGCAGTAAACCTACTGTAGAAATGGCATTTCGTACTGCCAGGGGCATGGCGCCGTTCTCTGATGGTCCAAGCGTGCCCCCCGAGGAGTTGGGACAACTTCCTGCAGAACAAAAAAAGCAGTACCTGCAGAGCACGCAATTCAAACAAGTCTGTGCTCAGACAGCACCGCCCGACTGGCGCGCTGTCGCAACACCTGACCATCAGGACTGGCAACTGATCGATCGCGCCAGCCTGAAGGTAAAGGGCGATGAGGTCACCTTCTGGAGCGCCCGAGTCCCGGTCAGCGAGATGCTGACGCCCGACAAAGAAGCCTTGTATAGCCAGTCACGCCATCGGTGGACGGCCAACTGTTCACTGCAACAGCTCACCCCCTTGAGTGCCTTCTACCTCGACCCGCGAAGCGACGTCATTGGTGGACAGATACTGGCAAAACCTGTCGCCAAGGGCCTGAGCAGTCTGGACGCCGATGAGCGCCAACTGCTTCAGTTGGCATGCGGAAAACCGCAGTCGCTGGACCAGTGCGCGCATTATGAGGGGCGTGAGCAATCACCCTTTAAATTGCCTGAACCGGTGATCGCGCCTTCTATCGTGAAGGCCATTGAGGCATTGAATATGCCCAGGCCGGAGAAGGGCATCCAGCATCTGCAACTGGTGTTCAACGACTTGACTGAGGCAAACCGACCAGGGCTATATGGCTTGGGACGTTTGGGGAGCGATACAAGCTACCCGTCGAGCGAGGCGGGCGCGCTGTTGGTCGAGCGCGGCCAAGGCTCGCTGAACCAGGAGGTTAAAGTCAGTTTCCGAGGTCTGATTACCCTGGGCAAAAGTCACTCCAACACTTCTGCCAGTGGGCTCTCTGTCAAAGAGCGTTCACCTGCCACTGACCTCAAGTTCGAGGGTGATTGGGCGACGATGCCGGTCGGGGCGCAACTGCGATATACCCTGGAAATACCGTTCGTCTTCGACGAAGAACTTAAGATACCCAAGAACTACGGCTTCACGTGCAACGTTGAATCACAGCGTCCTGCCAGCGCCTATTTCCCGAGCCTGACGGGCAACGCCAAGGTACTCAATTGCACCGGCAGGGACTACGACTGGGGGCAAGGCGTTGCGACTTACGCCTACCTGGAGGCGTATGGACTGTTTGTGCCGGTCGAGTATGTCGCGAGCAGCCCGTCCAAATGGTACGGGAAGTGGACGATCAAGGCGGTGGAGTAAAACCACCTGGAGAGGGAAGCCTGGCTTCCTGGTCCCGCTCTACACGGAACGCCATCAGCGATTCAACCCAGACCCACGGGTTGGAAGCTCAGGCACGAAATGGACCCTTCAACATCACGCCGAGAGCTTCTCATGGTGTCTACCCGCTACTGGATCAACGCAGCGTTTTTTCTTCTGGTCAGTTCACTCTGCTTGGGCGGTAGTGCAATCGTGCAAGCTGATGACACTGTGACTACCCTCAAGCAGGGCCAAGTCTTCACTGATATGAAAGCGCTTGAGGTATTCCTGGCCCCTGACGGTGGTTCGGTGAGTGGAAGCACCACCGGCGAGCTGGCGGGAATAGGTGAAGTGCAGGCCATCAGCATCAGTCACACGGATCCTTTGATGAGCCTTCAAATAGCCTTGCTGACCCACGATGCCAATGGCTCCCTGCGGGTCATCGCTCAGACCATGGCCGTCGCAAGTGGCTACATTGAGGCCTCCACCCGTATTGAACGGGGCAGCCTGTTCATCGATCTGGATGCGATAAAGGGCGCCTGGGGAGGCTATCAGTTCAAGCCGCAAGCGGATGGGAAGCTTCGCCTTATTGGTATCAAGCTCCACCGCGCGAGTGACAGCGGCGAGCCGGATCATGATCTCGTCGCGGTGGTCGACACGGACTTCAACTTGGTCACGGGCAAGATGCTGTTCAAGCGAGAAGGGGACCCGCGCCCGCTCAAGGCCCAAGTCCATGGTCCCGCCTGTTACCTCGAGGATTTCGATTTCGACTTCTATGCCTGCTCGGCGACCATGAAGACCTCTGATGGAGTGACCAGTTGCATCGGCAATGGAACGAATTTCTCTCGGAAGAAGGCCGTCAACAGGCGCTTCACCTGTTCATTGCTCCGGATACAAGCGCCGCTATCGCGGCAAAAGAGCGTGCTGATGTCTGGGGGCGCTGGTTAATCCCGCGTTCGTGGTTGGACGTGTTGAATGTCATGCAAAACGATCTTAAGGGCCCTGCATATATCGTTCTCAGCCGCTGGCGGGACGAGGTGATCCGTTGTTTTCAAAAACTGTCGATTCGCCCGCTCCGAGGCTTTGCAAAGATACCGCTTCCCCACAGGCTCCCTGAAGGTGGAGAGGTCTTCTGGAAGGGTTTCAACGGTTTTGTGAAGTTGGCACCGCCTAAATCCTCTCAAAGGATTGTGAGCGTCTCTGAACCTGTCTTTTTCAAATCATAAGGAGTCGATTTTGACTGATATCGGTGAAGCAATTAGCGAGGGGATTTCCTTCATTTCGAGCGTCGGCGCTGAGTGTGATGCTCTGACTTCGATGGTGAAGCAGGAGTTGAACGGCTTGCTGGGCAACGGCGAGTTTCGTCAACAGGTGAAAGCGGGTGGATCGTGGATTGATAAGTTCGAAAAGGATTCAGGGGGGTGGGTTCAGACTGCTAGCGCTCACTCATTGCCGATCATCATGCAGCGAAAGCGCAGCGTCGGGGCTTACCTATTTTTCCAGATCAGCATAGGGGGCAACGGCATTGAGGCCCAGGCTAATAAGCAGCCGCTTGTGCACATTGGGCTCTGGCCGTTGCCGGTAGATTTCAGCGACTACTGGATGGGGTTTCCGCTGTTCGACTCGGATGAGCCCGAACCGGAGTTGGAGGGCGGGGTAGTGTTCAGGTGGCCCGCCGAGGGAGGGCAATGGGGGGAGTGGACATACAGCCTACGCCTGGCGGAGATCAATACGATCCATGATATCCGTGAAAAGATCGTGGCGCCCGTGAAAGCACTGCTACAGGGTAAGCGACTGCCAGAGGTCTTCGGTCTATGTGCAAGGGGCTGTGGTCAGCGAATGCTGCATTGCAATCGGGGATGCTCATTTCGGTAGAGGTTCCATCACCTACTCATCGCAGATCGCAAGTTCTGGAAGTTACAACGAGATGCTTAGTGTCGATTGTGACGACCAATCGATGTTCTTCAAATCCCTTATAGGCATGAGTTCGCGGGCCGCCGGGAAGCTCAGCCAGGAGGGGGCAGCAGAGTTGTTGTGGTCGAAACTGATTGAGCGTCTGCAACGCTAGCTTCCAGCAGAGCGGTTGAGGTTCAAGTGGTGCGCCACCCTTTGAACCTCCGGCGTTGCTGAGGGGGCTGAGCTGATCTCTTCGAGTCTGAAACAGCGCTCCCTATTGTTTAACGCTGGTCCCTGTGAGGTCGCAGCACTGTTCGGCGGTCAGTCCAGTGGCCAACGTCAGAGCGCTATTTCTTCAAGCTTGAAATAGCGATCGTTGATCTTCAGAGCAGGCTGAATCTGACACTCTGCGTACGGCTGGCTGTGGAATATGTTCCGGCCTTGAATGTTCAAGACCGCGCGTCGACCGTCGCGCCCCCACACTCTTTCAAAGCTCAAGCCAGTCAGAGCATCACGAGATTCCCCATGCTCTTGTGCTATAGCTAGGACCAGCTCTCGTACTGTATCAGGTTCTTCGTCGGCGATCTCCTTGAGGACCTTGGTCTGTGTATGACTGCCGAATCCGCCACCTGTGGCAGAGCCGATGCGATTAAGCTGCACATGCGCGAGGATTACAAACTCCATTTGAGGCTTCCTTATCAACCTATGTGGGGAGGAGGCATTGTGCTCTCCGTGCTTGAGCAAGTAGCTCATGCCTCATTGCTGACGTGTTGAACTCAATTTGACCCCTGAAATCCAAGACTAAGGACTGAGGTTTGGGGAAAAGCGTATTCGTCCGGCCAAGTCATCTAGCCCGCTCTGCAAAGCCAAGACATGGTGTGCACTTAAATTTTGGTGGACACCAGTTCTAGCCTTTTAAGCGGGTCTTTCATGCAGCCACAACGCCGTTCCTA